>Ga0136622_10001125_pt1 | contig 11116 bp, 9 predicted proteins | sample AntDrymUQ4482106_2_FD_104803 | JGI IMG/M metagenome (GOLD analysis project Ga0136622, IMG submission 104803) | Polar desert sand microbial communities from Dry Valleys, Antarctica - metaG UQ448 (21.06) | ecosystem: Environmental > Terrestrial > Soil > Desert | place: Antarctica: Dry Valley...
CGAGTAGTGGCCAATCGGGTGGCGGTTGATCAGCGCACGGGTGTCCTTGACACCCGTGCCGGGCGAGACGTTGCTGATCGGGTCGGACCCGCGGTACTCAGGCTCGCCGACGGCGAGCTGCGCGGAAGCGGCGAGGAGCGCAGCGGTGCAAAGACAGACGGCAATAGCGAGCCGGCGGGAGCTCACGGGACCGGCTCGCCCTCGGGGTCCCATCGCCACCCGTCGTCCGTATGGACGAGGGTGATTTCCCCGTCGTCGTCGTCGTTCAGCTCTCGCACGTAGACGGTGACGAAGTCGCCTTGAGTCGGGCCGGAAGCAATCTCGAGCTCAGGGGGGTCGTTGACGGGCTGTGTGGTCTCGCGGTCGAATGGAGAAAGCTGAGTGCCGTCGCCGCAGTTGTCGGGCCGTGGTTCGATGGGCTCGCGCTTCGAGGGAAGCGTGAGCTCCCTGATCTGGTCAACGGCTTCCTGGTCGCAGCGGTAGTTAGCGTCCGCGAGCGCACGCGCGACTGCCTCCGGATCCTCGTCGTCAATGCCACCGCAGCCGACGAGAGCGACCGCGGCCAACGGCGCGGCGGCCAGGGTGAGAGCCCGCCTCACGCGGTCACCTCGACTTGGTCCTCGGCGGGCTCGCGACGCTTCGGCGAGGTGTCGAGCACGGCCAGCAGGTCGCTGTAGACGGGGTCGATCTGCACCTCGCCGCAGCGGTCCTCGATGTCTCGTATGAGGCAGGCACCGCGGCGGTAGGAGCGCACGCGCTGGACGAGGACCTCGTCGTCGGGGTCGAGGCCGAGCAGCTCGAGGCCGCGCTGGGCCTCGGCCACCGTCTCGAGGCCGAAGATGAAGCGCGTGCCCACGAGGCCCTCTATCTCGCCGACGTCGCCGAGCTGCTGGGTGGCGAGCACGAGCGTCGCGTTCTGCGAGCGCCCGAGCCGCGCCAGGCGATCGGCGAGCCGGCGGCCCTCGGCGGTCGAGAGCAGGGCCCAGGCCTCGTCGAAGATCACGAGCGCGTGGCGGTCGGGATCGGAGGCCAAGCGCATCGCGTAGTTGGCCACGAGCTTGAGCGTGGCCACGCTCAAGCGCTCGTTCGAGGAGTAGTCGGTCGGCGAGGCCTGCGCGGAGGGGAGGGCGAGGCCGTGGGCCCGGATCGTCGTCACGGCGCGCTCGGCCTCGACGCGCTCCGCGGCGCCGTCGGCGAAGGCCAGGCGCCCGAGCCCGGAGTCGGCCCAGATGCCAAGGGCCTCGGCGGCCTGGCGGGCCTCGGGGTGCTTGCTGCGCTCGAGCTCGTCGAGGACCTCGAGCGAGCTGCGCCCGTCGCGGCCGACGACGTCGCGCACGGCGCGGCGGATCTGGGTCTCCCACGTCGGCGCCGCGGAGCGGGGAAGCAGCTCCATGAGGTAGGAGGCGGTCAGGTCCTCGCGGATCGAGCTCGGGGCGATCCGGAGTGGATCGAGCAGGCCGCGGTAGCGCTTGTCGGCGCTCAGCTCGATCACGTCGACGCGGCCCTCGAGTTCGGGGATCTGGTCGAGTGCGTGGTCGGGCTTCGGATCGACGTTGACGATCAGCGAGCCGCGGCGCTCGGCCGCGAAGGCGAGCAGCTCGGCGGCGATCGTCTTGCCCGAGCCCAGGGTGCCGGCCATGAGCACGGTCGGCGGGCGGCCCTCGCGGCTCGCCTCGGTGACGTCGAAGAAGACCGGGGTGCCGGCGCCGCCGGAGGTCTCGCCGAGGTAGACGCCGCCCTGCGCTCCCACGCGGTGGTCGCCGATCGGCATCAGCGCGCCGAACTGCTCGATCGTGAGGTAGTCGGCGTAGTCGTCGATCTCCGCGCCGCCGGCGCGCGGGAGGTGGTCGAGGAAGAGCCGCGGCTGCAGGCCGAGCGGGCGGTGGACCTCGAGCGTCCCGTACTGGGCCTTCAGCAGCTCGAGGCGCTCGTCGAGCTCCTCGCGGCTCGGCGCCCCGAGCGCGAGCCCGATCGAGGCGCGCAGCAGCGGCGGGCGGGCCTCGCCCTGGAGGTAGAGGTCGAGCTCGCGCGCGAGAACGCGGTTCTCGTCGGCCTGCCAGCTGGCCCCGTGCTCGCCCTGCTCCATCTCGACGTAGGCGTTGTCGGCCTCGGTGATCTTGCGCCGGACCTGGCTGGCGGCCGCGCGGTTGCCGACCCAGCGCGCGTGCAGGCAGGCGTCGACCGGGAACTCGACGCCCTCGAGCGGCGCGAAGAGCAGCTCCGCGCGCGCCCCCGGGAAGGCCGCGGCGTCGGGCAGGGCCCCGAGCGTGAGCATGGCCTGGTAGGAGCGACACTCCTCGGCGTCGACGACGAGCGTGCGGTCCTCCTCGAGCACGGGCGCGTTGGCGAGCCGCAGCACGTCGGTCTCGAGCGGCTCGTAGCGCGTCTCCTCCTCGTCGGCCAGCACGAGCGCGTTCGGGCGCCAGTGCGGGTCGGCGCCGGGCTCGGCGACGCCGCGGCAGGCGACCCGGCGCAGCAGCCATTGGAGCTCCGCGGTGCTCGCCCGCCGGGCGGGCAGCGTCTGGAGCAGGCGGTTGATCGTGCGCTCCTCGGCGGCCAGCAGGGCCTCGAGCTCCGAGCGGGCGATCGGGCGCTCCTGTCCGACGCCCATCAGCTCCTCGACGCGCCGGCGCGCCTTGTCGGCGCCGCGCACGAGGTTGGCGCCGAGGCGCATGGGCGGGGCCGCGCGCAGCGACACCGCGAGGTAGAGCTCGGGCAGGTGCGCCCGGCGGGCGGCGAGCTGGTCCTCGTGGCCGGCCAGGAACGCGAGCCAGTCAGCACGGTCGGCGTAGCGCTCGTCGAGCAGGGGCTCGGCGGCCTCGACGTAGCTCTCACCGGCGTAGGTGCGGTTGACGCGCCAGAGCGAGAAGTCGGCCTCGACGCTGAAGGCGAAGCGCGCCAGGCGCGCGAGCCAGGCCTCCTTCTCCCGCTCGGGGAGGAACGGGTAGGAGACCGTGTCGATCCGGTAGAGCGCGGCGCGCTCCTCACCCGGCCCGAAGAGCACGTTGCCGTAGGCGTAGCGCAGCGGGAACCTCATCGGTCGACCTCGAGGCGCTCGCCGGGAAGCAGGCGAAGGGCCCGGACGGTGCGCTCGTGCGGCTTGGCGCGGTCAGCGGGGCGGGCGCGCCAGCGCCCGCGGCGCTTGGCGATCGCCACCGGCCCGCGGAAGCGCAGCTTCGCGGGCCCGGTGATGCGCGCGCGGCGAAGCTCGGGCCCCGTCGCGTCGGGCGCGTGCGCCAGGTCGCGCTGCCAGCGCTGCTGCTCGTGCTCGAGCCCGACCACGCGGCCGGCCGAGCGCCGGCGCGCGCGGACGCGCAGCGCGAGCCACGTGAGCGCGTAGCGGTGCGCGCTGCGCCCGTCGGGGGCGACCTGGGTCCCGATCACCGCGACGCCGACGGGCAGCACGACGTAGCGCAGCGGCGGGCTGAGGATCCCGAGGACCTCGCCGAGCAGCGGCAGGCGCCCGATCACGATCACCGCCGCGAGCGCGCCGCCGAAGTAGGCCAGGGCGCGCAGCGACACCCCGCCCGGGACCGGCACGGGCCAGGGTGTGTTGGGGATGCGGTGGATCCGGTGATCCACCTTGAAGACCCGCCGGAACGAGCGGATCGTCTGGCTCACGACGCTACTCGCGCTCGGCGCCGCGAGGCCCTCAGCGGGCCCCGCTGTCCCCGCCACCGCCGCCGCCGAAGATCGTGTTGCCGAGGCCCTCGGAGGCGCTCTGCACCGAATCGGGGCTCATCACGAACATGCCGACCACCAGGGCGGCGACGACCCACACCGCCAGCAGCCCGTATTTCTGGTTGAGCAGGAAGAAGAGGGCGCCGACGGCGAGGATCCCGACGAAGATCTGCTGCCCCCACTCCGAGAGCAGCTCGCCGATGTTGCCGCCGATCTCCTCACCGCTGCCCCCGCCGCCGCCGGCCTGGGCGAGCGCCGCCTCGGCGCCTACGAGTCCGATCGCCACGACGGCGATCCCTACGAGCACTGCCAAGCGAACCTTCATTGCTCCTCCTCAGAGTGAGTTGACGCGCGCCACCAACCACCGATCGCGATAGACGAGCACGGCCTGGTAGCGCAGGAGGTAGGCCGCCCTCGTTCTCTTGTCCCTCGCGCGGACCACCGCAACCACGGTCCGCTGTGGGCCCTCCTCGGGCCCGACCGACTTGACGTCCTCGAGCTCCTCGACCACGTAGCGCTCCCCGACCGCCTCGAGCTCGCGCCCGGGCGGCAGGAAGTAGGCGAGCGCGCCCTCGCGACCGGCGAGGTAGGCGGTCAGGAAACGCCGCAGGACGTCCTCGATCGCCTCGCGCTCCTCCGCGGGCAGGATCCGCGTGTCGATCGCCGGCGCGTCGGCGCGCGCCGGCGCCGCCTCGAAGCTCGGGTAGTCGTAGACGAGCAGCCCACCGGAGGCGTCGCGCTGGATCGGCACCGTGAGGTAGCGCGTCGAGAGGGTCGGGCTCGCGACGGTCGTGGCCACGGTGACGAGCAGGCGCCCGGGTCCGTTGGGCCGCACGCGCGCGACGTCGGTGTCCTCGACGCGCTGGTTTGATCCGACCTCAGGGATCTCGACGCCGCCCGCCGGGTCGAGGTCCTCGGCCAGGTAGGGCGCGAGCCAGCGCTCGCGCTCGTCGGGGCGGGCGACGTCGTAGGTGAGGTAGCGCTTGGCGAACGCCGCGGCGTAGGCGCGCGCCTCGTCGTCGCGGATCGCCGTCGCCTCCGGCGACGGTGCCGGGGCGAGCGGCTCGGGAGCCGGTCGCACCACGCTGGCGAGCCCCCGGAGCAGCAGGATCACCACGAGCGCCCAAAGCACTACGCGGCCGGCTAGCTTCGCCCAGTCTCCGGTGGTCCGCCCGGGCGTCGGACGGTGCTCGAGCGCCGGTCGGCCGTTGGCCTCGGGTGCGCGCGCGCCGTCTGCGCGCCGCGGCCGAGAGCGGCGGGTGCGCTCAGCGGGACTCATCTGCTCCCACCCCGAGCTGGCGCTCGAGCTCGCGCTCCTAGCGCGGGCGTCGGGTAGGCGCGGAACTTGTACATCCGGCGGGCGGTTCGATCTGGCGCAACCGCCGGCGCGGGGGTCCGGGCGGCCATCGAGCCCGTGGCGCGCCTGAGAGCCACAGCCCTCGGCGCGTCGTTGGAGCCCCGGCTAGGGGTAAGTTGCCCGCGCATCAGCGGCGGCAATCCGCTGGTGTCGTGCCGGGGGCGGTTTCGGCCGCGCCCCGGCGTTTGTTTGGGCAGTCAGACGGCGCTCATGGGCAAAGAGCGAGATCAGGGCAGTGGGTGCGCCGTCGATCATGGGTGCCCGCTAGTCCGCTCGGACTACGCGAGTGCGGGCACCATAACGCACATCGCGGACATTGCGCGGCAGGTAGCTCGTACTTAGGATGAATCTCGACTCGTGAGCGCCCAACCTGAGGTCCCTGAGCGGCTCCGTGCAGACCGCATCGCCAGCCGTAGAGGCCAGGCCGTGCTCGCGGCCACGCGGCGGCTGATCGGCCGCCACGGGATCGAAGGCGCCACATTCGACCTGATCACCCAGGAGGCCGGCGTCGGGCGCGGGACGATCCACTGGGCATACGGCAGCAAGGAGCGCTTACTCCTCGAGCTGCTGAAGGCCGACGGCGCGGCGCGGTTCGACGCGCTGCGCGCCGCGGTGGCCCCCGCGACGTCGGCGGAAGAGGTGGGCGACGCGCTAGCCGCTCAGGTGACCGGCTTCCTGGAGGACGAGCTCGGCGTGCACGTGTTGCTTCAGGAGCTCGGGAGCGTCGCGCTGCGCGAGCCCGAGATCGGCAAGGCGCTCGCCACCCGCCGAGTGGAGTGGTCCGAGCTGTTCGCGCAGCTGCTCGAGGCGAAGGCCGCCGAAGGCGTCATCGAGTTGCCGGGCGAGCCCGCGATGCTCGCGACGTTGCTCACCGCGTTTGGCCACGGACTCGCGACGAACGCGTTGCTCGATCCCGACTGCGAGGTCGAGCCGATGATCGAGAGCGCTCGCGAGTGCGTGCTCCGCGTGCTCGAGCCGGCCAACGACAGCAACGCAGGGTGAGGGTGGGGTTGCGGTAGCGGGAGGGCCGCGGTTCCGGCGGCGCTCATGAGGGACGGGTTCGGTGGGCTACCGCGATCCGGTAAGCGTCTTCGCGGGGCGCTGTAGCCAGTCGGCGAGCACCTCACGGGCGCTGCGAAGGCCCCGCCGGCGACGCCGATCGCTCCACTCAAACAGCACGAGCGCAACGACTAGGAAGATCTCCACGCCCACCGTGAAGTGAATGACGACGGCGATCAGAAGCGCCGCGGGGAGCGCGGCGGCGACCAACGCGACGAGGAGGGCTCTTGATCTGACGACCACGGGCGCTAGACGGGCTCGCGGCCCTGGTCGAGCGCTCGGCGGCCCTCGGGGGCTCGATCGGTAACTGGTCGTGGGGGCGACTGGCCACCGGCCGGCGCTCGCTCACGCGACGCTGGAGGGGCGTCGCGTTCGGCCGGTGCGAATCGGGGCGCGGGCGGCTCCTCGTCGTCAGGCACGGCCGCCCGCACCACCTGGAAGCGCGCGGCGCTCCCCTGGCGGATGACGAAGCACTCGCCGGGTTGGAGCCGGCGGACGGCCTGCGAGGGGACGCGGCGTTGGTGTTGCTCGCGGGCGCTTCCGGCGCCGGTGGCCTCCTCGTCCTGGATCTGCATCGAGGCCTCTATCGCGAGCTTGGTGCCGGCGAGCTCGGCGATCTCGTCGGGGTTGGGCACCTGGTGGAGGATCCAACCTCCCTGGGTCGAGTTGATGATCCGCTCGCGGGCCTCCTCGTCGCCGAGGCCCACGGCAGCTTGCGGCGCGAGGATGGCGTGGCCACCGAGCGTGCGCAGGCGCTCGACGATCTCGACGGCGGCCGGCGATCCGCTCGCCGCGGCGCTGAACTCGTCGATGATGATGAGCGCCGGTCGATCGTCCTTCCGCGCAGTGACGAAGTGGATGAAGTCGCGCAGGAGGTAGTTCACCGTCTGCGTCCCGGCGTCCCCGAAGCGCTGCATGTCGACGAGCACGTAGGCGCCGTCGACGTCCTCCCAGCCCCACGTGCCGTCGAGCGCATCGCCCACGCCGCGGAAGAAGGCGTCGTAGCGGCGGTAGGTGCCGTTGATCTCCTCCTCCTTGAGCCGGGCGATCGCGTCGAGGTCGCGCTCGTCCTCGTAGAGGCCCTCGAGGACCTCGCGGCGAAGGCGGCGCATGAACTCGCGTGAGGAGCCCGGCGGCCCGCTCGGCGCGCCGCAGGCCAGGTGGACGATCTGGCGCACGGTGAGCGCGTAGTAGGCGGCGCCCTCCTCGGTTCCGAGCGGCGTCGCCTGCAGCAGGCGGTTGGCGATCTCGGCGCCGCTGCCCCGCCATCCGTCGATCGCCATCTCCGGGAAGACCGCGTAGTTGCGCTCCTGCTGGCGCATCAGCTTCGGGAACGTCGTGGCCGCGGCCGAGCGAGCCTTGGCGTCGATGTAGTAGATGCGCCAGCGCCGCTCGCGCACGAGCTGCGCGCAGAGGCGCAGGAGCGTCTCGGTCTTGCCCGAGCCGGAGCTCCCGAGCACCAGCATGTGGCGCTCGAGGAACTCGAGCGGCACCAGGCCCCAGCGCTCAACGCGCCCGCCGCGGCGGCGGCGCACCAGCGGCAGGGTGTCCTCGTCGCCCTCGAGGAAGACACCGAGCTCGAGCCCGGTCGGCTCGCCCTTCGGTTGCGCGAGCGTCCTCGGCCCTCGCGCGGGCGCGCTCGCGCGCGCACGGGCGCGAGCGAGCCGCGCCTCCTCGCCCTGCTCACGTCGGCGAAGGGCCTTGTCCGGAGATCCGCGCAGCCGATCCCACAACAGGCCGACGAGCGCGATCGCCGCGGCGGCCGGGAGCACGATCGCCCACGTCGCGCCTAGCAGGCCGAGGACGCCGAGCTCGCCGAAGGAGTCGCGAACGCGCCAGGCGGGCGCGACCTGCATGTAGCGCTCGAGCGCGCTCTGACCTTGGGCGACCCAGGGGATCGCCGTCAGTCCGACGGCGACGGCTGCGTAGCCCCAGTGCAGGTGCAGCGCCCGCATCGCGATCAGCGCCGCGGCGCCGAGCGCCAGCGCGGGCCAGAGCGCCAGCGCGAGGCCGACGAGTGCGAGGCCGGCGATCAGCCGCCCGGCGTCCTCGTCGCTGAGGTTGAGGGGGCCGTTCTTCTGCTGGGTGGTGGCCTGCTCCTTGGCCGCCATCATCCTCCTCGCGTGGTCTGAGCGGACCACGGCACTATACGGGCGCTCCCGGGCGCCGGCGAAAAGCTCTCTATGCCCCCGCCGTCGTCCATAGCTTCTCGCCGTCGAGCGCCCGCAAGGTCAGCGGACGGCGCTCGAGCTTGGCCACCTCGACGGCGCGGCGCTCGTCGTCGAGGCCACCTTGGCGCCGGAGCGCCGCGGCCCGCTCGACGCGCTCGGCGTACACCGCGCTCGCCACTCTGGTGATCAGCTCGCGCAGATGGGTCGGCTCGGCCGGTGCGAAGTACCAGACCGCGTCGTAGCGCTCGAGTCGGTCGCGGACGATCGAGCGCAGCCGCGTTTCCTTCTTGGCCGAGAGCTCCACCTCCACGGCGAGCACGCTGTCCTCGTAGCGAAACTCGCCGTCCGGGCGCCGCCCGCTCACCTCACGCCCCCCGCCTGCGCCCTGGTCGCGGCCGAGCAGGCGCTCGGCGACCCACTCGCCGTCCGGGCGCTGGCTCTCGAGGAAGAGCCGCGCCTCGGTGACAGCCGGCACATGGCGGATCGTGTTCATCGTCGGGCGCCAGGAGCGCACGTCTAGCTCGACGAGCTCGCGGCCGCGAGCGGTGAGCCACACGATCGACGGCTCCCCGGCTATCACTGCGCGTGCCTCGACGAGACCCGCGGTCACCCAGCGCGCGCGCATCCGGTAGACGAGCTGACTGCTCACGCGCTCGCGCTCGCTTGCGTCCTCCGCGAACCGTGCCAGCAGCCGCCCGAGCTGCTCGTGGGTGACCGCGTACTGCTCGCCGATGAAGCGCAACACCTGGAGATCGCGCCACGTCAGCCGAGCCTGCCCGGCATCGCTGCGCGTTCGCCGGCGCGCCCGCTTGCTGCCGACTCCAAGCTCCTCGCCGAGCTCGCGCCACAGCCTGACCGCGCGCCGTTGCCCGGCGGCCTCGCTCACCTCCTCTCCCCCGCCCTCGAGCGCTCCGGCCGCGCCCCCACTCCCCTCTTCTTCTTCTCTTCTTTCTCTCTCTATCTCTCTCATTCCTTCCATTCCTCCATCCCACCACTCCTCCTGATCCTCCACCAACCCCTTCCTCATCAGATTCTTTTCTGTCCCTCCCCTGATACCTGACCACCCGAATGAATACCTTTAGGTTGAGGGCGGGTGGTCAGGGACGGCGAGCTTGCGAGCCGAAGGGGAGGGACGGGCGTTGCGGCGCGCCAGAGCCGAAACGCGGTGGAGGGTCAGCGGCGATCGAGTAGGATGGCTCCTACAGGGCTCTCTACAGGTCTCTCTACGGGTTTATCTACCAAGGCTCGCACCACCATACAGCTCGAGCCGGTCGCGGGCGGTCGCGCGAGCGTTGCGAGCGCGACGTTTAGCCTCTGACGATCTAAGAGACGTTCTATAGGACGTTCCACTCGGCTCAACACCGCGCGCTGCCTGGGTTTGAAGCCCATCTGGCGCGATCGACGGTCCACCGTTTAGCGACCGCGAGTCCACCGTCTCCGCGAGCGAGAGTCCACCCTTGGCCGCGACGCGGAGTCCACCCTGCTCGCTGAGTGGTGAGCCGCTACGACGGTCGTCCGCGGGCGGAGTGCGTGTGATCGGTAGGCATCGCGCACGGCGGCTCGACTACTCCGAACACGCGAGAGTCGCCTCGCCAGCTCCTTGCGCGTCCCCGAAGGCTGCGCGCCGCCGCCGCTACTCGCTTCAGGTGTGGCCTTGTTGCCCCTGAACGGTCTTACCGCGGGCGCTCTCGCTGCTTCCTGGGCGCGGGCTCACCGCCCGGTTGGGGTCCCCCGGTAAGGGCTAAGGACAGAGGCGACCCACGGTCCATCGTCGGGCTCGAGGCGCTCCCCGCCGCGGCGCGACGGTGGGTCCACCCTGCACCCCCTCTGCCGTCCGCGACCGGCGGTCCACCCTCTCCGAGCTAGCGCAGGCAGCCCGCTGTCATCCCGCGAGTCCCGGTCCACCGTGCGCGAGTCTCGGTCCACCGTCGCCGCCGGCCGGAGAGCACGCCGGGCGGGAAGCCGTCGCGAAGCGCGACCCTAAGTCCACCCTGCGCGACCCGCGGTCCACCCTGCGCGACCCGCGGTCCACCCTCCTTGCGGCCGCCGCGGTGGCGAGGCCCGGCCGCCGGCCGCGAGCTGGCCTGGGCCGGTTCCCCAGGGCCGAGGGGCGCGACTCGAGGTCCACCTTTTGGACTCAGGAAGCCGATGTTTCCCCATCGGCCCCGCGAGCTTCGGTCCACCCTGCGCGAGCCTGAGTCCACCGTGCGCGACCCCAGGTCCACCGTCCCGGGTGCCTGCGCGAGCTTTGGTCCACCCTTCCGTCCGATCCGATGGCGAGTCTTGTGACGTGGGCCAGCGCGAGACCCGCCGGCGGAGCGTCATCGAGAGCAACATGGCTCGCTGGGGCGGCTGGGACACGGGCGGTCCCGCCGCCCAGGCCGAGCTCGAGGTCAGGGGCAACGACTTCCTCGGTGTTGTCGCCCGATCGAAGGGCACAGTCTTGGGCTCGCTCGAGCTCGACGTCCTCTCGTGGCTGACCGCCCGCTGGTACGAGCAGCAGCGCGATCCCGAAGGGCTGATCCGCTGCACCATCTACGAGCTCGGGGTCGACCTCTACGGGCGCAAGCCGTCGGGGAAAGAGGTCCGTCTTCTCCGAGGCGCCGTCGAGAACCTGGCCGGGGCTCTCATCACCCTGGGCGGCTACAACGCCCACAGCGGGCAGATGAAGCCGAAGTTCCAGTCGATGGTCCACCTCGTCGAGTCTGCGGTGTGGGCCGGCGATCTTGCCTTCGCCGTGCCGACTCGCCAGCAGGGCGCCGAGACGGGCGGCCTGCGCGGCAACAGCTTCGAGATAAAGCTCGCCCCGTGGCTGGTACGTCAGCTCGAGCAGAAGTACGTCACTTAC
>Ga0136622_10001129_pt1 | contig 11083 bp, 12 predicted proteins | sample AntDrymUQ4482106_2_FD_104803 | JGI IMG/M metagenome (GOLD analysis project Ga0136622, IMG submission 104803) | Polar desert sand microbial communities from Dry Valleys, Antarctica - metaG UQ448 (21.06) | ecosystem: Environmental > Terrestrial > Soil > Desert | place: Antarctica: Dry Valley...
ACTTCGAGCTCGCGGCGCTTCGGAACTCGGGTGAGGAGTTGAGGGCAGCGCCGATCTGCTCGGCCCACTCCTGACTAAGAAACTTTACCCCCACTTTTTTCCTCCTCATCCCCGCCAATGCCGCGCAGGAAAGATACCGTCTAGGAGGATGGATCGGAGTGAAGCGGCGAACACCCGCCCGAATGGACCGGAGCCGCCCATTCCCCGGCCCGCCGCCACGATCGTGCTCCTCAGAGACTCTCCGGGTGGCTTGGAGGTCCTGCTCACCATCCGGCCCCCTCATCTGTCATTTATGGGCGGCGCCACCGTGTTCCCCGGCGGAGCGGTGGCCGGCGCCGACCGTGACCCGCGCTGGGAGCAGGCCTCGGTGCTCGGTCGGGAAGAGGCCGGAGCGGGTCTGGAGCTTTCCGGGGGTGATGCCCTTGCGGCTCGCGTGTGCGCTCTGCGCGAGGCCTTCGAGGAGGTCGGCTGGATCGTCGGGGAGGGGCCGCATGAGCGACTTGAGCGCGCCGACGGCGAAACTCCCGAGCGTTTTCTAGAGCGCTGCCTCGAGCTGAACATCCGGCTCGGCACGGAGCTGCTTCACCCGGCCGGGAGATGGGTCACACCTCTGGGCTCTCCGGTGCGCTTCGACGCGCAGTTCTTTTTGGCGTCCGTCGACTCGGCGTGGGAGCCGAGCCCTGATCAGCGTGAGGTGGCGGGATGCCGCTGGAGCACTCCGGAATTGGCGTTGGAGGAACTTGCGGGGGGCCGCGCGATCATGGCGCCGCCCACCATCGAGATGTTGCAGCGGATCCGGTCGCAGCCCTCCGTTGAGTGGGCGCTGTCCTCCTCCCGAAGGAGCAACGCGCGCTCCCAAGTCCTCGCCGCTCGCTTGTCCCCGGTAGTCGAGGTCGTCCTTGCTCCCAACCCCGGCCTGATGACGGGCCCGGGAACGAATACCTACATCGTGGGTTCGGGTCCCGTGTGCGTGATCGATCCCGCCGTCTCGGACGACTCCTACCTGGCGACCGTGGAGGGAGTCGGCGCCATAGCGATGATCGCCGTCACGCACCGTCATCCCGACCACGTCGGCGGTGCGGCCGAGCTTGCCCGGCGCTGCGGCGCGCCGGTGCGTGCCTTCGGCTCAGATCCGGCAGGAGACACCCCGGTCGAACCGCTGCGTGGGGGAGAAGCTCTTGCAGTTCCCGGGGCGACGTTGCGCTGGATCCACGCTCCCGGGCACGCTTCCGACCACGTCTGTTTTTTGCTGGAGGGGGCGGCGAGCTTGTTCTCGGGCGACAACATCCTTGGCGAGGGCACCGCAGTGATCTCTCCTCCCGACGGTGACATGGGCGCTTACCTCGCCACCCTCGAGAGACTCCGCGAACTCGATCTCGATCGCATTTATCCCGGTCACTTTCGCGCGCTGGACGGTGGTTCGTGGGTAATAGACCGCCTTCTCGAACATCGCGCACTGCGCGCCGAAGCGATCCTTGATTTGCTCAAAGCCAGACCTCTTCGTCCCGAAGAGATCGTTAGCGTCGTCTACCGCGACGTCTCCTCCGAGCTTCACTTCCTGGCCGGTCGGACGGTCGTGGCGCATCTTGAGTTGCTCGAAAGGCAGGAGCGGGTGGCAAGAACCGACGAGGGGTGGTGCTTGGCCGGCGTCGAAGGCAGAGGATGACACCACTTAGTCGCTCACGAGAGATCTTGTTCGGCTTCCCCGAGATCGACAAGGGAAGCCGCGACTGGATCCGGCGCGTCGCGGAGCTGGGCAGCTGGGGTGCGCTTGCGGTCGTTCTGTCGCTGGTCTTGCTCAGCGGACTGCCGCCGGTACGCCTCGCAATCGCTCTGGTTCTCCTTGCGGCCTCCGCACTGTGGACGCCAGCTTTGTTCCGCGGTCTGCTGCTGAAAACGACCCGGCCCTCGTGGCAGATCGTGGCCGCCCTGGTGTTCTCGCTGGCGCTTGCCTCGGGCCTGTATGCGACCCTCCGGGGCGCGGTGCCGACGGCCCAGCTCGTGTTCGTCCCCGTGGTCGCCATCGCAGGGCTTCTCACCGGTCTGCGGGTCGGCCTCGCAACCGGCGTCTCAGGCGCGGTGCTCTACGCGGTTATCGCAGAGCTCACCGGGGCCCGTCCCAGCTCCATCGGGGTGGCCGTGGTGCTGGGAGTCTTCGTGCTCTCGGGATCGATTGCGGGGCTCCTGGCCGAGGAGCTGCGCTCCCACTACCGAGGTGAGCAACACGAGCACAGGCTCGCGACTGCCGTGCGCCACCGCCTGCTGGCGGTTCTCGATGCAGTCGACGAGGCAATCGTGTTTCGCGACCGACAGGGGGCCGTGCGGGTGATCAACCGGCGAGCCGCCGACCTCTTCGAGGTCGACCCGGACGATTATCTCGGGACGCCGGCGGTCGAGCTGCTGCGTCAGGTGGCGCGGCGGACCGAGGATCCCGAAGGCTTCATGGAGAGCTTTCAGGAAGTGCGCGACGACCCCGAGCTCGAGATGCGCCTCTCGATCGAACAGCTCCTACCCCAGCGACGGCGCTTGCGGCTTTACTCGGGACCGGCGCGCGACGACTCGGGGCTACTGGTAGGGCGCATCGACGTCTACACCGACGTCACCGACGCGGTGCGGCGCGCCGAAGAGATCGAGCAGCTCTACGAGCAGGCTCGGGAGACCGCGGAGAGCTACCAGCGCGGGCTCCTGCCGGACGCGATCCCCAAGCTTCCGCGCGTGAACCTCGTGGCTCACTACCTGGCCGCACGGGGCCGGCGGGCGGTGTGCGGCGACTTCTACGATTTCGTGACCCTGCCCGGCGGCCGCATCGCGGTGGTCCTCGGCGATGTCTGCGGGATCGGGCCCTCCGCCGCCAACGATGCCGCGTTCACCCGCTACACGCTCCGTTCGTTCGTTACCGAGGAAGCGGACCCGGCTCGGCTGATGAACAGGCTCAATTCTCACGTCGGGCGCAACCTGAGCCAGGACAGGTTCGTGCGCCTGCTCCTGGGCGTGCTCGACCCAGAGCGGGCAGGCCTCGAGTACATCAACGCGGGACACGTGCCGCCGCTCATCTATCGCTCTAGCAACGGCCGCGCGGAGTGGCTCAGCGAGGGTGAGCTCGCCCTGGGGTTTGACGATCGCGCTGCCTACCGCTCGGAGACCGTCGATCTTCAACCCGGCGACATGCTCGTGTTCTATGCCGATGGAGTCACCGAGGGCATGCGCAAGGGACGTGTCTTCGGACAGGCCAAGCTTCAGGACCTCGTCGAGGAGTACGGGATGGGCACGCCCGGCGAGCTCGTGCAGGCGATCCGCAGGGCGGTGGAGGCGTGGGCGCCCGCGGACGAGCTCCGAGACGACGTCGCGCTGCTCGTGTGCCAGGTGGTACCGGACACGGCCATTGCCGAGCCGACCCGGGAGCTGCTGCTCCCGAACGAGCCGGCGAGGGCCAGGGAGCTGCGCAACTTCGTGGCCGGCTACCTGGCAGACCTGAGGGCGCCGATCGAGGTCACTCAGGAAATCGTCATAGCAGTCGGGGAGGCCGCCTCGAACGCCTGCAAGTACGGCCGCCGGCCGGACGGGCGTAGCGAGATCCGGGTCCGCTGCTCGCTCGAAGGATCAGATGTAGTGATCCTCGTCTCCGACGACGGTCCGGGCATCGACCTCGATTTCGTGCGCCAGAACGGGCTCCCCGACCGCTTCTCCTCCGGGGGCCGGGGGATGTTCCTGATGAACCAGCTCATGGACTCGGTAGAGTTCGAGAGTTCCGAGCGCGGCACCACGGTCCTTCTCAAGCGGGCTTTTCGCACCCCTCTGCCGGTCCCTGCCCCCTGAGCCGCCTAGGTCACACGGGATGCAGCGGGGGCTTGCCGTCCTCTCGCAGGAGGTCCATGGGCTCCATGCAGTGCCGAGGTGGGTTATCCCGGGCCGCCTTGTCGACCTTGAGCTCGAGACCGCACATCGTGCACACGTATTTGAGGCCATAGCGGCTGACATCGGCGATCTCGGGCTCCGGCGGAGCGATGGCCATCGAGCGGACGAAGCGGATGCCGAAGCGGGCGATGAGCAGGCACATAAGCACTGCGAGCGCCGATCTCACGTAGCCGAAAAAGGAGCCGAGCACGAGGGTTGCGGCCACGGCCACAACTGCGATCGCTGGGCTCATGACGCGGGTTGTCCACAGCGCCGTCCCCAGCGGTGGATAAACCACACGCCTGTTATTCGAGCCAGGACCATGTCTAACGCCATTGCGTGGCGAGGCCGAAGGCTACGGCTACGCAGCCCAGACCGAGCCACAGGTTGCCGTTGTTGGTGGGGCCGTAGAGGCCGACGTAGTTGCCCACGATGATGATGACACCGGCCCCGAGCAGCGTGAAGAAGAGAACTCCTACCCACGGTTCCGACCGCTTCGGCTTCGGCTTGGGCGGTGGCTGGTGCCGAACTCGCTTGGAGCGACTCTTTGGCATAGATTCCCGATAGTAATTGTCGCCGGCCTCAAAATGGGCATATGAAGGTTCTGGCGTTCGCAGGAAAGCTGCTGATCTCGCTCGGGGTGGGCGTGCTCCTATTCGTGGCTTGGACCCTGTGGGGCACCGGCATCTACACCGAGCGAACCCAGAGCCGCCTCGCCGAGGAGTTCGCTTCCCTGCCCCCGCTGCCGCGCGGGGACTCGAGCTCCCAGAAGCCGGGCCGGCCCCCGAGAGGCTATCGGCCCCCTCCCGGCGACCCCGTCTTCCGCCTGCGCATCCCGGCCATCGCCCTGTCCCAGATAGTCGTTGAGGGGGTCGGGACCGAGGAGCTCAAGGGAGGCCCCGGCCACTACCCGGCGTGCCGGGGCGGGTTCCCGGAGCCATTCTGCACACGGCTCGACGAGGTCTGGCCCGGCGAACGTGGGCGCGTGATCGTGTCCGGTCACCGCACTACCTATGGAGCTCCCTTCTGGGCGCTTAACGAGCTGGAGCGCGGCGACGACATCATCGCCGAGACGAAATGGGGGACGTTCAGCTACCGGGTGTCGGGCTCCGACGTCGTGCCTCCCACCGCCACCGACATCGCCAACCCTCGCGCCACCGACGGGCGTGAGATCGTGCTCACTACCTGCAATCCGAGGTTCTCTGCCGCCGAGCGGCTGATCGTGTTCGCCCGGCTCGAGGAGGCGTGATGAACAGAAGACGTTCGCGGAAGTCTCGTGCGCTCGAGCTGCTCCTGTGGGCGGCGCTGTCCTTGGTGGCGGCGGCGGTCATGGTGAGCCTCTCGGAGCGGCTGCTACCCAGCAACTTCTGAGCCGCCGGGCCCCGAACCGACGGCCCTTTGGGGCTCGGCCCCTAACCTGGCCTCCGAAGTTTCGATACGAATCAGTTGCGTATGTCTCCCCTCCCGTGTTATATCAATACGCAACGAACTCGTATCGAAAGGAGAACGATCATGAGAGAGCAGCTCTACCCTCGCCGCTGGATGGCGCTCGCCGTTCTGGCACTCAGCCTGGTGGTAATAGGAATGGACAACACGATCCTCAACGTTGCCCTGCCGACGCTCGTTCGGGATCTCAACGCCACCGCTAGTGAGCTTCAGTGGATTGTCGATTCCTACGTTCTAGTGTTCGCGGGCCTGCTCCTCACCATGGGCGCCTTGGGCGACCGCTTCGGTCGTAAGCGCGCGCTGATGTCGGGGATGGCGATCTTCGCCCTCGCCTCGGCGAGTTCTGCATGGGCTAGTTCCCCTGAGCTTCTGATCGCGACACGCGCCGCCATGGGAATCGGGGCGGCGCTGATCATGCCCTCCACCCTGTCGATCATCACCGACATCTTTCCCCCCGACGAGCGAGGCCGGGCGATTGCCGTGTGGGCGGCCATCGCAGGTCTTGGCATCGTCGCAGGTCCGGTCATCGGTGGATGGTTGCTCGAGCACTTCTGGTGGGGGTCGGTATTCCTTGTAAACCTGCCGATCGTTTCTCTGGCTGTTGTCGGCGGTTACGAGCTGGTCCCTGAATCAAAGGACCCTCAAGCAACACCTTTGGATCCCCTCGGAGCCGTTCTGTCAATCGCCGGGCTGAGCGCACTCGTTTTCGGCATCATCGAGGCGCCGGAAAATGGATGGACGGACGGCATCACGTTGACGGCTCTCGCAATAGCGGTAGTAGTGCTAACTGTGTTCGTGGTATGGGAGCTTCGCTGCAAGCATCCCATGTTGCGCATCGACTTCTTCAAGGACCCCCGCTTCACTGCCGCAAGCATCGCGATCACCCTGATCTTCTTCGCTCTGTTCGGAACGATCTTTGTTCTGACCCAGCATCTGCAGTTTGTACTCGGGTACTCGGCTCTCGAGGCGGGCTTTCGCGTCACTCCATTGGCAACGATGGTGGTAGGTGCCCCGCTCGCAGCGCGCGCTGTCGAACGCATAGGTACCAAGGCTGTAGTAACCGCCGGATTGACGGTTGTGGCGGTCGCTCTGTGGTTAGTCTCCGGGGTGGATGTCGGGAGTGGATATGTTCCGCTCGCATGGGCCTTGGCTCTGATGGGATTGGGAATGGGGGCAACGATGGCGCCGGCGACCGATTCGATCATGGGTTCATTGCCGCTGGCGAAAGCCGGGGTCGGCTCGGCCATGAACGACACGACCAGGATGGTCGGAGGTGCCCTTGGCGTCGCAGTGATTGGGAGCGTCCTGTCATCCTCGTACGGCGAGGCAATCACTCCTGCCGTCTCCAACCTGCCGCCGCCGGCGGCCTCAGCCGCAAGTGATTCGGTGGGAGGGGCATTGAGCGTCGCCGGGCGGATCGGTCCACAAGCCAGCGAGCTAGTCCTGGCCGCCCGTTCCGCATTTGTCGAGTCGATGGGAGATGCAGTCCTCGTAGCGGCGGGAGTAGCTATGCTCGGGGCAATGGTGGCGCTTTTCTTCTTGCCTGCACGGCCGCGCTCTGATGAGGCTCAGTCTCAGGACGCGCCTGCTCTCGAGAAAGTGCCTGTGGGTTGAATGCGGTTTCGCAATCCGCAGATGGTGAAGTAAGAGCACGCGGGCGTCCCCGCGACGTTCGCGTCGATCAATCGATACTCGACGCTGCACTCGACCTTTTTCTCGAAGACGGATTCGATACCATGAGCATCGAGTCGGTGGCCGAGCGAGCGGGCGTCGGCAAGACCACCATCTATCGGCGCTGGCAGTCCAAAGAGGAGCTAGTCGTAGCAACCATAGGCACCCTCTATGAGGGGATGGATGTTCCGGATACCGGTGATGTGCGAGCCGACTTGACAACTGTGGTCAGGCACATGCACGGACTCATCCAGAACACGAAAGCTGGCCGAGCCCTTCCACGAATGGCCGGCGAACTCGCGCGAGGTTCCCCCCTGGGCCACGCATACATGAGAACCGTTCTGGCTCCAAGACTGGAAGCCGTCGGCGCCGCCCTCCAGCGGGCCGAGGACCGTGGAGACCTGCGGAGTGATCTCGATGTAGAGATTGCTGTTGCGTCGATCGTCGGTCCGATGATGTTTCTCGCATTGACGGGCAGGATCGCCAATCTCGACGAGGAGCTGGCTTCGAGGTTGGTCGATCAGGCGATCACCGGAATGAAACGCGTCGATTAGTTTTTCGGACGAATTAGGGAGCCCTGATGATTGTAAGCCTGTCGTCTATACAGTGCCGTAAAAGGGAGCCAGCATGAGAGCGACGCAGCAACAGAAGGCGGAAAACTTCCGTGCCCTGCACGCAAGCGGGGTATTCATCATCCCGAACCCCTGGGATGCGGGCTCCGCTCGGGTACTCGAAGCGCTGGGATTCAAGGCACTCGCAACCACCAGCTCTGGCCTTGCCTTCACGCTCGGAAGGGAGGACGGCGGTGCCACGCTCGACGAAGTCTTCGAGCATGTGCGTTTGCTGAATCGGTCGACGTCGCTGCCCGTTTCCGTCGATCTGGAGAATGGGTATGGACCCGAGCCCGAAGCCGCCGCAGCAGCGATAACGCGCGCTGCGGAAGCCGGAGCCGTGGGGGGCTCGATCGAGGACTACGGTCCGGAGATCAAGGCGATCTACTGCCTCGATCACGCGGTCGCACGAGTGGCCGCCGCGGTGGAAGCGGTGAAACGGTTGAGCTTTCCATTCATGCTCACGGCGAGGGCCGAGAACCACATCCGCGGGAACCCGGATCTAGAAGACACCATCGCCCGGTTGCAAGCTTATGAGCAAGCCGGAGCCGATGTGCTATATGCGCCGGGCTTGAAGAGCAGCGACGAGATTCGCACAGTGTGCGAGGCCATATCCAAGCCGCTCAATGTGCTCGCCCGCCCGCACTTGACGACGAGTGAGATCGCCGAGGCGGGGGGCCGCCGGATCAGCGTGGGCGGTACGTTGACCTGGGTCGCGATCGGGGCCATGGTGGAGGCGGCCGAGAAGATGCGCGACGAGGGTGACTTTTCAGCTCTCAATCTTCAGGCCGAGTGGTGGTAAATGGCTACAGAACAGCCTTTATCCGATCACGCGACGGTGAGTTGAGCCTTCTCGACTGCTCTCAGCCATGTCTCGCTGAAGCCTGCCTCGTCAAAGGCGACGAGCACTTTCACCGGTTGCCCGTTCGGGTCGGATTGCAAGCGCAGCAGCTCTGCGTCCCGAACCGGAAGCACCCGCATGCTTTCCACCTTGGTTCCAGACCAGCCTGCGGCCACCGCACAAGCAAGTGGATCGTGGTGAAAGTTTAGGAGGTCGCTTGGTAGCCTGGCGTGGGCGCGCCCCAGGCGATCGTTGCCTTGGTCCTGTCCATGAGCCTCCGCTTGGTTGGCAATGAGTACACCGAGGCGGCCTGAACCGCGGAGCCTCGGCAGGTGCGCTTGGCGGAGATGAGTTTTCAGCGTTTGCGCCAGCGTGACAAGGGTGAGATCGGATGCCGACCCGATGAGAATCTCGGCGGCACGAGTGTCGCATTGGACATTCCAGTCCTGCTCCGGTCCCCACGGTGGAAGGCCCTTATCCGTCGGTGCCGCGTAGCCGCCCATAGCGACGATGGGAACCTGTCTAAGCCGGCCCGGTCGAGCCACCTCGAGTAGAGCGAGGTTGGTGAACGGTCCAATGGCGACGATAGCAGCGCCTTGCTGGATGCTTTGATCGAGCAAGTCCACCGCCGCTCCCGGTCGGGACGGGCGTGGCTGAACTCGCTGTGGCCAATATCGCCTGTCGTCGGGAATCTCCCCACATGAGCGCATTGTCGTGAGCGACGCCGCGGCGCCTCCAGCGACCGGAATCTCGCCTCGGTCGGCGAGGGCGAGGCAATAAGTTACGTAGCCGGCTCGCCGTCCACCCGGGTCGTCGGAGGTTGTAATCGCGACGATCTCGACATCGGGCCAGCCAAGAAGCATCGCCAAGGCACATAAGTCATCGGGGTCGCCGGCAAGATCGGTGTCTAGGTGGATCTTCCTCGGCCGAGTGATCATCAGTGGCTGCAGGACAACATTTATCCGCCACTCGACACGCTCGGCAGGGCCTTGCCGTAGCGCACCGCGATCGCCTCGTAGTCGCGCCTCTGGTAGAAGCTGCGGGCCCGCTCGTTGAGCCTCAGGACGTTCACCCGAATGCCCAGGGCCCCGGCTTCGGCGGCGGTCTTCTCGGCGGCCTCCATCAACAGAGTGCCGAGGCCCCGGCCCCGGAGGTGCTCGTCCACGATGAGGGTCTCGACCTCGCACGACAGCCCCCACGGCTTGTCCTCAAGGATGAGCTTGGCGAACCCCCTCACCTCGTCGCCAAGCACGGCCACAATGACGGTGACGGCGGGATCATTGAGGTCGGCCCGGGTGAGCTGCTCGCACGCTTCTTGGTCCAGCCCATAGCGGGGATTGCCGGGATTCAGCGCTTGGTGGTGGTGCTTGAGGTCGGTGAACAAGCGCCCGACGGGGACCGCGTCGTCGAGAGTGGCGGTGCGGACGGTTGCTTCCACGACCTGAGCCTACGCACTACGGTTAGATTCGGCTCATGCGCCTGCTGCTGATCGACAATTTCGACTCGTTCGTCTACAACCTCGCTCAGGCGTTCGGGGCCTTGGGGGCCGAGCCCGTGGTGGTCCGCAACGACGCCACCATGACGGAGCTCGAGGCGGTGGCGCCCGATGCCGTGGTGATCTCGCCCGGCCCCGGTGGTCCTGCCGCCGCCGGCGTCTCACTCGAGGCGGTGCGCGCTTTCGGGGGCCGGGTCCCGCTACTCGGCGTCTGCCTGGGGCATCAGTGCATCGGAGCCGCGTTCGGCGGGCGCGTCGAGCGGGCTTCTGTCGGTCCGGTTCACGGCAAGACCTCGCCCGTCACCCACTGCGGCGAGGGGGTGTTCGAGGGGCTTCCTCAGGGCTTCGAGGCGACTCGTTATCACTCGCTCGCGATAGCGGAGGATCAGGAGTGGCCCGAGGAGCTCGAGGTCACCGCCCGCTCGGACGACGGCATCGTGATGGGAGTCGTTCACCGGGATCTGCCGGTGCAGGGGGTGCAGTTTCATCCCGAGTCGGTGCTGTGCCCGGAGGGCCCGCGGCTGCTCAAAAACTTCCTGGAACTGGCCTAGAGATAGTTGCGCGGCGTTCTATGGGTCTCAGAGTGCCGTTTCCGGCACTCAGAGGCGCTCAAAACGCGGGTGGGGCGTAAAGGTCGGTTAGTCGCCGGGGTCGGGCTGCACGAACAGGGTGACCTCGTCCCCCTCCGAAACCACCGTGCCGGGCTCCGGATCGGTGCGGCAGACGAACCCTGGCTCCTGAGTGCAGAGTTCGTCGGTCTCCTCCTCCAGGTTGACCTCGACCCCGAGCTGGTCCTCGAGGGCGCTCTGGGCGTCATCGGCGTCTTGTCCGGTGACGTCGGGCAGCTCAGTGCCCGCGGACCCCTCGGAGATCGAGACCGCGACCACAAAGTCCGGAGGGACCTCGGCCCCCTCCCCTGGATCCTGAGCGAACACACGGCCCGCCTCGAACTCCTCGTTGGGCTCGGTGGCGACATCGATCCCCAGGCCCGCCGCCTCCAGCTCGGCCCGCGCTTCCTCTTCGGTGGCGCCGATGACGCTGGGCACCACAATGTTCTCGGGCCCACTCGACACCACCACGTCGACCGCCGAGCCCTCGTCGACTCTCTCTCCCGACTTGGGACTC
>Ga0136622_10001132_pt1 | contig 11072 bp, 13 predicted proteins | sample AntDrymUQ4482106_2_FD_104803 | JGI IMG/M metagenome (GOLD analysis project Ga0136622, IMG submission 104803) | Polar desert sand microbial communities from Dry Valleys, Antarctica - metaG UQ448 (21.06) | ecosystem: Environmental > Terrestrial > Soil > Desert | place: Antarctica: Dry Valley...
ATATTAGGCGGCTACACGACCTTCTCGTCCTTTAGCTACGAGTCGCTGAATCTGCTCACGGATACCGGAGTACTTCTGACGCTTCTCAACACTCTCGGCCAGCTCGTTCTCGGCCTCCTCTTCGTGTACTTCGGTGTCGTTGTTGGCCGCCTTATAGGGGGAGCGTAGTGGAGCCTGTCGAGGCCACACGGCTGACCGTTTATACTGGGGACTCTTTCCGATACGGGCGCAAGGCACTCTACCGGGCTATCGTCGAGATGCTGCACGACGAAGGTATAGCCGGAGCTACGGTAGTGCATGGTATAGAGGGTTACGGCGCTGACAAGCGGATACACACGGCCAGAATCCTGGATCTCTCAGCGGACCTCCCTGTGGTGATAATAGCGGTAGACCGGCCGGAGAAAATCGAAGCCGTCCTGCCCCGGCTCGACGAGATGGTAGACAAGGGAATGGTAACAACCGAACCGGTACGGGTCATTTTCTCGCGACCGGCGGCCCTGTAGCCGACGATGAGAATACCGAAAGAAAGGAGAAATCGTGAACGACTACGAAGTCTTTGAGTTAGGGGATATCGCGCTGCAAGAAGGCGCGACCCTGCGGGACGCCAAACTGGCGTACAAGACCTTTGGCACGCTGAATGAGGACAAGAGCAACGCGATCATCTACCCGACGTGGTACTCGGGCTTCCACTGGGACAACGAGTGGCTCATCGGTGAAGGCATGTCCCTTGACCCTGCGAAGTACTTCATCATCGTCCCGAACATGCTCGGCAATGGGCTCTCAAGCTCGCCGAGCAACACTCCGCCGCCGCACGACCAAGCGAACTTCCCGAACGTCACCTTCTACGACCAGGTCGAGACCCAGCACAAGCTTGTCACCGAGCACTTCGGGATCGAGACCTTGGCGCTCGTCACCGGCTGGTCGATGGGCGCGGGGCAGACCTATCAGTGGACCGTCAGCTACCCCGACATGGTGCAACGTGCGGCCCCGTTCTGCGGCTCCTCCAAAACCAGCGAGCACAACTTCGTCTTCCTCGAAGGCGTAAAGGCGGCGCTCACTAGCCCCGAAAGCTTCAAGGACGGCTTCTATGACGAAAAGCCGGTGGAGTGCCTCCGCGCGGCTGGGCGCGTGTACGCCGGCTGGGGCTTCTCTCAGGCCTTCTACTGGGATCGCCTGTACACGGAGATGGGTCATTCGCGAAGGCTCGGCATGGATCTCGCCTTTCCGACGCTGGAAGATTTCCTCGTCGGTTACTGGGAAGGCCACTTCCTCGACCGTCGCGACGTCAATGACCTGCTGGCGATGCTCTGGACATGGCAGTACGGCGATGTTGGTGCGACGCCCGGGTTCGACGGCGACCACATCAAGGCGCTGCAGTCGATCAAGGCCAAGCTAATCGCCATGCCCGCCAAGAAGGATTTGTACTTTCCGCCGGAGGACGAGGAGTACGCGTCGCAGTACATCCCCAACGGGGAGGTACGAGTGATTCCGGGGGTGTGGGGTCACTTCGCGGGAAGCGGTGACAGCCCCGTCGATCTCCAGTGGATCGACGGAGTCGTCAAAGAGCTGCTCGCGAGCTGAGGGGCGCGCCCGTCATGGCCACTGCCGCAGATCTACCTCCGGCCGCCGCCTCGGCTTCGCGGTCGCTTGCCAACGCCGAGAGTTTCTGAGAGTATCGATTCTCGGAAATAGGGCGAATAATAATCTAGTCAAGTGAATATTTATGCGGAATTTGGGGCTCTGATGAAGCTGAAAAGGTTTGCTGAGGCGCCAAGACCGGGACGATGTTACAAGGCCGAATAAAAATTCACGGTCCGGGCTGGCGCCTGTATCGTCGCTCTTTTTCGGGCATTTGATAGCTCTTTTCGTCCCTCGGAAGGCATACAGCGGGCAGTTCAGTGGGTCTTTTCATAAACTGCCGTTGAAGTATTAACTCACCATGAGCTTCATTAGACGTCGGCGAACTTGTAGCCGGCGCCGCGGACGGTCTGGACGTAGCGAGGGTTCTGGGGGTCGGGCTCGACCTTCTTGCGGATATGCTGGACGTGGACGTCCGCCGCCCGCGCCTCGCCGAAAAAGTCCCCGTTCCAGAGATGGCGCATGATCTGCTCCCGGCTATAGACCCGGCCCGGGGAGGATGCCAGGAGCGCCAGGACCTCGAACTCTTTGGCTGTCAAAGAGACGGCCTGCCCCTGGCTGCTGACTTCCCGGCGCAGGAGATCGATCTCGAGTCCAGGGAACTCGAGCCGCTGGCGCTGCTTCGCGGCGCCAGAGTCGAGGCGACGGCGCCTCAGGTGGGCCCGCACCCGGCTTACCAACTGGCGCGGGGAGAAGGGCTTGGTGATGTAGTCGTCGGCCCCGACCTCCAGGCCCACCACGATGCTCGTCTCGTCGGCGCGGGCGGTGAGCATGACCACGGGGATGTACCTGTTGTGTCCCGCGCCGGCCCGGAGCTCCCTGCACACCGAGACCCCGTCCATGCCCGGAAGCATGACGTCGAGGACCACCAGGTCGAACGTGTCCAAGCCCCGCAGGCGCTCCAGCGCCGCCTCGCCGTCGCCGACGGTCGAAGTGTCCATGCCCTCCCGCGAGAGGGCATGTTCCACCACGTCTCTGACCGCCGGGTCGTCCTCGACTATGAGTATCTTGCTCACTCTCCGTCCTCCTCCGGCAACTCTATCTCCACCCGCGTGCCCCGGCCTTTCTGGGACGAGAGGGAAATTGCGCCTCCCATGCGTTCGATCAGGTCCTTGCATATGGAGAGCCCCAGTCCGAATCCGCCGGAGCCGCCGTCCTTGCCCCGGTAGAATCGCTCGAAGACGTAGGGGAGGTCTTCCTCCAATATACCGGCTCCTTCGTCCTCGACCGACAGGCTCCCTCCATCAGCTTGCAGTCGCACGACGCCTCCGTCGGAGTGCTGGACCGCGTTGTTCAGCAGCACCAGCAATACCTGCTCCAGCCACTCGCGGTCGGCGAGGACGCGGCCTCCCTCGCCGGAGGCGCGGATCTCCAGGCCCGCGCGCTCGGCGAGCGGCGTCATGCGCTCCGCCGCCTCCCGGACGGCGTGTTTCGTGTATACGGGCTCCGGCTCTGGGTTTCGCAGGTCCGAGCCCGTCCGGGCCAGGCGCAAGAGCGTCTCCGACAGCCGCTGCATGCGGCGGGCCTCCGAGTGGATGTGGTTCAGGAAACGCCGCCGGAGATCCTCGTCTTCGTCGCCGGTCAGCAGTAGCTCCGATGCACCGAGGATCGTGGTGATCGGGGTCTTCAGCTCGTGGGCTGCATTAGCCAAAAAACGCTGCTGGTTCGCCTCCAAGCGACGTCCCTCGGAGAGATCCTGCATCACCACTAGCACGCCTCCGCTATGATCGTCGAAAGTGGGCATGCGTTCGAGGTAGAGTCTCAGAAAAGACTCCCTGCCGCGGATACGGGCTTCGGCGCATTCTCCATCCCTCGCGCAGCGCGTCACGGCCCCCGGCAGGTCGTAATCCTCGAAAAGATCTGGAACCTTCCCGAAAGGCGATTTGTCCACGAGGTTCAGCATCCCCTGGGCGGAGCGGTTGGCGAACACGACGCTGCCTTCGGCGTCCACCGCCACCACCCCCTCCCCGAGGTTGTTCACCACGGCGTCGAGCGTCGCGTTCTTCTCTTCCAGTTGGGAGAAAGAGTCTTGCAGCCTGGCGGCCATGGAGTTGAACGACTTCGCGAGGTCTCCTAGCTCGTCATCGAAACCGGGCTCCATGCGCGAGGAGAGGTCGCCCTGCTCGATGGATCTGGCGCCCGACGTCAGGCGTTCGATCCTCCGCGACAGAAGGGTGGCGAGCAGGAGCATGAGCCCGCCTCCTAGAACGGAGGCTATGGCCGCCGCCTCGATGCCGCTGCGCAAGAAGAGCTGGTAGGCGGTGGCCTCCGGCTCGTCGGAGGCGAAGACGATGCCACCGGCGAAGGCGCTTTCGACGACCACCGGTTGCACCGCCACGCTTACGCTATCCCTACGCTCGAACATCCGGCCGCCGACGGCGGCCGTCAGCAATACCTCGCGGGAAGGCTCGAACCCTTCCACCGATCCATCGCGGGCCACGATGGCGCCGCCGCGGTCCACGACGATCAGCTCTCCGCCCGTGGAGTCGGTGGCGAGCTCGAGCTCGCTCTGGAACTCTTCGCCGCCTCTGGTCCTGGAGAGCGCATCGGCCATCGCCGCAGCCTGGCTGGTGACGAGGCTCTGGGCGGAGGCTGTAAGGCGGGCCTTCACCGCCGGTACGGCGTAAAGGAACATCAGCGCGATCGAGAGCAATACGATCAGCACGGCCGCCAGCGGCATCCATATGCGAAGCTTCAACCCCACGCTCGGATTCTATACTCCACGCCCGAGACCTCGTTGCAGACCTGTTGCCAGATCTTTATCCCACGCTAACCGAACTTTACCGACGCTTAAGCAACGGACGCGAGAATCAAGGTGATTCGACGCAATGGTCAGCGACCGCGACGAGGAGCAGACATGCCAGATCCCATCGGCCGGCACCGCAAAGGCGAGGCAAGGGAAACCCCGGAGATCATCAAAGGCTACTTCGACCGCATCAATAAAGGCAAACTCCTGACGCGCCGGGAGGAGGTGGATCTCAGCAGGAGGGCAAATAGCGGCGACGGGCGCGCCAAACACAGGTTGATCGAGCGGAACTTGAGGCTTGTCGTGAGCGTCGCCAAGAAGTACCGTGGGATGGGGCTGCCCTTCGAGGACCTCATCCAGGAGGGCAACGTGGGGTTGATGAACGCCGTCGGGGAGTTCGATCCTGACAAGGGCTTCCGTTTCTCCACGTATGCGACCTGGTGGATCCGCCAGGCGGTCCAGAGGGCGGTGGCCGACAAGGGCCGCGCCATAAGGCTGCCGGTCCACATGGGGGAGAAGATCCGGAAGATATCCCACGCTCGAGGCGACCTCTTCTCCCATCTCGGACGTCATCCCACGGACGAGGAGATCGCCGAACACCTGCAATGGAGCGTCGCGGACGTGAAGTTCGTGAAGAGCGCCATGCCCGACGCCGCCAGCCTCAACCGTCCGCTCTCCCCTGAAGAAAACGGTTCCGAGATCGGTGATCTCATCGAGGACGGGGGCGCGCCAGACCCGGCCGCGGAGGCGATCCTCGGTCTGGCGATGGCGCGGCTCGAGGATGCCGTGAAAAGTCTGCCCGAGCGCCATCGTTACGTCCTGTTGCGGCGCCACGACCTGGGCGCGGAGGAGAAAGCCACGCTCATGCAGCTCAGCGGCGAGCTGGGCGTCTCGCGCGAGCGCGTGCGGCAGATCCAACGCGAAGCCGAGCAGATGCTGCGCGAGGGCCGCCACGGCGAGCTCCCGCGGAACATCGTCGCATAGGCGTTCGTATCCACGCCGGTGGATTGTGAAGCAACCTTAACTGGCCCTTTATCAAATGCTTACAGCCTTGCATATGAGATCAACAGCCCGCCGAAACAATGAGAGCGTCTGGAAAACCCCGAGTTGAAGGAGTGGTCATCATGAGCGACGAGAAAGTCCACGGAACGCGATGGAGCGCGGTGTCAATGGGATGGGCGGTGGCCGTGGTGGCGGGACTCGTCATGAGTCCCTTGCTGAGAACCCTGTACACCGCGCTCTCGGAGCCGCCGGGCGAGCCGGGCGACCTTACCGTCACGGTGGTGGTCATCTCGCTTCTCGCCGGGTTCCTCTCTTACCTGATAGGGGGCTACGTGGCGGCCAGAATGGCGGTCGCTCGGGCGGCAAGCACGGGTCATTGACGGCAGTTTTCGGCCTGATAGTGGGCCTCGTGTTGGCCGTCGTGCTCGGCCTGTTCGGCGCGGTCTTCGCCGAGGGCGTGGCGCTCCCGCCCGCGGGGTTCGGGCTCGCCGGCGCCGCGCTCCTGGCGGGGCTCGTCCTTTTCCTGACCAACCTGTTCGGCGGGTTCGTCGGAGGGAAGTTGGGTGAACCCTCGGTCACGCAAGGCAAGAGGTGACTCTCGGCGCATCGGGCAACCGGAAAGCGAACACCAGGAGGTAAGGAATGCTCAGGAGCATCAAAGAGATCAAAGGCGCCCACATTCACGCGAGGGACGGGCGGATCGGCGGCGTGGAGGCCCTCTACTTCGACGACGAGAGCTGGGAGGTCCGTTACTTCGTGGTCGGGGCGGGCAACCTCTTCGCGAACCAGAAAGTCCTCCTCGCTCCACATCTCGTGCGAGAGGAGAACAACGCGGATGGATCGTTCGCCCAGAGATCCCACCTCACCAGGGAGCAGATTAAGAACGCGCCGGGGATCGAGACGGCTCCCCCGGTATCGGGCCAACGAGAGGCCGCCTACCTCGAAGCCGCCTACCTCGAAGCCGCGCCCTACTGGATGGCGAGCGGAGAAGTCGCTGCTCCCATGTGGGCGCCGACCGATGCAAGGACCTTCTCGGCGACGAACCGGGCGACCTCCGGGGCGCGTGATCCACGCCTCCGGAGCACCCGTGAGGTAAGGGGCTACCGCGTGCGAAGCCTGGATGGCGAGATCGGCCACGTCGAGGACTTCATCATAGACGCTGAAGGCGGGGCCATCCGTTACGTCGCCGTGGACACGCGCAACTGGCTGCCCGGCAAGAAGGCGCTGGTGGCCTCGCCCTGGGTCTAGTACGTGAGCTGGGCCGACGCCGAGGTATCGGTTGACCTGCGTAGCACCGAGGTCAAGGAGGCGCCCGCTTGGGACCCGAACACGCCCATCGGCCGGGAGTACGAGACCAGGCTGCACAGCTACTACGGGCGCACTCCCTACTGGGTTTTCGCCAGGTAAAGAACGGGCTTGCCGGAATGATGAATGGTGCGAGAAAGATGTGTTGGAGAAACAGGAAAGGAAGTTTCGATGAGAGAGAAAGTAGCGCGAAAACACCGGAAGATTGCGACATTCGACGCGCTGTTGGCGATCCTGGCGCTATCTGCTCTGTTGGTCGCGGGATGCTCCGCTGACGCGGGAGAGACCGGAGCGGATGCGAAGGGGACAGGAGATGCGACATCCTCCGGCGCTTCGGTGGAAAGCGCATGGCCCGTGGCCGAGGTGGCCCGGAAGATCGAGCCGAGCGTGGTGCAGGTCAACGTGGCGTCCATCCAGACCTCGCCATTCGGATCCCAGGAGGCGCAGGGGCTCGGTAGCGGCGTGATCTACCGCGAGGACGGCTACATCATTACCAACAACCACGTCGTGGCCGGCGCGGACACCGTCAACGTCGCCTTCGCCGACGGCTCCGTCGAGACGGGCGAAGTCGTGGGAGGCGATCCTTATACTGACATCGCCGTGGTCAAGGTGGACAGGGACAATCTGCCCGCCGCCGAGTTCGGCGATAGCAGGGACCTTGTCGTCGGCCAACTCGCCGTGGCCGCCGGTAGCCCCTCGGGGTTCCAGTCCACGGTCACCTCCGGCATCATAAGCGCCCTGAACCGCGAGATACCGCCGGAGATCACCGGCGGTTCTCAGCAGACCGCGCTGGTTGACCTGATACAGACCGACGCCGCCATCTCGCCGGGCTCCTCGGGAGGGGCGCTCGTTGACCACGGCGCGGAGGTCATCGGCATCAACGCCGCCTACCTGCCCCCGGCCCAGACCGGGGCCGTCAACCTCGGGTTCGCCATCCCGTCGGCCACGGCCACCGACGTTGCCAACCAGATCATCGAGGACGGCCAGGCGGAGCATCCCTACCTCGGCGTCTCCCTGGTCGACCTGACCCCGGAGATAGCGCGCCGGTTCGACATCCCGGTCGAGTCCGGGGCGATCATCACGGGCGTGGACCCCGACGGTCCCGCTTCGGACGCTGGCGTGGAGCCGGGCGTCGTCGTGACAGCCGTAGAAGGCGAGCAAGTCGCTGGCACCGGAGACTTGCTCGCGGCCCTGCGCCGCTACGATCCCGGCGACTCCGTTGAGATCACCGTCGCAAGGGACGGAGAGGCGCGCGAGTTCATGGTCGAGCTCGAGAGGAAGAGCTAGACGATGGACGCGGACCAGCGGAAAGAGTCGACAGGTCCAAAGGGGCCGGAGATCCTGAAGCGGAACGCGGGGCGGCTGCTCTCGGTCGTCGCCCTGGTGTTCTGTGCTCCGGTGGGCGCCCTGTTCGTCTCCGTGGCGATGGACGCCGTGGGGATCGTGCTCGGGATCACGGGCTACGTCCTGGGCGCCAGAAGACTCGGCTCCCTGGCCCTGGTCGCCTGCACGCTCGCCATGTTCGCCGGCGTTCTCATCGGGCAGGGCGTGATCCCCGGCGACGCCTACGACCGAGCGGTGGACGGATGGTTCCGTAACATGCCCACTGAGCGCTTCACCGAAGAGTGAGACGATGAAGACCCGAGTTAGCCAACATTCGCCGCGTCTGAAGACGCTTGCGGCGGTCTTCTTGACGGCTGTCCTTGCGGCGGCGGTCGCGGGCTGTGGCGCCGACACGCAAGGGAGCGCGCCCGAACAAGCGGGGGCGCTGTCCGGGGAAGCCGGTTCCGAGACCTCACCGTCCCCGGAACCGAAGGATGAGGGCCAGGTGATGGACCCCGGATCCATCGCAGGCGGATTCGTCGCGGCATCCGGGGACAGCGAAGTCAGCGGGGAAACGGCGGGCACCGCGGATCGGATAGAGAGCGTGCGCTTCCAGGTCTTCGATGGGTACGAGCGCCTGCTGCTGGATTTCGGCCAGCAAGGCGGTGAGGTCTCGAGCGTTCCCCGGTGGTCGGTTACCAGCCCGCCAGAAGGAGGATATGTCCGCATCCACCTCCCCGATGTCACCTCTACGGCCACGGGCAGCGAAGACTTCGTAGGTTCCGTGCTGGACGAGCTCTACGTTGTGCGCGACCGGGGCGGCGGGCTGTTCGTGGACGTCTTCGCCATGCGGGAGTTCCGCTACCGGGTAACGGAACTCCCGGAATCCGGACGGCTCGCCGTTGACTTCCGCAGAGCGCGCGGAGGACTGGAGCTTCCGCCCACGAAGAGCGACAAAGTGGTCGTGGTGCAACCGCGCGAGGCGGAGGAGGTGAGCAGCCCCCTCACCGTGGAAGGCTACGCTCGCCTCTTCGAGGGACGGGTGACGGTCTCCTTGCTCGACCGGGAGCGCGAGGTCATCTCGACGGAGACGGTCAGGGCCAACGATTGGGCCACGGCCTGGGGACTCTTCGAAGCCACGCTCGAGGTCCCGGACTACGAGGGTCGGGCGACGCTCCGCGTCGGCGGCGAGAGTCCCCGCGACGGCTCCTTCGTGGGCACAGAAACGGAGGTCTTCATCGAATAAATCTCCCTATCGGACGACCGTTGACGAAGAAACGATAAAGAACACCCGACCGCAATCTTTGGCCCCATATTACTCGGACATGTCGCTCGTTATGACCGAGCAGTTCAACGCCTCCCTCAAGGGCGTGAAATCCCCGGAAGAGGCCGCCCGCGCGCTCGATCAAGAGCTGCAGAAGATAGTGGACAGCGCATAGGAAGGCTCGCGGAGGACGCGAGCTGACAGTGTTCGGGAGCGCTTCGCGCCGTGGGCACGCCGCACGAGACTGAGGGTACTTCCGGCACGGCGGCCCTGATGGGTGCCGACCTCCTCGGCAGTGTTTGGGCAAACGTCACGCCGTCGGCGACTCGCTGGTGCCACGGGCAGGAGCCTCGCGAGAGGCTGGCCTTCAGCGCGCTTGACCTCCACCCCTTCCTGGGGGCGGCGCTCTGCCGCGACCGCGAGTGGCGCTTCGCCCTCGGCAACTACGCCTACCTGCTCGCCTCCATCGTCCAGGTCGCGCGCGTCGGGCCCACTGCTCGGGCGGGGTCTGGTTGAATACGGGGGCGTGGAAGCCCAGCCCGGGCCGCGAATGGCTCGCGCCCGCGTTCTTCCTGAAGCTGCTGGTGAGCCATGCTGCGGGTGGGGAGCCGGGGGGAGATTAATTCCTGCTGGCGTAGCGGCACGCATAAGCTGGGGAATTTTTACGAGGTCTGTGTAGCTGCCCTTGCGCCCACGAGATCAGGAAGCGAGGATAACCATGAGAAGAGGCGGTGCCGACACTGGAAGCTTGCGGGAGGATCCCGGCCGCAGGGAGGATCTGCGCGAACGGCTCGATCACTACCTGGACGTGCCGCTCGCACTGGCTTCAGTGCTCATGGTGCTCCTCGCCGTCGTGGAGTTGGGCGGGGAGGTCGGCGAACCGTGGCGGGGGAGGCTGGCTACTTTAGGCTGGTCCTTGTGGGGGCTGTTCTTCGTCGAGTTCGCCGTCAAGTTTGCCCTCGCGCCCGTCAAGCGCGCCTATTTGCGCCGCAACTGGCTGGACGTGTTGGTCTTGCTCGTGCCGTTTCTGAGGTTCCTGAAGGTTCTGGGCGTGCTCAAGACAGCCCGCGCCCTGCCGCTCTTCAGGCTCCTGGTCTTCGGCGGGCGGGGCTCGGGGGCGGCGGTGGTGCTCTTGAGGCGGCGTCGCCTGGGCCAGCTCGCCCTGATCTCCGTGCTCGTGATCCTTATAGGAGCCACGACCGGCTTCGTCCTCGAAGCCGACGCCCGCGCCTCCACGATCACGGACTTTGGAGACGCACTGTGGTGGTCGGCGGCCCTCGTAACGACCGTAGGAAGCGAGCTCTACCCCGTGACGGCCGGTGGCCGTATCCTCGGCTTCGTCCTCATGCTCTACGCCGTCGGCGTCTTCTCCTACTTCATAGCCTCCATCGCCTCCGTCCTGGTCGGCCTCGACGCGCGGCAAGGGGATTTGGAAGCCACCGGGCAAAAGGGCGTCAGGCTCGACGAGCAAGAGGTCGAAGTTCTGCGCCGCATCCTGAAGCGGGCGGACGAGGCGCGGCGATAGGCGGGCTCGTTTACCCGGAGGAACGTTCCAGGCGCTCGAACCACAGCCTCTGGACCAGGATGCCGGCCACGACCGTGACCGGAACGGCGAGCAACGCACCGAGGATGCCGAAGGCCGCGCCCGCCACCGTGACGGAGGCTATGACAACGACCGGGTGTAGGGAGACGGTCTTCTGCATCACGAGCGGGGTGAGGAGGTTGCTCTCCACCTGCTGTATCGCCACGTAGGCCAGAAGGACCCACAATACGTCCCACGGGTTGCCGGCGAAG
>Ga0136622_10001134_pt1 | contig 11066 bp, 11 predicted proteins | sample AntDrymUQ4482106_2_FD_104803 | JGI IMG/M metagenome (GOLD analysis project Ga0136622, IMG submission 104803) | Polar desert sand microbial communities from Dry Valleys, Antarctica - metaG UQ448 (21.06) | ecosystem: Environmental > Terrestrial > Soil > Desert | place: Antarctica: Dry Valley...
GAAGGAGCGGCGCCACCGCATCGGCGAAAAGCTCCGCTCCGGCAACGGATGGGAAGTCGACGAAGCGCAGCATCAGATGCTCCACTCCCAGATCGACGATGGGACGGAGGAGGGCTGCTACCTGCTCGGGGGTCCCAACGATCGGGTAAACGTCGCTGAATGGTGCGGCCTCCGCGAGCCGGCGAGCTTCAGACTCCTTATCCGCAACTGCCACCACTTCCGACGCGTAGGTCTTGACGATCTCGTTGTAATCGCGACCCACGGCCTCGCAGTGAGTCCTGAGGACATCGAGCTTGTGCGCGTAGCTTTCGGGCGTGCCGCTAAGGTTCCACCAGTCGGCCTGCTCGGCCACCACCCGAAGGGTGAGTTTTTCACCTCCGCCCCCGATGAGGATCGGAGGTGGAGGGTCGAGCAAGGGCCGGCAGACGATGTCGGAAACCGAGTAAAAGCGGCCTTCGAACGAGTCTGTGCCGTGGCTCCATGCCGTCCTTACGACCTTCACGGCCTCCGCCAGCTGGGCAATGCGGATCTTTCCCACCGGAAACGCATACCCGTAAGCGTGGTACTCCTTCTCCATCCATCCTGCCCCCATGCCGAGGATGAACCGCCCGCCCGTGAGGAATTGGAGATTTGCTGCCATCTTCGCCACGAGAGCGGGATTTCGATAGGCCTGGCACAGCACAAATGACCCGAAGTCGATCGCCGGATGACGCCCGGCGAGATAGGCGACCGTGGTGAGGCACTCGAGCGCGGGCGTCTCGGGCGCGACGAAGTCGGCCCAAGGAAGCAGGTGGTCATCGATCCACACCGAGTCGAAGCGGTCCTCGATGACCGACAACGTAGAATCGAGCTGAGCCATGAACTCCGCACCGCTTGAGCCCTCGGTGGGGAAAAGCACGGGGTGCCAACCAATTCGCAACTCAGCCATCGGACACCGTTGCCCAGCTCGAGATGTGCATTGCCCGCTTCCAATACCTCCCGGTCGCCTGACGCGCTTCCTCACCCGGCTTCGACCAGCGGAACGGTGGAGGCATGGACGACACCTCGACGCACGACACCGTCAAAGCATTTCTTGAGAGTGGAGATCGTGATCTGCCGGCCCGCGAATGCCTAAAGAAAGTGATGAAATCCGCTCGGGGAGATAACTCGATGCATCGGTACTCGAGGTCGGCCACAACCCCTTCGAGGTCACATTACCCCCCTCTCGGCTCCCTGCTGAGGATTCACGTGGCCGTCGGCATGTCGAAGGACGCCCGATGATGTATCTCTGGCCAACGTGAGGTGACGACCTTGCCCCTGGTATAGAAGCGAACGCCGTCGGGCCCGTGGATGTGGTGCTCGCCGAAAAGAGAGTCCTTCCAACCGCCGAACGAATGATACGCCATAGGGACCGGAACCGGCACGTTGATCCCGATCATCCCCACCTTCACTTTCCGCATGAACTTGCGGGCGGCACCACCATCCGAGGTGAAGATGGCCGTGCCATTGCCGTAGGGGTTGGCATTGATTACGTCGATTGCATCATCTACCGTTTCCGCCCGCACTACCGACAGTACCGGGCCGAAGATCTCATTTGTGTACACATCCATGTCTGTTGAAACGTGATCGATAACCGTGGGTCCGACGAAGAATCCGTTCTCGTAGTCCGGGACCTTGATGCCGCGACCATCCACCCGAACATTGCCGCCCTGCTGCTCTCCCGAGTCGATGAGCGAGACGATTCGATCCCGTGCCTGGGGGGTGATGACGGGCCCCATGTCGGACGACGGGTCGCGGCCGGACCCGACGCGCACCTCGCGCGATTGATGATCGAGCACCTCCATCAGCACGTCTCCTGCGACTCCCACCGTTACCGCGGCCGAGATGGCCATGCATCGCTCCCCCGCCGAGCCGAACGCAGCCGCGGCCAGATGGGTGGAGGCGTACTCGGGATCGGCGTCCGGCAGCACGACGGCGTGATTCTTGGCGCCGCCCAGAGCCTGTACGCGCTTACCATTGGCCGTCGCCCTCCCGTGAATGTAGCGAGCGATCGGAGTCGAACCTACGAAGGAAACGGCGGCCACGCCGGGATGGTCCAGCAAACCGTCCACCGCCACCTTGTCGCCCTGGATGACGTTGAAGACGGCGTCGGGAAGTCCGGCCTCGGCCCATAGCTCCGCCACGAAGAGCGCCGCCGACGGATCGCGTTCGCTGGGCTTGAGGATGAAGCAATTCCCGGCCGCTATCGCCACCGGGTACATCCACATTGGCACCATGGCCGGGAAGTTGAACGGAGTAATGCCGGCGACCACGCCCAGCGGCTGACGAAACGAGAAGCTGTCGACGTTGCTCGCGACTTGGTCGGAGTAATCGCCCTTGAGAAGGCTCGGGATCCCGCAGGCGTATTCGACCACCTCGAGCCCGCGCTGCACCTCGCCCTCGGCGTCCGAGACCACCTTGCCGTGCTCATCGGTGATCAGCTCGGCGAGCTCCCTCTTGCGAGCATGAAGCAGTTCTCGGAATGCGAACAGCACCTGCGAGCGGCGGCTGAACGACGACTCGGACCAATCTTCGAATGCCCGCCCTGCAGCTTGTACGGCACGGTCCACGTCGGAGGACTCTGCGAGGAGTACCTCCGCTTGCTGGCTGCCCAGCGCCGGGTTGAAGACGGGGCTCCTCCGGGTGGAATCGCCCTCAGTTGACTTTCCATCGATCCAATGGGTAATGAGCCTCAAACGAACTCCTTTCCTGCAATCAAATGAGATGTCGCTGCTTTGCCTTCTGTTCGTCGTACACGACCCGCGCGCGCTCGGTAGATTCGAGATCCGAGACCTCCGAGACCGGCACGTCCCACCATGAGTCGCTGCTTGGAGCGGGAATGAGCGGGTCTGACTCGATGTGGATCACGACTGGGCCCGACGCGACTTTGGCCTTCCTGATGGCCTCCTTCAGCGATCCGATGTCGCCGGCCCGGTACACCGTGCAGCCGAGGCTTGCCGCATTCGCCGCCAGGTCGACCGGCAGAAGCTCGCCGTCCAGCCGGGAGGTTTCGGAGTTGCGCGTTCGATAACGGGTTCCGAACCGCTGCGAGCCGAGTTCTTCGGAGAGAGCGCCGATCGAGGCGAAGCCGTGGTTCTGCACTAAGACCACGATGACCTTGATGCCCTCCTGGACCGCGGTGACAAGCTCCTGCGCCATCATCAAGAACGACCCGTCACCGACCATCACGAAGATGTCCCGGTCAGGGCAAGCCATACGGGCGCCGACGCCGCCGGCTATCTCGTAACCCATGCATGAGTACCCGTACTCCACGTGGTACCCCTTGCGGTTTCGAGTCCGCCATAGCTTGTGAAGGTCGCCGGGCATCGAGCCGGCGGCGCAGATAACGACGTCGCCCGGCTCAGAGACCTCGTTGACCGCGCCGATGATCTCCGACTGAGCCGGGAGTGGTTCGTGCCCGAGGTTGTAGGCGTGGTCGACGACCGCATCCCACTCGGCCGAAAGCTGCGACGCCCGGCTGCGGTAATCGGAGTCGACCGACCAACCCTCGAGCTCATCCCTGAGTGCTTCGAGCGTCACGCGGGCATCGGCTACCAGCGTGAGTCCGGCGTGCTTGGCGGCGTCGAAGCTTGCAACATTGATGTTGACGAAACGAACCTCGGGGTTCTGAAAAGCGGTCCGGGAAGCGGTGGTGAAGTCGGTGTAACGAGTGCCGACCCCGATGACCAGATCGGCATCTCGCGCGATGGCGTTCGCGGCCGTAGTGCCCGTGGAACCTACGGCGCCGAGAGCAAGAGGATGGTCATAGACAAGGCTGCCCTTCCCGGCCTGCGATTCCCCAACGGGAATACCTGTGGATTCGACGAATTCCCGGAGCGCTTCGGTGGCATCGGAGTAAATAGTGCCGCCCCCTGAGACGATCATCGGCTGCCGCGAAGACCGGATCACGGCAGCTGCAGCCGCGAGTGAGGCTGCCTCCGGAGTAGGACGCGAGACATGCCACACCCGCTTGGAAAAGAGTGACATCGGCCAGTCGTGAGCCTCTGCCTGGACATCTTGAGGAAGGGCGATCGTCACCGCCCCGGTCTCGGCCAGGTCGGTAAGGACGCGCATCGCACCAAGGAGAGCGGAGGGAAGCATCTCCGGGCGCCACACCCGGTCGAAGAACTTCGAAACGGGGCGGAAGACATCATTTACCGTGATGTCCGAAGCCCCGGTGAACTCGAGCTGCTGAAGTACCGGGTCGGAGGCCCGTGTGGCGAAAACGTCGCTCGGCAGCAGCAGTACCGGGAGCCTGTTTATGGTGGCAAGTGCAGCCCCGGTCACCATGTTCGTCGAGCCGGGTCCGATCGAGGCGGTGCAGGCCCACGTCGAGAGACGATCGCGCATTCGGGCGAAGGCTGCCGAAGCATGGACCATGCCCTGTTCATTCCTCGCAAGGACATACGGCAAAGAGGTTGGGTCCTCGAGCTCTTGCTGGAGGAGCGCTTGACCGACTCCGGCAACGTTTCCGTGGCCGAAGATTCCGAACACGCCTTCGAACAGACGCTGTTCCTTTCCATCGCGCTCGCTGTATTGAGCAATCAGGAACTTAACCAGCGCCTGACCGACGGTCAGACGCACGGTAGTGGCGGCCACCGGAGGCTCCTCTCAGCTGCCGAGGGGCGGTTTCTCTTGGGAAGATCCTTTTTCATGGCTTCCCAAGGCTCAATGACAGCAACGACTCGACCTCCTCGGTGGTGGGCATTGCCGTCGAACACTCGAGACGCGAGGCGACGATCGCCCCGGCGGCGTTGGCGAAGCGGAGGACCCGCTCGAGGGGCCAACCCTCCAGAAGTCCGTGGCAGACGGCGCCGCCGAAGCTGTCTCCAGCGCCGAGTCCGTTCACGACCTCAACGGGATGAGGCGGCACATTCTCTTCCGTGTCCGCGGTCATCCCAAGCACGCCTTGGGGGCCCATCTTAACGATTGCCAGTTCGACGCCGGCTTCGAGCAGGGCCCGACCAGCTTCGTTTGGGTCGCGAATCCCGACGGCCGTTTCGCATTCATCCTGATTCCCTATCGCCACCGTGACGTGGGGCAGCACGGCGCGCACCTCACGACGTGCAGATTCACGGTCGGGCCAGAACATGGGCCGGTAATCGAGATCGAGGACGGTGGGATGAGCCCGGCCCCTCGCCTCGAGCGCCACATGGTGGGCAGAACGGCTGGGCTCGGCGGAAAGGCCGGTGACGGTGACCCAGAACAAGGATGTGGCCGCTATGGCCTCCAAGTCGAGCTCCTCGCTGCGGATCTCGAGATCAGGCGCCTTGGGAAATCGGTAGAAATAGAGGGGGAAGTTGTCAGGCGGGAAGATCTCGCAGAAGGTCACCGGCGTGGGCAAGCCCGCCACGGAGGTCACGTAGCGGTCGACGACGCCAAGATTGCCCAGCGCCTGGTGGACGAACCTGCCGAAGGGATCGTCCCCGGTCCGGGTGATAACCGCCGAACGGTGCCCGTGACGCGCCGCCGCGACCGCTACGTTGCTGGCACTCCCCCCTAGGAACTTGCCGAAGGTCTCGACCTCCTCGAGCCCGACCCCCACCTGAAGCGGGTAGATGTCCACGCCGACCCGACCCATGGTGATGATCTCTGGGCGCTCGAAACCGTCCATGCGGAGGAGCCTAAGTCCCCTGACTGGGCTGGTCCAGAAAAGGAGACTCAGATGGCCTCTCCGGCCGTGACTTTGTCAGCTACCAGCCCCGTTCCCTCTAGCATCAGATCTCCATTCCTGGGAGCGCGTAACACACGATCGGCTGTCTCGTTACGGGCCTGGAGCCCGCGGCTTGCCTGAAAGGCGGACCCGGCTCGAAAACAGCGCACCGGCGAGGGCGAACGCGCTGGCGATCCCGAACAACAGCGCGAAGGCGGCCACAGAAGAGCTTTCCACCAGCGCAACGAACAATGAGCCTCCGAGAGAGATCGCCACCACAGCGAAGAGCGAGTCGCACAGTTGCAAGGATGAACTGTTCGCCCCCTGCTGCTCCGGGGCCGAAAGCTCTAGCGTCAGAACCGACAGCGTCGGATAGATGAGTCCCATGCCGGCCCCCGCCATCGCCCACGCCGCCAATGCAACGACAATCGGAATCGATGGGTTCAGCACCAGACTGGTCGTGGCGATTCCCCCCGCAACCAAGGTCATGCCGAGCCTTAGAAGAAGCACTCGCGAGAGCGGCTGGCCCTCGCGTCCCTGGTACCAAGATGCCGCCGACCACGAGACGGCAGCGAGCGTGAGTGTGAGGCCCGCTGCCGCCGGCGAGAGCCCACGTTGGCGGGTCAGCATCAGAGGAACGAAGATCTCTGCCTCCAAGAACGCGGCAGATGCGATCCCACGCAGCGCCACGACGGAGGGGAGTCCACGTCTCATGCGCACAGTCCCGGCCGGCAAGAGACGCGGAGCAAAGCGCATCACGCCTGCGAGGCCGGCTCCTAGGACTGCCAGCGCAGGCAGCCCGCGCTGCTGGCCACCGAAGTGAAGCGCGCACGCGCCCAGAGCAGCGCCCAGCGCCCACAAGATTCTGCGCTTGGAGTTCGCCGCTTCGGCTCGAGGCGAGCTCGCCAGGTTTGTGAGGGCCGGACGCACAAGCAATGCGGCAGGCAGAGCGAGAAGCGCAATTGCGAGAAAGATCCAGCGCCAGCTCCACTGTGTCACCACGAAGCCCGTGAGCGCAGGCCCAATGATCGAGGGCAGGACCCAGGCTGCAGCGAAGGCACCGAACATCTTTGGATGAAGTCGCGCCGGGTAGCAGTGGCCGACCACGACGTAAAGCGCGACAGAGAGCAGACCACCCCCGAAGCCCTGAACGATCCGGCCCGCAACTAGCGCCCACATCGATGGCGCTAGTCCTGCAATTGCGAGGCCCACGACGAACCACGTCACGCCCTGCCACACCGAACCCCGGGGGCCGTTTGAGTCGCTCCAGATCCCACCGACGACAAGACCCACGACGCCGGCAGCGAGCGACGCTCCGAATGCGAGGGCGTACAGCGGCAGCCCGTGAAGCTCTCGCGCGACTGTCGGCATCGCAGTCGCCACAGCGAGGTACTCGAACGCGATCATCGATGCCAGAGAAACCGCTCCGATCGTGAGCGCGCGGTAATCAGGCGACAGGAGGCGGGGGGTCGAAGGGGGCGTCGAGGTGGTTGTTGTCATGGAACGCTCAATCATGCAACCTAAAGCTGGGTCGAAGTCAAGGCCGTCCTAAGCCCGGCCACTCCGGCCCTCGGCCCTTGCTCCCGGCCCCGTCCTTTCCCGCTACTCGAACGAGCGTCACGCGCGCTGAGTACGGATTCCGTCGCGTACCTGTGAGCGCGCCCTCGCGTGCGGCTCCCCGCCGGGGGCCGGCCCCCCCAGTCCCTGAACCAACCGTACCTTCATGGTTGGTATTACAAACTAGTTGACAGCGCCCACCTCGCAAAGCTAGGGTTTGTGATGCCAACTAGTTGAAAGGATTGACGATGGAACGCAAGCAATGGAGTCTGCAGCAGTGAGCTACCCCTATCTTCGAGGACTCATTGCCCTCCCCAGGGCGTGGTTTGGATCCTCACAGGGCTTACCAATCTGGAATGGGGCCCGTTTAGTCACACCTGGGTCTTCTTCGCCTCGGCTCTCGTGGCGGTGACGGCGTATCTACCCATCACTCGCTACTATGAGGGCGACCCGGGAACGACCAACACCATCAACGTGGGCTTTCTGGCCATCGGCGTGGCGGCCATAGCGACGGGGATCTTCGACCACCGCCTCCTCGTTCGCACCTTCGGGTCCGCCCGGGACTTGAATCTCGAGAACACCCATGCTGGAGCATAGCGACGAGCTGATTCTCGACCGACTGATTCATGAGCCCGGCCGGCTCGCGATCATGACGATTCTGTCCTCCGTGAAAGCTGCCGATTTCGTCTTCCTGCAACGCACGACGGGGCTGACCAAGGGGAACCTCTCCCGTCATCTGACGAAGTTGGAGGAGGCCGGCCTGGTCAGGATCGAGAAGAGGTTCGTGCTCAAAAAACCCAACACCAACGTCGAGCTGACGCCGGATGGCCGAGTTCGGCTGGCGAATCACTGGGAGCAGTTGGAGCGCTTGAAGAGTCTTTCTGAGACCCCCGCCGATATAGCGGGACGGTAACGGTCGTCGAGATGCCAAGCCATCGGTTCTCAATAAAACGGGAGCCACGGGACCCCCTGGATCGAGCCGGAGCTCTGCCTGCTTGCCGGGCCCTCTTTGTGGAGAGTCAGCCCTCGAGCACCGACAGGATGTTGCCGGCGGGGTCCCTGAACCAGGCGATGGTCGGGCCGCCATTGCGGAAGACGCCCTTCTCGTCGGTTGAGATGTCACCCTCGAAGCGCTCGAACCGTACGCCGCGTGTGGTCAGCTCGTCGACCACCTCGTCGACGTCATCGACGGGGAAATTCAGGACGGTAAAGGTCGCCGCCTCATGGTTGTCCTTGGGATAGACCAACACCTTGCCCCCACTGGCGATGGTGATCTGCATCAGGTCTGCGTTGGGCAGCTCGCTAACCTCGAGCCCCAGCGTCTGCCCATAGAACTCCATTGCCTTGGCCATGTCATCGACCGAGAACCCGCTGAATGCATTCTGTCCGAGTTTCATATCGCCTCCCTGCTCGCCTGAACGGACCTGGACACTTCATAGTGTCCCTCTAATGACTGCCTTCAAGCCGCGAACTCATCGGGTGGCGGCGGTAGTCCCTCCCAACGCGCACACCGCCTCACCACGTGATCGACGGATGGGCCTCATCCACGAGAAAGGTCTGGGGCACACTATCGAAGTAGCGAGTCAGACCGGCCTGGAAGTCCTCGGTCACAGTGTCTGCTAGCCGCTTCCCCAGCGTGCCGAGGATCTCTGAGACCAAGAACACCGAGCGGGTCCCCGGCATTAGGAGTCCGGCTCGCGACTGGCGCCATACGAAATGACGCGTCAGCACGACCTGTCCGGTGACGTAAGCCACTTCACCATCGGGCACCGCCAGCGGCTCGCTCTCGTCGAGCGCCAGGAACATGTCGCCGCGACGCGTGAGCCTCAGCTCGAGCTTGTCGTCGAGCTTCTCGAGATCGAATCCTCCCGCCGGAACCACGTGGTGCAGCGAGACGAGGTTGTAATAGTCGACGAGCGGGTTTATGGAGAAGGGCTCGCCTCCCTTCATCGCTCTCCGCAGTATCGCTTCGACAGAGCTCGGAAACTTCTGCCCAGACACACCGATCGCGCTCATTGCATCCCGCCACGGTCGCACGCGGGGATGCGATTGGGCGTTTACACCGGTGCCTTTCCACCTACCCGCCTCTTCCCAGGTGTGGCGCCACAATTGCAGGAGATCGGGCTTCGGACTGTGGTTGTCGATCTCTTCAGCAAGGGCAACGACAAGGCGGAGACCCGGGAAGGACTCGAATACCACCGGCGCGACTGAGAATCTCATCGTCGCACTATCGTTGCGGGTGGGAGTCGAGATCCACCTAATTCCTGACCCGGAAGCGCAGGCTGGTCCTCGCTCCGACCTCCAGCGCGCCGATCCTCTCGAGTTTAATGGGTAGCAGATCGTTACTTGGAAAGAAGCGAGTGCCGGCGCCCAAAAACACCGGCATGATGTCGAGGTGGAGCTCGTCCACCAGGCCAGCATGCAGAAGCTGCTGGGCCACCACGGCACCGCCAACCACTCGAACGCCCCCATCGGCGGCGGCGGCGGCGGACGCCTGCGCGATCGCCGACTCCACTCCGTCGGTCACAAACGTGAAGGTCAGGTTGTCATCCTGCTTCGGCACGCCGGCGCTTGGTGGGTCAGGACGAAGATGGGTACCTGGAACTCGTAGCTGCCGACGAAAGAGTCCGGCTCCCCCATCTCGAACGTCCTCCTTCCATGACGACGGCAGCGGTCTCCTCGATGGCGGCGTTCATATAGGCGGAGTCTCGGAGAGCGGCTAGGTCGGGATAGAGGCGGCCTACGCGGCCGCTCCGATCGGCGACGAACCCGTCGAGTGAGGTGGTCATCCCGACGATTATCTTGCCATTGCTCCTCCCGTGCCCCGTCGATCACCATACTCGTCGCGTGACCGGCGCGCTGGTCGTTGGAGCCTGCTCAAGCTCTCTCTCTCTCGCCTTGGACGATGTGGTCCAACAAGACTCATCGGTTGGTAGCTGCGATCGGGTCGATCCGCCGGGCAGCGATGATTCTTGGCTCGAGCCGGACTTGTCCCGAGGAAGGCCAGACTCGAGCAGGGCTTCGTGGACCGGCTGCGCTAACTGCCAATACCGCGGCTGTCGGTTCTCACCGGGTGCGCTCTGGCCGAACGGTCGTGCTTACCTTGGGCACGGCCGTAACGTCGATCGTCGGGTTCGCCGTAGCATTCAGGATCCACGGCTCGGTTTCGATGCCCTGATCGCGTTCGCCCTCAGGGCACAGATATCGAGTCCCGGCTCCGCCGGGTCGGCGCAGGCTGCCCAGGGCGAAATACCGAAGGGGTTGACGCCGCGCTGCGGTCGTTCTGGCGCCGGCGCTAAGGGGTCGTGAGTCTGAGCGGCGTCCCTGCGCTCTCCGCCTTGCGATAATGAGCGGATGAACGACGTTACGGCAGTTCTGGAAGCTAAGAAGGCTGAGTTGGAAGACCAGCTTGCGCGCATATCGGCTCCTCCGGTCGAGCCGAGTGGGATCTCGTTCGGCAAACGAGTCGGCGAAGGCACCAGCATTGCAATCGAGCGCATAGTGCAGGTCGATGCCCACAACAAACTACAAGGGACGCTCGCCGACGTGAACCGAGCACTGACGAAGCTCGAGGAAGAAAGTTACGGCTCGTGTGACAAGTGCACCACAGACATTGCGCGGGAACGACTCGAGATCCTCCCGTGGGCCGTCCTCTGCGTCGCTTGTGCCGCTAGCCGCTGAAGGGCCGTCCGAGAACTTCACCCATTCATGGAACGACATTCTGGCCTACCGAGGCTCCCTCCGTAAATAAGCGCGCTCTGAACCCCGACCCTCGGCTCGTTGCGCCTGACGCGAAGACGTGAAGGCGGCGAGCGGCTCGTCACATCGCTCCTCGGTA
>Ga0136622_10001139_pt1 | contig 11033 bp, 9 predicted proteins | sample AntDrymUQ4482106_2_FD_104803 | JGI IMG/M metagenome (GOLD analysis project Ga0136622, IMG submission 104803) | Polar desert sand microbial communities from Dry Valleys, Antarctica - metaG UQ448 (21.06) | ecosystem: Environmental > Terrestrial > Soil > Desert | place: Antarctica: Dry Valley...
ACGTACAGTTCGACCTCGGGATCTTCTACCTCGCGTTGATCTACCTGGTCGTGGCGGGGACGACCAGCGCGGTCAACCTCACGGACGGGCTCGACGGGCTGGCGGCGGGCTGCGCGGCAATCGTGCTGCTGGCCTACATCGGGATCACCTTCGTGACCACGGGACAGCGCGACCTCGCGGTCCTGGCCGCGTGCCTCGTCGGGGCGTGCATCGGGTTCCTCTGGTTCAACGCCTTCCCCGCGACGATCTTCATGGGGGACACAGGATCGCTCGGCCTGGGCGGTGCGATCGCGGGGCTCGCGGTGATGACCAAGACGGAGATCCTGCTAATCATCCTCGGGGGGATCTTCGTCGTCGAGGCCCTGTCGGTGGCCATGCAGGTGGCGTGGTTCCAGGCGTTTCGCAAGCGAATCTTCTTGATGGCCCCACTGCATCACCACTTCGAGCTTGCGGCGTGGTCGGAGACCAAGATCATCCTGCGCTTCTGGATCATCGCCGCCGTGTGCAGCGCCATCGGCTTCACGATCTACCAGCAGAGCGTGAGCTGAACGGCGCCCGTCCTCAGGCCGCGGCGGGGAGCTCCTCCACGCACACGACGGCTGACACCACGCCGGAGCCCGAGCACTCCGGGCATGTCAGGCACTCGCAGAGGCCATCGTCGGCGGGGCTCGGATCGCCGTCGAGGCAGCCGTCGCCGTCGCACTCCTCGCAGGTCGCCTCCTCGAACACGTAGCGCAGCACGCTTCGAAGCTAGGCGCGCCGCCGGACGGACTGGCATCTTCCGCCCATGTCACCACCTCGCCCACCCCTGCCCGGGGGCCCCTACCTCGTAGCCGGCCTGGCGCGCTCGGGCGCAGCCGCGGCGATCGCCCTGCGCGGCCGCGGGGAGGAGGTGATCGCCTGCGACCGGGGCGCTCCGGAGGCCGGGAGGCTTCGCCAGGCGGGCGTCGAAGTCCATCTCGATGTCACCGGCACCGAGCTCGTCACCCGTGCCCGGACGCTCGTCAAGAGTCCCGGGGTCCCGCAGGAGGCGGCCGTGGTCCAGGCGGCGCGGGCGCGCGACCTGACCGTGATCGGCGAGCTGGAGCTGGCCTGGCGCCTCATCCCCAACAACTTCATCGCGGTGACCGGAACCAACGGAAAGACGACGACCACCGAGCTGATCGGCCACCTCCATCGCGAGGCGGGCCGCGCCGTGGCGGTGGCCGGAAACGTCGGGACGCCGGCGACCTCGCTGGCCGGCGAGCTGCCCGCAGAAGCGGTGGTCGCCTGCGAGGCCTCCTCCTTCCAGCTCGAGGACACCGAGCGATTCGCCCCAGACGCCGCGGTGATCCTCAACTTGGCCGCCGACCACCTCGATCGTCACGGCACGGCGGAGCGCTATCTCCAGGCCAAGCTCGAGGCATTCCGCCGCCAGGGGAACGACGACGTCGCGGTGGCGCCCGTCGGCCTGGAGGTGGAGGATCTCGGCGGCTGCGCGCGGCGCGTCTGCTTCGGGGCCGACCCGTCCGCCGAGCTGTCTCACCGGGAGGGGTGGCTCTGGTGGGACGAGGAGCCCCTGATCGCGACCGGCGAGCTGTCGCTGCGCGGTCCTCACAACCGCGAGAACGCCATGGCCGCGGCGGCGGTCTGCCTGGCGCGCGGAGTCGAGCGCGAGGCGGTGGCGCAGGGGCTGAAGACGTTCCCCGGGGTGCCGCACCGCCTCGAGGAGGTCGCCACCGTGGACGGCGTCCTCTACGTCAACGACTCCAAGGCGACGAATGTAGCTTCCGCGGTCGCCGCGCTTCACTCGTTCCCGGGGGGCGTGCACCTGATCGCCGGCGGCCGCGGCAAGGGGGGCGGGTACGCGGAGCTGGTGGACCCGGTCCGCGAGCGCTGCCGTGCGGTCTACGTGGTCGGGGAGGAGGCGGACGCGCTCGCCACGACCCTCGGCCCGGCCGGCGTCCCGGTGCGGTCCTGTGGCGACCTCGAGCGCGCCGTCCCGGCGGCGCGCGAGGCTGCGCAGCCGGGGGAGGTCGTGCTGCTCTCCCCGGCGTGCGCGAGCTATGACCAGTACCCGGACTTCGAGGCGCGCGGGGAGCACTTCCGGCGCCTGGCCGCGGGCAACTGATGGCCACCGCGGCCACGGAGGGCCGGGGGGCGGGCAGACCCGAACGCACGGATCGCCGGGCCGCGGGCCGGCCGCTCGAGCACCGGATGCTCTCCACCGCCACGCTGTGCCTGCTCGCGGGCGGCGCCGTGATGGTCTACTCCGCCTCCTCCGCGAAGGACCTGCTGGCGGGGGGCGGCGACGGCTCCGCCTTCCTCGTCCGCTACGTCATCTACGGGGCGCTGGGCCTCGGGCTCATGTTCGGCCTCTCGCGCTGGGGACTTCAGGCCGTGCGGCGCATCACGCCGGTCCTGCTCGGGGTCTCGTTCATCGGCCTGCTTCTCGTGATGATCCCGGGCATCGGGATGGAGGTGAACGGTGCCACCCGCTGGATCGGCGCAGGTCCGCTGCAGCTCCAGCCGTCGGAGCTGATGAAGCTGGCGCTGGTCCTCTACGCCGTGGAGATGCTCGCGAGCCGGCGCAGACCCCGCTCGCTTCGCGAGGTCCTGCCCGTGCTCGTGGTGGGCGCGGCGGCGTGCGGGCTCGTGGCGGTGGAGCCCGATCTGGGCACCGCGCTGGTGATTGCAGGCACCCTGGCGGCTCTGCTCGTCGCGGCGGGCATGCCGATGCGCCAGCTCCTGTTGCTGGCCGGCGCGGCGGGGGGCCTCGTCCTGCTTTTCGCCCTGGCCGAGCCCTACCGCCAGGCACGGCTCACGGCGTTCCTCGACCCGTGGGCAGACGCTGGTGGGACGGGCTTTCAGTCGGTGCAGGGACAGATCGCCCTGGGCTCCGGCGGGCTCTTCGGCGTCGGGCTCGGCCAGTCGGTCCAGAAGGTCTTCTACCTGCCGGAGGCCCACACGGACTTCATCCTCGCGGTCATCGGAGAGGAGTTCGGCGTGGTGGGCATCTGCGGGGTCCTGCTGCTGTACGGGATGATCGCCCACGCCGGGCTGCGCGTGGCCCGCACGGCAAAGGGCGCCTACGCCAAGCTGCTGGCGGCCGGCCTGACCTCGCTGATCCTGTGCCAGGGAATCCTCAACGTCTTCACCGTGCTGGGGCTTGCGCCGCTCACCGGAGTGCCGCTGCCGTTCATCTCCTACGGATCGAACAACCTCGTCGTGCTGCTCGCCGCCGTCGGCCTGCTCATGAACATCGCGGCAGGCGGATCGGCGCACCTGCGTGCCGTGCCCGGAAACCGCGCGAAGGGGGGCGGGGATGCCCACGAGGATCCTGATCGCCGCCGGCGGGACGGCCGGGCACGTCGTGCCCGCGCTGGCCGTGGCCGGCGCGCTGCGGGCTGAGGGCGCCGAGGTCGTCTTCGTGGGCGGCGAGCGGGCCGAGGCCGAGCTCGTCCCGCAGGCCGGCTACGAGCTGCGCAACATCCGCGTGCGCGGATTCGATCGGACGAGCCCGTGGCGGGTGGCCGTCCCGGCGGCACTGGCCGCCCGGGCGACGGCTCGCGCAGCCTCGATCCTGCGCGACGAGCGCCCCGGCGCGGTCCTGGGTGCGGGAGGCTACGTCGCCGGGCCCGTGGGCCTCGCGGCGGTGACCCTGCGCCGGCCGCTGGTGCTCTCCGAGGCCGACAGCCACCTCGGGCTGACGAACCGGATGCTCGCGCCCCTGGCCCGGCGCGTGTGCCTGGCCTTCCCGATCCCCGGGCGCGACGGCCCGCGCTACCGGGTCACCGGGCGGCCCGTCCCTCCGCCGTTCACCGACCGGGCGGCGGCGCGTGCCCGCTTCGAGCTGGCGGAGGAAGAGTCCTGCGTGCTCGTCTTCGGCGGCTCGCTGGGCGCCCGCTCGATCAACCAGGCGGCGGTCGCGGCATTCGCAGGCGCCCCCTTCCGCGTGCTCCACGTGGCGGGGCAGCGCGACTTCGCGACACTCGCCTCTCCGGGCCCGGGGTACGACCTGCGCGAGTACTTGGAGCTGGACGAGTTCGAGATGGCCCTGGCGGCGTGCGACCTGGTGGTCGCCCGCGCGGGCGGCTCGCTGTTCGAGGTGGCGGCGCACGGGCGCCCCGCGGTGCTCATCCCCTATCCGCACGCCAGCGCCGACCACCAGGCAAGCAACGCCCGCTGGATGGCCGAAGCGGAAGCTGCGGTGATCGTGCCGGACGCAGAGCTGACCCCCGCACGCCTGGCGCGCGAGGTCGGCGAGCTTCTCGGCAACCCCGCCAGGCTGCGCGCGATGAGCGAGGCCTCCGCGCGCCTCGCGCGGCCGGACGCCGCCCGCGAAGTCGCCCGCGAGCTGCTGGAGGCCGCGGGCTAGTGGACCAACCGCGCCACTAGCGTGCCCCCATGACCGACGAGACGCCCTGGCAGGGCCGGCAGCTGCACTTCGTGGGCATCGGGGGCGCCGGCATGAGCGGGCTCGCGATCGTGGCCCGCGCCCTGGGGGCACAGGTGACCGGGTCGGATCAGGCGGAGGCCTCCTTCGACAAGCTGCTCGAGGCGGGCATCCAACCCGTGGTGGGGCACGGCCCAGGGAACGTCCCTGATGGAGCCGAGCTCGTCTACTCGACCGCCATCGGGCCTGACAACCCCGAGCGGGCGATCGCCCGTGAGCGTGGGCAGAGGGAGGTCCACCGCGGCGATCTGCTCGGCGAGGTCTCCGCATTGAAGCGCTGCATCGCGGTCAGCGGGACGCACGGCAAGACAACGACCGCGGCCATGGCCGTCCACGCCCTGCGCGGCTGCGGGCTCGATCCGTCCTACGTCATCGGGGGCGAGCTTCGCTCCACCGGCGCGAACGCCGGCTGGGGGAGCGGGGAATGGCTCGTGGTCGAGGGCGACGAGTCGGACCGCTCGATGCTCGCGCTCCACCCGGACATAGCGGTGCTCACGAACGCCGAGGTCGACCACCACGCCACGTACGGCTCACGGGCCGACGTCGAGGAGGCCTTCCGGGCCTTTCTCGCGCTCGCCCCGCGAGCAGTGGTGTGGGATCGGCCCGAGCTGCTGGCCCTCCGCGGCGATGGCGACATGGTTCCGTTCGACGTGCCAGACCCCGACCTGCACGGGGGAGCGGCGCGGTTCTTCTGGGAGGGGGTGCCAGTGGCGCTGCGGGTCCCGGGCGCACACAATGCCCGCAACGCCGCGGCCGCGCTGGCGGCGTGCGCGCTGGCCGGAGCGCAACCGGCTCGGGCGGCCGCCGCGCTCGCCGACTTCCAGGGTGCCGGGCGGCGCTTTGCCCCGCTGGGCAGGACGGCGTCCGGAGCGGAGGTCTACGACGACTACGCGCACCACCCCACCGAGGTGGAGGCCACGCTGAGCGCCGCGCGCACACTCGAGCCGCGACGACTCGTCACCGCCTTCCAGCCCCACCTGTATTCGCGCACGCGCGAGCTGGCCGCCGACTTCGGGCGCGCGCTCGCGCTCGCAGACCTGGCCTGCGTCCTCGACGTCTACCCGGCACGCGAGCGGGCGGAGGACTACCCGGGCGTGAGCGGGCGGCTGGTGGCCGAGGCGGCCGCCGACGCGGCAGCCGGGCGAGAGGTCGCCTGGATGCCCGGGTTCGACGACGCCGAGCACTTCCTGCGGGCAGTCCTGCGCGAGGGCGACCTCTGCCTGGTCCTGGGAGCGGGGGACATCGACGAGCTCGGGCGAAGACTGGTGGGATGACTGCTCCCGACGGCGTCGAGGCCGATTACCCGCTGGCCCGGCTGACCACGGTGCGGGCGGGCGGACCCGCCGAGTTCTTCGCCCGGGTGCAGACGACGCAGCGGGTAGAGGAGCTGCTCGCGTGGGCGCGGGAGGAGGGCCTCGAGGTAGGGGTCGTCGGCTCGGGGTCGAACCTGCTGGTGGCGGACGAAGGCGTCCGCGGGCTGGTGATGAAGCTGGACGGCGAACTGGCACAGATCGAGCAGGAGGGGACGCGACTTCGCTGCGGCGGCGGCGCACGCCTTCCCTCGGCAGCCGCCCAGGCCGCCCGGCTCGGCCTCAGCGGCCTCGAGTTCGGGGTGAACATCCCCGGCACGGTCGGGGGAGCGGTGAAAATGAACGCCAACGCCTACGGAGGGGAGCTGGCGCGCGTGCTCGAGTGGGTCGATGTCGTCACCGCCGACGGCGCGCGGCGTCGCGCGCCGGACACCCTGGGCTTCGGGTACCGCCGCTCCGACCTCCGGCCCGGCGAGGTGGTGACGCGGGCGTCGTTCGCCCTTGCGCCTGCCGCCAGCGAGGACGTCAAGCGGACGCTCGCGGAGATGCGCGGCTGGCGCCACGCGGCCCAGCCCTCGGGCATCAAGACCTTCGGCTCGACCTTCAAGAACCCCGACGACCCGGGCGCGGAGGGCCGTACCGCGGGGCAGTTGCTGGAGGCCGCCGGCTGCCGGGGCCTGCAGGTGGGCGGCGCCCGCTTCTCGGACAAGCACGCGAACTTCGTGGAGAACACCGGCGAGGCGACCACCGCCGATGTGCTGGCGCTCATGGCGCAGGGTCGCCGCCGGGTGCACGAGCGCTTCGGAATCGTTCTCGAGCCCGAGGTACAGGGGCTTGGCCGCCTGGAGTGGCCGGCGGAGTGGGAGCTGGCATGACCGCTGCGGGCATGCTCGGCTCCGCCCGTGCCCGCGTGCGGACATTCCGGTTCGCGCGGCGGCCGGCTTTGGTGCCCGGTCGCCTGCGCCGTCTGCGGCGCCTAGGCGTGCTCGTCGCGGTGCTTGGCTTGGCGGGCAGCGCCGGCTACCTCTTCTGGCTGCGCGACTCGTCTCTGGTCGGGGTGGAGCGTGTCAGCGTGAACGGCGTCCACGGTCAGAACGCTGTTGGAATTCGCTCCGCTCTGCGGGCCGCGGGGCGCGACCAGACCACGTTGCACGTGGACGTGGGCGACCTGCGTTCTGCCGTCGACGGCTACCCCGAGGTCAAGGACCTCCGGGTGAGCACCGACTTTCCCCACGGGCTGCGGATCGAGGTGGTCCAGCACGAGGCCGTGGCCGCCCTCACCGCCGGCCGGGCCCGGCTCGCCGTCGCGGCCGACGGGACCCTGCTGCGGCGCCAGCGGACAGGCGGCCGCCTTCCGGTGGTGAGGATGGCCGCCCTGCCCCAAGGGGGGCGCCTGGAAGGAGCGCGAGCCCTCCGCGACGTCGCGCTGCTCGCCGCGGCGCCCGCTCGCCTGCGCCCTCGCGTGCTGCGCGTGACCGGAGGGCGGGGGGGCCTGAACGTCGTGCTGCGCCGAGGCCCGCGGCTGATCTTCGGCCCGCCGGTACGGGTGGCCGCGAAGTGGGCGGCGGCGACGCGGGTGCTCGCCGACGCGGGGTCGGCCGGCGCCCGCTACCTCGACGTGCGGATCCCCGAGCGGCCCGTGGCCGGCGGCTTGGTGCCAGACCCCTCGGCTCCTCTGGCGGACGGCGAGCAGCCGGCGGTCCCCGGGGAGCAGACTGCCCCCGGCGAAGCCACGGGGCCCCCCGCGGACCCCTCCTCGGCGGGGGTTCCGGAGGGCGCGGGGGAGACTCCCGCGCCCTCCGGGGAGACACCCGCCGACGCTGAATCTCCCGTTCCAGAGGGGTGAATCACCAGTCTAACCCTCGACTCGAGGTTGAGTCAACCCTATAGTGCGGGTGCAGGCAAGTCTGGGGGGCTCATCGAGACTTGGCCGATCTGCAAGCATGCTTGCGCGAGCCCGCCGGGGTTGACACCCTCAAGGAATTCCCCGTAACGTGCGGAATTCCGGGCAGCAGTACACGAGAGTTTTCCCGAAACTCTCAACACTAACTCAAGGCCCGGATGGAACATGGAGAGCGGCAGCTACCTCGCAGTCATAAAGGTCGTCGGTGTCGGCGGCGGAGGGACCAATGCGGTCAACCGGATGGTCGACGCCGGCCTGCGCGGAGTCGAGTTCATCGCGGTGAACACCGATGCCCAGGCCCTCGCGATGAGCGACGCCGACGTCAAGCTAGCGATCGGACGGGAGCTGACCGAGGGGCTCGGCGCGGGCGCCGACCCGGACGTCGGTCACGGGGCCGCGGCCGAGTCGCGCGACGAGATCAAGGACGCCCTGAAGGGCGCGGACATGGTGTTCGTGACGGCCGGCGAGGGGGGCGGCACCGGGACTGGCGCCGCTCCGGTCATCGCCGAGATAGCCAAGAACGAGATCGGCGCCCTCACTGTCGGCGTCGTCACGCGTCCCTTCGACTTCGAGGGCGGCCGCCGAGGCACGCAGGCCGAGGAGGGCATCCAGAAGCTGCGCGAGGACGTCGACACCCTCGTGGTGATCCCGAACGAGCGTCTGCTGTCGATCGTCGAGCGGCGGACCACCGTGCTCGATGCCTTCCGGGAGGCCGACAACGTGCTCCGCCAGGGGGTCCAGGGCATCACGGACCTCATCCAGATCCCCGGGCTGATCAATCTGGACTTCGCCGACGTCCGCACGGTCATGCACGACCAGGGCTCCGCGCTGATGGGAATCGGCAATGCCGCCGGCGAGAACCGCGCGGTGGAGGCGGCCCGCAACGCGATCTCCTCCCCGCTCCTGGAGGAGTCGGTCGAGGGGGCGACGGGCGTGCTCCTGAACATCACCGGCGGCCGTGACCTCGGCCTGTTCGAGGTAAACGAGGCGGCGGAGATCATCTCGAGCGCTTCGGCCGCGGACGCGAACATCATCTTCGGGGCGGTCATAGACGAGGGCCAGGGAGACGAGGTCAAGGTGACGGTCATCGCGACCGGCTTCGACAACGGCCGGCCGAGTCCGCGCTCGATGCGCGAGCCTCGCACCCCGACGCAGGGCCGCGACGTGTCGCTCTCGGATCGCCAGCGTTCGGCGCTGGAGATCTCCGACGACGACATCGACATCCCGCCCTTCCTGCGCGACCGCGACTGACCGCCTTCGGGGCTCCACGCTCAGGCTCCGCGGGCGTGGGACAATTCCCGAAGGCCCGTGAGCACCCCTCCCTCGGAGATCGAGTTCGACGAGACCGCCGTGACCGCGCTCGGCGAGTCCTTCCGAGGAGCGCTCGTCCGGCCAGGCGATTCCACCTACGACGAGCAGCGCAGGATCTGGAACGGGTCGATCGACCGCTTCCCGGCCGTTATCGCCCGGTGCGCGGGCGTGGCCGACGTGATCGCGGCCGTGAGGTTCGCCAGGGCCAACGGCCTCCTGGTCGCGGTCCGAGGCGGAGGTCACAGCTTTCCCGGGCTGTCGCTCTGCGACGGCGGCATGGTCATCGATCTCGGTCCGATGAAGGGCATCCGTGTCGATCCGGAGGCGCGGACCGCGAGGGCTCAGGCGGGGGTGCTCCTGGGCGAGCTCGACCGGGAGACGCAGGCCTTCGGCCTGGCCGTGCCGTCCGGGATCGTCACCCACACCGGGCTCTCGGGGCTCACGCTCGGAGGCGGCATCGGGTGGCTCATGCGCAAGTACGGGCTCACGATCGACCAGCTCCTCTCGGTCGATCTCGTCACCGCCGAGGGGGAGCTGGTCAGGGCGAGCGAGGCAGAGAATCCGGACCTCTTCTGGGGCGTTCGCGGCGGCGGTGGCAACTTCGGCATCGTCACGGAATTCGAGTTCGAGCTCCAGCCGCTCGAGCCCGTCGTGCTCGCCGGACCGATCTTCTGGCCGATGGAGCAGTCGGCAGGACTGCTGCGCTTCTACCGCGACTGGATCGCGGAGGCCCCCGACGAGCTCATGACGATCGTCGTCCACCGCAAGGCGCCGCCGCTGCCGATCGTCCCGGCGGAGCTACACGGCAGGTTGGTCGTGTCGGTGGTGTGCTGCTACGCAGGTCCCGTGGAGGAGGGGGAGAGGGTGGTGGCGCCGCTCAGGGCGTTCGGCTCTCCGCTGCTCGACGCCTGTGCTCCCAAGCCCTTTCTCACCCATCAGGCCATGTTCGATCCCTCCTTTCCTCCGGGGTGGTGGTACTACTTCCGCTCCTGCGACGTGGCGGAGCTCACGGACGAGGTCATCGACATCACCGCCGAGCACGCCATGCGCATCAGCTCGCCTCTGACGGCCTTCCCCCTCTGGCAGATGGGCGGGGCGGTGGCTCGGGTGGGCGAGTCCGATACCGCCTTCCAGGGCCGGAGCGCCGGCCACACGTTCAACATCAGCGGCGCGACCGAGACCGTCGACGGCTTCGATCGGGAGAGAGAGTGGGTCCGGAGCTTCTGGTCGGCCCTCGAGCCTCACCACACGAGCGTCTACGTGAACTTCCTCATGGACGAAGGCGAGGAGCGCATTCGCCAGGCCTACGGAGCGGAGAAGTACGAGCGACTCAAGGCCCTGAAGCGCCGCTATGACCCGGGGAACTTCTTCCGGCGCAACCAGAACATCCCGCCGGACTAGGACCCCCCACGCTGAGGCGCGCCCCCGGTCCGGCCAGGACGCCTACACCGGGGCGGGGGCGAGACCAAGGCGGGCCCGGGCGATCACGTCCTCGCCGGATTCGCCGGGGCGCCAGCTCGCGCTGGAGACCCGCACTGCGACCTCGCCGTCCACCCAGGCCTCGACCCTCCCGGCCACCTCGGCGGCGGCCGACTCGTCCAGCCCCGGGATCAGCAGTCCGAGGCGGCGGCCGCTGTAGCGCGCGGCGGTGCCCTGCATCTCGGTGGCGATCGCCTGGAAGGCCTCCCCGACGCGCCGGATCGCTTCGTCCCCGGTCGCGTAGCCCTCGTCCTGGTTAATCCGGCTGAGGTCGGTGAGCGCCGAGAGCACTACCGCGAACGGCCGATCCTGCACGCTGGCGCGCTGCGCCTCGGCATGAGCGCTCTCGTGGAAGTGGCGGTGCGAGTAGAGGAGGGTGAGGTTGTCGGTGACCGCGAACGAGCGCGAGCCGAAGCGCGGCGCGTCGTCCTCGCGGCGAACCTCCAGCTCCGCGTCGCGCAGGCTCTGCTCCCCGCCCTGCAAATCCTCGGGCGGCCGCTTTCGCACCTGGTCGACGAACAGCCGCACGACCTCGGGGTCGAACTGGGTGCTCGCGCAGCGCTCCAACTCGGCGCAGGCTTCCTCTGTCGAGAGC
>Ga0136622_10001140_pt1 | contig 11032 bp, 7 predicted proteins | sample AntDrymUQ4482106_2_FD_104803 | JGI IMG/M metagenome (GOLD analysis project Ga0136622, IMG submission 104803) | Polar desert sand microbial communities from Dry Valleys, Antarctica - metaG UQ448 (21.06) | ecosystem: Environmental > Terrestrial > Soil > Desert | place: Antarctica: Dry Valley...
CGGTCGTCGTCCCACTCGAGTGCGGGCTCGTGACCGGCGCGCCCAACGAACGCCCTGAGCACGAGTGCGCCGTCGCGGGGGGTGGCCGCCGGCCACTTGGCCGAGTACCAGGTGCACGCCGCCGTGATCTTGCCGCGCGCGCTAGGAACGAGAAAACCGCTCCCCCCAACGGGCGGCGCGCCGGCGCCCGGCGGATACACGAACGAAACCACGGCGGTCGAGGCATAGCCGATCGCGGCGAGCTCGCGCGCCGCAGCCGTGCTCAGTGGACCGATCAGTGGTGCTGCTGCATGCGTGGGAAGCGCAATCACGACGCCGTCGACCGAGACCGGCGCGTCCCCCGTGGTACTCACGGCGTAAGTGGCGCCGGTGCCCTGCGTGATCGAGGTGACCGGCGTCCCCGTGCGAATCTCGACAGCGCGCATGGCGCCGCGAAGAGCGTCGACAAGGCGCTCCATGCCGCCTGCGGGGGCGAGGAAGCCGGGCGGCGCTCCTGCTTCCCCGCGCCTCACGGCGCGCCTGAGCCCGAGGATCAGGCTTCGGTTGGTCCTGGCGAGGGCGTCGATGGCCGGCTCGGCTGCGGCAAGGCTGATGTCCTCCGGCATCCCGGCGCGGCGGCCGGCCAGGAGAGGATCGACGAGCCCCTCTGCAACGCCGGCGCCGAAGCGCTCGGCGACCAGTTTCCCCACGGACACATCTGGCCCCGCGAGTCGGCGGGGCGTCATGACCTCGAGGCCGGCCCGCATCCCCGCCCACGGCGAGAGGAGTCCCGAGCGCACGGCCGCCACCGGCGACGCGGGAAGCCCGAGAACGATCCCTCGAGGCAGCGCCCTCAACCCCCGGCGAGTCCAGATGTGGCCGCCGAAAACGGCGGGAGCGACGAGATCGCCACCGAGGCCAAGCGAGTGGCAAAGCTCGATGATGTCGGCGCGCGACAAGAGAGCATCAGGCCCCTCCTCGACAACCACATCCTCGAGGAAGGCAGTCTTGACGACCCCGCCGAGTCGCGTGGACGCCTCGTAGAGCTTCACTCTGCACCCAGACCGATCAAGCCAATGAGCCGCCGCAAGCCCGCTTATGCCGCCGCCGATCACCGCCACGGTGGGGGAACCTTCCGGCGGGCTCAAATTTGTTCTGCGGTCCGGCCGAGGCCGCCCCGGCTTTGTTCTGCGGTCCAGCCGAGCCCGCCCCGCGAGGGCGACCAGTCGTGGACGAGATCGACGAGCCTCTCGAGCGAGCCTGGGTCGGTGGCCGGGAGCACGCCGTGGCCGAGGTTGAACACGTGCGCGTGCCCCCCGCCGCGCTCCAAGACGTCGAGCGCTTTGGCCTCGAGCACATCCCAGGGGGCGAGGCATGCGGCAGGGTCGAGGTTGCCCTGGACTGCGTAGCCGTCGCCCACGCGTTTGCGCCCCTCGTCTATGGGCACCCGCCAGTCGACGCCTACCACATCCGCCCCGGCTTGCGCCATCAGGCCCAGAAGCTCGCCCGAGCCGACCCCGAAGTGGATGCGTGGGACGCCGAGGTCGGCGAGCCCACCGAGGATGCGCTCGACCTCCGGCAGCACGTAGGTGCTGTAGTCGTCGGCCGAGAGCTCCCCCACCCAGCTGTCGAACAGCTGCACGGCGCCTGCGCCGGCTTCGACCTGGGCCCGCAGGTAGGCGAGGACCGCGTCGGCGAGTCGGCGCATGAGACGGCGCCAAGCCTGGGGCTCGGAATACATGAGCGCCTTGGTGCGGGAGTGGTTCTTGGAGGGACCGCCCTCGACGAGGTAGCTGGCGAGCGTGAAAGGGGCGCCGGCGAATCCGATCAGGGGAACCTCGAGCTCGCTTGCAAGCGCCCGCACCGCCTCGAGCACATAGGGCACGCCCTCTTCCGGCACAAGCGGCAAGAGACCCTCGACATCGGCGTCGGAACGGATCGGGTGCTCGATGACGGGGCCGACCCCGGGCCGGATCTCAAGGGCCACCCCCATCGCCTGGAGCGGCACAACGATGTCCGAGAACAGGATTGCCGCATCGACGCCGAGGCGCCTGACGGGCTGGAGGGTGGCCTCGACGGCAAGCTCGGGGGTGCGGCAGATCTCGAGCATCCCATGGCGGGTCCTTAGGTCCCTGTACTCGGGCAGGCTTCTGCCCGCTTGGCGCATGAACCACACGGGCACGGCATCGACCGGCTCGCGCCTGCACGCCTGGAGGAAGCGCTGAGAGGTCGGTGAGGCGTTCGTGATGGGACCTCCTTGTAGCCCTCCCCAGCAGCCGATCCTAAAGCCGGCGATGCGCGGATGGCGCGGGACCGCAGAACAAACGGGGCCGGCTCGGCGGGACCGCAGAACAAACGGGGCCGGCTCGGCGGGACCGCAGAACCAACGGACCGGCTCGGCGGGACCGCAGGACAAACGCTCGGCTACAGTCGGGCGCTATGAACTTCGACGCTGTGATCCTTGCGGGCGGTGCGGCGCGCCGGATGGATGGCGCCGACAAAGCGCAGGTCACAGTTGGGGGCGCCCGCCTGCTCGACCGGGTGCTCGACGCTGTGCGCGCCGCCGGCCGGGTGATAATCGTTGGCCCCGAGCGCCCACTCGCTTCGTCTTGGCGCCGGTCTCGCCCTCCACCCATATGGACGAGAGAGCGGCCGCGCGGCGGCGGGCCCGCCGCTGCCCTCGGCGCCGGCCTCGAGGCCGTGACGGCTCCCACCGTGGTCGTGCTTGCGGTCGATCTTCCCTTTGCCTCCTCCGGCATGGTGGCCCGCCTCCTCGAGGCCCTCACCTCAGAGGTAGCCGCCGAGGGCGCGATCGCAAGGGATCGGTCGGGGCGCGACCAATACCTCGCCGGCGCCTACAGGGCGGGATCCCTTCGCAAGCGACTCGACGCTCTTGGTAGCGCCCAGGGAGCATCGATGCGAACCGTGATAGGAGGCATGCACCTGTCGAGGCTTGATGAGGACTGGGGGGGCGAGGACTGCGACACTTGGGAGGACGTTCGTGCAGCGCGCCAACGGGTTGGAGGTGACTGAGCCATAGAAGACTGGATCGAAGAGGTGTGCGCAGCGCTCGACATTCACGACGATGTCGACGCAGATCTGCTGCTCGATGTCTCCCGGGTGGTAGCGCACGAGGTAGAGCGTCGCGCTGCTCCGGTGACGACCTATCTCATCGGGCTTGCTGCTGCTCGCATCGGCGGCGATAAGGAAGCTGCAGCGAGCGCGGCGCGCATCGTCACGGCTCTCGCGAAGTCACACGGGGCGCCTCAACAAGGCACCTGAGGTCCCCATCTGCTTGCACAGCTCCGATGCGGCGGCCTCCGGCCTCGGGCTTGCTAAGTGCGGCGCGCCGCAAACCCGGCGTCCGTTCGCAGCCCTAGGGCACTCAGCTCGAGGGCCGCAAGGGCCTCGTAATCGCCTGCGCTGAAGGCGCCGGCCGGGTCGGGCGTGACCCGGCGCAGCTCGTGCCACGGGCGCGTCGCTATGGCTCGGAGGGCAAAGATGTAGAGGTCGTCGGAGTCCAAGCGAAGGCGGCTTGCTGCGGTCGCGGCACGCATCCAGCGGACCCGTGAGGGCAGGTAGCGCCCAAGCACATAAACGATGGCGAAGCCCGCCACGATCAAACTGATCACGAGTGCCAGAGTTGAGATGTCTCGTTGTTGAGCCTGAGCGACGCGCGCAAGCTCACGCCCGGCGGTCGCCGCCTCCGAGAAGGGCTGCTCGAGGGCATCTCCGATCGCCGGCACGTCCGCCACCTCGGCTCCGGCGGCATCGAGTCGCCGCCCGAAAGCGACCCCTGCGGACTCGAGGGAGCGGCTTGGCTCCGCAAGCCTGTTGACGAGGGCGTCGACGAGGAATCCGAAGCGCACCCAAAGGAGCACCCACAGGGCAACTGCAGCGTCGGTGAGGAGTTGACGGGTCCGCAGGCGGGGTGCTTCAGCGTAGAGTTTCATCTCCGCTTGATACCAGGACGGTGGGGAGGATCAGGTGATGAGCTTCTCGATCAACCCGGCGTACTGAATGAGGCTGCGGGGGCCGAGAAACTCCTCCCTGACACGCCGCTGTGCTTCCTCGCCCATACGTTGGGCGGCGGCTTTGTCCTGCAGCAGCTTCAGCACGGCATCACCGTACTCATCGAGGTCCTCGGGGTCGTCCACGAGCAGTCCGGTGACGCCGTCAACGATCTGGTCCTGAATTCCGCCGATGCGGCTTGCGACCAACGGACGCGCCTTCCACATTCCTTCCGCTACCGTAAGCCCGAATCCCTCAGCAAGGCTCTTTTGCACTATGACGTCGGCACGTCGCTGCAACGCGTTGACGATGGCCGCATTCTCCTGGCCGTCGTCCATCGGCAAACAGGCAAGGTGCACTCGGCTTTTCATGTCGTCGGGAAGGCCCTGCCACGCCTCGAAGGCCTCGCGTAAAACATCCGCCCCCTCGGGATCGTCGGACACCGCGGCAACCGCGGGCCCGGCGACAATGAGATGAGCATCGGAGTGCGGGGCAACGCGCCGCACGAAGCCTTCAATAACGCCGATGGGGTCTTTGAGGCGATCCCAGCGCGATACCTGAGTAACGATAGGAACGGAAGAAGGAGCCGGTGGCCCGCCGTCGAACATCTGAGTCGCTCTGTCGACGCGTCCGGGGCTGCCGTCTTCCCTGATGAACACGGGGTGCTCGTGGCTTCCGTCCTCTACGAGGTGGGTGGCGTCGAGTATGGAAGCGACGGTCGTCGTTTCCATCTCTTGATTCTTGGGCGAGAAAGCGTCGATCGAAGGAGCAATGATGTAGATCTTTGAGTCGTCGAGATCTTCCCAGGCAAACGCCTTACGCGAGAAGACGTAGGCATCGGCGGTGCGTATGTAGGGGCGCAGGAACGACCATGCTCGCCGAGCAAGATCGTTGGGGGTATCCAGACCCACATGACAGCGCCAGATGATTGTCGCGCCGGTCGCCTTGAGGCCTTCGGTGAGCCCTGCGGTCTGGGGATCGTGCAGAATGACAATGTCCTCCGGGCGAATCAGGGGAATGAGCTCCTCTGCGTTTCCTGCGAGGGCCCCCTCGTACATCGCCCGCTCAGGCTCGCCGAGAAAGCCGCCGTCACCCGTCGCGCCGTGGAGGTTGTTGTGGATTCGCTTCGTGACTCGAAAGAAGTCTTGGTTGCCGTCGATGACCACCCAACGGGCATCAACACCGGCACCGCGCGCATAGGTGAGCAGCGATCGCAGCATCTCGGCCACACCGCCTCCGCTGGCCGTCGAGTTGACGTTCCAGATGACCCGGCCCTCGAAGAGCTTGCGTGCGTGCTCGAACAGGCTTGAGAAGCGCTCGTAGGCTGCCTCGTCTAAGACCGACTCGAAGCGCTGCGGCGCCATTACGCCAATGGGCACGTCCGTTATGTGGTCCATGTCTCACCCTTCGTCATAAGGCCCGAATTTGTTGAGTCCATCGAAAAAGCCCCTTGCGGCGTCGCCGCCGAAGCAAGGGGGTAGCCCTCGTCTCGATGACGTCGTTGTCGATTTCTTCCGACCGAATCCCTCTTCCGAGGTCCCCCAGTTACCATTTCACAACGCACTTTACGCCCGATAGTTCCTCATTAGGGGGTTTTTGTCAGGCTGACGCGCCGGCAGGGGTGTAAAGGGGCGGCGCGCTTTGGGACAGGATGGCGTCATGCCCGATCTCTTCGGTACGGATGGTGTGCGCGGTGTCGCCAACAGGGAGCTGACGCCCGACCTGGCGCTTGCCCTCGGCCGCGCTGCAGGGATGGTGCTTGCGCCTGCTGGGGGCGGCGTCGTGGTCGGCCGCGATACGAGGCTCTCGGGGCCTATGCTCGAGGCCGCCTTGCTCGCCGGGTTGTGCTCGTCTGGGGTCGATGCCTGGATGGCCGGAGTGCTTCCCACCCCCGCCATCGCCTTCTTGACGACGGACATGGGCGCTGCGGGTGGCGCCATGATTTCGGCGTCCCACAACCCTGTCGGAGACAACGGCATCAAGTTCTTCTCCCCACAAGGCGTCAAGGTCCCTGAGGGCATGGAGGGAGACATCGAACGGGTCATGACATCGCCTCCGTCCGATCTGCCCGTCGGGGCCGACGTGGGGACGGCCGTTGCCGTTGAAGGTTCGGCGACGCGCTACCTGGCCCACCTCCTTGCCTCGCTCGACGGCACGCTCGAGGGCATGAGAGTCGTCCTCGACTGTGCCTTTGGGGCTGCGTGGGAGATCGCGCCGCAGGCATTCGCCGAGGCCGGCGCCGATGTCGTAGCGATCAATGCCGCCCCCGACGGCTCCCGCATCAATGTCGACTGCGGCTCGACCTCCTTGGGCGGCCTGGCGGAGGCCGTGGTCGCCCAGGGCGCAGACCTCGGGCTTGCCTTCGACGGCGATGCCGATCGAGTCCTTGCTGTGGACGAGCTCGGGGGGACGGTGGACGGGGATCGCATCATCGCCCTGGCTGCGGTTCGCCTCCACGATTCGGGCAAGCTCGCCAACGAGACCGTAGTGGCCACGGTCATGGCCAACCTCGGGTTCCGGCGCGCCCTCGAGGAGCGTGGAATCGAGGTCGTGAGCGCGGCCGTGGGGGATAGGTACGTCGTCGAGCACATGGCTCGAAGCGGAGCCGTGCTCGGCGGCGAGCAATCGGGACACATCATCTTCGCGGAGCACGCAACGACCGGAGACGGCGTCCTCACCGGACTGCAAGTCGCATCGACCGTCGCCTCATCCGGCGAGCCTTTATCGAGGCTGGCCCACTTCTATGAGCCGTTTCCGCAGGTGCTCATCAATATCGAGGTCGGGGCCCGCGACGAGCTCGAGGGAGCTCACGCGCTGTGGGAGGAGGTCCGGCGCGCCGAGGGGGCCCTCGGTCACGACGGCCGCGTGTTGCTGCGGGCCTCGGGGACCGAGCCGGTCGTGAGGGTAATGGTCGAAGCCGCCGACGGCGCCACCGCCCAGAAAACGGCGCAGGAGCTCGCAGAAGCAGTGCGCCGTCACCTCTCCTGAGACCGTCGTGCGGGCCCGCCGGTGCTCGTCCTGAACGCTACTGGCGGTTGGGAGCTTCGCCGGGTTATCCTGGGCCGAGAGAGGAAGTTACCAGCTCGGATCTAGCGCCAGGGCTCGCGGTAGGAGGCGGCGAGTCGACGAGGTAGGGGATCTCGAAAGACCGGTGCCCGAGGTGGCATGCCGGTCGACTCGGCGGGTGACCCTCGGCCGGCCACGGTCGTGACGGTGCCGACAAACCCCGGGAGCGATCCCGGGACACAAACCGGTATCGAGGTGGCTCCTCTCAGAGCGTCAATTGCAACGGCGCGCCCTATGCAGACGCGCCAAGGAGAGGAGGCCGCCATGTGCGGCATTGTCGGTTACGTCGGCGGAGACGAGGCGCTTCCCGTCCTGCTCGACGGCATGCGAAAGCTCGAATACAGAGGCTACGATTCGGCCGGGGTGGCGGTGGTCGCCGACGGTGACATCGGAGTGGTGCGAAAGGCGGGCCATCTCCAGGCGCTCGTCGACGAGCTGGGAGCGACGTCGTTGCCGGGCTCGCTCGGCATCGGTCACACGCGCTGGGCGACTCACGGCGCGCCGACCGACCTCAACGCGCATCCACACCGGGACTGCTCGGGCAAGGTCGCGGTCGTGCACAACGGCATCATCGAGAACCACGACTCCATTCGCGCCGGGCTTCGAAGCCAGGGTCACAAGCTGACTTCGGATACCGACACCGAGGTCGTTGCCCACCTTATCGAGTCGATCCTCGCCGCCGAGTCCTGCTCTTTGCGGGAAGCAGTTCAGGGCGCCATCGAGAAGCTCGAGGGGGCATTCGCCCTCGTGTGCGTGGCGGCAGGGGAGCCCGATTGCATCGTGGCAGCACGGCAGGAGGCCCCCATCATCGTCGGCGCCGCCGATGGGATGGGCATTGTTGCTTCTGGCATCCCTGCGCTTCTCGCATACACGAGAAACGTCACGCCGCTCGACGACCGTCAGATCGCCGAGGTGCGCGCCGGCTCGGTGCGCATCTTTGACTTCGAAGGCCGCGAGCAGTCCGTCGAGACGGTGATGGTCGAGTGGAGTCTCGACGCGGCCGAGAAGGGCGGCTACGAGGACTTCATGCTCAAGGAGATCTTTGAGCAGCCGGCGGCCTTGCGCGACACCATGCGAGAGCGTTTCAGGAGCCTCGGCAAGGTGACGCTCGACGAGGTTCATTGGAGCACCGAAGAGCTCGCGCGGATCACCAAGATCGTCGTGGTTGCGTGCGGCACCTCGTATCACGCAGGGATGATGGCCAAGCACTCAATCGAGCACTGGACTCGCATACCGGTCGAGCTTGACCTTGCCTCGGAGTTCCGCTACAGGGACCCGGTGCTCGACGAGCATTCGTTGGTGATAGGCATCGCCCAGTCCGGCGAGACGGCCGACACGCTCGCCGCGATCCGCTTCGCCCGAAGGATGGGCGCGAAGGTGGTTGCAGTTACGAATGTCGTCGGTTCGTCGATAACGCGTGACGCAGACGCAATCCTGTTCACCCACGCAGGGCCCGAGATAGCCGTAGCAGGAACGAAGACCTTCCTCGCGCAGCTTGCGGCGCTCAACATTCTTGCGCTCTACCTCGCTCAAGAGCGCGGCTCGATGACAACGGCCAAGATTGCCGAGACCATCGAGGCCATGCGGGCGCTGCCCGAGCAGGTGGACGAGGTGCTCGCCGCTCAGGGCGAGATAAATCGTGCTGCGAAGCGCTACGCAGGGGCAAGGGATTTTCTCTACATCGGGCGGGGCGTCGGTATGACGGTCGCGATGGAAGGGGCGCTCAAGCTCAAGGAGATCTCCTACATTCACGCCGAGGGGTACGCCGCAGGGGAGCTCAAGCACGGGGCGATCGCCCTCGTTGAGCCGGGCGTGCCGGTCGTTGCCATACTGACCGGGGTGAGTCCCCTTTATGACAAGATGCTTGCCAACGTCGAAGAGGTGCGGGCCAGGGGAGCCGAGACCATCCTCGTCGCGCACCCTGGGGACGAGCGCGCCCGGTCGCTTGCCAACGAGCTTTTCGAGGTGCCAATCACCAAGCCCCTGTTGACGCCGGTTCTGGACACGGTCACCCTTCAGCTGCTCGCCTACTTCATCGCGAAAGAAAAGGGATTGTCCCCGGACAAGCCCCGCAACCTGGCCAAGAGCGTCACGGTGGAATAGCTGAGGCCGCTTCTCACCCCGGAGGAGATGGCAGCCGCGGACGCAGCCGCCATCTCCTCCGGAGTTCCCGCTGCCGTGTTGATGGATCGAGCAGGCCGTGCCGTAGCGCGCGCCGTCATCCGCGCAGCAGGGGGCCGCTACGGGCGGCGCGTTGCTGTCGTCTGCGGCAAGGGCAACAACGGCGGCGACGGTTTCGTCGCAGCGCGCGTGCTGGCCGGCGCAGGGTTGGGGGTGCGCTGCTTGATGATCGGCGACGCCTCGTTGCTGCAAGGTGCTGCCAACGAGCACCTCGAGCTCATGCGCGGCGCAACGGTGCCAACCGAAGGCTTCGACGCCGCGCTCCTTGACGGTTGCGACGTCGTCGTCGACGCCCTGTTCGGCACGGGCTTCAAGGGCCGCGCTGCGGGCGAGGCCGCCGAGGCGATCGAGGCGATCAACGCTTCAGACGCGGCGATCGTGGCGGTCGACATACCTTCCGGCGTCGCCGGTGCAACCGGGGCGGTCGACGGCCCCGCAGTCGCCGCAGACACGACGGTCGTCATGGGGGCCGAGAAGATCGGTACGGCAGTCGGCGCCGGAGCGAGCCTGTCGGGGCGCGTCGAGGTCGTCGACATCGGCATAGAGGCGGGCGGGGCCCGGGCGTGGATGCTCGAGCGGGACGATGTCGCCGGCGTCCTGCCGAGGCGCGCCTTCGAATCACACAAGCGCAGCCTCGGCGCTGTGGCGATCCTCGGCGGCTCGGCGGGCATGAGCGGCGCTGTGATCCTGTCGGCCAGGGCCGCTGTGCGCGCCGGCGCCGGCTACGCGACCGTCGGAGTCACGGCCGAGGTCGACCGCATCGTGGCGCGCGCCCTGCCCGAGATCCTGTCTCGGGTCGTGACCGGCGGCGACGCGCTCGACGCCGGCGCGCTCGACGCCTTCAAGGACGTGATCGAAAGGGCCACCGCAGTTGCCATCGGGCCCGGCCTCGGCGCCGGCGCCCCCCAAGGAGTGCTCGTCGACAGCGTGCTCAGCGACATCGATGCGCCCGTGGTCGTCGACGCCGACGCCCTCAACGTGCTTGCCGGCCGCAGCGGGGCCCTCGAGGCGCGCTCGGCCCCGTGCGTGCTGACTCCGCACCCAGCCGAGCTGGCCCGTCTGCTCGCATGCTCGGCCGAGGACGTGCAGACGGACAGGATCGGGGCGGCACGTGGGGCGGCCGAGCGCTTCGGCTGCGTCGTGGTGCTCAAGGGATCGCGCAGCGTCATTGCCGAGCCCTCCGGGACGGCGGTCGTCAACCCCACAGGCGGGCCCGAGCTCGCAAGCGCGGGGACGGGGGACGTCCTTACCGGGGCCGTCGCCGCCTTGCTGGCCGCCGGCCTGCCTCCTTTCGAGGCTGCATGGGCCGCCGTCTATACCCACGGGGTCGCCGGCGGCCTCGCTGCGAGGCGCGCGGGCGGGATCAACGTCCTCGCCTGGGACGTCGCCGAGGCCCTCCCCGAGGCCGCCGCCCTGGGGGGCCGGTGACCACGGCTCCCGGGATGGAGGGCTTCTCCATGCCCGCCGAGTGGGCTCCTCACGAGCGCACGCTCATGGCCTGGCCGGCGCGCCGCGCACTGTGGGGGGACCTTTACGAGCAGGCCGAGGCGGACTACTCGGTCTGCGCGAGAGCGGTGGCTCGTTTCGAACCCGTGCTCATGGTGGCGAACCCCGGCGATGGACGACGGGCCATGAATGCCTGTGGCACCGGCGTCGAGGTGATCGAGTTCCCGATCGACGATTCGTGGCTCAGGGACAACGGTCCGATCGTGGTCACGAGGGCCGACGGCGCCAGGCTGGTAGTTGATTTCGGGTTCAACGCCTGGGGCGGCAGGTACCCGCCGTTCGAGCGCGA
>Ga0136622_10001141_pt1 | contig 11027 bp, 6 predicted proteins | sample AntDrymUQ4482106_2_FD_104803 | JGI IMG/M metagenome (GOLD analysis project Ga0136622, IMG submission 104803) | Polar desert sand microbial communities from Dry Valleys, Antarctica - metaG UQ448 (21.06) | ecosystem: Environmental > Terrestrial > Soil > Desert | place: Antarctica: Dry Valley...
AACAATCGGCGTGCCGCTGTCGGCGAGTTGGCGCAGCTTCGGATCGATGGGGATGGTGCCGAGAAGGGGAACACCCAGACGCTTGGCAAGCGTGGCGCCGCCCCCCGATCCGAAGATGTCGTAGACGGCGCCGTCGTCGCCTCGGAAGTAGGACATGTTCTCGACTACTCCCCGCACCTTGAGACCTGTCTTCTCGGCCATGAAGCCGGCTCTCTGCGCGACCTTCTCCGCCACTGCCTGAGGCGTGGTCACGATGATCATTCCTGCGCCGGGCAGGAACTGCGCTATTGACATGGAGACGTCACCGGTGCCGGGAGGCAGGTCAACCAGAAGATAGTCCGGATCGTCCCAATGGACGTCGCTCAAGAATTGCTGCAGGGCCTTGTGCAGCATCGGCCCGCGCCACATTACGGGGTTGTCCTCCGTCGTGAACAGGCCGATGGAAACGACCTTCACGCCGAAAGCCTCCGGCGGAATGATGGTGTCTGCGACCACCGTGGGCTTGTCGTCGATCCCCAGCATGCGGGGAACTGAAAACCCCCAGACGTCGGCGTCCACGAGACCCACGGTGTGGCCGAGCGCCGCCAAAGAAGCGGCGAGGTTGACGGTAGTCGTCGACTTGCCCACCCCGCCCTTACCGGAACCGACTGCGATGACGTTCGTCCGGGAATCCTCGTCGCCGATTGCCGCCGGAGTCTCCTTGCGCACGTTGGCGACAACCGCCTCGCGCTCCGACTCGGTCATGGTGGTGAGCTCGATGTCGATGGCGCCCAACTCGGGGAAACGGTCGCGGAGCTTTGCGGGAATGACTTCGAGGTAGTAGTCCCCGAGGCGCGAGCCCTCGATCATCAGCGCAACCACCATCCGGACATTGATGCCTTCGATATCGACCGTGCGGATCATCCGCAGCTCGTTCATGCCCCTGTGGATCTGGGGGTCCTGGATCTGGCCGAGGATCGCCGAGATCTCTTCGGACGTGGGAATCGCCATTGCTCTCATCACTCCGTTATGTGGACGACTTTCAAGCGTAAGCCATGGGTGCCGGAGGTATGCCAAGCGGGTGAAGGGGCACAATCGCAATCATGAAGGAGGAAAAGTGAGCGAAGAGGAAGAGTTCGATGTCTGCATCGTCGGCGCCGGGCTGGCCGGCCTGGCCTGCGCTCGGCGCCTGACCTTCGCGCACCTTCGCGTCGCCCTGCTCGAGGCTTCAGACCGGGTGGGAGGGCGTGTGCGCACCGACCTCGTGGATGGTTTCCTGCTCGATCGTGGCTTTCAGGTGCTTCAGACCGCATATCCCGAGGCCCGCCGGGTCTTTGACTACCCCCGTCTCGACCTGCGACCGTTCCAACCGGGCGCCCTGGTGCGGGTCGACGGACGATTCTGGCGGGTGAGCGATCCGACCAGGCGTCCCTGGGAAGCGCTCGCCTCGATGCGGGCCCCCGTGGGGTCGGCGGCGGACAAGCTCAAGGTCGCCCTGCTCCTTCGACGGGTTCGTTCCGTCCGGCCGGAAGAGCTCCTGCATCGCCCCGAAATCTCGACCTACGAGGCGCTGAGCTCGGCAGGCTTCTCGGCGCAAATGATCGAACGCTTCTGGCGCCCGTTGTTTGCCGGAATTCAGCTCGATCCAGAACTGGCCACCTCCAGCCGCATGTTCGAGTTCGTGTTCAGGATGCTCGCCGACGGCGATGCATCCGTCCCTGCGGCGGGCATCGGTGCACTCCCGGCGCAGCTTGCAGCCGCCCTGCCGCCTGGCTCCGTCCGCACCGGAACCCGCGTCACCCGGGTGGAGCGCGGACGAGTGACGATAGAGGGCAGTCCCGACCCGGCAAGTGCCGGGGCCGTGGTCGTGGCGACCGAAGCGCCGGAGGCGGCCCGGTTATTGGGCGTCCCCGGAACTGGCTCTCGCTCGGTCGCCTGTATGTACTTTTCCGCCGACAGGGCGCCCGTCCCGGAGCCGGTCCTGGTGCTGAACGGCGAAGGGAGGGGGCCGATCAACCACCTTGCCGTGATGAGCAACGCCGCCTCGTCCTATGCGCCGGGGGGATCGGCCCTGATCTCGGTCTCCCTGCTGGAGGCGCCGGGGGCCGGACGCGAGCAGGCGGTGAAGGATCAGCTTCAAACCTGGTTCGGGCTCGGCGCCCAGGGCTGGCGGCATCTGGCCACCTACGACATCGCCCACGCCCAGCCCGATCAGCGCCCTCCGTGGCCGGCGGAGCGCCCGGTACGCCTGGCCGAGGGCCTCTACCTGGCGGGAGATCACCGCAACACTTCCTCGATCCAGGGAGCCCTCCTGTCCCGCCGCCGGGCGGCCGAGGCGATCCTGGCCGACCTGGCTTGAGGCACGGTGGCCCCCCCCAGCCGGAGCGTTCTGTCTCCTGTGTCTCCACTCCGCCCGAGCAGGCGGCACTTAACCCCGCCGTTACACCGCCGAAATGAAGGGGAAACCACCCATCGCTACCCTGAGATGAAACTATAGACAGGCGTAGAACAGACGTCATAGGAGGAATCAATGTCAAGTCCGTCGGACGCCATCAAGCTGGGCCGGGAACACGGCGCCCAGTTCGTCGATATCCGGTTCTCGGATCTTCCCGGGCTCATGCAGCACTTCTCGCTGCCCTTCGAGGAGTTCTCGGAGGATGCCTTCGAGGAGGGATTGGGATTCGATGGTTCGTCGATTCGGGGCTTCCAGGAGATCCAGGAATCCGACATGCTCCTGGCCCCCGACCCGGACACCGCGGTGATGGATCCCTTCCGGGCGCATCCGACGATGATCATCAACGCATTCGTCAAAGATCCGCTCACCGGTGAGTTCTACTCCCGGGATCCGCGCTACATCGCCAAGAAGGCCCAAGACTACCTGACCGGTTCCGGCGTCGCGGACACCGCCTACTTCGGGCCCGAAGCGGAGTTCTACATATTCGACTCGATCCGCTTCGATCAGAACCAGCACTCGGGCTATTACCACGTCGATGCGGTCGAGGGAGTATGGAACTCGGGCGCAGAGGAGGGCGGGCACAACCTCGGATACAAGCCCCGGTACAAGGAAGGCTATTTCCCGGTGCCCCCGATGGATCACTACCAGGACATGCGTTCGGAGATGACGCTCCGGCTCCGCGAGCTGGGCATCCCGGTCGAAGTTCATCATCACGAGGTCGGAACCGCCGGGCAGGCGGAGATAGACATGGGCTTCGCCCCGCTGCTCTCGGTTGCCGACCGGCTGCTGCTCTACAAGTACGTGGTAAAGAACGTCGCCCTGCAACACGGCAAGACGGTCACCTTCATGCCCAAGCCGATCTTTCAGGACAACGGCTCGGGGATGCACGTGCACCAGTCGCTGTGGAAGGACGACGAGCCGTTGTTCTTCGATGAGCTTGGCTATGCGGGGCTTGCCGATGTCGCGCGCTACTACATCGGGGGACTCCTGGCTCATGCGCCCGCGCTCCTCGCATTGTGTGCTCCTACCACCAACTCCTACAAGCGATTGGTGCCGGGCTACGAGGCGCCGGTCAACCTCGTTTATTCACAGAGAAACCGATCGGCGGCCGTCCGCATCCCCGTCTACTCGAAATCGCCGAAGGCGAAGCGTCTGGAGTTCCGCTGCCCCGACGCGTCTTGCAACCCCTATCTCGCCTTCTCCGCGATGTTGATGGCCGGGATGGACGGAATCAAGAACAAGATCGAGCCGCGGGAGCCGGTGGACAAAGATCTCTACGACCTCCCTCCCGAAGAGCTGGCGGCGGTCCCGCAGGTCCCCGGATCGTTGGAAGAGGCCTTGCTTGCACTGGAAGACGACCACGACTTCCTGCTCGAAGGCGGCGTCTTCACACAGGACGTGGTCGACACCTGGATCGATTACAAACGGGTTCACGAAGTCGATGAGCTTCGGCTGCGTCCGCACCCCTGGGAGTTCTACCTCTACTACGACATCTAGCTCCCGAACGTCGTCCTCGTGCATGACATTCATCTGTTCACCACGGCGGAGGCGTCCGGGGATCTCTTGGCGGCGATCCGGCGCCTCCTCGGCGACGCCTATGGAGGGGATTTCTCAGAGGAGGATTGGGAGCACACGATCGGCGGGTGGCATGTCGTCGTCGCCGACGGCGGCGCCACGCTCTCACATGCGGCCGTTGTCCCGCGTGTTCTCGAGGTGGCGGATCGACCCCTCAACGTGGGCTATGTCGAAGGTGTAGGGACCGCTCCTGTGAGACAAGGAGCAGGGCTCGGCTCCGTCGCGATGGCCAAGATCTCGGAGGTGGTACGCAGCGAATACGAAATGGGCGCCCTCTCGACCGGCCGCCACGACTTCTACGAACGCCTCGGGTGGGAAAGGTGGCGCGGTCCTACCTTCGTTCGGAGCGGCTCACAAGCCGTCCGCACAGAGGAAGAGGATTACGGTGTAATGGTCCTTCGCTTCGGCCCAAGCAAGGACGTCGACCTCACCGCGCCGCTCACTTGCGAAACCCGGCGCGGCGACGATTGGTAACGCCGGGGAATATACGCGGCATGCAGACGGCCGCCGCTAGCCGTAGATCACCCGCTCGGCTACCTTGCGTGCACGTCTGGTGGTGCGGAGGTGAGCCTCCTGAAGCTCCTGCAACGGCTGATGCGAAAAGCCCAATGCCACCCCAAGTGCCTCCAGGTCCTCGAGCTTCGAGGGGAGCACGTCCACCGGCTGCCCGGTCATGAAGAACAACCTGTTCCTGAGTTGTGTCAGGAAACGAAGTGCGTCGATGAGAATTGCGGCGTCGTCGCTCGGGAGCACGCCAACTTGCGTTGCAGCCTCGAGCGCTTCCAGTGTCCCCGTCACGCGCAGCGCGGAAAACTCATGCGCATTCTGCAGCTGGAGCAGTTGAGCGGCGAACTCTATGTCCGAGATGCCACCGGGGCCCAGCTTTATGTTCAGACGAGCATCGGTGCCTCGACGGATGCGCTCCTTTTCCATGCGCGCCTTGAGATGCCGGATCTCGCCGATTGCCCCCTGTGGTGAAGTCTCGGGCCAGGCAAGTGACCTGGTCCCATCCACCAACCGTTGCCCCAGCACAGGATCTCCGGCTGCTACACGCGCCTTGATCAGCGCCAAGTGCTCCCATGGCTGCGCCCAGCGATGGTAGTACTCCAAAGAAGAGTCGATTGATCTCACCAGAGCGCCATCTTTGCCCTCGGGGCGAAGGCCCAAGTCGATGCGCCAGGTCTGCCCCTCGGGAGTGACGTCGCCGACGGCCCTCACCAACCCTTCCCCTACCATGACCGCAAGGGAAGGGTCCATGTCGTGCACGAACATGACGTCGATATCGGAGGAATAGTTGAGCTCCCGGCCCCCCAGCTTGCCCATCCCTATGACCGCAAACCGCCCATGCACGTCCTCGAGGGCCGCTTCGAGGCAGGCCTCGGCGAGATGCGCGAGCCCTTTGCCGACCTCGGATGAATCGACCTCTCCACCAAGATCGGCGAGAGCCATCCCCACCATCTCCCTGCGCTTGAATCGGCGCAGCCCCTGGAGGCGGCCCTCGGGCTCGCGCCAGGCAAGCGACGCCCGGGCTTCATCCACCAACCGTTCCCTGTCCTTGAGCTTCCGCTCGTGATCGCCGGTTGGGCTCGTCGCATGTGCCGCAATTGTGGTGAGCTCCTCCGGGACATGCTCGAGCAGCTCCCCAAGGACCCGTCCACTCCCCAAGACGGCTGCAAGAAACTCGAGCCCCGGTGGGTTGTCCCGGAACCTGCCCAGCACCGCAGGACGCTCCTCGAGCCCCTCACTCAAGCGCAAGAAGGCCAGCAGGCCCGCATCCGGAAGCGGAGTCCGAGCAAGGAATCGCAACATGGCCGGTGTCAGCAAGCGCAGCAACACGGCGCGCCTCGAGATGCCAGACACGAGTTCCCCCAAGTTTCGAGCGGCCCTTTCGGCGTCCCGGAAGCCCAGCACCCTCAACCGTTCTCGAAGAGCCTCTTCCGACAGCCGTGTGCCCGTAGCCTCCGATAGCGACTCGATCATCGGCCTGTAGAACAGCCTCTCGAACCGGGAACGCACGTCGCTCAAGACCCGTCTGTGTGCGGCATCGAAGTTCGCCGTAGCACTCAGGTCGACGGTGTCGCGAAAGCCCATGGATCGCGCGACACGCGTTCGATCGCTCTCTCTGTCGGGCAAAGCGTGAACCTGGCGCTCCTGCCACAACTGCAGCCTGTGCTCAACCCTCCTCAGCCAACGGTAGGCCTCCGACAGAGCAATACCGTCGTCTTCTGCCACGTAGCCGCCATCGGCCAATGCGGCGATCGCCTCGAGGGTGTTCGGGCAACGCACCAGATCATCCGATCCGCCATGCACCAACTGCAGCAGTTGAACCGAGAACTCTATGTCCCTTATCCCTCCCGGGCCAAGCTTGACGTCGGCGGTATCGGGCTTGCGGCTACGAAGGGAGCGTGCGGCATGGTTCTCGATGCGCTCCTTCATTCTCCGGATGCTGGCGATCCGTTCTGGTGAAACGCCGGACGGATAGACGAGGGGGCGCGTTCTGTCGACGAATTCCTTGCCGACGGATGCATTGCCGGCCACAAACCTTGCCTTGATCAGCGCCTGGTGCTCCCAGGGCTGCGCCCAGCGCGTGTAGTACTCGATGCAGCCTTCCACCGAACGGACGAGCGCGCCGCTCCGGCCCTCGGGACGAAGATTCAGATCGATCCGAAAAGGCTGGCCTTGAGGTGAGTGCCCGCCCAGCTCTGCCGACAACGAAGAGGCTGCCTTGGTGGCTCTGGGAACATTCTCATCGGTCACATAGATCAGATCGATGTCGGACGCGTAATTGAGCTCTCGACCCCCCAGCTTTCCCATTCCGATCACCGCCATGCCGGCCGGGGCGTGCAAGTGGGTGAGGCAAACCTCGAGCCACGCGTCTGCGAGGTCGCTCAGGGCGGCCGCAACCTCTTCGAGCGAAAGCTCGCCACAAAGGTCACGGGTTGCGATCTGGGCGAGACGGCGGCGCTTCTCCAGTCTGAGGGACGGCATGCCGCCCTCGGCCGCTGCGGTCTCTGCAATCAGCACGTAATCGGCGCCCGCGGGTAGTTCCAGCGTTTCGTTGACCAATTCACGGCTTGGGCGATCGGAGGCAATGAAGTCTGCCAGCGATGCGCTCGCGTCCCTCAGGACCCGCTCACGCGCTTCCATGTGCAGCCAAGCGTATCCGGTTCGGCCGGCTCGCCAATGACTGCAGGAACGGCCTCCGGGGCAGCACGAGAACCATACTTTGTTGTGGCTGTGGCAGAGAAAGGAGCGGCCCGTCTTCTGCGTCGTCCCTATAGACGGTCTTTGATTGCGTTACTAAGGTGCCCAACTTGTGCGTCTGAATGACGCATCCGGGTCGCTTTCAAACAGCAGAGCGCATCGAGTGGGAGGTGAGCGGTGAGAGCTACCTGTACGCGCCTGCGCCCAATGCGCACGGCATCTGTATTCATTGCGTTGATCGTTGGCATCACAGCGTCATACGCAGTGGCATCACCAGCGAACGCTCACGAAGCGGCGAAGTTTCGAAAAGAGCGACGCCACATCAAGAAAAGAGCCATAAAGCAGCTCGGCGCACCGTATGTCTACGGTGGCTCATCGTCCAGCGGGTTCGACTGCTCTGGATTGACAAGCTGGACCTACAACAATCACGGTGGAGGACTCCCTCGCCGGGCAATCGACCAGTTCTATTTGGCAAACAAACCGAAGGTAAAGCGCATTTGGCAGCGTTCGCATCTTCGGAAGGGCGACCTTGTCTTCCACAAGACGACAAGCGCGCGCGTCGGCCACGCCGGGATCTACATCGGTCACGGCAACTTCCTATCGACGACTTCTTCAAGTGGAGTCAGAGTTCAGTCGATCAGGGACCCCTATTACTGGGGCCCCCGCTGGGTCGGCGCGACGAGATTACCGGCAACCAGAAAACGCTTCGGATGATAGAGATCCGAACGACTACAGAATCGGCAGGTAACGGCTGATCTCGTAGGGCGATACATAGGACTTATATTCGTCCCACTCGGTGTGCTTGTTGCGCAGCAGGTACTCGAATACCTGCTCGCCGAGAGCCTCCGCGACGAGCTCGGAACCCTCCATCTCTATCAGCGCCTCATGGAGGCTCCCGGGGAGTTGGTCGATCTTTCGGGCGCGCCGCTCGATGTCGGTCATCTCGTAGATGTTGTCGGTCGCTTCAGGAGGCAGCTCGTATCCGTGATCGATGCCTTCGAGCCCGGCCGCCAAGATCACCGAGAAGGCAAGATAGGGATTGCAAGCCGGGTCGGGTGAGCGAATCTCGAGACGGGTGGATTGATCCTTGCGCGGCTTATACATCGGAACCCTAATGAGGGCAGAGCGATTGTGCCGCCCCCAACAGACGTACACCGGGGCCTCGGGCACGGGGTACCCCGGTCCGGTGATGAGCCGTTTGTAGGAATTGACCCACTGGTTTGTAATGGCCGTGATCTCCCGCGCATGCACGAGCAGGCCCGCAAGGAAGGCCTTGGCCACTTTCGAAAGGTGATAGTCGTCCGAAGAGTCGTGAAACGCATTCTGATCGCCCTCGAACAGCGACATGTGGGTGTGCATGCCGCTGCCGGATAGGTGAGTAGAGGGTTTAGGCATAAAGGTCGCGTACATCGAACGTTCGGCAGCCATCTGCTTGACGATCAAGCGATAGGTCATCACCGAGTCGGCCATTGTCAATGCGTCTGCATGCCTCAAGTCGATCTCGTGCTGTGATGGAGCGACCTCGTGGTGGGAGAACTCCACCGGGATGCCCATGCGCTCGAGCACTCCGACCGTGTCACGCCTCAATTTCTGCGTAAGGTCCAGTGGCGTCAGGTCGAAGTAGCCTCCGGCATCGATGGGGGAAGGGTCCTCGGAGCTCTTGAAAAGGAAGAACTCCATCTCCGGATGCACGTAGAAGGTAAATCCTCTTTCGGCCGCCTTCTCGAGGTTGCGCCTGAGAACGAAGCGGGGGTCGCCCCGGAAAGGACGTCCGTCGGGGGTGTGGATGTCGCAGAACATGCGAGCGACTCCGCCTTCTGTCGCCTCCTGCCGCAAGGAGGGTGCCGGGTGGCCGGGGTAACCAGCCGCCTCTGAGGGGCGGCCTGCGCTGTGCGTAGGCATAATCTGGAAGGTGCCGGCGTCGGGGCGGGCGAGCATGTCCGACTCCTGGATCCGGGCGAAGCCCTCTATAGCCGAGCCATCGAAGCCGATGCCCTCGTCGAATGCCTGTTCGAGCTCCTCCGAGGTGACCGCAAAGGTCTTGAGGAAGCCGTGGACGTCGGTGAACCACAGCCACACAAGCCGGATGCCGCGCTCCTCGACGGTTCGCAAGACGTAATCCCGCTGTCTCTCCACGCTGGCAGCCTAGCCCGCCCGGATTACCGGGAGGTAACGAGACACCGGCCGGAGGTGATCCCCCGCCTGACGCCGGTAGTCTTGGTGTCATGGTTACGGTGGCGCTCGCGCAGATCAATCCTGTGGTCGGCGACATCAACGGCAACACCAGGCGCATCCAGGAGGCTATGAGGCGCGCAGACGACCTGGGCTCCCAGGTCGTCGTCGTGCCCGAGCTCGCGGTGACCGGCTACCCTCCCGATGACTTGTTGCTGAAAGCATCTTTCATCGAGGCCAACCTGGAAGCTCTGGGGCAGGTTGCGTCGTCAAGCGGTGATGCGCTGGCCGTATTCGGCTTTGTGGATCACAAGGATGGATGTCTCTTCAATGCCGCCGCCGTATGCCGACGGGGGCAAGTTGTGGGCGTCTACCATAAGCACCTCTTGCCGAACTACGGCGTCTTCGACGAGCGTCGCTACTTCGAGCCCGGCCAGGATCATCTGCTGATCGATACCCCTGAAGCCGCTTTGTCCGTGAGCGTTTGCGAGGACGCCTGGAGCGAAGACGGGCCCGTGGTGCAGCAAGGGCTGGCGGGCGCGCAGATAGTCATCAATATCAATGCTTCGCCGTATGACAAGAACAAGCTGGATGAACGCACCGCCATGCTGGCAGACCGCGCCCGGCGCGCCGGGGCATCGATCGTCTACGTCAATACCGTGGGCGGTCAAGACGAGCTTGTCTTCGATGGCAGCTCGATTGTGATCTCTCCCGATGGAGAGGTGGTGGCGCGCCTCGAGCAGTTCGAAGAGGACTTTGCACTCGTCGACGTGCCGTTGGGCCACCGCGATGGCATGGGGGCAACTGGGCCCGGCCCGCCGGTGCGTCGAGTCCGGGTCGCGCTTCCACCGGCGCCATCAGGTGGAGCTCGAGGTATTGTAACAAAGGCGCTGTCTGTGGAGGCGGAGATCTACCGTGCTCTTTGTCTCAGTTTGGCAGACTATGTTCACAAGAACGGCTTCAAGAAAGTGGTCGTGGGGTTATCCGGGGGGATCGATTCCGCTCTCACCGCCGTCATAGCCGTGGACGCGCTGGGCACCGATTGCGTCCTCGGTGTTTCGATGCCGTCGGTGTACACCTCCTCGGATTCGCGAGGCGACGCCGACGCACTTGCTCTAGCACTTGGAATCCAAACGATCGAAGTGCCCATAAAGCACATTCAGGATGCTTATGTCGAAGCCCTTGAATCCGCCTTCGGGCAGACGCAGGAGGGCCTGGCGGAGGAAAACCTTCAGGCCCGCGCTCGCGGGAACCTGCTGATGGCGATCTCGAATCGCTACGGTCATCTGGTCATCGCCACCGGGAACAAGTCCGAGATGGCATGCGGGTATGCGACGCTCTACGGCGACATGGCCGGTGGGTTTGCGCTGCTGAAAGACGTCTTCAAGACCGAGGTCTACGCTCTTTCGCATTACCGGAACTCGATCTCGACTGTGATCTCGGAAAACATTCTGACCAAGGCGCCCTCGGCCGAGCTGCGACCGGACCAAAAGGATGAGGACTCGTTACCTGCATACAGTGTTCTCGATCCCATACTCGAGGCATACATCGAAGGAGAGGTTGGCGTCGCCGACATAGTCGAACTGGGCTATGAACGCGACGTGATCGAGCGGGTGATCACCCTGGTGGACAGGGCCGAATA
>Ga0136622_10001142_pt1 | contig 11026 bp, 10 predicted proteins | sample AntDrymUQ4482106_2_FD_104803 | JGI IMG/M metagenome (GOLD analysis project Ga0136622, IMG submission 104803) | Polar desert sand microbial communities from Dry Valleys, Antarctica - metaG UQ448 (21.06) | ecosystem: Environmental > Terrestrial > Soil > Desert | place: Antarctica: Dry Valley...
CGCCAGCGCAGCGTCGCTTGCCACCGGCGGCCCGGCGATGAACCTGGGTAAGCCGATCCAGCACTGACACGCCGTACCGGCTAGAACAGCGAGACGATCTGCGCGGCGGCCGTGTACGGGTCAGTGTCGCCCTCGACCACCCGCTCAGCCAACGCGGGCAGCGAGGCCGATCCGTGCACGTCGCCCATCCGCTCGCGCAGTGTCTGCACCGCGATCGCCTCGATCTCCGCGCACGCCCTGGCGGTACGCCGACGCGCCAGCTCGCCGTTGCCAGCCATCCACTGTCGATGCTTGGCGATCGCGTCCAGAACCTCCTCGACGCCCTCCGCCCGGGACGCGACGGTCTTGAGGATGGGGGGGCGCCACGAGCCGGCCTCGGAGTGCCGGCCGCCGAGGGACTGCATGTAGCGCAGGTCCCGGACGGTGGTGTCGGCCCCGTCCCGATCGGCCTTGTTGACCACGAACAGATCGGCGATTTCCAGGATGCCCGCCTTGGCCGCCTGAATCCCGTCGCCCATCCCCGGCGCCAGCAGCACGACCGTTGTGTCAGCCGACGAGGCGATGTCGACCTCGGCCTGTCCCACGCCGACGGTCTCGACCAGGACTACATCGCAGCCGGCCGCGTCGAGCACCCGCAGGGCCTGCGGCGTGGCCCATGACAGCCCGCCGAGGTGACCGCGGGAGGCCATGGACCTGATGAATACCCCGTCGTCGGTGGCGTGGTCCTGCATCCGCACCCGGTCGCCGAGTAACGCACCACCGGAGAACGGCGAGGACGGATCGACGGCCAGTACACCGACGCGCAGGCCCCGACCGCGAAATGCCCGCACGAACGCCGTCGTGGTGGTGGACTTGCCGACCCCCGGTGAGCCGGTCAGCCCAATGATCTGAGCATTGCCGGTGTGCGGCGCCAGGGCGGCGGCAACCTCGGGCAGCAGCGGGCTCGCGTCCTCCACCAGCGAGATGAGCCGGGCCACCGCCCGGGCGTCACCCTCGCGGGCGCGCGACACCAGGCCGGCGACATCCGGCGTACGGGCCTGCGGGCTCACGGAGCAGCAGGTACCCGCAGAATCAAGGCATCGCCTTGGCCACCGCCACCGCAGAGCGCGGCCACTCCCACCCCGCCGCCGCGACGACGCAGCTCATAGGCGAGGTGCAGGGCGATCCTGGCGCCGCTCATTCCGATCGGGTGACCCATCGCGATCGCGCCGCCGTTGACGTTGACCTTGTCCGGATCGAGCTCGAGCTGCCGGGTGGAGACGATCCCGACCGCGGCGAACGCCTCGTTGATCTCGATCAGGTCCAGATCGGTCGGGCTGATCCCCTCCCGCGCGCAGGCCTTGGCGATGGCGTTGGCCGGCTGGGAGTGCAGCGAAGCGTCCGGACCGGCGACGACACCGTGCGCGCCGATCTCGGCCAGCGGGGTCAGGCCCAGCTCGGCGGCCTTGTCCGCGGACATGACGACGACCGCGCACGCCCCGTCGGAGATCTGCGAGGCCGAGCCAGCGGTGATCGTGCCTTCGGGTGCAAAGGCCGGCTTCAGCTTGGCCAACGACTCGGTTGAGGTATCGGCCCGGACTCCCTCGTCGTGCGCGAACTCGATCGGGTCGCCGCGCCGTTGCGGCACCTGGACGGGGACAATTTCCTCGTCGAACAGACCGTTCTTGGCGGCCGTCGCAGCCTTGAGATGAGAGCCCGCGGCGAACGCGTCCTGCTCGTCGCGGGTCAGCTCGTGCCTGGCGTTGTGCGTCTCGGTGGAGGCGCCCATGGCCACCAGATCGAACGCGCAGAACAGCCCGTCGTGGGCCATCGAGTCGAGGAGCTTGGCATCGCCGAACTTGGTCCCCTCACGGGACTTCGGCAGCAGGTGCGGCGCGTTCGTCATCGACTCCATACCACCGGCCACGACGATCTCGTACTCGCCGGCGCGGATCAGCTGATCGGCCAGCGCGATGGCGTCCAGACCGGACAGGCACACCTTGTTCACCGTGAGCGCGGGAACGTCCATCGGGATGCCGCCCTTGACTGCTGCCTGCCGGGCGGTGATCTGCCCGGCGCCGGCCTGCAGCACCTGGCCCATGATCACGTAGTCGACCTGGTCTCCGCGCAGCCCGGCCCGTTCCAGCGCGGCCCTGATCGCGAAACCACCGAGGTCGGTCCCGGAGAAGTCCTTGAGCGATCCGAGCAGCCGCCCCATCGGCGTACGGGCTCCGCTGACGATCACCGACATGAGGCATTCCCTCCGACTTCGCCCACCGAAATTCGTTCCAAGCCTACCCAGTTACGGTGTCTGCCATGTTCACCGAGTTGGACCACGTGGGCCTCGCGGTCACCGACCTCGACGAGGCGATCGACTTCTACGCACGCACGTTCGGCATGCAGGTCGTGCACCAGGAGGTCAACGAGGAACAGGGCATCCGCGAGGCGATGCTGGCCATCGGTGACAGCGACTCTCGCCTGCAGTTGATGGCGCCGCTGACCCCCGAGTCGACCATTGCGAAGTTCCTGGATCGGGTCGGTCCCGGGATCCAGCAAGTCGCCTACCGGGTCACCGACGTCGATGCCGTCGCCGCCACCTTGCGTGAGCGCGGGCTGCGGATCCTGTACGACGAGGCTCGGATCGGTACGGCGGGAACGCGGATCAACTTCGTCCACCCCAAGGACACCGGCGGCGTCCTCATCGAGCTCGTCGAACCGGCCCGTGGCTGACCTCGTCAGCCGGACTGGGTGGCGATGCGGGCGTGGCGCTCGAGGTCGGCGGTGATCTTCGCCAGTACGTCGTTGACCAGCCGGCGGGAGTTCAGCGTTGCGGCCGGCCCGGGCGGGGGCTGGATCAGCGGCAGGCCGCGGACCGTGAGCCCGGCCCGGCGCGGTGGCCACCCGAGCCAGGTCAGCCGTCCCCGACCGACGATGTTCTGGGCGCCCCACTGGGCCACCGGCAGCACCGGTACGCCGAACTCGATCGCCAGCCGGCCGAGCCCCGGCAATCCGCGCTCGGGCCGGTAATCCGGGTTCGTGGTCACCCGGCCCTCCGGGTAGAAGACGACGCACTCACCGCGGCGCAGCGCGCGGCGTACCGGCTCCAGGACAAGCGGGTCCAGCGGGCGGGTGCGGTCCAGCGGGATGTGATCGAAGTACCTCAGGACGGGACCGACGACAGGGCGGGCCATGACGTCTGCGGTGACGACGAAGCGACTCGTGCGGCCGGCGCGGATGACCGCCATGCCCACGGCGATCGGGTCGAGCAGCGAAACGTGGTTCGGTGCGACGAGCAGACCTCCACTGGCCGGCAACTGGCCGATGCGGTAGTCGCGGCGGGCCAGAACTGCCAGCAGGACGTCCAGCATGGTGACCACGATCCGGTAGGCACGCAGCCGCCGGGGACGGTCAGGTCGGGGGCTCGCCACGCAGCCGCACTCTAGCCAGCCGGTAGCCTTCGCCGCGCGCATCCTGAAGCGACGACCAGCCGGAGCCGCACCGTGCAGCAGATCCGCGCCGCCATCCTGGCCGACGACCTGGCCGCTGTGGGGTCGCTGCCTGTGCCGACGCAGTACCGCGGCCTCGTCGTGCGCGCGGACGAGGTCGGCATGTTCGAGGGCTTGTCGACCAAGGACAAGGACCCCCGCAAATCCCTGCACGTACAGGACGTGCCGACTCCGGCACTCGGTCCCGGCGAGGCGCTGGTAGCGGTCATGGCCAGCGCGATCAACTACAACACGGTCTGGACCTCGATCTTCGAGCCGCTGCCGACGTTCGGTTTCCTGCGGCGCTACGGCAAGGTCTCAGAGCTGACCAGACGGCACGACCTGCCCTACCACGTCGTCGGCTCCGACCTGGCCGGAGTGGTCCTGCGGACCGGCGCGGGCGTCAACCAGTACAGAGCCGGGGACGAGGTGGTCGCGCACTGCCTGGCCGTCGAGCTGGAGGACCCGGCCGGGCACGACGACACCATGCTCGACCCGGAGCAGCGGATCTGGGGCTTCGAGACCAACTTCGGCGGGCTGGCCGAACTGGCCCTGGTCAAGTCCAACCAGCTGATGCGCAAGCCCGCGCACCTGACCTGGGAGGAGTCCGCCTGCCCGGGACTGGTGAACTCCACGGCCTACCGGCAGCTCGTCAGCACGCACGGCGCGAACATGCGCCAGGGCGACAACGTCCTGATCTGGGGCGCCACGGGGGGACTCGGTTCCTACGCCACCCAACTCGCCCTGCACGGCGGTGCGACGCCCATCTGCGTGGTGTCCAGCCCGGAGAAAGCCGAGCTCGTGCGGTCGATGGGCGCCGAACTCGTGATCGACCGCGCGGCGGAGGGTTACCAATTCTGGAAGGACGAGCGGACCCAGGATCCCAAGGAGTGGCAGCGCTTCGGTAAGCGGATCCGGCAGCTGACCGGCGGCGACGACCCCGACATCGTCCTGGAGCACCCAGGTCGGGAAACCTTCGGCGCGAGCGTCTACGTGGCCAGGCGCGGGGGCACGATCGTCACCTGCGCCTCGACCAGCGGATTCATCCACGAGTTCGACAATCGCTACCTGTGGATGAGCCTGAAGCGGATCATCGGCTCGCACTTCGCCAACTACCGCGAGGCGTCGCTGGCCAACCGGCTGGTGGACAAGGCCAAGATCCACCCGACCCTGAGCCGGACCTATCCCCTCGATGCGGCGGCCACGGCGGCCAACGACGTGCACCACAACCTGCACCAGGGCAAGGTCGGCGTACTCTGCCTCGCTCCGGAGGAGGGGCTCGGCGTGCGCGATGCCGAAACCCGCGACCGGCACTTGACCGCGATCAACCGGTTCCGGGATCGGTAAGCTGGCCACACCGAAGCTGAAAGGGACTCAGGCGATGGATCGCAATCAGCCGACCGAGATGATCCCGACGCCGGCGCTCAGCGAGTTCGAGGTCGTGCTCCGCGGCTACGACCGGGCACAGGTACGGGAGACCATCGAGCGGCTGGACGCCGACATACGCATCGCCCTGACCGACCGGGACGCTGCGGTGGCCCGCGCGTCGGACCTGGCCAGTCAGCTGTCAGCGGTACACGCCGAGATGGAGTCGCTGCGTCGGAAGCTGAACACGGCCGCCGCTCCGACGTACGAGACGATGGGCGCGCGGATCGCGAACATGCTGCAGTTGGCCGAGGAGGAAGCCGCCGAGATCCGACGGACCGCGCACACCGACACGGCGACGCTGCGCGAGGAAGTGCAAACCATCCGCGAGCAGACCGAGGCCGCGCAGCACAGCAGCGCCGCCGAGGTCGAGCGGGTCCGCGCCCAGGCCGACAGCGACGCCAGCGACGTGCTGATGCAGGCGACGGCCAAGGCAGCGGCGCTCGTCACCGAAGCCGAGGCGCAGCGCGACCAAGTGGCCCGGCAGAGCAGCGAGCGGAACAAGCGGGCAGACGCGGACTTCGAGATCTCCTTGCGGGAACGGCGCCGCGAGGCCGCCCGCACCGAAGCCGAGCGGCTGCGGGTGTCCACCGACGAGGCCAACCGGCGCGTTGCCGAGGCAACCGCCGAGGCGACCAGACGCGTCTCCGAGGCCACCGCCGAAGCGCAGTCCCGGCTCGCCGCAGGACAGGCACAGAGCGCCGAGATGATCAGCCAGGCCAGCCGGGAACGTGACCGCATCGAGGGCCTCCGGCAGCAGGCCCTGCACCAGTTGCTCGAGGTCCGGAAGCTTCTCGGTGGTCTGCCTCCGGAGACCGACCCGACGGCGCAGCCGCAGCCCGCGGCGAGGACCGAGCCGCAGACCCGGCAGCCGGGCACCGAGCCCAGCCCCGGCGTCGACTCCGGACCGAAAGCGACTGGTGACGGTACGAAACAAGACGCGGCGGTGCCCCCGAATCGGGGTTGATGACCGGCAGTCCCCGACCGGGTGGAATCTCCGCGCTGGCCAGACAGCGTGCTTATCAGGTGCTTATGATCACTGCACAGACCTGTGGAGGACTGATCACTTTGGCACGCTCTGTCGGTATCCGCCGCTGCCTTGCCGGGCTGACCGCACTGGCCTTCGGCGCCCTGACCGTCGCCTTCGCCCCCGGCGCGAGTGCGGCCACCGAATCGTATCTGCGACTGGCCCACCTGTCTCCGGACACTCCCGAAGTGGACGTGTACGTCGTGTCGGCCGCCGACCCGGCTGACCAGATCGTCCTCACCGGGGTGGGTTACGGGACGTTGTCGGAGTACCAGACCGTCGACGGTGGCACCTACACCGTCAGCATGCGTCCGGCCGGCGCCGACCAGAGCACGCCCCCGGTCATCGCCACCACGCTGACGACCGAAGCGGGCAACGCGTACACAGTCGCCGGCGTGGGGATGCTCAACGACCTGGGCCTTACCGTCCTGGACGATGACCTGACCCTCCCGCCGGACGGGCAGTCCCGCGTCCGGGTGATCCAGGCCTCGGCCAGCCAGCCCGAACTCGACATCAGCGTCGACGGCGGGCCGAGCCTGGGCGAGAACGTTCCGTTCGCCACGACGACGGACTACGAGACGGTCGACCCCGGCCAGTGGACGTTGCGGGTCGATGGCGGTACCGGCCTGGCCGCGACGCTGCCGCTGTCGGTGGCCGCCGGCGCGGTCTACTCCGTGCTCATCCTCGACGAGTCCGACGGTGGCCTGACCGTGGTCACCCGGGTGGACGCAGCCAGCACCGGCACCGTGCCGATCGGAGCCGTGGAGACCGGCGCCGGAGGAACGGCCACCGGCGATTCCGGTACGGCGCTGGCTGTGTTCGCCGGCGCAGCGGGGGTGCTGCTCGTGATGGCCTTGGCTGTCCGGCGCCGCGCCGCCATCGCGTAGGTGGGTGGCGCCCTGACCGACGCCCCGACGCATCGAAGGGGACTGCTCGTCAGCGGGGCAGTGCTCGCGGTGCTCGCCGTACTCATCACCTCGGTCGTCGTGCTTCGCGGCTCGCCAGCACCTGCCGAGGTTGCCAACCGCCCGGCGGCCACACCATCGACGCCGCCGAGTGCCACGGGCTCGTGGGCCCCAACGACTCCGAACCCCGAGGTCGACCAGGTCGAGTCCGGGGCCGCACTGACTCCGGTGTCGGTGCAGGTGCCGTCGATCGGCGTACGCAGCGACCTGCTGCGGCTGGACGTCGACGACACCGGCGTCCTCGTCCCCCCTGACCCGTACGACGTCGCAGGCTGGTTCACCGGTGGCCCGGTGCCCGGGGAGGTCGGGCCCGCCATCATCGCCGGCCACGTCGACTCCCGCGCCGGACCTGGCGTCTTCTTCCGCCTGGAGGAGATCCGACCCGGTGACGCGATCCTGGTGACGCGCTCAGACGGCAGCGTCGCCTCGTTCAGCGTCCGTCGGGTGGAAAGTTATCTCAAGACCGACTTCCCGACCGAACGCGTCTACGGGCCGACCCCCGGCCATGAGCTCCGGCTGATCACCTGTGGCGGGGAGTTCGACCGCAGCCGTCGGTCCTACCTGGACAACATCGTGGTGTACGCCGTACTCGACGGGGCTGTCACCTGATCGTGTCAAGCAACCACCCAGCAGGACTACACTTGGCAACAGCCTGCTGCGCGACCATTGATTACTGACCGTTGTAGATGTCGGGAGAAACGTCATGGCACACGGGGAAGGCACGCACGGATCTGGTCCCACGTTCGATGTGGTGCTGCGCGGGTACGACCGCAGGCAGGTGGACGATCACCTGACCTCGCTGGACGGCCGACTGGCGGCGACGTCCGGGCAATGCAACGAACTGCGGCTACAGCGCGATGCCGCTGCGAGCCGGGTCCGTGAACTGGAGCAGCGGCTCAACGGCGCGGCCGGTGTCAACGCTGTGACCAGCACCGCAGCCTCGCCCGAGGGTCAGGCGGCTGCCGCCTCGGAGGCAACCGCCCTGGACGGCTTCGGGGCGAAGGTCGAGGCCATCCTGCGGCTGGCCACCGAGGAAGCCGCCGCGATCCGCAAGGCCGCGGAGGAGTCGGGGCGGAAGCATTCGCAGGCCGAGGTGACGCTGCGCTCGTCCTTCGAGAGCATCGCCGAGCGGCTCGGGCCGCTGGCGGAGCGGTTGAACGTGCAGTCCAGCGCCGCGCAGGAAGCGCTACCCGCTGTGACCGATCAGGCCAGCTCGCTGGAGTCGTCCGCCCAGCAGCAAGCGCGGATCCTCACCGAGGCGGCCGCGGCCAACGCCGCCCGAATGCGTGCCGATGCGCGGGCTCGGGTGGAGGTCTCCGCACAACAGGTGGCCGACGTCCGTGAAGAGCTCGCGCTGGTGCGGCAGATTCTCAGCAATCTCGGTGGACCAGACACGGGGCCCGCCGGCGCGGCGGCACAGCCGGGGTCTTCCGGTGCGGCGGCACATCCGGGGTGGGCTTCATCCCAGGGACCGACTTCATCGCGGCAGGGGTCGGGTCAGCAGACCGCGGCGGCGCAGTCGGGATCGGCAGGGGCTACTCAGGCGTCCGGCCAGCCGCCGGGGCCGGTTCAGCCGCCTCGGGCGCCGCAGAACCTGAGCGAGCAGATCGTGCCCAGCTCGTGGAACACGGCATCTCAGCCCACGGCCCCCCAGCGTGCGGTCGCCCCAGGAGCGGCCGGCCGCGCCGCCGACGGCCCGACGTCCGCTCCGGCCACGTCGGCTTCCCGGCCGCCGGCGAGCGCGCAGAACCCGATGTCGGCTGAGGCCCCCACCGAGACGATCGCCCTACCGTTGGGTGAAACCTCCCGTGACGGTGCCGGGCAGCGCACGACTGGGCCGAGTCAGCCGCCGACCTGACGATGACGATGAGCCCGGCTCCGTACGCGAGCACACACCAGGAGCGCAGGGGATGGAGCAGGGCGGGGTGACGATGAGCCCGGCTCCATACCCGAGCACACAACAGAGCGCGGTGGACGGAGCCGGGCGGGGTCGCGATGAGAACACTTCGCTTCGCGAGCAGTCGAAGAATGCGCAGGGGACGGAGCCAGCCGGGCTGACCGCCGCCGCTGCGCCCGCCAAAGCGCGGAGGGAAAGCGAGCAGCCTGGACCGCCGTTGAGCGAGCGGTACGCCGGCCTGACGGCCCTCGCCGCTGGGGTGGTGGCCGGTGCGTTGGCCGGAATCGCGCACGCGGTCGCAGCGCGGTCGATCCCACAACCGTCCGGGGTCGAGGAGATCGCGGTCGGAGCCAACGCGTTCGGACTCACCCGGTTGGGCGGCTTCCAGGTTCCCGACTCGCTGTCGGACCAGGTCCTCAGCGTGCATCTGGCGCTGTACAACGAGGTGACGAGCGCGGCGGACCGGAACGCGTCGGTGTCCGGCGCGCTGCGCGAGTTCCTGCTGGTGATCGTCGTCGCAGGGGCGCTGGCGCTGTTCACGTTGTGCCGCCAGCTCGGCCTCAGCATGCCGACCGCCCTCGGCGCGGTCCTGCTGGCCTATGTCCCGCCGGCCGTGGTCAGCGCGCAGGTGCTCGTCTACTCCGGAACCGTTGCCACCACGTGGCTGCTCGTCGCAGCGATCCTTCTCGCCGCCCGCCCGACAGCGGTTGCCGTCACCTGGCTCACCTGCGCCCTCGCGGTCCTGCTCATAGCGCTCGCCGCCGTCATCGCACCGGTCGCACTGCTGCTGCCGATCGGAGTCGTGGTCGTGGCGGTGGTCACCGGCACGCTCTTCCCCCGCTGGGGAGTGGCGCGCCGCGGGCTCGGTGTCGCCGCCGTACTCGTGGTGCTCGGCGTCGCCGGTGCCACCGGCTTTGACTCCCTGGACGCGCCGGCCGACCCGCTGGTGCCCGATGCGACGATCGTCGCCCTTGCGGTGATCGGGTTGATTCTCGCCGCCGTCGCAACCTGGCGGGTGTTGTGGATTCGCCCCCTCGCGATGGGCTGCGTCCCGTTGTTCGCCGCGGCGCTGCTGCCGTGGGACGCCCAGGCATCGGCGCTCGTGATCGGCGTGCCGATCATCGCCGTACTGCTTGGGGCGGTGATCGAGGAGGCTCTGACGGGCCTGCGTCGGCCCAGCCCGGCGGTAGTGCGCGGAGGGATCGCCGCGCTGCTCGTCGCGGTGACCATCGGGATGTTCACGCTCCCCGCGAGTTCCACCGATTCCGCCCCGGGCGAGCCGCAGAGCGAGCTGGCGGCATGGCTGGCCGGCAACCTCGCCCTCGAGACCACGGTGCAGGTCCAGCCGCTGCTGTGGGTCGAGTTGGTGCGCGCCGGCGTACCGGCCGAACGTCTCGAGCGCACAGACACCGTCGCCTCCGATCTCCCCCCTGCCGTCCTGCTCGCCGAGCGCGCAGGGGAGAACACCGACCTTCCGCTGGTGGCGCGGTTCGGCGACGGGCCGCTTGCCATCGACGTCCGACAGCGGGTCGCCGACGTTGCCGCCGCCGAGGCCGCGCTCGACGCCGAGCGGGTGGCGAGTGAACAGTTCGGTTCGGCGCTCGCCGAGAATCCGAACCTGACCCTCGACGACGCCGTCCGCGACGACTTGGGCAGCGGGAACGTGGACTCGAGACTCTTGACGGTCCTGGCAACCGCGGCCGCCGACTTCGGCTTCACCATCGATTCCTTCCCCCGGACGAACGGCGTTAACGAGGCGGGGACGCTGCGCACGGTTCGGATCAGCGAGGTCTCCGACGTGACTCCCGCCGGGGCCGGCGCGGAGTCCGAGCCGATCGGGTTACGCGACTTCTTCCGCTTTCAGCTGCTGCTGTACCGGCCGCTGTCGCAGGGCTTCGACGCCGGCGTACTGGTCGTGGTCTACGCGGCGCCCTCACCCGTCGGATTGCTGTCCTGAACTGTCGGGCGCCACGCGCGGCAGCGGGTACGCGGCCGGATTGACTCGCCGGACGATCTCATCCAGCACCGTCTCGGTGTGGCCGACGAACAGATGCTTCGCCCCCGGTACGCCGACGACCTCCGCCTGGGGCACCCGGGCGAACCGCGTTCGGGCCTCCTCCGGGCGCAGGTAGTCGTCGAACTCCGGGACGAGCGCTGTCAGCGACTTCCCCGTCGCCGCCCACGTGTCGAGCTCGGCGTCGACGGTGTAGCGCAGCGGCGGACTGATCAGGATCGCACCGACGACTCC
>Ga0136622_10001145_pt1 | contig 11021 bp, 10 predicted proteins | sample AntDrymUQ4482106_2_FD_104803 | JGI IMG/M metagenome (GOLD analysis project Ga0136622, IMG submission 104803) | Polar desert sand microbial communities from Dry Valleys, Antarctica - metaG UQ448 (21.06) | ecosystem: Environmental > Terrestrial > Soil > Desert | place: Antarctica: Dry Valley...
ATGGACAGTGGCGAGGGACCTGGATTCGGGCAGATGATCGGACTGGTGGCGATCGTGGTCGCCACCGTGATCCTCGTGTTCTTCGGCGTCGGCTACTTCCTCGGCCGCATATTTTTGTGACGATCCGCACGCGCGCCGGGTGCGTACGCCGCCGGGCGCGTCGTTAGACTTCCCCGCGCCCATGGGTTCCTTCGCCGTCTTCGGGATCGCTAACGACGGGTTGAACCTCGCGGTCAGCCTGCTGCTGCTCTTCCTCGTCGTGTTCTGGCTGGCGCTGGTCTACTGGACCTACGCGGACGCTCGGCGAAGGATCGATGATCCTCTGCTCGTTGGGTGCGCCACCGCGGCGTCGCTCTTCCCGTTCCTGGGAACGGTGGTCTACATGATCGTGCGGCCCCCCGAGTACACCGAGGACGTGCGCGAGCGCGAACTGGAGATCGCCGCCGCCGAGGCGCGCTTGGCAAGCGTGGAGCACCACGTGTGCCCCTACTGCTCGTACCAGGTTGAGAAGGCCTTCCTGCGCTGCCCCAGCTGCCTGCGCCGGCTGAAGGAGCCGTGCACCACCTGCGGCAAGGCGCTCGACCCCCGCTGGACCCTCTGTCCCTATTGCGAGGCCGAGGTGGGCCAGACGCCCCAGCCCTCCCGCCGCGAGCGGCCCCGGCGCCGCGAGCGCCAACCCGTGGCCGCGGGCCAGCGTCCGGCGGGCGCCGAGCGCACCGCCTCCCAGGGCAAGCGCGCCGAGCGCCCGGAGCGCACCGAGGCCACCTCGGTCGATCAGGCACGCCCCGCAGCGTCAGCCGAGGCGCCCGACGGCGCCGCCCCCGCCGAGCCGCGCCAGGCCCGCAGGGCTCGCCCCACGAGCTGATTCCCCCACCGAAAGGACCCCATGGACAGGACCCTGATCCTGATAAAGCCAGACGCCTTCGAGCGCCGCCTCACGGGCGAGCTGATCGGCCGTTTCGAGCGCAAGGGCCTCACCATCGCCGCGCTCAAGCACATGACCGTGCCGCGCGAGACCGCTGAACAGCACTACGCGGAGCACAGCGAGAAGCCGTTCTTCGGCGATCTCGTGGGCTTCATCACGGGCGGACCCCTGGTGGCGATGGTCCTCGAGGGTCACGAAGCGGTGGCCGCCGCCCGCCAGGTGATCGGCGCCACCAACCCGGTCGAGGCGGCGCCCGGCTCGATCCGCGGCGACCACGGGCTCGAGGTGCAGACCAACCTCGTGCACGGCTCGGACTCCGCGGAGTCAGCGGAGCGCGAGGCCGCGCTCTTCTTCCCCGAGCTCTAGGGCCACTGCACGTCGGACCTCTCTGGGCAAGCCCGACGTAGGGATGTCATGGAGGTCCGGCAATGAGAGGCGGCTACGCGGCGACGTTGCTGGTTCTCTCTGCGGTGGCGTGGGTGGGGTGTACCTCCTCCGAAGCTGGGCCTGAGCCGGCTGCCGACAGCGATCGCCCGGGCGGTACCTGGCAGCGACTGCCGCCGAGCTCGGGGGCACGCGAGGGCTACCAGGAACTGGAGGCCGTCCGTGCTGGGCGGCGGATGGTGATCGTCGGGGGCGTCGGGTATGACCAGAACCGGCTGGGGGGAGTGGTGTTCGACCTCGAGGGTCGTCGGTCACGCCGGATCGTCTCGCCTTTGCGCTGGCGCTTCGGCTACTCCGCCGTGGCGGCACGCGACGAGGTGGTCGTGTGGGGAGGCTGTTGCGGGCCGGGGGGCAGTGGGCGTCGAGATCAGGGGATGCGCTACCAGCCCGGGAATGATCGCTGGCTGCCGATGACGAGGTCGCCGCTGGGCCGGCGCAGGGAGCACGCGGCGGTGTGGACGGGGGAGGAGATGATCGTGTGGGGCGGCTTCGGTAACTCGCTCGAGCGTCGTGCGGATGGAGCGGCCTACCGCCCGGAGACAGATTCGTGGCGGCCCATCGCGCCCGCACCGATGGGTGGCCGCTCGGATGCGGCCGCGGTCTGGACGGGCCGGGAGATGATCGTGTGGGGCGGCGCTAAGCGACGTCCTCGCAGGGACTTCCAGCTGCTCACCGCTGGTGGCGCCGCCTACGACCCGGCGCGCGATCGGTGGCGACGGATCGCGAGAGCACCGGTTCGATCGCGGGAGGGCACCCGCGGGACCGCCGCGCTGTGGACGGGTAGCGCGATGCTCGTCTGGAACGGCACAGCGGGAGCCGTCTACGACCCGCGAGCGGACCGGTGGCGGCGAATGCCGGACCCCCCGCTGGAGGGTGCACGCTATGACAGCACGGCCGTCTGGACCGGCCGCGAGATGATCGTCTCGGGCGGGGACGAGACCGGAGGGGTCAACGGTGCGGCAGACGGGGCGGCCTACGAACCGGGCGAGGACCACTGGCGCCGAGTTCCCACAGCGCCGATCGAAGGCCGCTACCAGCATGCCGGCGCGTGGACGGGGAAGGCGATGCTCGTCTGGGGCGGATGCTGCAAAGGAAGCCGCCAGCTGGGAGACGGAGCGCTCTACTCGCCGGGTGAGGACCCGCCGGCGAGCTCCGACACGCACATCGGCGGACTCCCCGTCGATATCGCGGCCACGCATCGATCGGTCTGGGTTCTGACCTGCACCCACCGCTGTGCGGGGGACGCGCGTCAAGCCGGCGGCGAGCTGGTCCGGGTCGACGCCGCCAGCGGCCGGGTGCGTTGGCGCTCGCGAGTCTCGAATCCGCACGCGCTCGCGGTCGGCGCGGGGGGCGTGTGGGTGATCGACTTCTGGAATGGCACCGTTCAGCGAATCGACAGTGCCACCGGTCGGGTAGAGGCGACGATTCGGCTGCGGCTCCCGCGGCCCGTTGTCCGCAGCGACCACGCCTTCCTCCCGGACCACGTCACGACCGGCGATGGGTCTGTTTGGGTCACGACAGCGCGGGGCTACGTGGCGCGGATCGACCCCTCACACAATCGCGTTTCGGCGATGTTCAGGGCGGCTTTCGACTCGGCCGGTGCGACGCTGGTCACGGGCTCGGCTCTGTGGGTGGTCGAGTCCCCTGGAGTGCGGCGCGTCGACACACGGACCGGCCGAGCGGAGCTGGTCACTGTGGAAAGGCGGGGGCGAAGCTTCACGCCTGACAGCGTGGGCTTCGAGTCCGGGTCGCTCTGGGTATCCGGGGTATGGGTGAGGGGCAACGCATTCTCCGAGGACGACGAGCCGGCGCTCATCGAGATTCCAGAGGCCGGCCGCGAAGCCCGGAAAGTGGTGGCACTGCCGCGAGACGCCGATGTCGTCGGCGCCGGAGCCGGTTCGATCTGGCTCACGGCCTTCGACCGGCCGCTCGTCTACAGGTTCGACGCCGGCGCGCGAAGGATCGCCGACACCCTGCGGCTCCCGGATCGGCGGTCGCTCGTGGCTGTCGCAGGGCGGCATGTGTGGGTCGCGACGCGTGACGGACGGCTGCGACGCCTGCGCTGATCGCGTGCTCGAATCAGCGTGCGCAACACCATCCGCCGAGCGCCGGGAAGGTGCCGCGCCCCCTGCCGCCCGGGTCGAACTGACGGCTGATGTTCGAGACCGCCTCGATCTTGCGCGCGCGGGCGGACCGGATGAACAGCCACTGGTCGGCCTCGCGCCAGGCCACGAGCAGCCAGCGCCCGTCGGGTGACCAGGCCAGGTCGGTGAACCGGCCATCGCCCGCGAACGTCCTCGCGCCGGCGGCCGTGGGGTCGTTGAGCGGCAGCGAAACCACTTCGCTCCTCGCCGGGCCGAGTTCGCGGATGACCGCAACGGACTGCCCGGCGGGGCCGATGGCCATCGCTCGCGCATCGGAGCCGGCGGGCATCGCCGCACGTGCGATTGACGTTCCATCGTTGTCGAGCACGCGCAGGACGGTTGGTTCGAGCACAACGAGCCGCCGGCCGTCGGGGGTCCACGCGAGCTGAGCGGGGACTGGACCGGGCCGCGAGCGCCACAGCGTTCGCCCGCTGTCGGTGTCGGCGATGGTGACGCGTCCGCGGCTGTCAGCGAATGCGACTTCATGGCTCGCGCCCTGGCCCGGGCGCCACGAGGGCTCGGTGGATGCCACTGCACTGGCGAGGAGGGAGTCACCCGAGCCGTCCCCATTCACGACTCGCAGCGACCGGCCGGCGAGGTAGGCGACACGAAAGCCGTCGGGTGACCACGCCGGGCTGTTCACCGCCCGCGCCCGGGCCAGCGACCAGCGCACCTCTCCAACCTGGTCGAGCGCGACCAGCTGACGGCCTCGGGTAGCGATGACGAACAGCCCGCGGGGTGACCAGCGCGCGTCCGTGTAATCGCCGAGGCGGCGCATCGATCCGCCCCGCCCAACGATCCACGGACCCTCTTCGCTGTTCACGAGCAGCCTTCCCTCGGCGGGAAGCCGCAGGAGGGCGGGTCGTGCGTTCTCTTGACCTGGTCGTACGGCGTCGCGTATCCATTCCGCAACGGCCGCTCCCGGCGGGGTCAGCGCTCCTACCGCCACCGTCACGGCCGCGACCGCGGCGAGTACGAGGCGCCCCCGCCGGCGGCGAGGTGGCCGGCTGTCGACCGACCGCTCGGCGAGCCCTCTCTCGATCACGCGCCATGCGCGCTGCTTGGCCGCCGCCTCATCGGGCGTGCGGTAGTCGGCCAGCCGCTCGCGCAGCCCCTCTTCGTTCACGGTCGCTCCTCCGCGAGAACGCCGGCGAGCGCGTCGAGTGCGCGACGGAGGCGCGAGTTGACGGTTCCGCGGGGGAGGTCGAGCAGCTTCGCGATCTCTCCGGGGGTGTACTCGAGCAGGTAGCGGAGCACCACGACCGCGCGCTGGTCGGGACTGAGCCCGGCGAGCGCTGACGTCACGGTGTCCGAATAGGGCGGGCCTGGCCCGAGGTCGCCGGCCGGGGTGTTCCGGCCCGCAGGTTCTTCAGAGCCAGATTCACGGCGCAAGGCCCGCGCACGCGCCCAATCGATCGCCCGATTGACCACGATCCGCGTCAGCCAGGGCCCGAACGGACGTCCTCGGTCGAAGCGGTCGAGCGCGCGCAGCGCTGCCAAGAAGGCTTCCTGGGTGATGTCCTCGGCCGCGGCCGAGTCGTGCACGATCAGGAAGGCGGCCCGGTGCGCACGCGGCCAGTAGATGCTGAAGAGCTCCTCAAAGGCCTGCGGTGAGCCGGCTTGGGCCTCACGTATCAGCGCACGCTCACGGCGCCACGCGGGCCTGGCCCGCAACTCACGATCGCCGGGCGCGACCAAGGCCAAGCCGGCGGCCGAAGCTTCCGTAGGGCTTTCGCTAACTCGGGCCACGGTCCGGAACCCGATTGTCCCGCCGTGGGCGTGCATTTGCGAACAGATACGACCGGCGAGCCCGCATAGGTCCCTACGAGTTCAAACGACATCGGCGACGGACCTCCTGGGCGCGCACCGCCGTACACCCGTTTGCATGCCAAGGGTCCGGCCACTTCCGGTAGCGACATGCCTCGCCGTCGCTGCGCTTGCTTTGAGCCAAGCCGCTTGCGGTCAGGCCGAGAGAGGGACGGATCGCCCGGCCGCAGCGACCGTGCCCGGACCCGGGCTCACGATCCACCGCGACCAGAAGCGCGGGTACGAGGTCACGTTTCCGAGTAGCTGGTTCAGGGCTCGGGAGAACCTCACGCGACGACTGCTGGTCGACCCCCGCGAGATTCTCACCGTCGCGACGTTCCCGCTGCGGCTACGCCGAAGCGAGCGCTGCTACCCACCGTTCGACGCCCCTGTCCCCGCCCTCGACCGACTCGGGCCCCGTGACGCCCTGGTGTCCGTCCAGGAACGAATCGACATCGAACATCCGGTACCCGACAGCCGGCCGCGCCGTTTCTCGCTCTCCCCGCTCGACCTCCACTACAGGGGGCGCGACTGTGCTCGCCGCACACTCGGTAGTGCCTCGTTCATCGGGTTCGCCGACCAGGGGCGGCAGTTCTACGCCTTCGTCGCCTTGGGTCGCGCGGCCTCGAGTTACACCCGCGGCGCGGTCAGGCGGATGCTCGACAGCCTGGTCGTCGAGCGCCGCCACCAGGCACCCACGAGGCGGCTCCGGTTCGGCTACAGGCGGCCCTACCTGGGCGTCTCCTGCCGGCGTCCGAACCGGTTCGAGTGCGACCGGGTGGGGCTGACCGTCTGGCTCGCTGAGCGGGCGGAGCAGGTGGTGGCCACGATCGGCGGAAGGCAGCTCACGCTCATCGATCGCTGGCGGGGGCGACGCTTCGAGGGTTTCTTACGCCCAGCCGGCCTCCTGAACGGACCCCTGCGAGTCGCTCCTCGTCCCGGGAGCCGCCGGTGGTTAGGCGATCCCCCCGTGTACGCAAGCGTTCGTATTTCGGCCACCTACCGCGACGGCTCGACGGCCACGAGAATCTTGCGAGTGCAGCTCTCAGCCGGCTACGGGTGAGTACGATCGCCCGTGATGTGGCGTCGTGGGGGACTGCTCATTGTTCTTCTCGTGATCGCCCTGGCTGGCTTCCTGCTGGTTTCAGGATCGGACGGGAGCGACCCCCGCGGGCCCGTGGCGGAGGCCAACTGCTCGAATGCTGTCGAAGGCTCACCGAGGCTCAATGGGAAGAGCGACGTGGTCTTCGACCTGTTCGCCCTCATGGGTGCGCGCCGAACGGCTGGACGCCCGCGCGACGCCTTCGACGGACACGGCTACAAGGTGCCCGCGACGCTGCCCTGGGGTGTGACGGCCACGCTGTCGGTCCCGGCTGGGTTGCGTTCTCGGGTCGGTTTGGTGTACTCGCTGGACACGCAGGAGCGCGTGTTCAGAAAGGGCGTAGAAGGCGCCGACTCGGTGGTTCGCTTCACCGCATGTCCAACCGGCGGCGAACGCCAACGCACCGGATGGCCGGGAGGGCTGGTCGTCGACCGCCGGCGGTGCGTTGTCCTGGTGGTGAGGATTGCGGGTCGGGGATCGATGCGAAGGCGGGTTCCGCTCGGCCGGCGCTGCTAAGGCGAGCTGGGGGTGGCTAGGCGCGTCTCGGTCTGGCGTCCACGCAGCTTCGCGGAGCGCCCGATGCTCCAGTGCGCGGCCTCTGCCTCGTCGGCCTTCTCGACCAGGTCCGCCGAGGCGAGCACGCGGCGATCCTCTCCCTTCGCCAGCTCGGAGAGCCGGGCGGCTTCGTTCACGGGGTCGCCGATCACCGTGTACTCGAAGCGCTTCTCGGCACCAACGTTTCCGGCCACCGCCTCGCCGCCCGACACGCCGATTCCGGCTCGGAGGTCGGGCACCTCCGAGGCCAGGCGCTCCGTCATGTTGCGGGCCGCGGCCAGTGCCTTGTCGACGCAGTTCTCCAGCGGGATCGGCGCGCCGAAGATCGCCAGCGCGGCGTCGCCCTCGAACTTGTTCACGAAGCCACCGTGCTCGTCCACCACGTCCACCACCACCTCGAAAAAGGAGTTGAGGAGCTCCACCACCTCGTGCGGGGGGCGCGTGTTGGCCAGCTCGGTGGAGCCCACGATGTCCACGAACAGCACCGCCACCTCGCGCAACTCGCCGCCCAGCTCCAGGTCCTGCTCGAGCGCCGCGTGCGCCACGTCCTCGCCCACGTGGCGGCCGAACAGATCGCGCATCCGCTCCCGCTCGCTCAGTCCGTCCACCATGCGGTTGAATCCCGCCTGGAGCAGGCCCATCTCGCTGCCGTCGTAGACCGGCACCTCCACGTTCAGCTTGCCCTGCTCGACCTCGCCGAGTGCTCGCCGCACCGACAGCACGGGGTCTGCGACGGCGCGGGTGGTGAGCCAGGTGATGAACAGGCCAACCGTGAGCGCGAGGCCGCCGAGCGCCAGGATCACCACGGCCAGCTCGTCGTCGGTGACCTCGTCACCGGACAGCGTGGCCACCGCCACGATCCCCAGCCCCAGCAGGGGCACGCCGCTGCCGAGCGCCCACCCCAGGACGCCCCGCGTGCGCACGCCGGGCAGGGCCGGGCGCGCCGGAGCCCCGTAGGACAGCGCCCGAGCGGTTGCGGCCCGCAGGATGCGCTCCGACAGGAGGTAGGCCACCGCGCAGGTGGTGATGCCGCCCAGGACCGTGGTCACCGCCACCGTGAGCCCCAGCTGGATGGAGTAGACAGAGTTCAGGGCGCCGAAGACCAGGACGCCGCCGAACCACATCATCGCGTTCACGACCAGGATCCGCAGCGGGTCACGAAGGGCCGAGCGCAGCTCCTTGTCGGTGGGCGCGCGGTCCTCGCTCAGCCACTCGCGGGTGGGATTCAGGCGCTTGAATCCCCACACACTTCCGATCACGATTGCAACCACGACGTAGATCCCGGTAGCCACCAGGTTCACGATCAGTGACTCCGTCTCCATGTCGAACTCGGGTGGGGTGGGGATGATGAAGCCGGCCAGGACGAACACCAGCGTTGCTCCGATGCCGTTGGAGAGGGCGATCGCGGGCACCATCAGCAACAGGGCCCGCCGCACGATGCGCTTCCCGGAGTCCGTCGGCTTACCGTCGATCAGGCGGGCGAAGATCATTTGTCAGTGCCAAGTTATGCGATGGTCGCGCCGTGATCGTCCTGGCGTCCGGCTCCCCCCAGCGGCGAGCGATCCTCGAGCAACTTGGGATCGAGTTCCGCGTGCAGGTGCCCGAGGTGGAGGAGATCGCCGAGGGCGAGCCGCGCGCCCTGGTGATCGAGAACGCCCTGCGCAAGGCGCGGTCCGTGAGGGGAGGGCGGGTGCTCGGCGTTGACACCGTGGTGGCTTTCGGTGACGACATTCTTGGCAAGCCCCGGGACAAGGACGAGGCACGGGCCTTCCTAGAGCGGCTTCGCGGGCGGGAGCACGAGGTGTGGTCGGGCCTGGCGCTCCTCGACGGCGGCCGAGAGCGCACCACCGCAGCGGTCACCGTCGTGAGCTTTCGCCGGCTCGAGCCGGCGGACATGGACGGGTACCTGGCCAGCGGGGAGTGGCGGGAACGGGCCGGTGGCTACGCGATCCAGGGTCGCGGCGCGGCGCTGGTGGAGCGGATCGAAGGCGAGTACTTGAACGTCGTCGGGCTGCCCGTCGCCGAGTTGCTCAGCCTGGCGCCCGATCTGATGCGGCCCTAGCGGCGTTGGTGAGCTTCGCCCGCAGTGCCGCGAGCACCTCCGCGGGGCGGTTGTGGACCTGGTCCCAGGTAAAACGGAGCGGCTGATAGTCGGCGGCGGCCAGCCATGCGTCGCGGCGGCTGTCTCGCTCGCGCTGGGACCGGCGGTCGTGTGACGCTCCGCCATCGGTCTCGACCGCGAGCCGGCTGTCGCGCCAGAGGAAGTCGACGGTGAAGGGCCCGAGCGGCACGTTCACCTCGGGCTTGGGCAGGCCGGCGGTGCTGACCAGCACGTAGAAGTCCTCCTCGAGTGCAGTGCGGGTACGGGTGGCGCCGGGCTCGTGACGGGTCAGGACCTTGGCCAGGCGCGCTGCTCCGTTGCGGCCGCGGTGGCGCTGGATTGAGGCCCGCACGTCCGCGAGATCGAGGAGCCTCAGAAACTCGGCCTCGTCGAGGGCGCGCTCTAGCGAGCGGGTGGAGAGGGTTTCGGCGAGATCAATGAGCGTTCGATGCACTGAGGTGACCGGAAGCTTGTGCCGACGAGTGACGTCCTCGGCGTCGAGGTGTCGCGGCCTGTGCACACGGATGCCGCGGCGCGGCCTCGTGCCTCGGCGGGGCACCGAAACATCGATAGTCACGGGGTCGAGCGGGCGGAGCTCCCACAGCGCGGCGGCGGAGAGGTGGCTCAAGACGGCGCCCGGACCGCAGGCGAGCAACGCGGCCGCCCAGCGGCACTCCCGCGTCGGAGGCGCCACCCCCACCGAGTACACCCCGCGCCGGGAGGTGAGCAGGCGTCCGGTCCTCACGCGATGCTCGATGGCCCCGGCACCCAGGCCCAGCCGGAGCAGCTGAGTCCGGCTTATCATTCCGTGCTGGCGGGCCGCGAGACGGTTGATACGCCGTTCGAGGTCCAGTGGGCCGCATCTACCTTGCATATCAAGGCAAAGGTGGCCCACTGTGAATTTCGCCCCCCCGGCGCAGCGGGAGACCGTGCGCAGCCGGCCGAGTCGGCCGCTTCGCGGTGAAACGCGCCAAAGGCGGCGGAGTAGTGAGCTACACTGGCCTAGTTCCGCCTGGCCGCTTCGAGGCTACGCCTCGCGCCGCGGGCAGAGCGCAAGGTCTGTTGCGCACCCGCGCGCAGCGCCTATTCTCATCTCACCCCATGGGCTTCTTCTCGACTCTCACCGGCATGGGCGGCCGCGACATGGCGGTCGACCTCGGCACCGCCAACACCCTCGTGTACGTGCGCGGGCGCGGCATAGTGCTCTCAGAGCCGTCCGTGGTGGCGATCGACTCCCGCACCGCGGAGGTGCACGCCGTGGGAATCGAGGCCAAGCGGATGCTCGGCCGTACCCCGGGCACGATCCAGGCGATCCGTCCCCTGAAGGACGGTGTGATCGCAGATTTCGACGTCACCGAGCAGATGCTGCGCCACTTCATCCAGAAGGTCCACCAGAACCGCTGGGCCCACCCGCGCGTGGTGGTGTGCGTGCCGTCGGGCGTGACGGGCGTGGAGAAGCGCGCGGTGGAGGAGGCATGCCTTTCCGCCGGCGCGCGCCAGGCCTACCTGATCGAGGAGCCGATGGCCGCGGCCATCGGTGCCGGGCTGCCGGTGGGCGAGCCCACGGGCAACATGGTGGTGGACATCGGCGGCGGTACCAGCGAGGTGGCGGTGATCTCGCTCGGCGGCATCGTGGTGTCCCAGTCGATCCGCATCGGCGGCGATGAGCTGGACGAGGCGATCATCAACTACGTCAAGCGCGAGTACAAGCTGATGATCGGCCAGCAGACCGCCGAGGAGGTCAAGCTGGAGATCGGCTCGGCCTTCCCCCTCGGCGAGGAGATGCAGGCCGAGATCCGCGGCCGTGATCTCGTGAGCGGGCTGCCCAAGACGATCGTGCTCACCAGCGAGGAGGTCCGCCTCGCGCTGGAGGAGCCCCTGCAGGCGATCGTGGACGCCGTCAAGGAGACGCTGGACCGCACCCCACCGGAGCTGGCCTCAGAC
>Ga0136622_10001146_pt1 | contig 11016 bp, 8 predicted proteins | sample AntDrymUQ4482106_2_FD_104803 | JGI IMG/M metagenome (GOLD analysis project Ga0136622, IMG submission 104803) | Polar desert sand microbial communities from Dry Valleys, Antarctica - metaG UQ448 (21.06) | ecosystem: Environmental > Terrestrial > Soil > Desert | place: Antarctica: Dry Valley...
CGCGATCGCATCTACCACCGGCGCCGTGCCGTCGCAGTGGAAGTCGATCTTGAGACCGGAGACCTGCGGGAAGCGACCCGTCGCGATCGCGGTGTTGCAGGCAGGGCTGAAGCCGTTGAGCAATGCCATAGTCAGCTGGGCGCCCGTGAGCGTCTCGATCACGGTGCGGTTGCCGAACGGCAGAACGGCGAAGCCCTCACCCCACGCGCGATCCTGCTGCAAAACGTGGGCGTCATGGGCAAGCTCTGGGCGGAGTCGATCGAGGCGATCGACTACGGGCCGGTCGACGCGATGCGCGTCGGCGGCGCATCGCGCACTCAGGTGGTCAGCCACGCGGTCGTGCCGGCGGTAACGCCCCAGTTCGTTGGCCTGCTGCTCTACCGCTTCGACGTCAACGTCCGCTCGTCGCTCGTGCTCGGGCTCGTCGGCGCGGGCGGGATCGGCTTCCTGATCAACGAGTCGATCAAGCTCTTCCGCTTCGACGAGATGCTGACGCACATCCTCGTCGTGCTCGTGCTCGTCGTCTCGTCGACAACGTCAGCGCGCTGGTGCGCAAGCGGATCCAGTGATCAGCCTCCGAGCGCGTTCGACCGCGGCAGCCGCACGACGATCAGCTCCACGTCGTCGGGACGGTCGCGGGCGGTCCAGCGCCCGTCGCTGCCCGGGTAGTTGTTGTCGTTGGCGATCAGCAGGCGCCGGCCGTCCAGCACCTCGAGGCTCTCGACCGACTGCAGCGGGAACGAGAACGGGTCGCCGACGCCGAATTCGCCCGGGCGCTCGGGCAGCGAGATGCCGTCCGGGTCGCGGATCACGAGCAGGTCGAGCACGAGCTTTTTCTCGAGGTAGCCGTCCGAGTCGATCCGACGCAGGTCGATCAGGTAGATCTTCTTCTGCTGCGCCTCCACGCCCTGCGCGTCGTCGCGCTCGATCAGCACGAAGCGGTGGCGGTCGATCGCCGTCAGGTCGCCGATCACGGCGTCGGGGAACTCGACGTCGACGCGGTAGTCCCATGTGCGGCCGGTGTACTCGCCGCGGCCGATCGAGAACTCGTTGAGGATGCGGCGGCGCGGGTCGGGATCGTCGCGCAACGCGCCCTCGAGCATCGGATACAGCCGTCGCCCGTCACTGCTCAACGCCATGCCCTCGAAGCCGCGGCTCGCGCGGATGTTCCAGGCGTCGGGGTCGGGCAGGTCCGGGTTCTGGGGCGACCGGACGCCGGGCAGCGCGATCGGCGCCTCGAGCACGCGCCCGCGCCTGTCCGTGTGCAGGATGAAGGGGCCGAACTCCTCGCCGAACCAGAGGTCGCCGTCGGGGGTCCGGCGCACCGACTCGAGGTCGAAGTCGGCGCCCGTGAGCAGGCGGTCCGAGCGCGTCAGCGCGAACGGGATCCGCTCGTGCGGATCGCGCAACTGGACCCAGCGCAGCACCTCGACCTCGCCGCTGCCGCCGTGGGCGGTCTTGAACTCGGGGTGGATCTTGTAGAGCCGGAGCAGGAAGTCGGCCGAGTTGGTCTTTGCTCCGTAGCCGTTGTCGGGCATCGCCCAGAAGCGGCCGTGCTCGGCCTTCAGAACGGCGGAGAAGCCAGGGATCGGCTGACCCGGGAACGGAGCCGTGACGCCGTTGTCGGGGGTGACGAGGGCGCCCGAGGGCGGACCGGGCTGGTAGGCGTCGGAGGGCAGGATCGCGCGTGCGACCAGGCGCGGCTCACCGCGGCCGACCTTGGCTGAGCCGCGTGCCCGCCCCGCGATGTTCGGCTGGTCGGAGAACAGGCCGTCGACGCCGAGCGCGAAGAACTGCTCGAGCTCGCTGCGCGCGTCGCCCCAGACGGCGGGGTCGGATCCTGAGCGCAGCTCCAGTGGCAGGAAGGGGTTTTCCGCGCGGAACGTGTATGGATGCACGAGCAGCCCGGCGTCGTGCGCGTCGTCCACGAAGCTGGTGGGCGCAAGCGAGTTGCCCGCGGCGTCGCGCGGCACGATGTAGTCCTTTGAGGGGCCGACACCGTCCGCGTATCCGGCGATCTCGCGCAGGCCCGCCGGAGTCGCGAGGTCCGCGTAGGTGCGCGGGTCGCCGGTGACCTTGAAGTCATAGGGCTGTGCGGCCTTGTTGCCGAGCAGCTGGACGATCGGCACGCGCAGCTCTCGATCGAGCGCCTCGAGGTTGCCCACCTCGAAGCTCTGCACGAACACGTTGGCGCGCCGGCGGTCCAGCCCGTTCTCGCGCAGCGTGCGGATCAGCGGCTCCTCCAGCGCCAGCCCGATCGAGCGGAAGTAGGTCGGGTGCTTCGTCTCGGGGTAGATTCCGATCTCCCGGCCCAGCTCCTTGGAGAGCCGCTCGGCCAGGTCGATCACCTCTTGGAACGTGGGAACCTCGTAGCGTCCGTCGTAACGCGTGTTGCGCGGGCGGTTCAGCGGGATGCGCTCCTTGGCGCGCAGCGTCTTGAGCTCCGCCAGCGTGAAGTCCTCGGTCCACCAGCCCTCGACCGGCAGGCCGCCGTCGATCGACTTGCTGCGCTTGCGGTCGGCGAACTCCGGATGGTCGGCCACATCGGTCGTCCCCGAGATCTCGTTCTCGTGACGGGCGACCAGCACGCCGTCCTTGGTCGAGACCAGGTCCGGCTCCACGTAGTCGGCCCCCATGCGAGCGCCCAGCTCGTAGGCCGCCAGCGTGTGCTCGGGGCGGTAGCCCGAGGCGCCGCGGTGCGCGATCACGAGCGGCTCTGAGGAGTGAGTCCCGTCTCCACCCCCGGGGTGCGCGATCGATGCGCTTGCGGCCCCGAGCGCGAGCAGGGTCGTCAGGGCGAGAGCGGCGAGCAGGCGGAGTGGGCTCATGGCCAGCATCCTCCACGGCCCAGCACGGTCGCTTGTTACCAGGGGGTTGAAGCGGTGCTCGTGGCCGCCCGCTACGCAGTGCGCTCCGAGGCGAAGGCGACCCGGACGGCGGTCAGCGCGTCATCGAGGCTGGCTCCCGTCCGCGACGCGTGGTCGGCATAGGAGCGGGCTGCAGTGATCAGGTGAGCCGGCGGCGGCGGCTGCCGGACCGGGGGGCCCGCGACGATCGTGCCATGTCGTCCGTGCGTCGTCACGACGCCGTCGGACTCGAGCTCTCGATACGCGCGGGCAACGGTCCCGCCCGCGATCCCGAGGTCGTTGGCGAGCTGGCGGATCGAAGGCAGGCGGTCGCCGCGCTCGAGGCCGCCGCCGAGCACGTGCGCCGTGACCTGCTGGCGAAGCTGCTCGTAGGGGGAGACCGGCGACTGCGGGTCGATCTCGAGGATCACGCCGGGGCCACGTCCGAGGTGGCGGCGGGGTGCCGCACGCGCCGGGAGCCCTGCCCGACGTGACGCCATGCGAACAGCGACAATACGAGGCAGGCTGCGGCGGGACCCACCATCGTGGAGTGCAGCGCCGCGACGTCGGACGCCTGCAGGCCGAGCGCGACGCCGCTGCAGAGCAGCAGCAGCAGGGCGAGGCCCGCCCCGGCCACGGCGTGGATGGAGTTCACCCGGATCGCGTCGTCGGCGGCGACCAGGGGCAGGCTCGTGACCGGCTGCGGGCGTCGCACCACCCAGCGCTCGATCGCCTCGAGGCCGGCGCCGAAGGCCAGCGTGGCGGCTGCGGCGAGCGCCAGCCAGGGCAGACCCGGGTTCGACGCCGAATCGGCGTATGGCACCAAGCCGATGGCGATCATCCCGATCGCACCGGCCACGGCGGAGGAACGTTGGGCGACGACCACGCGGTGCGGCAGGTAGTTCGTCAGCTCGCGCCGCGAAAGGCTCGCCTTCCGCCGCGTACCGGCCACCGGGCGAGCGAGCGCGACCTCGGCGCACAGGGCGCCGACGAGGTAGCCGATGAAGATCGTGCCGAAGGCCAGCGGCGCACTCTCGCCGTCGGTCCCGAAGCCGAGCACCTGCACTCGGCCGCTCCACGCGAACGCGATCACCGAGGGCAGGACCGCTCCGGCGACGCCTCCCCATGTGCGCAGCACGCTCGCATTGCGCAGGTAGTCCGTCACCAGCGCGCGGTTCTCCGGGGTCAGCTCGACGCCGTGGCCGCGCGCCCACCGCTCGACGAGATCCTGCTCAGGACGGTGGGCCCGGCGCAGTTGCAGCGGGATCGCGACGGCGAGGATGCCCGCGACCAGCAATGGAATGGACATCCGCTTATTGTACTAATGAGTCAGTACATTGCAACACTAATCGTCCGAGTACTTCGGTGCCCGCCGCCGCTCGACCGCCGGGGTCAGTAGCTGAACACCGGAGCGGGCTCGTCGCCCAGCCAATCCCACATCGGCGTGGCGCCCGCGATGCGCGCGTTCGCCACCAGGTCACCCTCGTCGAGCTTCCGCGCGCTGACGCAGATCGGACAGACCAGCAACTCGCCGCCGCCCTGCGCGAACTGCTCGAACAAGCGCGGCAGCGGCGGGCAGCCATCACAGGCGACGCCCTGCGCATGGCCCTCCATGCCGAGCCGCACCGCCTCCTTGGTCAGGAACATCGCGACCTGCTTGCCCCGCTCCAGCGCGGCACCCGCGACGAGAAACGCCACGGTGACGCGCTCACTGTCCTCGAGCCCTGTCGCCAGGTTTATCAGCACCTTGTCCGCCATCCACTCGCTCCTTCGTCGGATGACGGACTCTCGCATGCGCGTCCGGGCATTGCCACCTGCCGTTAACCTCAGCCCCATGAACGTTGCCGCCCGGCCGCTGATCGCGCTCGACAACCTCTTCGCACGCGAGCTGGATGGCCTGTACGTGCCATGGCACGCGGAGGCGGCACCGGCGCCCCGCCTGCTGGCGCTCAACGAGGATCTGGCGGAGGAGCTGGGCCTGGATGCCGGCGCGCTGCGAGCACCGGAGGGCGTGGCCGTACTCGCCGGCAACGCCACGCCCGAGGGTGCAACTCCGCTGGCGCAGGCGTACGCCGGCCATCAATTCGGAGGCTACTCGCCGCGCCTGGGGGATGGCCGGGCGCTGCTGGTCGGCGAGGTGCTCGACGTGCACGCGCGCCGTCGTGACCTGCACCTGAAGGGCTCGGGCCGCACACCGTTCGCACGTGGCGGTGACGGCAAGGCGGCCGTCGGGCCGATGCTGCGTGAGTACGCGATCGGCGAGGCGATGCATGCGCTGGGGATCCCGACCACCCGGGCGCTCGCCGTGGTGGCGACCGGCGATCAAGTCGTCCGCGAGACGGTGCTGCCAGGCGCCGTGCTCGTCCGTGTGGCGGCGAGCCACATCCGCGTTGGCACGTTCCAGTACGCCGCTGCGCACGGCGGCCCGGCGCTCGTGCGGCGGCTCGCCGATCACGCGATCGCGCGTCACCACCCTGACGCGGGCTCGGCGGACAACCCCTACCGCGCGTTCTTCGAGGCGGTCGTCGACGTGCAGGCGTCACTGGTCGCCCGCTGGATGCTGGTGGGCTTCGTCCACGGAGTCATGAACACGGACAACATGACGATCTCCGGCGAGACGATCGACTACGGGCCGTGCGCGTTCATGGAAGCCTTCGACCCCGCCACCGTGTTCAGCTCGATCGATCACGGCGGCCGCTATGCCTACGGCGAGCAGCCGCACATCGCAGAGTGGAACCTGGCCCGCCTGGGGGAGACGTTGCTGCCGCTCTTCCACCGCGAGAGCGAGACGGCGCTGGCGGTGGCCAACGATGTTCTGCGGTCGTTCGCCGGCCGTTACCGCGAGCACTGGGTCCTCGGGCTGCGGGCCAAGCTCGGTCTGGCGGGCGGGGATGGAGAGGACGGCGCCCTGATCGACGACCTGCTGGCGCTGCTGCGTGCCCAGCAGGTCGACTTCACCGCGTGCTTCCGGGCGTTGTCGTCGGCAGCGCGCGGGGCTTCGGAACCGGCGCGAGTGCTGTTCGCAGAGCCCTCGGCGTTCGATGCCTGGTCAGGCCGTTGGCTGGCGCGACTTTCGCGCCGGGCGCCCGAACCGCAGGCGACCGCCGAGGCGATGGACCGGGTGAACCCCGTCTATGTCCCGCGCAACCATCTGGTCGAGGAGGCGCTCAGCGCCGCGACTGCCGGCGACCTGCGGCCTTTCGAGCGACTGCTCGTAGCGCTCTCGCGGCCGTTCGACGAGCGATCAGGCCTCGAGCGCTACGCCGAGCCGGCCCCGCCGGGCTTCGGCGGGTATCGCACGTTCTGCGGAACGTGAGCGCTGCGCCGGCGTGTGTCGCTCAGACGGCTGACGGCGGTGATCGAGCGCCATCGGCACGTCGGCCGGCCGGACCGCGCGCGGATCGTGCGTGCGTAGGCTGAGGTCATGGGCATCGCACTCAACGACGAGATCTGCAGGCTGCTCGACGGCCGCCACTTCGCCGTGCTCGCCACGCTCAATCCCGACGGCGGCCCGCAGACGTCGGCCATGTGGATCGGCCGCGACGGTGACGACGTGCTCTTCTCCACCGTCGCCGGGCGGCGCAAACATCGCAACCTGGAGCGCGACCCGCGGGCGAGCGTCACGGTGCTCGACTCCGAGGACCCCTACAACTACGTCGAGCTGCGCGGCCGCGCGACCATCGAGCAGGATCCCGGCCGGCGGTTCGACATCGGACTGTCATGGAAGTACGACGGGCACGAACCTGACCCCGACCCGCCGGGCGCGGTACGGCTGATCGTGAGGCTCGCGGTCGACAAGGCGACCGGGTACGCCGCGTGACGTGATCGCCGGGCCGGAACTCGTGGCCGTGCGCGGGGTTCGTGGTCTGTGAACTCAAGCCGCTTCTCGCTCGGGAGCGCGGTCGCCGTCGTGCTGGCGCTCGGTCCCGCCGCGTCCGAGGCGCTCGCCGCTCCGCCGCCGAACGACGGGCCCCTCACCGCTGCCGCGTTCGCGCCGTATCTCACTGCCAGCGGCACGCCGCGCGAGCAGCAGGCGATCGCGGAACTCGTCGAGTCCACCCCGGACCGGGGAGTGCCGCGCTGCTTCGGAAGTGCCTCGTTCGCGCGCACGGTCTGGTACCGGGTGCCTGAGGCGCCGATCGCGCAAGAGCTCACCGTGGAGGCGACCGGTCGTACCCTTGATCCAATCGACCTGGCCGCGTTTGTCCAGCCCGAGGTCCTGCCGCCGCCGCTGCCCGTCGTCCCGGCGCGGGCCCGGCAGTCACAGGTGGCCGCCGCGACCACCGAGCCCAACGTCTGTGCGGGCATCGAGGACGGAGGCGCATCCGCGGCCGAGGAGCCCGCGTCCGCCGTCAGCCTGCGGCTCCCGGCCAACCACGGGGTCCTGGTCCAGGTCGGCCGTCGCGGGCCCGTCGCCACGTCCGATGACGAGCGCGTCGTGCTGTCGCTCGACGCCGAGCCGCTGGACGGGTTGATAGCGCCGTTCGGCGACCGGGCCGACCTCGCGACACCGACCGCCTCCGGCAAGCGGCCGACACCGGTCGACCTAGCTCAGGCCACGGTGACCGGCGAGGATCCGGCGCAGCCGCGATGCCCGAGCATCGGGACCGTCTGGCGCCGCCTGACTCCGACTTTCCGCGGCCGGCGGCTGGTCAGCGTCGCCGGCTCCTCGGCGACGACCCTGACCGTGTTCGCCGGGCGGACGCCCACCCGCGAGAACGCGCTCGACTGTGTCAATCGCGAGCGGCGCGGTCGCCTGGAGATGGTCGTCCGTGCACGCAAGCAGCGGCCGTTGTGGATCCGGGTGGGCAGCGACCGCGTTGCGGCCGCTCCGGCTCTCGTCGAGGTCGAGCCGACGGCGAACGCGACGGTGATCGACGGCGGTCCGGGCGGTTTCGATCCGACGCCCGGCGGTCCGGGCCGTGGCCTGCCGGGCGCGTGCCTGAGCTACCGGATCGAGCGGGCGCGGATCAGCGGTCCACGACTCACGGGTCCCGCCGGGCAGCAGAATCGGTTCGTGCGTGTTCCGGTGCGCATCGCAGTACGTGGCGCCTCCGTGTGCGATGCCGAGCTGCGCCTCTACGGGCCGCGCGGACGAATCTACGCGAAAGGGCGTGCCGTCCGGCTGAAGGGGCGGCAGGTCGTCCTGCTCTCGCGGTTGCTCACGTTCCGGCCCGGCAACTACCGGCTGCGCGTCACGGGAGTGTCGGCGCAAGGCCGGCGCGAATCCGTGCCCTCGCGCGTTCAGGGCCGGCTGGGATGAGGCCGTCGACCAGGCGCGAGCTGGTGGCTGCGACGGCGGCAACCGCATTCACGGCGGCGATCCCGCCCGCCTGGGGAGCACGGCTCGGCAGCGGTGCCCGCGTCGGGCCGGGCAGCTTCCGCGACGGGGTCGCCTCGGGCGAGCCGGGCCGCACGGCGGTGACGTTCTGGTCGCGCATCAGCACCGAGCGGCCGCGCTCGGGCGCCCGCCTGATCGTCGCGCGCGACGAGGGCATGCAGCGCGTCGTGGCGACGGCAGTCGTGCCCACCGGCCGCGGCATCGGCCACGCGCTGAAGGCGCGCGTCGGCGGCCTCAAGCCGTCCACGCAGTACTTCTACGTTTGGGAGTCGGCCAACTCCGTCTCGCCGGTCGGCCGGACGCTCACACGGCCACCGCAGGACTCCGCGGCCCCGCTGCGGATCGCGTTCTCGTCCTGCCAGCAGTTCACCTCGGGCTTCTTCAGCGCCCACGCGCATGCGGCGGCCGAGGACCTCGACCTATACCTGTTCCTCGGTGACTACGTCTACGAGCGTGGCCGGCCGGAGTCTTCAGGCGACCTGCGACTCGATCGTTTCGACGCGACGGACCTGCGCTCGTACCGCCGCAAGTACCGGACATACCGCAGCGACGCGGGCTTGCGCGAGTTGCACCGGCTGCATCCAGCGCTCCACATCTGGGATGACCACGAGGTCGAGAACAACTACAGCGATAACCGGCCGACACCTGCACCGCTCCAGCGGATCGCCGGTTACCGCGCCGCCAGCGAGTGGATCCCGCGCGTCGTCGACCCGCGCGACCGTCATCGCATCTGGAGGCGCATCCCGCTCGGCGCGACCGCCGACCTGTTCCTGCTCGACGGGCGCCAGTACCGGACCGGCGACCAGGACGGGCAGCCGCGCCGGATCCTCGGTGACAGGCAGATGCGCTGGCTGCTCTACGGGCTCAGGAACTCGCGCGCCACGTGGAAGCTGATCGCGCAGCAGGTGAGCGTCGCCGCCAACCCGTTCGGCACCGGCGAGGTGCGCGACTCCTGGGACGGCTATCCCGAGGATCGCGCACTGCTCCTCTCCCAGGTCGAGCGGCTCGGCATACCCAACGTGGTGTTCTTGACCGGCGATGCCCACGTGTTCTCGTGCAACCTGCTGGCGAGCGACTTCACCGCCCTCGGCAACGGCTCCGCGCCTCCTTCGGCGGTCGAGTACATCGGCGGCTCGGTGACATCACCCGGCTTCGACAGTCCCGAAGCGGCGGTCCAAGCCAGGTCACCGTGGAATCGCCAGTACAACGGCCGGGACCACGGCTACGCGCTGATGGCGCTCGACGGCGCGCAACTGGTGACGGAGTACCGCCGCAGCGATGTCAGCTCCCCTGCCGGGATGACGCAGACGTTCGAGCGCTTCACCCAGCCCGCGGGCGTCAACGGCAACACTCGCGAATCCCTGGCGCCGCCGGTCTGACGGACCGCACACGTGTCGGTCGACTCGACGATCGTGCGGCGGGGCCACGCTGGCTAGCCAACGAGATCGTTGGGTGGACTGAACGCATGGCCGTCACTGCGACACCGATTTCAAGCGCCCGGCGTAGGACACCCCGGGCACGGGATGTGGTCTGCCTCCCGCAGCAGCGGGTGGAGTTCCTGATCGACAACTTCGGCGGCGTCACGAAGGTCGCGGCGGCTCTCGGCGTGTCCAAGAGCCAGCCGTCGCGTTGGAAGTCCGGCGTCGAGCTGCCGGGTCCGGAGGCCGCGCGGCGCCTGGTCGATCTTGATCACGTGCTTTCGCGCGCGTTGTTGCTCTGGGAGCCGAAGACAGCGGTCGTGTGGCTCGAGTCAGCGAACGGCTACCTGGATCACACCCGGCCGATCGACGTGCTGATGACGCGCGGATCGAGCGAGGTGCTCGACGCGCTCGACGCTGAGCCTACGCCTAGCCGTCGTGCTGCTCTACCTCTCAGCAGAAGCCGGCGGCGCGGTCGGAGAGGTCTTCGCCGACCTCGGACGCTGGTCGCCGGAGATGTTCGACGTGCCGTTCCTCCCCGGCGGCGAAAGGGCGCTCGGGGTCTACGAGATCCCAGACGCAACGCCGCTGCTCGACCTCGATGACGCCAAGCACCTGCTCGACCGCGGACTCCGACCCACCCAGGTGATCGAACGCAATCGCCCGGCCACCCAGGCATGGGTACTGAAGATCTTCGATGAGCGTGATGCGGACGGGAGCCGCCGATGGCGTGGGGTGCGCCGGTGGTCCTACCACCGGCCGCAGTGGCGGATCCTCGGTCTGTGGGGCGTCACGCCGTCCAACGTCGCCGTCGAACCTCTCGAACTAGGGCCACCATGCGGTCCACGACGCGGCGCGAGCGCTGAGCAAACCGGTGAGTTAGGACCTGGGTGCAGGCACCCGCAACCGCTGCAACGCTCCCAAATCGCACCTCACACACGCTTCCAGGAACGACAAAAGCCCTGCGTTGGCAGGGCTTTCGTAGGAGCGGCTGAAGGGACTCGAACCCTCGACCTTCTGCATGGCAAGCAGACGCGAGGAAACACACCATGGCGACGGACTTGGCTCTAGCAAGCCCATCCGTCGCCACGGGCGCCGCGCCTACGCTTCCGCTGATCGGGCACGATTCGGGACGATTGGGTGGATTGGGCCACTGGACGGGCACCGGGCGCGACCTCGGGGCACTCTTAGCGGCGAGGTTGCGTCGACCGATGTTCGCGCGGCGCCGCGCGGGGATGAGGCGGCGGATTCCCTTTAGGACTAGACGCCCCGTACTTCACCGAGTCGGTGAAGATGTGCAGCGGCTGCACTGTTGGGACAGCTACGTACCTTCGGTCCCAAGTGTGCAGCGGCCAGTCAAGTAGCGATTCGTGGTGTAGCTCAGGATCGTCGTTGAGACGTTGGTCCCTCA
>Ga0136622_10001147_pt1 | contig 11008 bp, 13 predicted proteins | sample AntDrymUQ4482106_2_FD_104803 | JGI IMG/M metagenome (GOLD analysis project Ga0136622, IMG submission 104803) | Polar desert sand microbial communities from Dry Valleys, Antarctica - metaG UQ448 (21.06) | ecosystem: Environmental > Terrestrial > Soil > Desert | place: Antarctica: Dry Valley...
GAGCTGGACGAGTGGCTGCAGACCTACCGCAGGTTCTGGACCAATCGCCTGGACGCCCCGGATATCGAGCTCCGCCGCGCCCGCCAAAAAGGAGACGCCTCATGACCAGATCGAACGCCGGTGCGCTACGACCGGACGGCACCCGCTGTGGTGTGCGCTTCGAGCGCCTGTACAAGGCGACCGCCGAGGAGCTGTGGTCGGCCCTCACCCGACCTGAGCAGCTGGCCCGGTGGCTGACCCACGCCACCCTGGAAGCCACGGCCGGCGGGCAGGTGCGCTTCGACTTCGGAGATGACGGCGACTGTACGGGCGAGATCCTCGTCTGGGATCCGCCGCAGACGCTGGAGTACGAGTGGCGCTTCGCCGGCGAGGATGAGTCGGTGGTGCGCTGGGAGCTGCACGACGCGGAGGGAGGAACGCTGCTGGTGCTCGACCATCGCCGGTTGGGCGCCGATCAGGCGACCGGCTACGCCGCCGGCTGGCACGCCCACCTCGACGTTCTCGACGGACACCTGGCAGGCACAGCCGTCTCGTGGCAGGAGCGCTTCGACGCGCTCCTTCCCGACTACCGTGCGATGCGTGCCGGCGCCTGATCCGCCGCTACGGCCACAGCCGCAAGGATCCTCGAGGGTGGACTCCCCTAAAGCGGAACAGATAGAAGGGTTGGTCACGATAACGTGACCAACCCTTCTACTTGGGACCGCTCCGGCGGTTGCCAACGGACCGGCGGTCCATGAGGACCGCTGACCGCCAGCACCTGCTCGGCACCGCCGGGCCATCGCGTGAGCCTCACGATGAAGGCGAGGGCGTCCGCTTCCGGCTCCATGCGCAACCAAGCCAGCGGAGCGGCTGGCGTCGCTCGCCGGCCGGCGGCCGCCAATCCGTCGCGCAGGGCGGCATGGTCGTCGCGGCCGAGGTACTGCCACACCACCGAGTGGTACACGACCGTCGCGAAGCCTGGCACTGCCGCGTCGAGCTGGCGCGGCAGCCAGTCGCGAACCGCCGCAGCATCAACCGTCGCGGGGACCCGCTCGGCGACGGCCAAGGCGCCTCGCAGGCGTTCGAGGCGATGGCGCTGGTCGGCCCACACCGGCGCCATGACCGAGACGCGGCCGTCCTCGCTGGTCAGGTCGATCGGCCGGGGATCGCAGCCACGACGCTCCGCGACCGCCACGGTCACGTCGGTCAGCCGCGCCGGCACCTGCCAGGCGCCGGTGATCCGCACCGGTGAGGCGGGATCGCCCCAGGCGGTTCCGCCGCGCGAGTCGTCGGCGTAGCGGTAGTGATCCCAGCGCAGGTTCAGCCCCGCGCTCGCACCAACCTCCAGCAGCCGTAACGGGAGTCCGGTGGTCGCGGCGACGTGCAGGAAGGCAGGTGCGAGTGCGGCGCTGCGACCAACCTCGTTGGTCTGGCACGGACGACCCACCAGTTCATGGAGGGCATGGCGGTGCTCGACGAGCACATCGCGAAAGGCCTCCCACGCGTCACGCGGTGCGGCGCTGCCGCCGACCGAGGGATAGTGAACGGCCAGCTGCGGCGCCACACCGGTCAGCACCAGACGATGAACGGCCGCCATCAAGCGCAGACCCATCGCATCACCGGGGTCGCGGCTGGTGTGGGATGCCAGCACGTCCCAGGCGGGACCCTCGGCTTGCACGTCGTCGGCGACGCGCCCCAACAACTCGGCGTACAGCGGGGAGCCGAGCCGGGCGCACGCGACCGCCTGCGCGCGCAAGTGCCACACCGCCCAGGTCCGCAGGTCGGCGGCCGCCGGCGGCGGCCGCGAGAAGTGAGGGTCGTCCGGTGCTGACGGCGACCCCGAGAAGCGAGGGTCGCCCTGTCCTGACGAGGATGACGAGTCGGTGGTGGTCGGCATACTGGCCGCCATGCCCTCCCTCGCCGCCGGCGCGCTGGTCTTCTTCGTGTCCGCGACCGTTCTGGTGCTGGAGATCCTGGCCGGGCGGTTGCTCGCACCCTACGTCGGGGTGACGCTGGAGACCTACACCGGCATCATCGGCGTGGTGCTGGCCGGGATCTCCCTGGGAACCTGGTACGGCGGGCGGCTGGCGGACCGGATGGACCCGCGCCGCATCCTAGGCCCGACGCTGGTGCTGGGTGGCGCGCTGGCGTTGTGCACCATCCCCATCATCCGGCTGGTCGGTGGCACCAACCTCGGCGCCGGTCCTGTGGCCATCGTGACTTTGGCCCTAGTCGGCTTCTTCGCACCGGCCACGGTGCTGTCCGCGGTGAGCCCCACGGTGGTCAAGCTGCAGCTGGGCGACCTCGACCAGACGGGTCGGGTGGTGGGCCGCCTGTCGGCGCTCGGGACGGCGGGGGCGATCCTCGGCACGTTCGTCACCGGCTTCCTGCTGGTGGCCGCGCTGCCCACCCGCCCGATCGTCATCGCCGTCGGCGTCGTGCTGATCGCGGTCGGCCTCGTGTGCTGGTTCCTGCTCGGGCGCCGCCGGGGACCGTCCTTGCTGCTGCCGCTGGTGCTCGCCGGCGTCGGCGGGCTGCTGACCATCGTTTCCGTGTCGGTCTGCGAGCACGAGAGCGCCTACTTCTGCGCTCGCGTGGTGCCCGATCCCCAGCGACCATCGGGGCGGACGCTGGTGCTCGACACGCTGCGGCACAGCTACGTCGACCTGGACGATCCCACCTACCTGGAGTTCAGCTACGCCCAGATCATGGGCGACGTCATTGCGTCGATCGCTCCCCGAGGTGAGCCGCTGGACGCTCTGCACGTCGGCGGAGGGGGTTTCTCCTTGCCCCGCTACATCGCGGCGACACGGCCGGGTTCGTCCAGCGTGGTGTTGGAGCTGGACCCGACACTGGTACAGATCGCACGGGATGAACTCGGGCTGCGGACCGGTCCTGACCTGCGCGTGCGCGTCGGCGACGCCCGGCTGGGGCTACGCGAACAGCCCGACGCGACCTATGACCTGGTGATCGGCGACGCCTTTGGGGGCCAGGCGGTGCCCTGGCATCTGGCGACTCGAGAGTTCACCGAAGGCATTCACCGCACGCTACGACCCGGTGGCACGTACGCGATCAACCTCATCGACTACCCCCCGCTTGGCTTTGCCCGAGCCGAGGCTGCCACGCTGCGGGCGATCTTCGACCATGTGGCCGTGATCGCTCCACCGCAGCGCCTCGACCGCCAAGAGGGCGGCAACTTCGTGCTGGTGGGCTCCGATGACCCCATCGATGTCGAGGCCATCCAGTCACGAAACCAAGAACGTGGCGACGATGACGAGGCGGCCGCCGGCGCCCGACTGGACGCCTTCATCGGCGACGCGCAAGTCCTGAGCGACGACTACGCCCCCGTCGACCAGCTGCTCACCCCGGCCACGTGAACCGGGGTGGTGGGGATCCAGTACCGAATCGGTAGCGGATGCCCACCACCCCGGGGTGGAAGTCGGGCCGAGACCCGCTAGGCCGACTCGGCGAACTTGTCGACCAGCGCGGCGTTGAACGCCTTGAGGTCGTCGGGCTTGCGGCTGGTGATCAGGTTGCGATCGGTGACGACCTCCTCGTCAACCCAGGTGGCGCCGGCGTTGCGGATGTCTGTCTGCAGGCTCGGCCACGAGGTCACGGTGCGACCGCGAAGGACGTCGGCTTCCACCAGCGTCCAAGGGGCGTGGCAGATCGCCGCCACCGGCTTGTTTTGCTCGAAGAACGACTTGGTGAACGCCACCGCATCGCGGTCGCTGCGCAGAAAGTCGGGGTTGGCGACGCCGCCGGGCAGCACCAGCGCAGCGAAGTCGTCGGGGCTGGCCTCGCTCACCGTGCGGTCGACGGGGAAGGTGTCGCCCTTGTCGAGGTGGTTGAAGGCCTGGATCTCGCCTGCGTCGGTGGAGATCAGCTGGGGCATGCCGCCCGCCTGCTTCACGGCCTCCCACGGCTCGGTCAACTCGATTTGCTCGACGCCCTCGGGGGCGACGAGGAAGGCGACGGTCTTGCCGGACAGTTCGTTTGCCATGATGAAACGCTCCTTTGGGGTATGCCTTGTGTCTACCCAGGCGGCGGGGGGAGCTAAGCCCGCCGCGGCGGTCTACACGGTGCCGAATCGACGCTGCCGGCGCTGGAACTCCGCGACCGCGGCGAACAGTTCGCCGCGGCGGAACTCCGGCCACAGCACGTTGGTGAAGACCAACTCCGCGTAGGCGGCCTGGAACAGCATGAAGTTGGACAGCCGCTGCTCACCGGAGGTGCGCACCAGCAGGTCCACGTCGGGCGCCTCCGGCTCGTACAGCCGCGCCTGGATGGACTTCTCGCTGACCTTGTCCGGTCGCAGCCGTCCCTCGGCGACGTCGGTGGCGACACGCCGGGCGGCGTCGACGAGCTCGGCGCGCCCGCCGTAGTTGAAGGCCACCTGCAGCGTCAGCCGGCGGTGCCGCGCAGTCCGTGCCTCCGTGGCCTCGATCATGTGGACCAGCCGACGGGGGACGGGGCGCCGGCGCCGGCCGATGAAGCGGACGCGCACTTGGCGCTCGTCCAGCTCGTCGGCCCGGCGCAGCAGCAGATCGCGGTTGAAGTTCAGCAGGAAGGCGACCTCCGAAGGTGGCCGCTTCCAGTTCTCGGTGGAGAAGGCGTAGACGGTCAGCCAGCGCAGGCCGAGCTGCAAGGCGCCCTCGACGGTGTCGAACAGGGCCGACTCGCCCTGCTCATGCCCCGCGTTGCGAGGCAGGCCCCGCGCCGCGGCCCAGCGGCCGTTGCCGTCCATGATGATGCCGACGTGTGCGGGCAGGCGCGTGCGGTCGAGGTCGGCGACATCCTCGGTCATCGGGGCACCAGCTCCCAAGCCCGCAACGGCCGCCCGAGATGGTAGGTCAAGAAGCTGTGGACCAGGGCGGCCGCGGCGCGTCGAGCTCGAGGCTCGGCCGCGGCGTCGTCCAGCCCGTCCCATCCGGCTCCGGCCAGCTCACCCAGTAGCGCCAGCGCCGAGACGTCCAACGGCCGGCTGCCCGGCGGCGCGCAGGCGGGGCACAGCACCCCACCGGCGGCCACCCCGAAGACCCGGTGGCGCCCCGGCGTTCCGCACGTGGCGCAGGCGTCCAGGTACGGGTGGTAGCCGGCGACCGAGGCCAGCCGCAGCAGGAATGCGTCGAGCACCACCGACGGCAGCGCCGGCCGTTGCGTCAGGGCGCGCAGGCCGGCCAGGAGCAGCAGCACCAGCGAGTTGGCGCGCTCATCTTCCTGCGCCACGCGGTCGGTGGCCTCGACCATGGTCGAGCCGCAGGCCGACAGGGCGAAGTCGGCGCGGACCGCGGCGAAGGAGGTGATCAGCTCGGCCTGGGTGATGATGTCAAGGTTGCGGCCGGAGTACAGCTGCAGGTCGACATGGCTGAACGGCTCCAACCGCCCTCCGAACCGTGACCCCGGCCTGCGCACACCCTTGACCACGGCTCGCACCTTGCCCCGACCCTGCGTCAGCAGATGGACGATCCGGTCGGTCTCGCCCAGCTTGTAGGTGCGCAGGACAACACCCTGCTCGCGGTACAGCGCCATGGAATCGCCAGGCTACGTCGTCGGTTGCCCGCTCAGGACCAGGCCCGACAGCCGCGCGAGCACTGGCGCGCACGGGACCATAAGTTCAGCCGTGTGGCGATTTCGTAGCGCTCGTTCCCGCTTCGTGTGGCCGACTAAAAAGTCAGATCGAGGGGGAACCAGGCCGTCACGGTGACCGCGACCAGCAGGACCGCGATCAGCACCGCCAGGATCATGAGGGTGACGACGAGGGTCACGGCGCCGGCGATGCCGCACATCAGCGTCAGCGGGGTGGTGGCCAGGTGACGGCGTAGGCGAGGGTTGTTCCGCACCAGCAAGCTGAAGGTGGCCAGCACCACCGCCGTGGCGACGGTCACCACGATTCCGTTCACGACATAGGTGCGCAACATGGTCACCCTCAGACTGCACCCGCCGTGCGACGGTGTCCACTCTGTGTTGTGTCATGCCGCGGGGTCTGCGAACAACACCTCCGCGCCGATCGGCGCGAAGCCAGCCGCCATGAAGGTCCGCAGTGAAGCTGCGTTGCCGGGCGCGACCTGGGCGAACAGCGGCTCACCTCGCGGCAGTACGCCGCGCGCGGCGGCAAGCAGTGCGCGACCCATCCCCGCCCCACGATGCGACGGGTCGATCTCGAGGCTGACCTCCCAGCGTCCGGCCAGCCCTCGCCCGATCACCACCACGGCCCGTCGTTGCCGGTCGGACAGCAGGCGGAGATCACTGCGGTAGCGGTGAGCGCGCAGCACCCGCGGATGATCCGAGGCCGTCATCGGTATCAGGGGCTCGCCGCCGGATCGACCGATCGACGGGGCCACCAGCACCGCGTCGAGGCTGCCGGCCGCCCGTCCGATCCGCTGACCGAGCCATCCCAGGAACGCCGAGCTCAGCGGCGCCGACAGATCACCTGGCGCCAACCGTGCGTGAACCTCGTCCGGGTCGACGTCGGCGGCCACAACGTGAGAGGCGGTGAACGCCACCACGGCGGCCAAGCGGCCCGGTGGCTGGCCCACCACGGCGACCGCGCCGTCGGGTGACGGGAAGCGGCCGGCGGCGGCGTCGCGCAGCAGCCGGCTCAGCGGATGGGTGGCGGCGGAGACGTTCAGTACCCCAGCCGCTCCAGCTTCTTGGGGTCGCGCTGCCACTCCTTAGACAGCTTGACCCGCAGGTCCAGAAAGACTCGCGTGCCCAGCAGCACCTGCAGCTCCTGTCGCGCTCGGGTGCCGATGTCGCGCAACACCGCCCCGCCCTTGCCAATCACGATGCCCTTCTGCGAGTCCCGCTCGACGTACAGCGTGGCCGCGATGGCGGTGACGTCTTGAGCTTCGCCGGGTCCCAGGTCATCGGTGACCACCGCGATGGAATGCGGCACCTCCTCGCGCATGGCGGTGATCGCCTTCTCGCGGATGATCTCGGCGACCAGTTGCTCCGTGGTCTGGTCAGAGACCTGCTCCTGGGGGAAATACGCGGGACCCTCCGGCATCCGGGCGGCGATGAGGTCGACGAGTGTGCTCACGCGGTCACTGGTCGCCGCCGACAGGGGCACGATCTCGTCCCACTCGCCCAGCTCAGCGACGCGGGCGAGCTGTGGCAGCTGCCGGGTCTTGGCGATGCGGTCGATCTTGTTGACCACCGCGATCGTCGGCGTGTCGACCGCCTTCAGCAACCCGGCGATGTAGGCGTCGCCGCGCCCGATCTCGGCGGAGCCGTCCACCATGAACACGATCACGTCGACGTCCGACAGGCTGCCCCGAGCCACGTCGTTCAGCCGCGAGCCGAGCAGCGTCTTGGGCTTGTGCAGCCCCGGCGTGTCGACGAACACGATCTGCACGCCGCCGGTGGGATCGGGCCGGTGCAACACCCCACGGATGGCGTGGCGGGTGGTCTGCGGGACCGGTGTGGTGATCGCCACCTTCTGGCCGACGATGGCGTTGAGCAGCGTCGACTTGCCGACGTTGGGCCGACCCACGATGGCACAGAACCCGGACCGCATAGCCACACTCTAGGTGCCCTTCGGCTCCGACTATTCGAGTGCCGCAAGGCATGCCAAGTGGGAAGTCCGCGCGACGGGCGGTGCTCGGATCGGGTGAACCATGCCGCGCTGGGATCCGTCTACCAGGCGAGAGTGTCTGCCAGAACGGGGAGCTGCCGTGCCCGGCCCGCCGCGGAGATTCACCGCGCATCCAGCGGTGCTGGTGTCGGCCTTGACTGCCGTCGTGGGCCTGTCGGCACTGCTGTTGACGCAATGGCCGGCAGCGGCGCCGCCAGTTGCCGGACGGGTCTCGGCACCGTCGGAGTCCCAGCCCGCCGCCGACAGCGAGTCCACGCGCCAGGGGCGGTGGCAGCCATCCCGCCATGCCCTGAAGGTCGTCGAGGACCATTGGGTCCGGCTGCCCTCAGGACCCGCGGACGGTCGCGTGTTCTCGATCGAGCTTTGGACCGGCCGGGAGTACCTGATCTGGGGCGGTGAGAAACCGTCGGAGGTGACCTTCCATGACAGCGGCGCAGCCTACGAGCCCGCGACGGGTCGCTGGAGACGACTGGCCGACGGGCCGCTGGGGCCGCGCAGCGAGCACGTCGCGGTGTGGAGCGGCGAGGAAGTACTCGTGTGCTGCGGACGCGTGGAGTCCGGCCTAGCGGGGGCTGCTGCGTACGATCCAGCCAGCGACACCTGGCGGCGCATTGCGGACCCACCGGTGGACGCGGTGGAGTTTCTGACCGCGGTGTGGACCGGTCGCCAGATGCTAGTCACCGGCGGAGTCCTGCAAGGGGGTTCACGAGCAAGTCATGAGACGGTCGCGTACGACCCGGCGACCGACCGCTGGAGCGTGCTGGCGCCGGCGCCCACAGTCATCGAGCGGCAGGGGCAGGCGGTGTGGACCGGCGACCGCATGCTCGTGCTGACCAGCGGACTCTCGGGCGGGGCGTTGCTCTCCTACGACCCGGTGACCAACACCTGGCTGCGACTGCCGGCGGTCCCCGACAGATTGAAGTCCGAGTTGGGAAGCCTGGTTTGGACCGGCTCCGAGGCCATCGTGTGGGGCGTGGACATCAGCGACGACGGGAACGCGATCGGAGCGCGCTTCGATCCTGATGACAACCGCTGGAGGCCCATGGCCGATGATCCGTTGCCCCGCTTCAACTGGTTCGAGGGCACGCCAGGCAGCCAGGCCGCCGTGTGGACCGGTCGGGAAATGCTCGTTTGGGCCGGGGCGCTCAGCGGCGGTAACGCCGCGACCACCGCCGTCCTCGGTTACGAACCCAGCCGAGACCGTTGGCGCTCCCTGCCGCGAGCACCCTTGACCGCCTACCAGCCGGAGATGATGGCGACGGGCGACATGCTGCTGGTTGGCACCGCCCCTCTGCTCGCCGTCGACCCGGGATAGCCAACGACCCTTGTCGAGCGCCGCTCACGCGGTCGGAGCAGATGTTGGCGACCCCTCGGACCCGCGGGCCATCACCCGTTACGAGCCAGGGCCGTGATCTACGTCCCAGGCCACCGCGACGAACTTCAGCAGGGGATCCCCGAGGCGGTCGGCCAGTTCAGGGTCGCCGCGTCGGAGCTCGGTGATCAGGCAGCGCGTCGCTGCCTCGAGTGCCAGCAACGCCGCCGGCTCCACGCAAGCAACCAATGTGGAAGGGAAGGCAGCCAGCTCCTCGTCGGGCAGGGCATCGACGTAGTCGCAGGAGTCGGCGTCGTAACCGTGGCGCTGCTGGGCCAGGGACAGCGCTCGGTCCCGCACCCGGGTCAGGTACCACAGCCCCTGCCAGAGTCGACCACGGCGGACCGCGGCGCCGGCATGCAGCACGTCGTGCCAGGCGAAGCTGGCCTCCCCGGTCCAGTCGGGGCCACCAGGCGCCAACTCGGTCGGCTCGCCATTGTCGCGCCGAAGGTGACCTGAAAGTGGTGGACGACGGGCAGCTCGCCGTACAGACGGCCGGTCCACTCCCCGGCGAGGACCAACGGATCGACGCCGTCGCCGACGGCCGCTACGAGTCCTGCCGCAGCCGGTCAGGCCCGAAGCCGTGGGGCAGCAGATCCTGGCCGAGCACAAAGTGGGCCACCGACCCGTCAACGCCAGCGGCGATCACCTGCAGGTCCGGGGCGAACTCGAACAGCACCTGGCGGCACATTCCGCACGGGGTGCAAGGGCCCTTCCCATCGCCGATCACGGCGATCGCCGTGAATGCGCGCGCCCCCGCCACGACCGCCGCCGGCAGCGCCACGCGCTCGGCGCAGATGGCCGCCGGGTACGCCGCGTTCTCGACGTTGGCCCCAGCGAAGATTCGCCCGTCGGCGACGAGCAGGGCGGCCCCGACCCGGAACCCCGAATAGGGGGCGTACGCCTGTCGCTGGGCGGATCGCGCCGCCTCGAGCAGAGCCGCCTCGTCGAAGCTTGTCACCCCGTCGTCACCGGCAGGCGCTTGACCAGCACCTTGGCGATGCGCCGGCCTCGCACCCGCTCGGCGGTCAGGCGCACGCCCTCGACCTCGATGCGCTCACCCGGCGTCGGCACATGTCCCAGCAAGCCGAACAGCAGCCCGCCGACGGTGTCCCACTCCTGGCGGGGGAGGTCGGTGTCGAGCAGCTCGTTCAGCTCGTCGACCGGCAGCCGTGCGTCTAGGCGCCAGGCGTCGGGCGCCAGCTCCTCGACCAGGGCCTCCTCACGGTCGTACTCGTCGACGATCTCCCCGACGATCTCTTCGAGGATGTCTTCGATGGTGACGATTCCGGCGGTCGCGCCGTACTCGTCGACGACGACGGCCATGTGCACCTTGTCGGCCTGCAGCTCGCGCAGCAGCGAGTCGACGGGCTGGAGCTCGGGCACGAAGTACGGCTTGCGCAGCAGGTCCTCCCACGGACCTTTCTCGTCTCCGGAGGTGTGCAGCCGGCGCAGGACGTCCTTGGCGTAGATGAGCCCGCAGATCTGATCGCGCTCCTCGCGGTAGACCGGCACGCGGGAGTGACCGGCCCGCAGGATCGTGTCGAGAACCTGGCCCAGCGAGGCGTCAACGGAGACCGTGACCATGTCCGGGCGAGGCACCATGATCTCGCGGACGACGGTGTCACCGAGCTCGAAGATCGAATGGATCATCGCCCGCTCGGACTCCTCGATCACCTCGTCGGACTCGGCGACGTCGATCATCTCGCGGATCTCGTCCTCGGTGACGAACGGACCCTGCTTCAAGCCCTTGCCGGGGGCGATGACGTTGCCGGCCCAGATCAGCAGGGAGACGATCGGCGACAGCGGCCGGGCGAACAGGAGGACCCAGCGGGACGTCCGCAGGGCCACCGCCTCGGTGCGCTGCACGGCCAGCGTCTTTGGCGCCACCTCGGCGCCGACGAACAGGGCGGCGGCGGCCACGACCCCGGCGACGGCGACCGCCAGGCGGCCGTCGAGTTACTGCGCCACGACCACCGCGACCAGCGCCACGGCGACCACCTGCACCACCAACACGAGCAGCGCCAGGATGTTCAGCGTGCGCGCCGGCTCCTTCATCA
>Ga0136622_10001148_pt1 | contig 11003 bp, 10 predicted proteins | sample AntDrymUQ4482106_2_FD_104803 | JGI IMG/M metagenome (GOLD analysis project Ga0136622, IMG submission 104803) | Polar desert sand microbial communities from Dry Valleys, Antarctica - metaG UQ448 (21.06) | ecosystem: Environmental > Terrestrial > Soil > Desert | place: Antarctica: Dry Valley...
TCAGAACTGTAAAAAGACCTGCAAATTCAACAAATATTGCCAGACGTTGTCAGTGTCTGCAACGCCTGTTGAAAACTCTCCACAGGGATGATCTCCAGATCTCCCGCATGCTGCCGTGCCTCCTCGGCGTTCGGGCCGACCGGTACCACGAAGACATCCACATCCGCATTGCGCGCAGCGATGGTCTTCTGCTGCAGCCCGCCGACGGAGAGCACGGTCCCGTCGAGCGCGAGCTCTCCGGTCGCCGCGATGTTGCATCCGTGAGTCACATCGCGCCCGAGTACCCGCGCGATCTCGAGCGCGAAGGGCAACCCGGCCGATGGCCCGCCCACGCGGCCGAGATCGATGTCGATATCGATCGGGACGTCGATGTCGGCCTGCTGGTCGACCCTGATGCCGACGATCGCCCGGTTCGGGTCTTCCGGGCTGGGGACGGTCTTGACCATCACCTTCTCCGTCTCGTCGTCGTGCCGCAGCGTGAGCTCGATCTCGTCTCCGGGCTTGTGCCGCCCGATCTCGCGACGCAGCTCGTCGGGGGTTTGTACCGAGACCCCGTCCACGGCGACGATCACGTCACCGGAGTCCACCTCGGCTGCCGCGGGTACGTCGGATGCGACGTCGATCACAAGTGCTCCCTCCGGCTTCGTGACGATGTCCTGCCCCAGCGCCCGGAGTGCGACCGCCGAGGCGACGAGCTCGGAGCGGCTCATCTCGGCCTCCGTCTGGCGATCTCGCTCCGCCTCGGAGGTCCCCGAGGGAAGAATCGCCTGCTCCGGGACGACGGTCGAGCCTTCCGGGCGCAGGAACGGAAAGAGATCTTCGAGCCGCGTCGTCCGGCGAACGAACACGTCCACGTAGAACACGTCGCCGTCCTCGACCGGTCGCGCGCCCTCGACGCTGACCCGTTCGGCAAGCGGCTTCGCATGCCCGGGGGTGAAGATGAACTCCTCGGCAGGGAGGATCCAGAGCGTGAACGCTGCCGCCAGGCCGACCAAGCCGAGCGCTACCAGGATGCCCGCAAAGCGCTTCATGTACGCGTGTCACCTGCGTTCAAAAGAGTCCGCGAACCAGTCCGCCGTCGACAGCGACGACGGTCCCCGTGATGTAAGCAGCTCGCTGCGAGCAGAGAAAGGCGACCACATCCCCAATCTCGCGCGGCGTCCCCAGGCGGCGGAGCGGGATCGCCTCGAGATCGGCCTCGTTCGGCCCGTCCGGGTAGACCTCGCGAAGGCGGTCGGTGTCGATCCGGCCCGGGGCGATCGAGTTCACCGTGATTCCCTGGGGGCCGAGCTCGCGCGAGAGGGACTTCGCCCAACCGATGACCCCCGGTCGCACGGCGTTTGAGAGCGCGAGGTTGTCGGTCGGCTCCTTTACGGTGCTGGAGGTGATGTTGACGATGCGGCCGGCCTCGCTCCGCTCGAGATAGGGGAGGCAGAGGCCGGTCAGCCGGACGACGGAGACGAGCAGAAGCTGGACCGCGGCGTCGACCTGCTCAGCGGATAGTCCGACAGCAGCCGTTCGGGGCGGCCCGCCGGAGTTGTTCACGAGGATGTCGATGCCGCCGTGGGCGTCGACCGCGACCTGCACCAGCCGCTCGACATCCTCTGCGCTCGTGACGTCACCGGGGACCGCGATGCCACCCAGGCGCTCGGCTTCCTTCCGAAGCGGCTCGGGACTGCGAGCGAACAGGACGACGTTCGCACCTTCGATCGAGAGCGCCTCGGCGACCCCGAGCCCGATTCCGGCCGAGCCGCCGCACACGATCGCTGCGCGCCCTTCGAGGTTGAGATCCATGACGGGCGGGCGAGGCAAGCCTCTCCCCTACGACCTCCCGAGAACCGAGACGACGTCCCGTACGGCTGCGGCCGACTCTTCGAACCACGCCTGTTCCTGCTGCGAGAGGTCGAGCTCGACGATCTCCTCGATTCCCGCCGAGCCCAGCTTCACGGGGACCCCCATGTACAGCTCCCTGACCCCGAACTCCCCTTCGAGGTAGGCGGTGCAAGGGAGGACCCGCTTCTGGTCGAGAAGGACCGCCTCCACCATCTCCGCCACCGCTGCGGCCGGCGCGTACCAGGCCGAGGTCCCGAGCAGCTCGACGACCTCTCCGCCACCCTTGCGCGTCCGCTCGACCATGGCGTCGATCCGCTCTTGGGAAACGAGCTTCGTCAAGGGGACACCTCCGACCGTGGTCGCCGAGACGACGGGCACCATCTGGTCTCCGTGGCCGCCGAGCACGAGCGCGTGCACGTCGCGGACGGACGCCCCCGTCTCCCAGGCGATGAAGGCCCGGAACCTTGCGGTGTCGAGGATCCCCGCCTGACCGAAAACGCGCTCCTTGGGGAGCCCTGAGGCGCTCTTCGCCACGTGGCACATCGCGTCCAAGGGGTTCGAGAGCACGATCACGATCGTGCCAGGCGAGTGCGCGAGCGCTTGCTCCGTGACCGAGCCGACGATCTTCTCGTTCGTGGTCACGAGATCGTCACGGCTCATTCCGGGCTTGCGCGGAACCCCGGCAGTGATCACGATCACGTCCGATCCCGCCGTGTCCTCATAGTTGTTCGATCCGGTGACGTTGGGCTCGTAGCCGAGCACCGACGCCGCCTCGTCGAGGTCGAGCGCGATGCCTTGCGGGAGGTTCTCGACGATGTCGACGAGGACGACGTTCGCGTAGTCGCGCCGGGCGAGCTCCTGGGCGATCGTGCGCCCGGTCAGCCCCGCGCCGACGACGGTGACCTTGTGTCTCACTGTTCGGCTCCTAGTGCGCAAGACCGGAATCCGCTAGCGCGGATTCCGGTCGCGCGAACCAAGACCCCTTCATGTTGAGGCGAGATTCGAAGTCTCGGGGTGTGAAGTCGGCTGCAGGATGCAAGGCTGGTTTTCGCATACCGGGTCTGCGCAAGATGGCTGAAGGCGGCCGCCTTCCTGCCGCATTGCGTCTCACGAATCATGGCTTAGCCTCTCGATGATCGCGTCCGCGTACTCGGAGGTGCCGACCGCGGTCGGGTCGTCGCGGGTGGGCTTCAGGTCGTACGTGACACGCGCGCCCTCGGCGATCACCGCGGTGACCGCGCGCTCGAGTCGCTGCGCCGCTTCTCGCTCGCCGAGGTGCTCGAGCATGAGCTTTCCGGAGAGGATCATCGCGGTCGGATTCACCTTGTTCAGGCCCTTGTATCGCGGCGCCGAGCCGTGGGTCGCCTCGAAGACGGCCGCATCCACGCCGATGTTGGCGCCCGGCGCGACCCCGAGCCCACCGACAAGACCTGCCGTCACGTCGCTCACGATGTCGCCGTACAGATTCGGGAGCACCAGCACATCGAACTCCTCAGGTCGTTGCACGAGCTGCATGCAGAGCGCGTCGACGAGCACCTCGCGCGAGGCGATGTCAGGGTAGTCCCGTCCTACCGAGCGGAACACATCCAGGAAGAGCCCGTCGGTGAACTTCATGATGTTCGCCTTCGTCACGCCGGCGACCTCGCGCCGATGATTCGCGCGGGCGTGCTCGAAGGCGAAGCGGATGATCCGCTCGGACGCCTCGGCGCTCATCGACTTAACGGAGATCCCTGAGCCCGCGGCGATCTTCTTGGGCTGCAATCCGTTCAGGGTCTCGATGACCGTGGCGGCGGCCTCGCTTCCGGCCTCGTACTCGATGCCTGCGTAGAGGTCCTCCGTGTTCTCGCGGACGACGACGATGTCGACCTTCTCGTAGCGCGTTCGTACTCCTGGATACGTCTTGCACGGGCGCAGGCAGGCGTAGAGCTCGAGCTCATGGCGCAAAGCCACGTTGACCGAGCGGAAGCCGGTGCCGATCGGGGTCGTGATCGGGCCCTTCAGCGCGATGCCGTTTCGCTTGACCGAGTTGAGCGTCTCGGAGGGAAGAGGCGTGCCGGCCTCCTCCATGACGTCGACCCCGGCCTGACGCACGTCCCAGTCGAGGTCGACTCCGGTTGCCTCGAGGACGCGTCGGGTCGCCTCGGTGAGCTCGGGGCCGGTCCCGTCACCGGGAATGAGGGTCACGCGATGGCCCATGGGCGCGGCGATCGTACCTGCACCCTTACGAAATCCCGGTCAGGTAGCGTCCGGCTCATGAGCGAGGCAGACTTCAAGCCGGGGCTCGAAGGCGTCATCGCCGTCGAGACCGAGATCGCGGAGCCTGACCGTGAAGGCGGCTCGCTCCGCTACCGCGGAGTCGACATCGAGGAGCTCGTCGGCCACGTTCCGTACGAGAACGTCTGGGGTCTGCTCGTCGACGACGATCCGGAGTCGAAGATGCCCGACCCGGAACCCTACGAGCCCGCGGGTCTGACAGGAGATGCGCCTGCCGACCTTCAGGCCGAAACAGCGCGTCTCGCCGGCGACTGGAAGCTCGGCAAGCTGAACGAGATCTCGGACGAGCAGGCACGCGAGGACCTCGGCCGCCTCTCCGCGCAGATGATGACCATCGTCGCGCGCTCCGCTCGCGTCGCCGACGGCCATGGCGACTCGATTGCCGATGAGATCGTCGCACAGGGAAAGACTGCTGCCGAGAAGTTCCTCCTGCGCTGGCGCGGTGAGGCCGATCCGCGGCACGCGAAGGCGATCGACACCTACTGGATCTGCACAGCCGAGCATGGACTGAATGCCTCGACTTTCACCGCGCGCATCGTCGCCTCTACGGGAGCGGACTGCGGCGCCTCGCTCTCCTCGGCCGTGGGAGCTCTTTCTGGGCCACTTCATGGAGGGGCGCCCGCCTACGTCCTCCCGATGTTGAAGGAGGTCGCAGCGACAGGAGACGCCGAGCGCTGGGTCGAGGTTGCACTCGAGAGCGGCAAGAGGATCATGGGGTTCGGACACCGCATCTACCGTGCCGAGGACCCTCGGTCGCGCATTCTCAAACAGACCGCGAAGGAGCTCGAATCGCCGCACGTCGACGTGGCGGAAGCGCTCGAGAAGGCTGCGCTCGAGGCTCTCCAGGAACGGCACCCCGAGCGTGTGTTGGCGACGAACGTCGAGTACTACTCGGCGGTCGTGCTCGACATCGCCGAGATTCCGCCCGCGCTCGCGCCGGCGATGTTCGCCTGCTCACGTGTGGCAGGCTGGTCGGCCCACATTCTCGAGCAGAAGAAGACGGGTCGGCTGTTCCGGCCGTCGGCGCGCTACGTCGGTCCTGAGCCACGCTCGCTGTCGTCTCTTTCATGAGCCTCGCCGAAGCGGCGATCGCGGCGGACGCGCTCGCGCAAGCCGGGGATGAGCGCTCGCTGGCGGCGCTCCGCGTCCAGTGGGACGAGGAGATCGAGGCGGCGGCGCGCGACGCCGACTATCGCGTCCGTGCCCAGGGGTATCGGGCGATCGCCCAGTTTCGATTTCGCCAGAAGCGCGAGCTCTTGCGGCGAGGGCTCGAGGACGAGAGTCCCGCTGCTCGCGGGTCTGCGCTGATCGCGCTGGAGGGGCTCTCGCGGGGCCATCCCGGTGACATCAACGCGTTCCGTCCGCTGCTGCACGAGCTCGCGGCTCGCGATCCGAACCTGGCCGTGCGTCGCCTTGCGATCATCTGCCTCAAGAACGGCGCCGCCCACCGTGACACGCTTCAGCTGCTCGAGGGGATCACAGAGGCGGACGAGACCGACGCGGAGCTCCGCAAGACGGCGCGCGTCGTCCAGTCCTCGCTGAAGAAGAAGGCGTCGGCCAAGTGAACCCGGCGGTGGCTGTGATCATGGGCTCGGCTTCCGACTGGGAGACGATGGAGCACTGCGTGACAACCCTCGGAGAGCTCGAGATCCCATACGAGGTGCGCGTGCTCTCGGCGCATCGCACGCCCGGCGCGCTCGAGGAGTACGTGGCGGATGTCGAGGGGCGTGGCGCGCACGTGTTCGTCGCTGCGGCCGGCGGCGCGGCGCACCTCGCGGGGGCCGTCGCCTCCCGGACGCTCAAACCCGTCCTCGGGATTCCGATGGGAACGGCGCTCGGGGGACTCGACTCGCTGCTCTCGACAGTGCAGATGCCAGCGGGTATCCCGGTGGGGACGCTCGCGATCGGCCGGGCGGGAGCGGTCAACGCGGCGCTGCTCGCGGCGGCGATTCTCGCGCGCTCGGACGACGAGATCGAGGGGCGCCTGCGCCGCTTCCGTGAGGAGCAGGCGCAGAAGATCCTCGACCAGCCGGATCCGAGCGTGTAGGGCGACCCAAGGAGGTCGCCTCTACGAGGTGATGACGGCGAGCAGGTCGTCGGCGTAGCGTTCGAGCTTGACCGGCCCGAAGCCCTTGACGCCCGCGAGCTCGTCGTGCGTCTGCGGCTTGACTGCCGCGAGCTCCTGCAGCGTCGAGTCGTGCAGCACGACGTAGGCGGGAACTCCGTCCGCCCGCGAGCGTTCGAGGCGCCAGGTTCGCAAGCGCGCGGCCACGCCGTCGTCGACGTCTTCGATCGTCGCTCCGGTTCTGATTCTGGGACGAGCGACGTCCTGATCGGCTGTGAGCACGCGGAAACCGTCTGGCGTCGTCTGCTCGACCAGGGCTCCCGCGAGCTCGAGGAGCTGCACCCAGCGCTTCACGTCGGCTTCTGTCGCCGCCGCGAGCAGGCGGTACGCGAGCGAGCTCCTCGCAGACGGAGGCGCTTTCAGCGACCCACACAACGTGGCGACGAGGCTGCGCCGCCCGATCGGCCAGGTCAGTCCTGCGACGGCGTCGACGATCGCCTCTCCCACGTCTTCGGGCAGAGGCGGCGCCGGCAGGACTGCAGTCGAGGTCTCAGCGCGAGGAGCGCAGACGTCGCACATCCCGCACGGCGGGACGAATTGCTCGCCGAAATGCTCAGCAACCTGCGCGTGACGACAAGTGCGGGTCTCGGCGAAGGCGATGATCCGCTCCGCTCGAGCCTCCGCGACCAGCCGCGCGCGGTCGAGTAGCGATTCGACACGAACGGCCGCGTCGTCGGGAGCCGCGAGCAGCTCGACGTTCATGCGGCGCCCGTCATCGAACCCGCGCCGTACAAGCCCAGCCTGCTCGAGCATGCCGACGAGCACACGTGGATCACGCTCCGGAACGAGGGAGTTGAGCTCGGCCGGATCCATGCTCCTGCCTGCGTCTCGCAGCGCCCGGTAGATCGCGCGGAGATCGGACGGCGCAGGCACGTCCGACACCGCGAAGCGGCGAAGCGCGACCGCGTCGCTCGGACTGGCGAGCAAGAGCGTCTCGCTGGGGACGCCGTCGCGACCGGCCCGGCCGATCATCTGCACGTAGCCCTCGAGCGAGTCCGGGTAGTTGACCAGGCAGACGAGCCGAACATCGGGCTTGTCGATGCCCATTCCGAACGCCGTCGTCGCGACGACCGCCTGCGTGCGCCCGGCCACGAAGTCGTCCTGGACCCGCGTGCGCTCCTCGGATTCGAGTCCTGCGTGGTAGTGCTCGGCGCGGAACCCGTGTCCTCGGAGCACCCTCGCGAACTCCTCCGTCGAGCGGCGCGAACGGGCGTACACGATCGACGAGCCCCCGCGCAGAGCGCGAAGACGTTCGACGAGTATCTGCAGGCGGTCCTCCGCGTTCGCGACCCGAGCCACGTCGTAGCGAAGGTTCGGTCGTACAACCGAGGTGTGCACGACCTCGGGCTCACGGCCCAGGGCGACGCCGATGTCCCGTGCGGTCTCCGGCGTAGCCGTTGCGGTCATGCCGAGCACGGTCGGGCCGCCGAGCTCCTCGAGCCCTCTCCGGATGAAGAGGTAGTCCGGCCGGAAGTCGTGGCCCCACATGCTCACGCAATGGACCTCGTCCACGACGACGAGCCCGATTCCGATCGTGCGGAGCATCTCGACGAAACGCGCTTGGCGGAGACGCTCGGGAGCTGCGTACACGAGCCGGGTCTCTCCAGAGGCGACCTTCGCGAGCCGTGCTGTGCTCTCCTCCGCGGAGAGCGACGAGTTGACGAATGTTGCCGTGGCCGCAACTTTCGGCGGGAGCTTGTCCACCTGATCCTTCATCAGCGCTATCAACGGGGACAGCACCAGCGTCGGCTCCGGGCGGAGCATCGCGGCGAGCTGATAGGTGAGCGACTTCCCCGAGCCCGTCGGCATCAGCGCGAGCGTGTCTCGCCCCTCGATCGCCGCGTGCACGACCTCCTCCTGCCCGGGACGAAATGCGTCGAATCCGAAGAGCTCGCGGAGTGGGGTGGTGAGATCGCTCAGGCGGGCGAGTATAGGTAGGCGGTCGAACGACGCCCCGGACTCGTTGCAGAGTTGTTACTTCGTCGCGTCCGAGCGCGGAGCTTCGCGCCGGGCGTGCGGGTGCGCCAGGAAGTAGACCTCGCGGCGGCGGCGGTCGGAGATGTGCGTGTAGCGCTCCGTCGTCCCGAGATCGGCGTGTCCGAGCATCTCCTGCACCGAGCGGAGGTCGGCGCCGCCCTCGAGCAGATGCGTCGCGAACGAGTGGCGGAGAAGGTGGGGGTGCACGCGTTCCGGCTCGAGGCCGGCCTTCTCGGCGAGGCGGCGCAGAATGAGGAACGCGCCCGCGCGGGTGAGCGGGCCGCCGCGGGCGTTCAGGAAGAGCTCGGGCCTATAGCGACGGTCGAGGTGGGGACGTCCGAGCGCGAGATAGCGCCTTGCTGCCTCAGCCGCAGGGCGACCGAGTGGGACAAGGCGTTCCTTGCCGCCCTTTCCATGCACACGCACGATCCGCTCGTCCACGTCGACGGCGCTCTTCTCGAGGCCCATGGCCTCCGAGACGCGCAGTCCGGCCCCGTACAGGAGCTCGACGAGCGCCCGGTCTCGAAGAGTCCGCGGCGTCGATCCTGTCGCGGCGTCGATGAGGCGTTCTGTGTCCGCCGGCGAGAGCGCCCTCGGGAGTCGGCGCCCGCGACGGGGTAGCTGGATTTCGGCAGCAGGATTGTCGGATCGGGTGCCGATGAGAATTAGGTGTCGAAAGTATGTCCGCACCGCCGACACGCGGCGCGCGAGTGTGGACGGGGCGAGACCCTTGGCTCGCATGGCCGCGAGCCAGCCTTCGAGATCCTCCACCGTTGCTTCGCCCACCTTGCCGTCGCGAAATGCGGCAAAGGACGCCAGGTCGCGGCGGTAGGCATCGACCGTGCGCGGCGAGCGTCTGGCATTCAGGAGCAGCAGGTAGCGCTCGAGGTCGACATCGACTGGGGAGTCCGGGGCGGGCATGGCGCGCGGACCGATTCGGCGGGCAAGCCCGGGCTCCTCTCCCGGACCCTGCTCGCGGGGGTATTCATCATCCTCCTGGTCGCGGCTCTTCCGCGCCCGGCGCAAGCATCGCAGCTCCTCGCGAGAAACACCACGACGGAACGGCTGCTCGTATCCAAAGACGGGCGGGCGCTCGTCACGTACCACGCAGGAGGACGCAGCCATCGCGTGCTCGCGTGGGGAGCGATGAACGCGCGGGCGCCCAGCGCCGTACGCCCGCAGGTGGGCTTCGGCCTCGACTACTCGGGAGGATGGGGGAGGTTCGGGCGACCTGTCTGGAAGACGTTCCGAAACGCCTGCGGCCCATACTCGGGCCCGGTCCTCCCGTGGCTCGTGACGGCGTGCACGGCGCCGGACGGCTCGCATTGGGCACTGCAGCGTTGGCAGAGATCGCAGGCGAACTTCGGTCGTCCGCCCTGGAAGCCGGGTCACGGGGCGCAGGAGTTGCGTCTCTCGCACTGGAAAGGGCCGGTCGCGCTCCTCGACGTGTGGCTCGACTGGAGCTACAGCGGCCGCTGGCATCATCTCTTCGGCCGGCTCAGCTACCGCGGCCGCGCTGTCCACGGCTTCAAGACGACCCCGACGGGAGACCCGCTCGACTCCTACGGTCGCGTCCTCTACCTCGACACCCTGGACTCGGCGTATGGCTCTGGCTGGCGCCGCGAAAACGGCTTCGTCGCTCGCCGGCCCGACGGGACGTTCTGCTACGGCTTCGTGCCGCATCGAATTCCCTCCGGCGAGAAGCTGTCGCCCGGGACGGGCCGCCGCTACCGCCTGGTGACGAGCGGGCCGGGAGTGACTCCCGACGTCAGCTGGGAGAACGACGCGCTGGGCGACTACGACTCCGAAGACGTGCTCGACCGCGCGCATGAGTCGAGGATGAACGAGTTGCAGCTGCAGCTCGGCAACGGCTCCGATCTTTGCCATGCCTAGTCAGGATCGAGGGTGCGAGCGGTCGTACACGCGGCGCAGGCGCTTCGCGTCGACATGGCTGTAGATCTGCGTCGTCGAGAGCGAGGCGTGGCCGAGCAGCTCCTGGATCGTGCGAAGGTCGGCCCCGCCCTCGAGCAGATGTGTGGCGAACGCATGTCGCAGGCGGTGAGGGTTCCGCACGAGCCGGCGCACGGTGCTCGTATCCAGCCGGCGACCTCGCACGGAGAGAAACAACGCGTCGATGGCTCCGCGTGCGAGCTCGGGCCGGGCCTCGCGGAGATACAGCGCGACATGGTGAGCCGCCTCCTCCCCGAGCGGGACGACCCGCTCCTTGCCGCCCTTGCCGCGGACATGCACCGCTTCGCGCTCTAAGTCGAGGTCGGCGAGGTCGAGCCCGACCGCTTCCGCACTTCGTAGCCCTTCTGAATACAGGAGCTCGAGAAGCGCCCGGTTCCGGAGCGCGAGGGGCGAGTGGCCCTCGGCGAGCTCCAGCAGCTCGTCCACCTCGGCGGTTTTGGGCGCGTCGGGCAGGCGCCTCGGCCGGCGAGACGAGAACGCGGCATCCGGCACGCGGCGCCGCCCTAAGGTGAAGCGGAGGCACGAGCGGACTGCGGCGACGCGGCGGGAGACGGTCGCGGGCGCGAGCCTCTGCCGGCCACGGCCGAGTTCCGCGATCCAGTCCGCGAGGACCCGGGCGTCCACATCGTCGAGTCCGAGTCTGCGCTCGTCGAGCCAGCGCGCAAAGGCGGCGAGATCCGAGCCGTAGGCGCGTTGTGTCGCCTCGGACAGGCCTCCGTGCTCGAGGAAGCGGTCGATGGCGATGTCCGTGTCCACCGTGTCGGATTCGCGCTCGGAGACGTGTGGCCTGCGGCAGGGCGTGTCCGATCTGGCCACTTGCGGA
>Ga0136622_10001152_pt1 | contig 10992 bp, 9 predicted proteins | sample AntDrymUQ4482106_2_FD_104803 | JGI IMG/M metagenome (GOLD analysis project Ga0136622, IMG submission 104803) | Polar desert sand microbial communities from Dry Valleys, Antarctica - metaG UQ448 (21.06) | ecosystem: Environmental > Terrestrial > Soil > Desert | place: Antarctica: Dry Valley...
CACCACCCAGGTTTTCGGGGACCCCAGAAAGTGCGCAGCACTTTCTGGGGCTGAGCGCACCCCGGCGACGAAGCGTCAATGTGAAACACGTTCTAAAGGCGCCCGCTTCGCGGCCGCAACCGCCGTGTCCCAGCGCACCTCCTGTAAGGGCGAGGCTCGCCTCGCCCTCCATGCGCCGCCGACGAACGAGGGCGAGGCAAGCCTCACCCCTACGCCTTCCCGCCCGCCTTGCTCAGGATCGATGCGATCTAGCTGTCTTTGGTGTTCACGTCTGCACCCGCAGCGAGCGTGAGGTCGAGCATCGTCGTGTCGTCACCCACTTCGCTCGTTGCGATCAGGTATGCGCTCTGTTCGGTCGAGTCCTTCATATCGACGTCGGCGCCCGCATCGACGAGCAGGCGCGCGATCTCGACGTGATTTCCGTAGGCCGCGGCGACGAGTGCGCTCGCGCCCGACGGGTCGCGGGCGGTAACGCTCGCGCCCTGCTCCAAGAGCCCGCGCACCACCTCGGCCTTGCCGGCGCGCGCCGCGGCGATCAGCTCCTGGTCGACCATCGGGTCAGCGTCCGGAGACGACTCGCCGCCGCCGCAGCCTGAGAGAACGACGGCGGCGGCGGCGAGACAAAGCGCCCGCGTCAGCGTCAGGCGGCCTCGAGCGCCACATCGCCGGCGGGCTCTCCGACGGGCTCGAGGTCACGCCCACGGACGAGGAAGATCGAGACCAGGACGCCTGCCAGCCCGACCGCCGCCCCTGCCCAGAACGCTGCCTGGAAGCCGTCCGTCAGCGCCGCTGCCTGCTCGGTGCCGCCGGCGAGGGCATCCTCGGTCGTCGAGATCGCGATGGTCGAGAGGATCGCGATACCCACGGCGCCACCTATCTGTTGCGAGGTGTTGAAGAGCCCGGAGGCGAGACCGGCCTCTCCAGCGCTCGTGCCCGCCATCGCCGCAATCGAGATCGGGACGAAGGCGAACGGCATCCCCAGCCCGATGATCAGGAAGCCCGGGAGGAGGTTCGTCCAGTACGACCCACCGACCGGCACCTGCGTGAAGTAGACAAGCCCGATCGTGAGCAGCGACATCCCGAAGATGAGCGCGGGCTTGACTCCAACCCGGTTCACAGCCACCGCCGCGACGTTCGCCCAGATCACGGCCGTGCCGGCCACCGCCAGATACGCGAAGCCCGTCTGCAGCGCCGAGTAGCCGAGCACCTGCTGCATGTACAGCGTCAACATCAAGAACATCGCGAAGAGAACGGTGCCGAGCGTGAAGCCGGCGATGTTCGCTGCGGTCAAGGTCTGCAGGCGGAAGATCGAGAACGGCATCAGAGGATCCTTGGTGCGCAGCTCCCAGACGACGAAGCCGACGAGCAGGGCCGCGACGGCTGCAAAGACGCCGATCGTGGTTCCCGACGTCCAGCCCCAGTCTCGGCCCTCGGTGATGCCGAACACCAGCAGCGAGAGCCCGGCCGTGACGAGAACGGCGCCGGGGGCGTCGAAGCTCTGGCCGCGTGCGTCGCGGCTCTCGGTGAGCAGGAGCGGGCTCAGGACGAGTGCGATGACCCCGACAGGGATGTTGACGAAGAAGATCCACTCCCAGGAGAGCACGTCGGTGAGGATCCCTCCGAGCAGAACGCCCGCGGCCGCGCCGGCGCCGCCGACGGCTCCCCACGCGCCGAGCGCGATGTTGCGATCGCGCCCTTCCCGGAACGTCGTGACGAGGATCGCGAGCGCGGCCGGCGAGACCGTGGCGGCGCCGAGGCCCTGGATCGCGCGCGCTCCGATCAGCGAGGCTTCGCTCCAGGCGAGGCCGCAGAGCAGCGAGCCCACCGTGAAGAGAATCGTTCCGGCGATGAAGATGCGCCGGCGGCCGAGCAGGTCGGCCGTGCGGCCGCCGAGGAGGAGGAAGCCTCCGAAGACGAGCGCGTAGGCGCTGATCACCCACTGCAGGTTCTCCTGCGAGAACCCGAGATCCGCCTGGATCGAGGGGAGCGCGACGTTCACGATCGCGATGTCGAGCACGACCATGAACTGCACTGCGCAGATGAGCGCGAGCGCGTACCACTTCCTGCGGCCTTCGGCGATCATGCGGTTCTCCTAGCGTCCGGGTTCACGAGGCTCGGGATGCTATACGAATCTACTTTTGTTTTGCAAGTTAAGACTTTCTTTTTGCAATTAGAGCCGATAGAATCCCGTCCATGGGCAAGACCTACAACCAGTATTGCCCCGTCGCGCACGCGCTCGATGTCATCGGTGAGCGCTGGTCGCTGCTCATCGTCCGCGAGCTGATCGAGCACGAGCAGCTCCGCTACTCGGACCTGCACTGCCGTCTTACAGGCTGCGGGACGAACATCCTCGCCGCCCGTCTCAAGGACCTCGAGCGGTACGGCGTCGTCCGACGCCGGCGCCTCCCACCTCCGGCCGCCTCGACCGTCTACGAGCTCACCGAGTACGGCCAGGAGCTTCGTCCCGTGCTGCATGTGCTCGCCCACTGGGGCGCGCGCTCGCTCGGCCCGCCCGGGCCTGAAGAGGACCTCGAGTCGGGCTGGCTCGCGGGAGCGTTGCGCATGGCGTTTCCCGTGCATGCGACAGACAGATGCATCGAGTTCAGGGTCGGCGACGAGGTTGCGGCGTTCGTGGGCGGTGAATCGCGGGAGGGGCCGACGGCAAGCCCCGAGGCGGTCGTCGAATGCGACCGCACGGCGTTCTTCCATCTCGTCGTGGACCGTCAGCTGGACGGCGTCACCATTCGCGGCGACGCATCTGCGCTTCAGCGGCTGCTCGACACGCTCCCCGACTTCGAGCGTGAACGCGCGCAGTCGGGGACGGTCACGACCAAGCCGGGCGACGCACTCACTCGCCGTGCAGGCTGCTAAGCCTGGACGGCGGGGGAGGGTGGCGATCCGGCGCCGCGTCGTGGCCGTCCCCGACTGCCGTGAGTTTCACATCAAGCCTCTAGACGAGGCCGCCGCGGTAGCGCCACGGGCCGGGCTCGAAGCGGATCCCGCGCTTGCGGCAGAACTCGCGCACCGACTCGAGGACGTCGCCTCCTCCCGATCCCTGCACCGTTCGTTCGACGAGGTCGAGCACGGTGACGCCTTCGGGAGGCTCGCCGCCCACTTCGAGCGTGAGCACGACTGCCTCTGGGACGGCATCGGCGAAGGAGGGGACGAAGACCACTTGCACGCCGTCGACCTCAAATCCATGAGCATCGTCCTCGCTGATCTCCGAGACCTTCTGCCCGCGAAGGACCAGAAGCTCGTGCAGGTCGTCGATCATGCGTCGGCCGAGCTCGATCTGTCGCGTGCGGGAGACCTTGTGACTCGAGCTCCCGGTGACCTTGGCGGGAACGCCGATCGCGAACGCGCCGGCAGGAATGTCGCCGGTGACGTACGAGTTCGAGGCGACGATCGCCTCGGCGCCGATGCGGCAGCCCGCGTAGATCACCGTGCCGAGGCCGATCTGCGCACGGTCCTCGAGAACGACCGGGGCGAACCGGTTCTCGAAGCCCTCGAGCAGAGAGTGGCCAACGTTATGGGTGACGATCAGCGAGCGCATCGTCAGGAACACCTCGCGGCCTATGAGCACCGGCCTGCAGACATTGACGAACGCCTCGTCCCCGACGAAGGCGAGGTCTCCAACCGTGAGCACCGCCCATGGGTCGCGATGACCGCCGCCGCCGAACCGGATCGACCTGCCCGCCCAGATTCCCACCCCGAGAAACGCGCGTCGGCAGAGGAGCTCGAGGTCGGCGCCGAACTGGCTCGATTCCCCGATCGCTACCACCTCCTCGCAGCGGATCGTTGCCCGCGGGCCGATCTCGACGCCGTCCTCGATCACGACCTGCGGCGCCGCGACGAGTGAGCCCTCGCCGAGGACGACACCCTCGCCCACGTCAGCGCCGTTCTTTCGCAGCGCTGAGACCTTGTCTGCTGGCGACAGCTTGCGGAACGAGTCGGGGTCCGAGCGAAGCGACTCGAGGAAAGCGGGGTCGAGCGCGCCCGTGCTCGCGTCGAGATCGAACGAGGCGGGCAGGCTCACGTTCTCAGTCGAGAGTCCGGCGAGCGGCGACCCGCGCTCGGGCGAGGCAGCCGCCTTCTGGCGCGCGATTAGCTCTTCGACGTCCTTCTCGGTGGTGAAGCCGCGCTTTTCGATAGCAGCCAGGTCGACGCCATGCCGCTCCGCGAGCTCGGCGGCCTTGCGGGTCGCTTTCTGATCCGTCGCGGCGGGCTTGGGCGCGGGCTTATCGCGCTCAGTCTCCTTCTCGAGCGACGCCAGCTCCTCCGCGCTCTCCGCGACGTACGCGACCGTCTTTCCGAGCTCGACCTCGACACCCTCCTCGAAGAGCTGCACGATCGTTCCGACGCCGGGAGCTTCGATCTCGACCGTCGCTTTCGTCGTCTCGACGACACACACCGGCTGCCCCCGCTCCACCTTTGCCCGGTCCTCGACGAGCCATTCCGCGAGAAGCGCGAACTCGGTGTTCGCGTCCTCGCGCGTGAGAACGATCTCCAGCATCAGTGCTGCCTCCGGTGATGTTGGCTTGCTTCTGGCGAGCGAAAACCAAGCCAGGCTAGGACGCAGGGAGCGCCCATATTCGAGAATATGGGCGCGACCGAGGACGACGCATGGCGCCGGTTTGCAGCCGCCAGAAGCACGCAGGACATCGCCGGAGGCAGCACCTGGCTAGCTTCTCACTTCGAGCGCGACGATCGCCTGGACCACATCGTGCGCGCTCGGCAGCATGGCGTCCTCGAGCGGGCGCGCAGAGGGGATGATCCCGTCCCGCGCCGCCACCCGCTGCACCGGCCCCCGCAGGTCGCTCCACGCCGCCTCCTGGACGCGTGCCGCGATCTCGGCGCCGAAGCCGCCGGTGAGCGTGCCTTCCTCTGCGGTGACGAGCGCTCCGGTACGCGCGACCGACTCGAGCACTGCGTCGAGCTCCATGGGGAGGAGCTGTGAGAGCGCGACCACCTCACAGAAGATCTCGTGTTCGAGGATCAGCTCCGTGACCGCGTCGAGGACGACGGGGACCATGCCGCCGTAGGTGACGACCGTCGCCGTTCCCTCGGTGAAGTCGGTTCCGGAGAACGTGAGCGCCGGATAGGGGGCGTCGCTCTCGCGCACCGCAAGCTCGCCGATGTGCCCGTCCTCGGGCCGGCGGTTCGGACGCCCGTACATGAGCTTGTTCTCGATCAGGAAGACGGGGCGCTCATCGTCGACCGCGGCGAGCACCAGCTCTCGGAGGTCGTGGCACTCGCTCGCCGCGACGACGACGACGTTCGGCACCCCGAGCAAGAGCTTCTCGAGCGACTGGCTGTGCGTCGGGCCGTACCCGCGGCGACCGCCCATCGGCGTGCGGACGACGAGCGGGACGGTTACTTGGTCGTCGTACATCTCCCGGAACTTGGCGATGCCGTTGACGATCTGGTCGAAGCCGAGTGCGATGAAGTCCCCGAACATGATCTCGAGGATCGGGCGCTGTCCGCGAAGCGCCATCCCCGCCGCAATGCCGAAGAGCGACGCCTCGGAGATCGGCGTTGTCAGCACGCGCTCGGGATAGGCATCGCTCAGGCCCTGGCTCACCTTGAACGCGCCTCCGTACGGGTCGAGGATGTCCTCGCCCAAGAGATAGACGTCGTCGCGATCGGCGAAGACCTCGTGCAGCGCCTCGTTCAGGACCTGGACGCAGCGCTTGCTCACGGGCCGGTCCCCGGTCCGTGAGCGGTGAGGGGTGTGGGGAACCGGGAGGTTCTCCACGCTCTCGAGAAGAAGGGAGCACGCGGTCCTCTCGCAAGACCGGAGTTCGCTCGCGCGAACCCCGGTCGCGGAAAGACGTGGGGAAACATGGTTTCCCTCGCGAACGTTTGCCAAAGGCGAACGTTCATGCGGCCTCGGGCGTCGCGGCGGGCGCATCCTCGGCGGCCACGATCGTCTCTTGGAGCCGGACCTCGCACCGCTCCTCAATTGCGCCTCGTTCCTGTTCCTCGAGCCGTGCGCCCGCGACGGTGAGCGGGTCTCTTTCGCGGCGCTTCTCGATCTCGGTCGGGTCGCGGTTGTCGTCGCCCTTCGAGTGTGGGCTATATCTATAGGTGTCGAGCACGAGGAAGAACGGCTCGCCGGTCTCGCGGATCCGGGCCACGGCGCTGCCGGCCGCGGAGTGAATCTCCTCGACGTCGGTTGTCGCGAGCTCCGCCGTCTCGACGCCGAAGGCCGCGGCTCGCGCGGGAATCGAGCCCGCCAGCTCGAGCTCGACCGGTGTCGACTGCGCGTAGTGGTTGTTCTCGACCACGAAGAGCACAGGCAGCTTCCAGAGCGAGGCGATGTTCAGGGACTCGTACGTCACGCCCTCGCCGAGCGTGCCGTCTCCGAGGAAGACCGTCGAAACGGCGCCCGTGCCTTTCTTCTTCTCCGCAAGCGCGATCCCGGTCGCGACCGGGACGATGCTCCCGAGGACGCCGTTCGAGTAGAAGTTTCCCTTGCAGAGATGTTGGCTGCCGCCCTTTCCGCCGCAGACACCCGGCGCCTTCCCCATCACCTCGCAGAGGAGGCCGAAGTCGTCGTCCGTGAACGCGAGGTAGTGCCCATGACAGCGGTGGTTCGAGAAGATCACATCGCGTTCGGGCTCGAGATGGTCGATGATCCCGACCGCGTTCGCCTCCTGGCCGATGTAGGTGTGGGTCGTGCCGACGAGCTTCCCCTGCGCGAAGAGATCGAGCAGGGACTCCTCGAAGCGGCGGATGAAGAACATCCGCTCGTACAGCGTGGCCAGCGCGGTCACTACAAGTAGCCGAGGTCGGCGAGCCGCTTCGCGACCGTCGCCTCCTCCTCCTCGGTCAGCTCGCGCCGCTCCGCGCTCTCGAGCTCTTGGAAGACCCGCTCGCGGAGCTCCGGTGGCACGTCTGCGGGACGGCTGTCCAGCTCGCGCGGATCGAGTTCGAGGTTGTACGCATCCTCCTCCCCGCTCTCCACGTGCAGGATCAGCTTCCAGGGCGGCATGCGAACGGCGAGCTTCGTTAGCGCACCCATGTCCGTCCCTGCGATCACCGCCGGGCGGTCGCCTTCCTCCTTCAGGAGGGAGATGCCGTCGATCTCCCCGCTCGGGACGTCGGTGAGCTCGAGCAGGGTCGGCATGAGGTCGATCGAGCGCACCTGCTCCCGCACCACGCCTGGCTCGAGCTGCCCAGGCGCCGAGAGGATGAGCGGTACCTGCACGATCTCGTCGTAGAGCGTCGCGCCGTGCATGTGGTAGACGCCCTGGACGTCCTGTTTGTCCGGGAAACGCTCACCCCAAGACTCGCCGTGATCGCTCAGAAACGCGAACACCGTGTGCTCGAGGAGGCCGAGGCTCTCGAGCTCCTCGAGCAGCGACGCGACCAGCGTCTCCGACTGGCGCTCCACCGCTTTGCGATAGCCCTCGCGCGTGGCTTCGAGCGCCGTCGCCGAGTCGGCCTGGATGCCGCCGATCACCTCCTGCTTCGCCGAGAGCCAGTCCTTGCGCTCGGAATGGAGGATCTCGTAGGGCATGTGGGTCGCCCAGTTGTGGAAGAAGAGGAGGAAGGGGTTCGCGCGCTTCTCCCGTAGCCACTCGATCGCGCCGTCGAGGCTTTCGCTCGTCCCCTGAATGTTCGCTTCCGGTATCTCCTTGAAGAGGTAGCTCCGGTCGAAGACGAATGTCCCGACCTCGTACCCGTGAGCGGACAGCGCGCGAAAGAGCGTCTCCGTGGTCGGGTCGAGAACCGCGTCCCAGTGCAGGTAGCCGTGGTGATGCGGGTAGAGGCCGGTCACCATCGAGGTCATCGACGGCGCCGTCCAGGGCGCGGCGCTGATGGCCTGATCGAAGCGAATGCCTCCCGCCGCGAGCTCGTCGATGGTCTTCGTGTTGATGAAGCGCGCGCCGTAGCAGCCGAGATGGTCGGCGCGCAGGGCGTCTGAGACATAGACGACGACGTTCATGAGCGCGGCGGATTGTAGTGACGGGCCTCGCAGCGCCCCATCAGAGGCTATGCATGCACGACGGGGGCGTTCAGCACAGCAAGGGAGGAGGTCACCTGAGGTCCAGCACGAGTGCCAGAGCGTCGTCGACGCTTCGCATCTCCTCGTGACTGAGGTGGCCAACGCGATCGCCCAGAGTTCCGGCATCGACCGCTCCCACCATCTCGCACATCACCTTCGTGGATTCCCCATCCACGGTCACGTCTGGATGAAAACTCGCGGGCGGCGTCGACTGCGACGTCGGGCAGACGATCACCGTCGACAGCGCGAGGAGATCGTCAGCCTGCACGATCACACCGAACCGGCGGCCCTGCTGCGTGTGTCCGCGGAGACGGGGCAGCGCAATCGGGTGCACATCACCGCGGACCACGGAGCTGCTCCATGAGCGCTGCGACCTCCTGAGCCTCCCGCACGTATGCAGGATCGTTCGAAAGCCGCCTTGCCTCAGCCGCGAGCCCGGCTCGCCGACGATCTCGCTCGGCGACCTCTGCGATGGCCTGACGGGCGGCCTCCGCACGAGTGATCCCTCGCGTGCGAGCGATCTCGTCGAGAGACTCGAGCCCGTCACGACCCAGCCGGAGGGAGATCGGATCGGCAGAAGCCAAGACAGATAGCGTAGCGCAATATGCACTACATGAAGCGACCGCTCTACGCGCTCTACGTCGCGGACTCGATCTCGCTGGTCGGGAACGCCGTCGCGCAGCTCGCGATCCCGTGGTACGTGCTCATAACGACGGGAAGCCCGGCGCTCACGGGGCTCGCGGTCTTCTTCAACTTCGTCCCCATCGCGCTCGCCGCCTTCTTCGGCGGTGTCATCGTGGACAGGCTCGGCTTTCGGACGACAAGCGTGATCGCCGACCTCGCCAGCGCCGCGGCGGTCGCGGCGATACCGCTGCTGCACGCGACCGTCGGGATCGAGATCTGGCAGCTGATGGCGCTCGTATTCCTCGGCGCCCTCCTGGACGCGCCGGGCGCGACCGCGAGGCAGGCGCTCTTCCCGGACGTCGTCGAGCTGGCTGGCGTGAGGATGGAGCGGGCGAGCGGCATACGGAGCGGCATCCAGAATGGCTCGTTCCTCGTAGGCGGGCCGCTCGGCGGGGTTCTCGTCGCGAGCGTCGGCGCGACGACGGCTCTCTGGCTCAACGCGGCGAGCTTCGTCGTCTCCGCGGCGATCGTCGCCGGGGTTGTCCCACGAGCGCGACGCGAGCCGGATGCTGAACCACGCGGTCGCTTCTTTGCGGAGCTCGCGGAGGGGATGCGTTTCATCTGGGGACGACGGCTCATTCGCGCGATCGTGCTGACGGTTCTGCTCACGAACTTCCTGGATGCGCCATTCCCGGTCGTGATGCCGGTGCTCGCCCGCGAGGCGTACGGAAGCGCCACCGATCTCGGGCTCATGTACGGGGTCCTCGGAGGAGCAGGGCTCGTTGGCGCTCTGGCCTACAGCGCGTTCGGCCACCGGCTGCCGAGACGGCTCACCTTCGTCTGCTGCTTCTCGGTCTTGCCCCTCATGTACCTCGCTCTTGCAACGCTGCCCCCGTTTTCCGCAGCGCTTGCTGCGCTGGCCGTCGTGGGCCTCGCCGCCGGCCCCATCAACCCGCTTCTCTTCACGGTCTCCTCCGAGGTCGTGCCCTCCCGGCTGCGAGGACGCGTGTTCGGCGCGACGAGGGCCGGCGCCTGGGCGTCCATCCCACTGGGAATCCTGCTAGGCGGCGTCGCCGTCGAGACGCTCGGTGTCGCCGTCACGCTCCTCGTCATCGGGCTCTGCTACCTCGCCGTCACGAGCTACGGGTTCTTCAACCCAGCCTTCCGCGAGCTGGATCGCCGCCCGGAGGGCGGACCGGGGAACGCGGAGCGCTAGCGAGCAAGGAGTCCGTCAGGCGACCGTCTCAATGGCGTGGTAGTGGCGCATCTCCTGGATGTCGTCGAAGAACGGCTTGACGGCGGCGAAGAAGTCGCCGAACTCCGGGCTCTAGATCTCCTTTCGATCGCAGGCTCACCGCGCGGCGAGCAGCGGGAGCATGCTCTCGCCGCGGAGGCCGTCGGGTTCCTCGATCCGGAGGATCTCGAGCACCGTCGGGGCGATGTCGAGAAGGTGCGCGTCGGCGCGGCCTTGTGCCTCGACCCCGGGCCCCGCCACGATGTAAAGGCCGTCCTGAGCGTGGTTCGCGTCGTCGGGGCCCGTGTCGTTCTCGAGCGTCTGGATGCCCTCGTCGCCGCCGATCGTGCCGACCGAGCGCCAGAGCAGATCGCCGAAGACGACGATCAGATCGGGCGCGACTCCCTTCGGCTCGCCGTACAGCTCCTCCGGCTTGTAGACCTTGGTCGGGATCGGGTTTCCCGCGTCGTCCGGGATCGCCGCGATGCGCTCCGCTAGGTCGTCGCGCACGGTTTCGTATTCCTGCTGCGGAATCAAGCCTTCAGGCTCACGACCTTCGACGTTCATGACGACGCGCGCGTAATAGCCCCCTTCCCCCCACGCCGTCGTCTTCGGCCAGTCCACGCCCACATCTCTCAGCGACGACACGCCGTTCGGCTCGGCGAGCGTCGCCAGCAGGCCCTCGCGGCGAAGCCACTCGTTGATCCGAATACCTCCGTCGAGGCGTTTTGCGCCGTGGTCGGAGACCACGAAGACCACGGTGTCGTCATCGGAGTGCTCGAGGAGGCCGGCGATCAGCCCGTCGAGGTGGCGGTGGTAGTCGAGGATCGCGTTTTCGTACTCGTTCCCCGGCTCGTGCTTTCGGTGCTCCGGATCCATGAACTTCCAGAAACCGTGGTGCATCCGGTCAGGGCCCATCTCGACCATGGCGAAGAACGTCCACGGCTTCGTCTCCGCGAAGTGCTCGGCCAACTGGAAGCGCCGGTCGGTCATCTCGTAGACCTGGCGGAGCAAATAGTCCTTGTCGTCGGTTCGGAAGTCTTTCGTGTCGAAGATGTACTCGCCGACGACCTCCTCGATCTCGTCGCGGAGCCCAGCCGGATAGGTGTACTTGCTCTCGATC
>Ga0136622_10001153_pt1 | contig 10989 bp, 10 predicted proteins | sample AntDrymUQ4482106_2_FD_104803 | JGI IMG/M metagenome (GOLD analysis project Ga0136622, IMG submission 104803) | Polar desert sand microbial communities from Dry Valleys, Antarctica - metaG UQ448 (21.06) | ecosystem: Environmental > Terrestrial > Soil > Desert | place: Antarctica: Dry Valley...
CCCGGCCAGATGGCCGCCGTGCGCGAGGTGCTCACCGAGATCGGCGCCGACCGGGTTCCCGAGATGTTGGTGTTCAACAAGTCGGACCTGGCGCCCGACGTGGCCGGCGAACTGGTCGCGGAGCACGAAGCCTCGGTGGCCATCAGCGCCACGACGGGCGACGGCATCGACACCTTCCTCGAGGCGCTGACCGAGCGGCTCCGGGTCCACACTCGCCTGTACGAGTTCTTTGTGCCGTATGCCCGCGGCGACGTGCTGGCCTCGATCCACCGAGAGGGCGACGTGGTCTCGAACGAGGCGGACGACGACGGGATGCGCGTGCAGGCCCGCCTGTCGGAGGCGTCCGTCGGCCGGCTCGTGGAGTTCTTGGTCGTGTGACGGGCGGATTCGTTCCTCCGCCGTACCCGTACGATCGGCTCGACCGGCTCCATCCGCTGGCTGAACGGTTCGACGAAGGCATCATCGACCTGTCGATTGGGACCCCCGTGGACGCCCCGATCGATGCCGTCGTGGCAGCCCTGTCCCACTCAGGGAGCGAGCGTGGCTACCCGCCGAGCATCGGCAGCGCATCCCTGCGCAACTCGGCAAGCCGATGGATGCACCGGCGCTTCGGAGTCGAAGTCCCGGCCACGCAGATCGGGGCCGTGATCGGCACGAAGGAGTTCGTCGGCACGCTGCCCCAGTGGCTCCGGCTACGCCGACCCGACCGTGACACGGTGCTCTACCCCGCAATCTCGTATCCCACGTACGCTATGGGCGCCACGCTGGCCGGCTGCCGTCCGGTGGCCGTCTCGTGCCGATCCTCTGGGGCGCTGGATCTCGACAGCATCGATCCCGATGACGCGGCGAGGGCGCTGGTGCTGTGGTCCAACTCGCCCTCCAATCCGACGGGCGCCCTCGACGACCTCGACGCAGTGGCCGAATGGGGTCGAGCCCATGACGTACTCGTTGCCAGCGACGAGTGCTACGCCGAGTTCACGTGGTCGGGCGCCCCGCGAACGGTCCTCGTCGGGGGTACTGACAATGTGATCGCGGTCCATTCACTGTCGAAGCGATCGAACCTGGCCGGTGTGCGGGTCGGCTTCTACGCCGGTGACGCCGACATCGTCGGCTATCTGCAGGAGGTGCGCAAGCACGTCGGGATGATGGTGCCCGGACCAGTTCAGGCTGCCGGCGTTGCGGCGCTCGACGATGACGTGCACGTCGATGAGCAGCGCCGTCGTTACCGCCGCCGGCTGGCCCGGCTCGCCGAAGTGCTCCGTGATTGGTCCGGGTGTGATATTTCCTTACCGGATGGTGGGTTCTATCTCTGGTTCCGAGTGGGTGATGCTTGGGCGTTCGCCGAGCGCCTGGCCGCCGACGGTGGAGCGCTCGTGAGCCCCGGCGAGTTCTACGGTGCAGCGGGATTCGAATACGTGCGGGTCGCCGCGGTGCAGCCGGATGAATCTGTGGAAGTGTTGGCGCGACGGTTGAGGAGCAGCGATGAGTGACCCGAAGCGCAAGACCTGGACGATCCTCGGCGTCATGATCGCCCTCGCCGGCGTCGTCGCCGGAGCGCTCCTGTGGTTCGCCGCCTCGAAAAAGTACGACGACGCCATCGACTCACTCGCCCCCGCCCCTGTCGGGTGCGACACGACGCTGCAGTTCGATCGCGCCGGCACGTTCTTCGTGTTCGCCGAGACGAAGGGCAAGGTCGACAACCTCGACGGCGACTGCGCGAACGACGAGCAGGCCTACGAGGGCTCCGATGACAGCCTCGACATCGTCATGTTCGACGAGAACTCGAACGAGGTCGACTTGCAGCGCGAGACGGACCTCTCCTACGACAATGGCACCTCGCGAGGCAACGTGCTGTACTCGTTGGAGATCGAGGACGAGGGCGATTACACGTTGCGCGTCCAGGGCGACGACGACGAGGTGGTCGCCCGTGTCGGCTCTGACCCGAATGACGGCGTCGGGCTCTTGCGGATCGCCGCGATCGCTGCGCTGGTCGCAGGCCTCGTGCTCGGTCTGCTGTTCATCCTCCTTGGACGGCGCCGCCGCCCGGCCGACCGAACTCCGGGCACTGGCGACTACGGATGGGACGCCCAGCCCGTAGCGCCTCCCGGGATGCCGCCGTACACACCGTCCCCGACGCCCGGCCACCACCCGGCCCCTGCTTGGGGCGAGCCCGGGCAGGCGACTCCGCCTCAACCGGCGCCGCCATCACGGACGCCCGGTGGAGGTTGGGGTGGTCCGAACCAGGTACCCCCGCCCACAGGGCCGCCGTCCCAACCCTGGCAGCCGCCCTCTCGCTGAACGGTGCTCGGGGCCTACAACCGGCGCATCACCGTGACGGCCCGACCGTAGATCTCGACCTCGTCGTCACGGAACGTCATCGGCTCGAGCGCCGGGTTGGCTGGCACGAGCACCACCTTGTCGCCCTGGCGCCGGTACGTCTTGACCGTGGCCTCACCACCGGGGATGCCGGCGATCACGACGTCGCCGTTGTTGGCCGTGGACTGTTGGTGGGCGACGATGTAGTCGCCGTCGAAGATGCCGATCTCGATCATCGAGTCGCCACGGACCCGCAGCATGAACAGGTCGCCGTCGCCGGTGAAATCCATGGGCAGCGGGAACAGCTCCTCGACGTTCTCCTCGGCGAGCACGTCGGTGCCTGCTGCGACGTCGCCGACCAGTGGCACGTGGCGTACGGGCCGGCGCTCCATGACCGCACCCGAGTTCGGGTCCCAACGAACCTCGATGGCACGAGGCTTCGTCGGGTCGCGCCGCAGGTGGCCGAGGCGCTCGAGCGTGTTCAGGTGACTGTGCACGGTGGAAGGCGAGGTCAGACCTACGGCCTCACCGATCTCCCGCACTGACGGGGGATAGCCCCGAGTGCGCATCTGGATCTCGATGAAGTCGAGGATCTCCCGCTGTCGAGCCGTGATCTTGGTGCTCATGCTCATGGCGCAATCGTACAAGCGTTCGTGACACAGGTCAAACATCTGTGCGATTTATGGTGCCAACAGTTGACGTCGAACATTTGTTCCGGTACCGTCACGAACACATGTTCCAGTACGCATGTTCCCCAAACGAGAGGACGAAGGCGATGACCCCAGCACCTTCTCAGCGACAGAATCCCGGCATCTACCGCCGCCGCCGCCTCATCGCCGCGCTGGTCGCCGCAAGCTCGTTGACGCTCGGCGGTCTCGGCGCGCACAGCGCGCTGGCGGGCTCCGGCGGCGAACCTGCCTCCGCCGCCGGGGCCCAACGCTCGCCCTCAGCGCGTTCCGTCGCAGCCAATCCAGGCGACTCGTTGTGGACCATCGCCAGCACCGCCTACCGGACCGACGCCGGGCCCGGGGACGTGTCGTTCATGACGTACCTCGAGGAGGTCATCGCCCTGAATGGCGGCACCGACCTACAGCCCGGCGACGACGTGTTGCTGCCGTAGGAAATCCCTCGTGGGGACGTCGGCGCGGCGCTCTCCCTAGTCGAGGGACGTGCGCTGTTTCGATCTGTCCAGAGGAGGGACACTCGTCACATGGCACTTCGCCTTCACAGACGCGCCGTTTCCGCCGCAGCCTCGCTCGCCCTCGTGCTCGGCGCCTGCTCCGATGACGACAGTTCCGCTACGGACACCAGCGCCGGGTCGACTGCTACCTCGACGGCGCCGACGACGGCGGCTACTGGTTCGACTTCGGCTGGGGAAACGGTCACGACGCCGGGCGGCAGCGCGACGACGGATGAGCAAGCGTTTGCCGCCAGCCTGGCCGAACCGGGCTCGTCCGAGGGCGGTGTCACCTACGATCCGGACGCTGCCCCGGACGGCGCCGAGCTGGCGGTGACGGTGACGCAGGACAAGTCGTCGGCGACGTTTCTCCTCGAGGTCACGGGGATGCAGCCCGATCGCGGCTATGCCGTGCACGCTCACGTCAACCCGTGCGGCGACACCGGCGATGCCGCCGGACCCCATTTCCAGAACGAGGTCGACCCGGCGGCCACACCGGATGCGCCGTCGGTTGATCCGGCCTACGCCAACCCGAAGAACGAGGTCTGGCTCGACATCATGACCGACGCCGACGGGGCCGGCACGTCGGAGGCGACGGCGCCGTTCGTGTTCAACGATGAGGCGCCGGCCTCGATCATCGTCCATGCCGAGATGATGACGGCGACGGCCCGTGGAGAGGCCGGTTCGGCCGGCGACCGGTTGGCCTGCCTCGACATGCCCCTGTCCTGATCACGCGCAGAGCTCCTGCTTCGACCGCCCTGCGCTGTGGAGGGCCGAGCCGGTACCCTCGGGATCCGTGCACTGTCCGATGTGTGGCGCCGAGGACACGAAGGTGGTCGACTCCCGCCTCGCCGGGGCCGGTGACGCCGTCCGTCGCCGGCGGCGCTGCGAGGAGTGCTCGTACCGGTTCACCACGTTCGAGCGCGTCGACGAGGTGCCACTCGTGGTGATCAAGTCCGACGGCACCCGTCAACCTTTCGACCGGGCGAAGGTGACGGCCGGCATCCGAGCGGCTTGCAAGGGCCGGGGCGTGTCCACCGGCGACGTCGAGGCAATCGGCGACGAGGTGGAAGATCTGTTGCGTGCCGAAGCCACCAGGTCCGAGACCGGCGCCGTGAGCTCGGCGGCGATCGGGTTGGCCGTGCTCGAGCGTTTGCGGGTGCTCGACGACGTCGCCTACCTGCGGTTCGCCAGCGTTTACAAGAACTTCGACGCCGCCTCCGACTTCCACCGTGAGCTGGAGCTGCTCGACAAGCTCAGCGCCGAGTCGTCCAGCGGCTGAACACGAAACCTCCGTCGTCCACGAGCAGATGGGCGAGATCGAGGTCGGCGCTCGTACCGGCACCGACGACCGCTCGAGGCCCAGCTCCACCGGCGATCCGTGGGGCGAGCGTGAGGTTAAACTCATCGACGCAGCCGGCGTCCACGAGCCAGCCGTTCAACGTCGGCCCGCCCTCGACCTGCACGACACCGACGGGCCGCCCGACCAGCTCGTGCACCCGCGACAGCATGGCGGCGGCATCGACCGAGGCGTCACCGACGCGCAGCGTCGGCACGTCGAGGTGCGGACCGGACTCGGGCATGATCAAGAATCCGGCGCCGCTGGAGAACAGCGGACCCGACATGTCGAGCGAACCGCCTGAGGTGACGACACCGACGCGCTGACCCGGAGTCTTCGGCGGTCCGTAGCGTTCGGTCCGTACCGTGCCGGCACCGACGACGACCAGGTCGGCAGCCGCTCGTGTGGCCGACAGCACGGCGGAGTCGGAGGCGTTCCCGAGCGGGCCCGACGCGCCGTTCATGGTGGTCGCGCCGTCCACACTTGCCACCATCGTGATCATCACCCAAGGCCGCCCCGGGGGTGGCGAGCGATCCGGATCGCCGTATGCGTCGGCGATGCGCACGTCGGCGGCCGGTTCGGGATGCAGGCGGCGCAGCGTGCGGTCCACACAGCGATCTTGACACAGGCATCGTGGCGGATGGCTCGGGACCGGTGCTGTGGACAAACGCGCCGTCGTCCACACGAAGTTTTCCGGGAATCCACATGTTGCACCCCTTCCTTCCCACAGGGAGAGTGCGTAGCTTTGGCAATCGTGCCGGTTCGCCGGGCGACACGCGGAAGGATCTCGTCGGCCACCTGGCCGATGTGGGGCACCCGGCCCCTGTGCCCTGGACCTGCGATGCCGCTCGCGAACCGGCGCAGCCTGGAGCTGTTGCTGTGCGCGTCGCGTTCGTCCAGGTCACGGCGATGTTTTCGCCCGAAGTGCGTTTGCCATTGACAGCGGGGTAATTACGATGATGTAATCTCTGAGCTACGTGCCACAACTGCTGGTGGCACAACGGGGGTGTCGGATGACCGGACCACAAGATGTTGTGGTCGGAGGTTATCCGGCGAGACTGGTCCACATCCAGTCCCGTCCCGCCGTCTCGCACTTCAGGATCTCGCACGACACCAGGCTCCCGCCGGAGCCTGCAGGAAGGATTTCGACATGTCACTGGCGCCGGAACGTCTCTCCATCGGCCTTCGCAGGTTGTTCACGTCACGGGGAGTCGATCCTTATGACGAGGTGGTCTGGGAACGACGTGACGCCCGCATCAGCAACTGGAAGGACGGCGCCGTCGCCTTCGAGCAGATCGGCGTGGAGTTCCCCCAGTCGTGGTCCGTCAACGCCTCCAACATCGTCTCGCAGAAGTATTTCCGGGGTACAGTCGGCACGCCCGAGCGCGAGTCGTCTCTGCGTCAGGTCGTCGACCGGGTAGCGGACACGATCACGCAGTGGGGCGCAGAGGGTGGCTACTTCGCCGACGACGACGAGACCGAGGCGTTCCGGGCCGAGCTCAAGTACATCCTCGTGACCCAACGGGCAGCGTTCAACAGCCCGGTGTGGTTCAACATCGGCGTCAAGGGCGTGCCCCAGCAAGCGTCGGCGTGTTTCATCCTGTCCGTCGACGACACGATGACCTCCATCCTCAACTGGTACCGGGAAGAGGGCATCATCTTCAAGGGCGGTTCGGGGGCTGGAGTCAACCTGTCACGCATCCGCTCCAGCTACGAGCTGCTCGAGGGCGGTGGAACGGCGTCGGGGCCTGTCAGCTTCATGCGCGGCGCCGACGCCTCGGCCGGCACCATCAAGTCTGGAGGCAAGACTCGGCGCGCCGCCAAGATGGTCATCCTCGATGTCGACCATCCCGACATCGAAGAGTTCGTGTGGTGCAAGGTGCGCGAGGAGCGCAAGGCGCGCGTGCTGCGAGACGCCGGGTTCGACATGGACCTCGACGGGATCGATTCGCACTCGACGCAGTACCAGAACGCCAACAACTCGGTGCGTGTCACCGACGAGTTCATGCAGGCCGTCGCCGACGATGCCGACTGGGCGCTCGTCGCCGTGACGTCGGGTGAGGAGGTGCGCCGCGTGCGCGCCCGCGACCTGTGGCGCCAGATCGCCGAGGCGGCGTGGGACTGCGCCGATCCGGGTCTGCAGTTCGATACCACGATCAACAGGTGGCACACCGCCCACACCACCGGCCGGATCAACGGAAGCAATCCTTGCTCCGAATACATGCACCTCGACAACAGTGCGTGCAATCTGGCGTCGATCAACCTGCTCAAGTACCTCGACGGCGAGGGCGTGTTCGACGTCGACGCCTTCACCCACACGGTCGAGGTGATGTTCACGGCGCAAGAGATCCTCGTCGGCCGCGCCGATTACCCGACGCCGTCCATCGCCGAGACGAGCCGTCGCTTCCGCCAGCTCGGCCTCGGGTACGCCAACCTCGGCGCCCTGCTCATGGCGCTCGGCTACCCGTACGACTCGGCGGAAGGCCGGGCGTGGGCAGGGGCGTTGACGTCGCTGATGACCGGGCACGCCTACGCCACCAGTGCCCGCACGGCCAGCCGCATGGGACCGTTCGCCGGCTACGCCGACAACGAGGAGCACATGCTGCGCGTGCTGCGCATGCACCGCGATGCAAGCCACCAGATCGACGGTGCGGATGCCGTGCCGCCCGAACTGCTCACAGCCGGTCAGGAGGCGTGGGACACTGCCGTGCGCGACGGCACCGAGTTCGGGGTGCGCAACTCCCAATCCACGGTCCTCGCACCCACCGGTTGCCTCGTGGGTGGGTCACTCGTTGCTACCGACCAAGGCCTGGTGCGCCTGCGCTCGGTCGGTGACCCCGACGGCGCGAAGTGGCAGAACGTCTCGTTCGGCGTGCTCACCGACGAGGGCACGCAAGAGGCGAGCAGGTTCTATGTCAACGGTCTCGAGCAGGTCGTCGACGTGCGCACCAGCCGTGGATACCGAATCGCAGGCACCACAAAGCACCGCATCAAGACCATCGACGACCACGGCGAATGGGTGTGGCGCCGTTTCGCCGATCTGCGGCCAGATGACCGTGTCCCACTGGCGCTCGGCCAGCTCATCGGCACACCGAAGGTCGTCGTCCTGCCGCCGCTCTCCGAGAAGATGGCGTGGGCAGGAGAGCACCACGTCACGACGCCCACCAGGATGAGCCACGAGCTCGCAGAGCTGGTCGGCTACTTCATGGGGGATGGTTCGCTGCACGCCCGCGGGCTGCGGCTGTGCGTGACCGACGGCGACGACGATGTCGTTCAGCGGCTCGAAGTCCTCGCCAAGGAGCTGTTCGGCATCCAGGTGCACGCCCAGCCGAACGCCGGGTACGTGAGTGTCGAGCTGCAATCGGTGCGGCTGGCAGAGTGGTGGCAGGCCTGCGGTTTCGCCAAGCGGCGACCGCACGAGGGCCACGTCGGCAAGGGATACGTCCCGCATGTGCCCGACGCCGTGTTGCACAGCAACGACCCGGCCGTCTACCGGGCGTTCCTGCGGGGCCTGTTCGAAGCGGATGGGACGGTCACTGCCGGCTACCCGTCATGGACGACCGCGAAGGCTGAGTTCGCCGACGAGGTGCAAACGCTGCTGCTGGCGCTCGGCTTCGTCACCACGCGTTCGGCGCAGGTCAGCGGGCGCGGTTCGGCACTGTCGGTGGTGCGCCTGCTGAACAGGGCCTCGAACGAGCGCTTCCTCGACGAGATCGGATTCATCTCGGCTCGAAAGGCGCGAGCTGTTGACGTCAGCGACATCGCTCAGGCCGCGCGCTACGACAAGATCCCGGTCTCGCGCACCGTGATCGACCGCGTCGCACCGGTCAATGACCGTGACCGGAAGGTGGCCTTGATGGAGTTCGCCCGCTCCGGCGCCATCACTCGGCGGCTCGCCACAGCCCTTCACCAGCGCTCCGGTGACCCCGAGCTCGGTCACCTGCTCGGGTTCTTCTACGACACGATCGCCACCGCAGAGCTCGGCGATGAAGAGCTCACGTACGACCTGTCGGTGCCGGCGAACGTCACTTACGTGGCGAACGGCTTCGTCAGCCATAACACGATCGGATTGATGATGGATTGTGACACCACCGGGGTCGAGCCTGACCTCGGGCTGGTGAAGATGAAGAAGCTCGTGGGCGGCGGCACGATGTCGATCGTCAACCGCACTGTGAGCCGGGCGCTGACCCGGCTCGGCTACGACGCCACGCAAGCGGCCGAGATCGTGTCGTACGTCGACGCCAACCACTCGATCATCGGCGCACCACATCTAGCGCCCGAGCATCTGGCGGTCTTCGCCTGCTCGATGGGCGACAACACGATCCATTACGAGGGCCACGTGCGGATGATGGGTGCCGTGCAGCCGTTCATCTCGGGCGCCATCTCCAAGACGGTCAACATGCCAGAGGACGTGACAGTGGAGGACGTCGCTGCGCTGCACGAGCTGTCATGGCGGCTCGGCATCAAGGCCGTCGCCATCTACCGCGACAACTGCAAGGTCGGCCAACCACTGTCGGCGACGAAGAAGGAGCCGGCGGCCCTTGGGGTGCCGGCAACCGCGACGGAACTGGTGGAGCGGGTGGTCGAGAAGATCGTCCATCGCCCGATCCGCCAGAAGCTGCCTCGCAGCCGGCGGGGCCGCACGTTCGAGTTCCGCGTCGCCGACTGCAAGGGCTTCGCCACCATCGGCGAGTACGAGGACGGCCAACCTGGCGAGATCTTCCTCACCGTGTCGAAGCAGGGTTCGACGATGTCAGGGATCATGGATGCCTTCGCCAAGAGCATCAGCTACGGGTTGCAGTACGGGGTCCCGCTGCGGGCATTCGTCGACGCGTTCACCAACATGCGCTTCGAGCCCGCCGGTATGACCGACGATCCCGACATCCGCTTCGCCACATCGGTGATGGACTACCTGTTCCGTCGTCTGGCGCTCGAGTACTTGACCTACGACGAGCGCGAGGAGCTGGGGATCTTCTCGGTCGACGAGCGGTTGCAGCCGACGCTGCCAGGCGTCGAGGAGTCGTCCACCGAGACGACGATGGGCTCGGAGATCTCTCCCGATCCCAAGTCGGTGCCCTCGGCTGGTGAGTTGGCACAGCAGATGCTCGACGGCACGTTGCCGGTCACGCCGGTCGACAACACGCCAGCTGCGGGTGTGATCCGCAACTCCGACGCACCGATGTGCATGCAGTGCGGGGTGCAGATGATGCGCTCCGGCTCGTGCCACGCCTGCCCGAGCTGCGGTTCGACGAGTGGCTGCAGCTGAGCGGCGGTACGCGCACCATGGCCATCCGAGACAAGATCGCAGCCAACGCCCAACCGCACCTGCAGCCCGGTGAGCAGATCCAGGGAGTGTTCTCCGCCCAGACGATGAGCCAGTGGTGGATCCTGTTGACCATCTGCAGCCACCGCCGGGCCGGCGGTGGGCCGACCGCTGCCACCGCCAGGTACCTGAGCCGCCCGTTTACCGAGAACGGTCAGCGGACGGGGATACCGATCAGTTGCTGCAATCGCGCAGTGAGGTCGGATTGAGGCATGGCTTTGCCGTCGATGCTGCGGATGGCGGCGATGCCGCGGGTGGAGGAGCACAGCCAGGCGCCTGCGGCGCCGAGCAGGTCATCGATCGTCGCCGGGCGAATTGCGCCTTTCATCCCGATGTCGCCGAGGCGGTCGAACAACAGCTCCTGGGTGGTACCGCGCAGGATGCCGGTGTCGGTCGGAGGTGTGCGGATCGTGTCGTCGTGCTCCCAGATGACGGTGCTGCTCGGGCCCTCCAGCACCGTGCCCTCTGCGCTCGTGAAGATCACGTCGTCGGCACCGACCGAGGCTGCATGACGCTTGGCCGCCATGTTGACGGCGTATGAGAGGTACTTCACGCCGCCGAGCAGCCACGGTGACTGCTGGCGGGCTGCGGCCGGATAGCCCAGCGACAGGTTGACGACGGCGACGCCGTCGCGACGTTGTGCCACCAAGGTGGGAGAGATCGGTACCAGCGTGCCGTACGCGGTAGCGGGCTGCCCGTCCGGCTCTCCTTCCTGACCGCGGCTGACCACCAACTTGAGAACGCCCTCGGCATCAGACGGCCAGTCAGCGACGAGCTCGGCGATCAGCGCCGCCCAGTCGTCGTCGCCCGGGCCGCGGATGCCGAGCGCAGCCG
>Ga0136622_10001156_pt1 | contig 10962 bp, 9 predicted proteins | sample AntDrymUQ4482106_2_FD_104803 | JGI IMG/M metagenome (GOLD analysis project Ga0136622, IMG submission 104803) | Polar desert sand microbial communities from Dry Valleys, Antarctica - metaG UQ448 (21.06) | ecosystem: Environmental > Terrestrial > Soil > Desert | place: Antarctica: Dry Valley...
GCCCCGGCCCTGGCGCCACCGCTCGCCTGCAGCCTCGCCCTGAGGGAACGCGGCGATCTGTCGGCGCGCGTCGCTCTTTGGCGGAAGTGCGACACGCTTAATCCCAAGGTCGCTGGTGGAGCGACACCTCGGTTCTGCTGGAGCGGGGTTCGCCACCGGCAGGCGAGCGAGGTTAGCGAGGAGGGCGAGCCTGCCTCGACCCGCCCGAGTCGCCCTATGCGCGTACGTCGGTCGCATGTGTCGGCGTCATTGCGGCTCGATCCGCATCAGAGCAGGGATTGCGGCCGATCCGCGGGCGTCGACGTACGTCGATGTGTCGCGTGTGTGGCACGTATGGACGTGGACGTGTGCCAAGCCTTGATCGGCGCCTCCAGCGTCGCCCAGCTCGAGGACAACGTCGCCGCGCTCGAGCGCCTGGACTTCACGCAGGAGGAGCTCGCCGAGATCGACCGCTACGCGACCGACAGCGGCATCAACATCTGGGCCGGGTCGAGCGAAGGTTGAATCTGTCGCCTTCGACCTCGTTCTGGATCCGCTAGATCGCGACCGCTACGCCGACGCGGCGAGGAGGGCTTCGCCCTCGCGGATGTACCGCTTCGCGCCGACGGAGCGGTAGAACGCGAGCGCCTTCTGCAGCTGGACGTCCGCCTCCGACCGGCGGCCGGCGGCAACGAACGCCTCTGCCGCCCGCAGGCGCAGCTCGGCCTCGTCCACGCGCCACGCATGCTCGCCCGCGATGTCGGCCGCTCGCTCGTATTCGCCCTCGAGCACCGCAGCGGCAGCGCGTACCCACGCCCGGTCGGCGCGTGTCTCGAGAATGGCGGGCAGTTCCTCTCTCACCTCGAGGACGTCCGCGGCCAGGGCAAGCGTCATCACCCCGAACGACGTCGCGCTGCCCTTCAGCACGGACACCAGCTCGCGCGCCAACCGGCGAGCATCCTCGATCCGTCCGAGCGGGAGATCGACGCGTATATGGCACCCCAGAGCGGGAGCCAGCGCCTGCGGCTCCTTCGCCTCGCGAGCGAGCGCGAGCGCGCGAGCGGCGGAGACGGTCGCGGCCTCCTCGTCGTCGCGCGCCAGGTAGATGCCCGCCAGATGCTCCCGGATGAACCCCTCGTTGTAGTGCGGCGAGCCAGCTTCGCAGGCCGCGATGAAGTCCTCCGCCAGCGGCACGAACTCGTCCCAGCGCCCGAGGTCGGAAAGGGTGAGGAGGATCTGGCCCTCGAGGTAGCGGCCTACCGGCGCGTTCCCGAGCCTCTCCGCTGCTTCCTTACCCAGTAGCTGCAGCTCGTGGGCCCGCTCCACGTTGCTCTGCATCGCCGCGAGGTTGTTGTACGCGCGCCCGAGTTCCGCGTTGTTCGTTGCGTCTGCGATCTCGATCGCCCGCTCCAGATCCGCGATCCCACCCTCGTCGCCCGCATTCCCGCGGGCGCTGCCGATGTTGATCAGCGCCGACGGGACGAGCTCGGAGAGACCGAGCGTCTCCGCCATCTCGAGCGCCTCACGCCCCGCGCGAATCGCCTCTTCCGTCTCGTCCGCGAGCATCGCGTAGCGCGAGACCTCGAGGAGGACGCGCGCGGCGGATACGCTCGCGGGCCGATCGCGCACGAGCTCGCGGGCCCGCTCGAGCTGGGCTCGCCCGCGATCGTTCTGACCCTGGTCCCACCACGACATTGCCAGGAGGACACACGCCTCCGCCCCGGTCTCGGGGTCGCCGGCCGCGAGTAGCGCGTCGCGCGCCTCCTCCAGATGCGCGATCCCCCGCTCGTCTCCCGCTCGACGGAGCGCCGCGGCGAGCTGGAACAGCACCCGCGGGTGCTCTTCCTTCGGGACCCCGAGCTCGAGCGCCTCCTCCAAGAACCGTGCGGCGCTCGCGAAGGCGTTGAGCCCGATCGCCCGCTCGCCTGCGCGTTGGAGCGCGTTGGACGCGGACTCCGCGAGCAGGCCCGCGTCGACGCCGGCCGCGCGAGCGAGCTCGAGCGCGGAGAGGTAGTGGTACGCGAGCAGGTCGGCCTGATCCTCCGGTCGGCCGAGCGACTCGATCCACTCGGCAGCCCGGCGATGCCGCTCCGCCCGAGCGGCGCGCGGGATCGAGCCGTAGGCGACGTCGCGGACGAGCACGTGCCGGAACGCGTACTCGCTCTCACCGGCGACGGAACTCCGGCGCGCGCGGCGCACGAGCTCGCGCCGCTCGAGCGCGTGCATGCGCTCCTCGACCTGGAAACGGTCGCGCTCGCCTATCGCCCCCAGAGCACCCGACCAGAAGACCTTCCCCACGACCGCGGCGTTCTGGAGCAGCTCCTTGTCCTCCGCGTCGAGGGCGTCGAGCCGGGCGGCGATGATCCCCTGGACAGAGCCGGGAAGCTCGAGCTCCTCCCCTCCGCGCTCGGCGACCATGCGCGCGAACTCCTCGGCGTAGAGCGGGTTTCCGCCTGCACGCTCGAGCAGCGTCGTCTGCACCTCCGCCGGCAGCACCGAGCGCTCGAGCAGCGCGTGCACGAGGCGCGCGGTCTCCTCGTCGGAGAGCGGCGCGAGCGAGATCGTCGTCGCGTTCGCCTTGCCGCCGCCCCAGCTCGGCCGCCGCGTTAGCAGCTCGGGGCGCGCGGTGCCGACGACGAGGACGGGGACGTCGGTGAGCCAGTCGACGAGGTGGTCGACGAAGTCGAGGAGTCCGTCGTCTGCCCAGTGCAGGTCCTCGAAGACGAGTACGAGCGGCCGCTCCTCGGCGAGCGCATCGAAGAACCTCCGCCACGCCGCGAACGCCTCGCCGCGGCGATCCCCGCTCGCCTCGTCCGCCGCGAGGCCGACGAGAGGCCGCAGGTGCGAATCGAGCCACGCCGACTCGGACGCGTCCGGCAGGAGCGACGCGAGCATTTCGCTTAGCTTGCGCGCCGTCTCCTCCGTCGAATCCGTCTCGAGGATTCCGGCCTGCGCCTTGACCATCTCCCCGAGCGCCCAGTAGCTCACGCCTTCGCCGTACGGCAGGGAGCGGCCCTGGCGCCACATGACGAGGCGGTCGCCGCGGTCGATCTCGGCGAAGAGCTCGCCGAGGAGCCGGCTCTTTCCTATACCGGGCACGCCGATGAGCGTCGCGAGCTGCGGAACGCGCTCGTCGGCCGCTCGTTCCAGCGCCGAGAGGAGCAGGTCGAGCTCCTGCTCGCGCCCGACGAGCGGCGAGCCCGCAGCGCGGGTGAGGTCGACGCCGAAGCGCGCCCGCGCCTGAACAGCCTCCCAGACCGGAACGGGGTTCGCCTTTCCCTTCGCCTGCACCGGCGCGTGCTCGCGGTACTCGATGGCACGCTCGGTAGCGCGGTACGTCTGCTCGCCGACGATGATCCCGTCGACCGGCGCAGCCGACTGCAGGCGCGCGGCGGTGTTCACGACGTCGCCCGAGGCCATCCCCTCGCCCTCGGCCGGCCGCGCGCCAAGCGAGACGAGCGCTTCGCCGGTGTTGACGCCGATCCGGACGTGCAGCTCACTCTCCTCGGCCACCCAGTCGCGGATCGCGAGCGCCGCCCGGACGGCTCGCTCCGGATCGTCCTCGTGCGTCACCGGCGCGCCGAACAGGGCGACGACGGCGTCGCCGATGAACTTCTCCACCGTCCCTCCGAAACGCTCGAGCTCCTCCCGCAGCCGCTCCCAGTAAGGGCCGAGGAGCGCGCGGACGTCCTCGGGATCCATCTCCTCCGAGCGCGACGTGAAGCCGACGAGGTCGGCGAAGAGCACGGTGAGGACCTTGCGTTCCTCGCGAGTCGGGACGGGTGCCGTGAGCGGCGTTCCGCACATCCCGCAGATCCGGAAGCCGGCAGGGTTTTCCTGGCCGCAGTTGGGGCAGATCACGCCCAAAGCCTATGCGGGGCGAGCGAGACGAAGAAGGGCGCCGTGAGGCGCCCTTCCTTCGCTCGCTATTCACGCGACCTACGGCGCTGCGGCCACCGCGGCGTCCGCCTGCGGGATGCCGAAGCCGTACGTCGTGTCGTAGCCCGGCTTGCCGAGATCCTGCGCGGTGCTCTTCCGCCGCTCGATGACCATCTCGGAGGAGACGATGGAGATGCTCCGGCGCTCCACGACCATCGCGCCCGGGACGATGGAGGCGATCCCCCGCGCGACGACCATCTCGGAGGAGACGATGGAGATGCTCCGGCGCTCCACGACCATCGCTCCCGAGACGACGGCCGCGCTCCGACGACTGACCGCGGACGTGCAGTTCCCCGTGCTGGACGAGTCCATCCGGGAGGCGATGCGGGAGGCATTCCGCCGGTTCCACGAGCTGTGGGAGCACGCGATGCCGTCCAACTGGAAGGGATTCGAGCCGCACGAGGTCATCGCCACAATCGAACGGGTACGTGTGGCGGGATTCGTGCTCGTGTGGATCTCGAGAGCAGAGATCGTCCGGGACGTTCTCGCGGCCGACGAGGGCGAGACCGCTGCGGTGCTTCTCGCGCGTCGTGACGATGTGCTCGACGATGCGGTCGCCTGCTTGTCCGAGATCGAGCATCCCGACCTCGTCTTGATCCGCGACGGCATCGAGGAAGCGATCCGCGCCCTACGCGGCGGGCTCCCGCGGGCAGCGCAGGCGCTGGCGAGTGTGGCGTTCACCTCCGAGATCCACGAGTTCTTCGAGATGGGAACGAAGGCGAGTCGAAAGCGGATGATCGAAAGCGACCCGGAGGACGCTCCTCTGGGTCAGCTCCGTCTACGCACCATCTTCGTCGCCGGCGCGAAGGCGTTGGACGAGTTCCGCCCCGACCGGGCGCTTCCTGTCCGCTCCGACTTCAACCGCCACAACAGCGCGCACCGCCTGACCCGCGAGCAGTGGACGGAGGCGAACGCGCTGTCGGCGATCATGCTTGCGACCGCGCTCCTTCGAGAGATGCAGTACTGGTACGAGCTCGACGACGCCAAGTCCTGATCCACAGCGTGCGGCGGATCCTCGAAGACGATGCGCCTCGTCTCGGCGGGAACCTGGTCGAGCACACGCTCCTCGACGAACAGGTGGTTCCTCAGGCTCAACCCTCCGATACCGGCACTCCCCTCCGGCGAGTCCGGGGCGGAGCTGGTCGCCTTCGCGCTCGGAGAGAAGTGGCCTCCGGCGGAGGGCGACCGGCGGGTGAGCCGCGACTCACCATTTTACTCACCATTTCGGGGCTCGGCGCTGAACTCGCTACGCTCTCCCGATAGAGAAACCCGCCGTTTCCAGCGGGTTCTGAGGTGGAGCTAGGCGGGCTCGAACCGCCGACCTCCTGGGTGCGATCCAGGCGCTCTCCCAACTGAGCTATAGCCCCGCGGCAGCCGATTGTAGCCGCGGCGCGGACCTGAAGTCCTACGGCCCGAACGGGTTGTTCGCGCCGGGTGGCGGTTGCGAGGGTGTAGCTGGCGTGGCCGGGCGCGGGCAGATCGTGACGTCCTCGGCCGGCGGCACGATGCGCGGCTTGTCTTGTGCGTGTGGGATCGCGGTGCCGCCGATGAGCATCCCGATGACGAGCAGCCAAAGCGCGGCTGTTATACGCGCCCAGACCGGGTACGGCCGTGTCTCCGCGCTCGCGGGCGGGGCGCCGATCGGTGTTGCCGTGGCCGCGGGTCGCGGCCGTGGAGACGCGTAGGCCGGGGCAGGGAGGGCGGCTCTCGCTCGCGCGCCGAGCTCGGGGTCGACGAGAGCGAGCTCGGGGCTGAGCGGCTCGGCTGCCATGGCTCACGAATTCTGGCTGAGTGCCGACTTCCCTCGCCTCCCCGTTACGAGTTAGTCACGAGGTTTCCACAACGCCGCAGAACCATGCGCCTTTGCGGCGCTCCTGTCCGATCGGGACATCTGGCGCCGTGCGACCGCCGCGACTACCACCGGTGCGACAGCTACGAAGGGAGGACGCGTGCACGTACGCACGATTGCAGTGGGATTGGTCGCGCTCGGACTGGCCGGTGGGGCGGCAGCCCTGGCAACGGGCTCGGCGACATCGCGTCAGCAAGAGACGATCACGGCCTGCCAGAAGAACTTCCTGCGCGTCGTCAGCGACGCGACGAAGTGCCGCAAGGGAGAGCGTGTGGTGACCTGGAGCAAGCAAGGCCAGGTCGGCCCGGCCGGCCCCGCCGGTCCCATGGGCGAGGCTGGACCAGCGGGCGCGAGAGGGCCGGCCGGACCAGCAGGTTCAGCAGGGCCGGTCGGGCCAGCCGGACCTGCAGGGGCCGTCGGACCAGCCGGCGCAATGGGCCCAGCCGGAGCTGCGGGCCAAGCCGGACCCGCCGGGCCACGGGGACCGCAAGGTCCGCCCCTCGCGTCGCTGGACGCGCTCGAAGGCTCGGCGTGCGCGCGCCAGGACGGATCCGCCGGCACGGTCGACGTCTCGACCGGGGCAGGCGGCGTCATCGCGCTCACGTGCGCGGGTGGTGCTCCTCCACCTCCGCCGCCTCCTCCTCCGCCCGGCGGTCTCGTGATCAACGAGATCGACTACGATCAGGTTGGCGCGGACTCCGGTGGATTCGTCGAAATCGCGAACACGACAGCCGCGGCGATCTCGATCGACGGCCTCGCGCTCGTTCTCGTGAACGGCGGAGACGGTCAGGAGTACGCTCGGGTCGCGCTCACGGGATCGCTCGCCGCCGGCGCCTACCTCGCGCTCGACATCGAGGCGCAGAACGGGGCGCCTGACGGCGTTGCGCTGATCGACACGGCATCGAAGGCGCTGCTGGACGCGTTCTCGTACGAGGGCGAGATCCGTGCCGCGGTGATCGACGGGCAGACCTACGACCTCGTCGAAGGAGCCGCGCTCGATGCGACTGTCGTCGACTCGAACACGGTCGCCGGCTCGTTGTCGCGGATTCCGAACGGCCGCGACTCGAACAACGCGGCGACGGACTGGGCGTTCACGACGACGCTCACGAAAGGAGCCGCGAACGTCGCGTCCTCCTAGAGCAAAAGTCAGCCTCCCGCGTCCGGCCTCTTACGCCGGGCGCGGGAGCGCCCTCGGCGGGCGAGCTTGTCGTCGAGCTCGGCGAGTTCGCGCTCGAGCTCGCGGTAGCGCTGCCAGCGCTCTGAGGCGAGTCGTCCATCGGCGAGTGCAGCTTGCACGGCGCAGCCCGGCTCGCTCTCGTGTCGACAGTCCGTGAACCGGCACTGAGCCGCGAGCGCGGCGATGTCGTCGAATGTCTCATCGAGCCCGTCGGCGGCAACCCAAAGATGGAGTTCCCGCATGCCCGGGTTGTCGACGATAAGACCTCCGCCGGGAAGGACGATCAGCTCTCTGCGAGTGGTGGTATGCCTGCCCGAGCCGTCCGGTCGGATGGAGCCGGTGGCAAGGAGATCCTCGCCGGCGAGGGTGTTGACGAGGGTGGACTTCCCCACGCCGGACGGGCCGAGCAGCGCTGTAGTCACCCCGGGGGTGAGGTAGAAGCGGACGTCCTCGAGGCCCGCCCCTGTGCGAACCGACACGCCGTGCACGGGAACTCCGAGCCCCGCCAGCTCGGCGGCCACCTCGTCGACGTCCGGCACGAGGTCGGCCTTCGTGAGGAGCAGCACCGGCCGCGCACCGCTCTCCCAGGCCAGGGTGAGGTAGCGCTCGAGGAGCGCACGGCTGAGCTGGTCACCGAGCGCGGCAACGATGAACACCACATCGACGTTCGCCGCGACGACCTGCTCGCGCACATCGTCCGAGCCGGGCTCGTGCGCCGCGCGGCGAGAGAACTTCGTACGGCGAGGGAGAACCGCCCGGATCGTCGGTGGAGCGTCCTCCGTGGGATCGAGCGCGACCCAGTCGCCGACGACGGGAAGCTCCGCCCGAGACTCGATCTCGCGTCGCGCCCGCGCGGGCAGCCGTGCGCGGGTCTCCCCGCGCTCGGTGAAGACATCGTAGGCGCCGCGGTGCTGGACAGCGACCCTGCCCGGGTCGAGCCCCGCGGCACGATGGAGCCCGAACGCGTCAGCCCAGCCGTCGTCCCAGCCGAGCGTCGCGAGGTCGAGCACGCTCGTATTGTCGCGGATGAGCGGATCAGGTAGCACCCGGAGGAGGGTGGAGGCCGGTCCTCGGAGGAGCCGGCCTCCACGCCGTCTCCTACTTCACCGACGGGACCTTCACGTCGATCCACACGCTCCGATGGTCCGAGGTCGGGAAACCGCCGACCGCGCCCCACGTCGGGAAGTCGAACACCCCGGTGAGCCGGAACAGCGGATCGGCCCGGAGAGGCCAGAAGACTCCGGCGGCGACGAGCTGGAGGTTCTTCCGCGGGAGCACATAGTCGGCCCGGAGGTTTCCGGGCGCTGTGTCGGAGAAGTCCGCGGTGTCGAACCGCGGGTCGCCCTTGTGGCTGGCGTTGATGCCCCCCTGAAGCGTCGTCGCCTCGACGGCACCCGCGCTCTCAGGCGTGAGCTTGCCGTTCACGAGTGGATGCTCGAGCAGCTGTTGGATCGAGCCCGGGACGCTGTCGCCGTCGAGCGGGTCGGAGTTCTGGTCACCTGCGATGACGAAGAGCTCGCCGGGCTCGAGCCCTCCTCGCTGACCCTCGTCGTCGTAGATGTAGCTCGACTTGCCCGGCGTGATGTAGTCGGCCCAGAAGCGGATCTCGTCGTGGTTTCGCCGCCCGTTTCGGTCCTCGGATCCGTCGAAGACCGGCGGCGTGGGATGCGAGACGAGGAAGTGAACGGTCTTTCGGCCGATCTGGATTGGAACGTCCCAGTGGCTCTTCGACGAGAGCCGCAGGATCTCCACCTCGTCAGGAGAGTAGAACGGCCTCGGGATCAGGTTGCCTGGCATGTCCTCCCAGAGGAACTTCCGGAAGGTGCGCACGTCTTCGTAGGCGATGGGATATTTCGAGTAGACGACCATCCCGAACTGGCCCGGGAAGAAGCCGAAGCCCGTACGCGTCGTTCGCATACGCGGCCGTGCCAGGCGTCGTGCCGACCACGCCGTCGCCGTTCAGATCCTTGCCGGAGAACACGCCGGTGTTCGACGCGGCGATGAATGCGTAGTCGTAGTCGATCGGCGCTGCGCCCACCTGACCGACTTCGAGGAAACTGCTTCGGAAGAGGTTCTCCGGTCCCGGAGCGACATCGACATCGCCGTTCTGGAGTGGGTCGAACTCGTTCACGAGAAGGACGTCGGGTCGCACCCGTTGTACGACCTCGGCGACGTTTCGGATCTGGCGCCGGAAAACGTCATCGACCGCCGGCTCGGACAGCTGGGCTTGCAGTAGCCCGGCTGTACCGCGGTTGAGCGAGGCATTGAAGGTCGCGAAACGCACGTCTGCACTCGGTGGCGCGGCCGACGCGACCGCGGACGCGATGCCCAGCGCCGCAACCACCGCGACGAGCAATCTTCTCATGAGACTCCCCTCTGGAGTTGGTCATTCGGGTCTTACCACACTCCCGAAGATTCAAGGCATGGGTGTGAGCAACCGGCCAAACTTCGGTGAAGAGCTGCGTCCAGGTCGGACCAGGAATGCGAGCTTGAATCGCGAGTTCGGCCCGCAGAGCGCTGCTAGGTTCGGGAGCGTGACGTCGGACGGCCGTCCCACGCCTCGCGTTCGCGACGGCGTTCGCGCCGCGCTGCCGCTCGTGCTCGGCCCGATCCTCTTCGGGCTCTCGTACGGGGTGCTCGCCGAGGAGGCGGGAATGAGTGCTGTCGCAGCGGTCGTGATGTCCGCGACGACGTTCGCGGGCTCGGCGCAGTTCGCGGCCGCCTCCGTGTTGGAGGACGGCGGCACCGTGCTCGCGGCGGTCGTGTCAGCGGTCTTGCTCAACGTCCGCTACATCGGGCAGAGCATCGCGGCAGCATCGATCTTTCCCGGGAGCCGGCCGCGAAAGTTCGTCGAGTCTCAGTTGATCGTGGACGAGTCCTGGGCGCTCTCTGGGAGGTCGGGACGATTCGAGTGGCCGATTCTCGTCGGGGCCGGTCTTCTTCTCTACGCGCTCTGGGTCACGAGCACTGCGATCGGGTCCGTCGTCGGCAGCGTCCTCGGCGATCCCAACGATCTGGGGCTCGACGCCGCGTTCGCCGCGCTCTTCCTCGCGCTCGCGAGGCCGTACCTGCGGGAACAAAAGGCCGTCGCGGCCGCGCTGATCGCTGTCGCTATCACCCTTGTGCTGATTCCCCTCGCGCCCGCCGGCGTTCCTCTCGTCGCGGCCTCGGCGGCGTGCTTGCTCGGTCTCAAGCGATGAGCGACATCTGGATCGTCGTGCTCGTGGTAGGAGCGTTCACGATGGTGTTCAAGGCGGCGGGGCCGGTGTTCCTCGGCAGGCGCCGGCTTCACGCGAAGGCTCAATCCGTCGTCGCTCTTGTCGCCCCGGTGATGCTCACAGCGCTCGTCGTCACGCAAGCGGTCGGCGGCGACGAGGAGATCGTCGTGGACGCGCGCATTCCCGGAGTCGTCGCGGCAGGGATCGCGATCTGGCGTGGAGCGCCGATCGTCGTAGCGATGGTCGTCGCCGCGCTCGTGACCGCTCTCGTACGTGTAGCTCTCTAAGAGTCACACGGAAAGGTGTGCGGCCGCGAAAGCGGACGCCTTCAGGGATTTTCGCACAACCGAAATCGCGCGAGCGGATTTTGGTCTTGCGCCTACGGCTCAGCCCGACGCCAGAAGACAGCCGCAGCGCCGATCGCCTCGGCGGCGAGGCTGAGCACCGCGATCACGAGAAGCCACAGTCGAAAGTGCCGCATGCGTCCAAAGATCGGACGCGAGCGGCTGGATCTTGAATGCGCAGAGCGTCTGAGGCGTCGCGGAAGCACGCTTGGATATCCCCCAAAACCGCCGGAAATAAACGCTTCTGGTGATCTCTCCGGGAAGCCCGGCATCGGACTTCCCGGAGAGGCTGGTAGCTGCTTGATCGGGTTCACGGCGGGCCGGATGACGGCCACGACACGGCGCCGGATCGCCACCCTCCCTCGCCGTCCAGGCTTACCAGCATGCACGACGAGCGAGTGCGTCGCCCGGCTTGGTCGTGACCGCCCCCGGCTGCGCGTCAGTTTCACATCAAGC
>Ga0136622_10001157_pt1 | contig 10959 bp, 8 predicted proteins | sample AntDrymUQ4482106_2_FD_104803 | JGI IMG/M metagenome (GOLD analysis project Ga0136622, IMG submission 104803) | Polar desert sand microbial communities from Dry Valleys, Antarctica - metaG UQ448 (21.06) | ecosystem: Environmental > Terrestrial > Soil > Desert | place: Antarctica: Dry Valley...
CAATCCGTTTGGATTGCGCGATCGCGCGAGCCCGGAGCTAAGCCATCGTCGGATCGCGGGAGAGCTCGAGGAGCCGCAGAACGAGGGCGCGGAGCACCTTGCGCTCGACGGTGGGGTTCTGATCAACGAGGTGCCGGAAGGCCTCGCGAGTCAGGACGAAGAAGCGCACGGGCGTCTTCACCGTGACCGTCGCCATCCGCGGCACCTGCTCGAGCAACGCGATCTCGCCGACGAAGTCGCCAGCGCCGAGTGTGGCGAGGTGCTTGCCCCTCGCCTCGACCTCGACGGTGCCGTCGATGATCACGAAGAACTCCCGCCCGGTCTCGCCCTCCTTGCAGAGCACCTTGCCCGGCGGGGCCTCGAGGTCGTCGGTCAGCCGCGCCAGCTCGACGAGCTCCTTGCGTGAGAGGCCCTCGAACAGGGGTGCCCGCTTAAGCGCCTCCACCTTCTTGTCCTGGGCTGAATAGCCTCATGGCGCACTACCCGATTCGTGCCCCTTGGCGCAGTCCAGCGCCGCGCTCGACGCGGCGTCGAGGCGCCGCTCGCTGCCCTGGGCTTTCCAGACCCGGGCTCGTGAGGACGTGCGAGCCGCTACTGGCGCTGGGGCCGTCTACTCGGGTTTCTCGGCCTGCGCAGCACGCTGCGGGGCCAGCATCATCGTCATGTTGCGGCCGTCCTGCTGCGGCCGCTGCTCGATGATCGCGAGGTCCCCGAGATCCTCCGCGAGGCGGTTGAGGATCATCTCGCCGCGCTCGGGGTGCGCCATCTCGCGGCCGCGGAACATGATCGTCACCTTGACCTTGTCGCGCGCGTTGAGGAAGCGCTCGACGTGGCCCTTCTTGGTGTCGTAGTCGTGCTGCGCGATCTTCGGCCGGAACTTGATCTCCCGGATGTTGATCTGCTGCTGGTGCTTGCGCGCGGCCTTGAGCTTCTGGGTCTGCTCGTATTTGTACTTCGAGTAGTCGAGCACCCGGCACACGGGCGGCTTGGCGTCTGGGGCGACCTCCACCAGGTCCAACTCACGGCTCTCTGCGTACCGGACGGCCTCGTTCGTCTTCATGATCCCGACCTGTTGGCCGTTCTCGTCGATGAGGCGCACCTCGGGAACGCGGATGCGTTCATTGATGCGGGTGGTGTCGCGCTCCGGCGGTTGCCGGTCGAACCTTCTAGGGACCGGCACTAGCTGGTGAGGGTGCGACGGGCCGTCAAGCGGGGCGCCGCACTGTGTTGGAACGCGTCATCAATGACCCGGAGTATAGCCGCCGGCGCGCTTGAGGGCCCGCAGTCCGGCTCCGCGCGCGACCTCCTCGGCGACGAGCCGGTCGGCGAGCTCGCCGACGTGCGCGCGACCGGCGTCGTGGCCCAGCGCGAGGTCGACGGCGAGCGGGCCCTCCAGCCTGTAGTCGTGCGCGAGCGCCTGCGGCACCGTCGAGGGCCAGTTCGTGGCCGCGACAAGGTCGAAGGCGAGCCCGATGAAGGTGACGCCGGGCGTCCAGTGACCGGGCGGCAGCCATTGCGGCCGGCGCCAGATCAGGTCCAGGCCGCTGAAGAGCACGACCGGGTCGGTGCGCCGCTCGAGGAAGACGAAGCGCCAGCCGATCTCCCCCTCGCCGGCCAGCAGCCCCTTGGTGCGGATCGTGCCGACGCGCGCGTCGGTCGGGATCCTGCCCTTGGCGAGCAGCCGCGGCAGGCGCGAGAAGTACGGCGTGCCGATCCACAGCGCGCGGCTCACCCGCAGCTCGTCGAGCGCGCGCACGCCGCCGCCGCGGAACACGTTCTGGCTCGCCCACGCGCCGAGGCTCTCGCCGTAGACGCAGACCTCCGGGCCCGCGTGTGGGAGCCTGCGGCGCAACTCCTCCAGCAGCGCCCGGTGCGTGCGGGCCGCGATCGGCACCTTGGCGGGCATCAGCAGCGTGCGCCTGTCGTGGTACTGGACGACGACCGAGGCGACGTCGCCGCGCGCGAGGTGCTCCTCTGCGGCGACCGGGATCGGGTTCACGTAGCCGCGCAGGGTGGGCGAGCAGACCAGGATCCGCCCGCGCGTGAATGCGCCGAGCCGCTCGAGCTCGTCGACCGCGATGCGGGCGCGCAGCTCGACGGTGGGCGCGGCGTGCAAGCCGACGAACACGCGGATCGGATCCTGCGCGCCGTCCCCGATCTCGTCCCCCGCGACAGCCGTGCCGGTGAAGCGCGAGCCTTCGAAGTCGGCCGCGATCCCCGCGGTCGTCGTGAGCCGGCGCAGCGCCGGGTACTCCGTCAGCCGCGGCCGCCGGGGACGCGAGCGCCGCTCGAGCTGCCGCCACCCGAACAGAGCCGCCGCGCCGGTGGCGCCCACGGCGACGAGCGTGCGCGGACGGTCCAGCGGAACAGTCTCGCGAACAGGCGCCAGCGCTCCGAGCAGCGCGCAGATGCCGCTCACGCGTGCGGCCTGGCCCGCCAGCGAGACGCCGGGATGCGGGTTCGCGGGCAGCTCGGTCAGCACCGCGAGCGCGCCGGCGCCGGCAAGCACCGCGCGTGCGCAGCGCTCGGCGTCGTATCCCGACCCGGAGGCGTGGACCTCGATCGCCCGCGCGAGCCGCAGCACGAGGATCTCCGACGCCGCGCCGGCCAGTCCTCCGAGCGCGGCGCTCGCAACGCTGATCGCGAGTTGCTCGCGGCGGCGGCGGCGCATCAGCGTCGGCGCGAACGAGAGCGCCAGCGCGGCGGCGGCCGTCAGGCCGGCAGTCTCACGCCGTTGCACGTGGGCGGCCGCCCCCGACGACGGGCATGGGCACAGGCACGGGCGACTCAGTCACCCGCGCCGCTGTGCGCAGGGCGCTCGCCGATCTCCGTGCCCAGGCGCTCGGCGATCTCCGCGACCGTCGCCGATCCGAGGTCGCCCTCGCGGTGGCGCCGCAGAGCGGCCCCACCGGACTCGGCCTCGCGGTCACCGACCACGAGCATGTAGGGCACCTTGGCCAGCTCGGCGTCGCGGATCTTGCGCCCGATCGACTCGCTGCGATCGTCGACGCGCGCGCGCAGCCCGGCCTCCGCCAACCGCTCCTGCACCTGCTCGGCGTAGTCGAGATGGCGATCAGAGACCGGCAGCACGAGTGCCTGGACCGGAGCGAGCCAGAGCGGGAACTCGCCCGCGTAGTGCTCGATCAGGATGCCCATGAAGCGCTCGAAGGAGCCCATCAGCGCGCGGTGGATCATCACCGGGCGGTGCTCGGCGTTGTCGGCGCCGGTGTACGTCAGCTCGAACCGCTCGGGCATCACGTAGTCGAGCTGGATCGTCCCGAGCTGCCAGGAACGGCCGATCGAGTCGGTCATGTGGAGGTCGATCTTCGGCCCGTAGAACGCGCCGTCGCCCGCGTTGAGCTCGAACTGCACCCCGCGCTGCACCAGCGCGGACTCGAGCGCCGCCTCCGCGCGGTCCCACATCGCCTCGGTGCCGATCCGCTTCTCCGGGCGGGTCGAGAGCTCCAGCCGCGGCCCGAAGCCGAACGTGTCGTAGATCGCGTAGCCGAAGTCCAGGCAGCGGTTGACCTCGTCGGCGATCTGCTCCTCGGTGCAGAAGATGTGCGCGTCGTCCTGGGTTATGTGCCGCACCCGCAGCAGCCCGTGCAGCGTGCCGCTCGGCTCGTGGCGGTGCACGAGGCCGGCCTCGGAGAAGCGGATCGGCAGGTCGCGGTAGGAGTGCCTGGCGTCGTTGTAGAGCTGGATGTGCGCCGGGCAGTTCATCGGCTTCAGCGCCATCGGGCGATCCTCGACGTCGGTGAAGTACATGTTCTCGCGGTACACGTCCCAGTGCCCCGAGGAGCGGAACAGCTCGACGTCGTAGAGGATCGGCGTCTTGACCTCGCGATAGCCGCGCGCGGCGTTCTCGCGCCGCCACAGCGCGGTCAGCTCGTTGAGCACGATCATCCCGTCCGGGTGCCAGAACGGGCTGCCGGGCGAGAGCTCGGAGAACATGAACAGGTTCAGCTCGCGCCCGAGCTTGCGGTGATCGCGCGCCCGCGCCTGCTCGAGCCGGTCGAGGTGCGCGTCGAGCTCCTTGGCCGAATGGAACGCCGTGCCGTAGATGCGCGTGAGCATCTGGCGCGACGCGTCGCCGCGCCAGTAGGCGCCGGCGAGCGAGAGCAGCCTGAACGCCTTGATCCGGCCGGTGTCGGGTGCGTGCGGGCCGCGGCAGAGGTCGGTGAACGGGCCGTTGGTGTAGAGCGAGACCGTCTCCACGCCGGCGTCGCGGACGAGATCCTCGATCAGCTCGACCTTGTAGGGCTGATCCTCGGCGCGGAAGCGCTCGAGCGCCTGCTCGGGCGCGACGTCCTCGCGCGTGAACTCCTCCTTCGCGCGCACGTGCTCGCGCATCTTCTCCTCCAGCGCCGGCAGGTCGTGGTCGGAGACAGTCACGCCCGCGGGGAACTCGAAGTCGTAGTAGAAGCCGCCCTCGATCGGCGGCCCGATCGAGATGCGCGTGCCGGGGTAGAGGTCGAGCACCGCCGCGGCCAGCACGTGCGCGGTGTCGTGGCGGATCAGCTCGAGCGACTCGGGCGAGCGGTCGGTGACGATCTCGACGCGCTCGCCGTCGGCGAGCGGCCGCGCGAGGTCGCGCAACTCACCCTCCGCCTTCACCGCCAGCGCGGCGCGCGCGAGGCCCGGCCCGATCGCCGCGGCGAGCTCGGCGCCCGTGGCGCCGTCGTCGAGATCCTTGCGGGTGCCGTCGGGGAGCAGGACGTGCACGAGGGGCCGGATGCTAGCTGCGCTACATCCGGAGGCCTCGTTTGCCGATGAAGGGCACATGGAAGCGGCGCTCCGACCCAGCCGTCCGGCCTCGCACGCGATCGACGCGCTCGCAAGCGTGGCGCGCCAGCGCCCCGTCGATGCGATCGAGCGCGCACTTGCCGCTGCGCGCGAGCTGCTCGGCATGGAGCTCGCGTACCTCACGGAGTCGACGGAGGACGAATTCCGTTTCCACGCGCTCGACGGCGACGCCGAGCAGTTCGGGAATCCACGCGCGGACGCGCGCATCCCACGCCGCGAAACGCTGTGCGACCGGATGCTCAGTGGTTCGATCGGAAACGTCATCCCGGATGTCGCAGAGGCCCCGGACGCGCTCGGCGCCACGGGCTCGCCCGGCGTGAGCGCGTACGTCGGCGTGCCGGTCCGGCTCGAGGACGGCACGGTCTACGGCTCGCTGTGCTGCGTTTCCGCGCAAGCCACCCCGGACCTGCGCGAGCGCGATGCGCGCCTGCTGGAGGTGCTCGCGCGCATCATCGCCGACCAGATCGAGCGCGAGCGCGACCAGCGCCGCACGCTGCGCCTCCGCGGCGAGGCGAGCGCCGGCCAGGCGCTGCTCGCCGCGCTCAAGGCGCGAGAGCGCTACACGGCCGAGCACTCCGAGGCGGTAGTCGAGCTCGCCATCGCCGTGGCGGACAAGCTCCGGCTGCCGGAAGATCAGGTGATCGAGGTCGGCCAGGTCGCGCTCCTGCACGACGTCGGCAAGCTCGGCGTGCCGGAATCGATCCTGCAGAAGCCCGGCGAGCTGAACGCGGCCGAGTGGCGGATCATGCGCTCGCACTCGGAGATCGGCGAGCGCGTCGTGGCGTCGATCGCGTCGCTGACGCATCTGGCGCCCGCTGTCCGTGCCGAGCATGAGCGCTGGGACGGCACGGGGTACCCCGACAGGCTCGCCGGCGAGCGGATCCCCCTGGCGAGCCGCATCTGCCTGGCCTGCGACGCGTGGCATGCGATGACCTCGGATCGCCCCTACCGGGCGGCTCTCTCACAGGCCAAGGCCCGCGCAGAGCTCGAGCGCAACGCCGGGACGCAGTTCTGCCCGCATACCGTCGAGGCGCTGCTCGCCGTGCTTCGGGGCAAGCCGCGCTGTGCCGGCCCGGCCACCGTCCCGGCCGCTGAACCGGCGCAGCCCGAGTCCGAGCTGCGCGCGCTGATCGCGGTCGCCGGTGCGGTGGCAGCGGCGCATCGGCTCGAGGACGTGCTCGAGGTGGTCGCCGAGGAGACGCGGAGGGTCGTCGGCGCGTCATCGGTGTCGATCAGCCGCTGGGAGCGCGAGCACAACCGCGTGCAGACGCTCATCAACGTCGGCGAGCTCGGCCCCGGTGAAGAGCGCTTTCCGACGCAGGAGAGCTACGACCTCGCCGACTACCCGCTCGCGGCGCGGCTGCTGAGCGAGGGCGAGTCCTACGTCATCGCGGGCGGCGACGAGCAGCTCGGCACCCACGACCGCCAGCTGCTGGACGCGCTCGGGAAGAGCTCGTACATCGGCGTCCCGGTGATCTTCGACGGCCGGACGTGGGGCAAGCTCGAGACGTTCGCGAACGTCGGCGCAATGCCCTTCACGCGCCGGCACGTGCCTTTCCTGGAGGCGATCGCCGGCCAGGTCGGCGCAGCGATCGGGCGTGCCGAGCTCTTCTCGCGCGTCAACGCGCTCGCCTACGCGGATCCGCTCACGGGTCTCGGCAACCGCCGCGCGCTCGACCAGCTGCTCGAGCCGGCGGTTGAGCGCGGCGGCCCGCTCGCGATCGCATTCTGCGATCTGGACCGGCTGAAGCTGATCAACGACTCGCTCGGCCACGAGGCGGGCGACAGGGCTATACGCCGCACCGCCGACGCACTCGCCGGTGCCGCGCACAGCCGCGCGGGAGCGCACGTCTACCGCGTGGGCGGAGATGAGTTCTGCGTCGTGCTCGTGGGCGCGGGGACCGCGACGGCGGTCGAGCTGGCCACCGAGGCGGGGCGCACGCTCGCGCTCGGCGATGCGCCGCTCGCGCTCTCGTGCGGCGTGGCCGAGCTACGCCCCGGGGCGTCGCCGAAAGACCTCTTCCGCGCGGCCGATGCCGCCCAGTACGTCGCCAAGCGCGAAGGCCGTGGCAGGGTGGTGGTCTTCACGGACGAGCGGGCCGCCGCGCCACTGCCCGGGCGCCGGGCGCGGCGCGACCGCACGCTCGCCGAGACGACCACGCTCGCCGAACGGCTTCTGGCCGCGATCGAGGATGCGCCGCACGCCGAGCGTGCAGCGCACCTCGCGCAGGCCCTTGACGACGCCGCCTGACCCTCAGGCCGGGCGGGTCATAGGCTTCCGGGGATGGATGCCCAAGCCCTGCGCGCGCAGTTCCCGGTGCTCGAGCGCGTCGCCTATCTGAACAGCGGCACCGACGGGCCGCTGCCCGCCGCCGCGATCGCCGCCGTGCGCTTCGAGCTCGAACAGGCCGGGCGCGACGGGCGCACGACGGCGCACTTCGAGCGCCGGATCGAGCTCCAGGACCAACTGCGCACCGCCTACGCCGGACTGCTCGGCGTGCCGGTCGACGAGCTCGCGCTGACGACCTCGACCACCGACGGGCTCGGGCGCGTGCTCGCCGGGCTCGATCTCGGCTCAGGGGACGAGATCGTCACCTCCGACCAGGAGCATCCCGGACTGCTCGGGCCGCTGCTCGCCGCGCGCCGCCGCGGGGTCACGGTGCGCGCGGTCCCGCTTGCGCACGTGGCCGAGGCGGTCGGCCCCGGCACGACGCTGGTGGCGCTCTCGCATGTCAGCTGGGTCGGTGGCGAGGTCGCGCCCGCCGCGCTCGCCGAGCTCGATATCCCCGTGATCTTCGACGGCGCGCAGGGCGCCGGCGCGATCCACGTCGACCCGCGCGCGCTCGGCTGCGTCGCCTACGCCGGCTCAGGCCAGAAGTGGCTCTGCGGCGCCGACGGCACCGGGCTGCTCTGGATCGATCCGGCGTTCGCGGAGAAGGTCGCGCCCGTCACCGCCGGCTATATGACGTTCTCCGATCCGGCCGCCGGCCTCGAGGGTGCGTTCAAGGACACGGCGGCGCGCTTCGACACACCGGTGCTCGGGCGCGAGACGCTCGCGCTCTCGGCTGCGGCGATCCGCGGGCTCGAGCAGGCAGGCTGGGAGGCTGTGCAGGCGAGAGCCGTCGCACAGGCGCGCCGGCTCGCCGACCTGCTGCGCGAGAGCGGCCGCGCGGTCATGCCGCGCGGCGCCACCACGCTCGTGACATGGGAGGACCCCTACGCCGAGCAGTCGCGCGACCGGCTGGCCGAGGCGGGCGTGGTCGTGCGCAACCTGCCCGGCCGCGCGTTGCTGCGCGCATCAGTGGGAGCCTGGAACGACGAGTCGGACTTCGAGCGGCTGCTCAGCGCGCTCTGACGAGCTCTGTCACGTTCCCGATCCCGTTCTGCTCGAGCAGGAAGCGCTGCGGATAGGCGGGCGCCGGTCCGGCCGGCTCTTCCAGCCGCTCGCGCTCGTCAGCGCCCAGCTCGAGGCCGTCGGCGCCGAGCAGGTCCTCGAGCTGCTCGAAGGTGCGCGGTCCGACGATCGGCGCTGTCACGCCCTCGGTCCCGAGCAGCCATGCGAGCGCGACCTGCGGCGTCGTGACGCCGCGTTGCTCGGCGATCTCGCCCGCGACGTCGACGACGCGGAAGTGGCGCTCGGTCGCGCGGCGCTCGTAGTCCTCCTCCAGCGTCTCGTCGGCGTCCGCGATCCGGCTGCCCTCCGGCGGGCGCTCGCCGCGCTTGTACTTGCCGGTGAGGAAGCCGGCGCCGAGCGGTCCCCAGGGGATCACGCCGAGCCCCGCGGCGCGGCAGAACGGCAGGATCTCGACCTCGATCGAGCGCTCGACGAGCGAGTACTGCGGCTGCAGCGAGACGAACGGCGACCAGCCCTCGCGGTCCTGCAGCGCCACCGCCCAGGCGAGCAGCCAGGCGGGGAAGTTCGAGACACCGAGGGCGCGCACCTTGCCGGCCCGCACGAGCGCGTCGAGTGCCGCGAGCGTCTCCTCCAGCGGCACGTCGGGGTCGGGCGCGTGGACCTGGTAGAGGTCGATCTCGTCGACGCCCAGCCGCCGGAGGCTCGCGTCGCACGCCTGGGCGATGCGCTCGGGCGCAAGCCCCTCGCCGCCGGGGTCCGAGACGGGGAAGCGGCACTTCGTCGCCAGCACGACGTCGTCGCGCCGGCGCGCCAGCCAGGGTGCGAGCGTCGTCTCCGAGCCGCCGTCGGAGTAGGTGTCGGCGGTGTCGATGAAGTTCCCGCCGGCCTCGAGATAGCGATCGAGCATCCGGTGTGACTCCTCGACGGGCGTCTTGTCCCCCATCAACATCGTGCCGAGGCACAGCCGGCTGACGGTGAAGGGGCCCAGCGTGGTCGTCTGCATGGGGCACTCCTACCCGGGAGCGGCCACAGTGCTGCGTCACAATCTGTGCCCGATGCCCGACCTGCTCCCAGGCGCCGAGATCGCCGGCTGCCGCATCGAGGCGGTCGCAGGGCGCGGCGGCATGGGGATCGTGTACCGCGCGACCCAGCTCTCGCTCGATCGCCCGGTCGCCGTGAAGCTGATCGCGCCCGGGCGCGTGGGCGACCCCGGCTTCCGCGAGCGCTTCGAGCGCGAGTCACGCGTCGCGGCCGCGATCGACCACCCGAACGTGATCCCCGTCTACGCGGCCGGCGAGGAGGGCGGCCATCTCTACCTGGTGATGCGCTACGTCAAGGGCACCGATCTCCAGGGACTGCTCGCGCGCGACCGACGGCTGAGCGCCGTGCGCGTGGCAGCGATCGCGTGCCAGATCGGCGCGGCGCTCGACGCCGCGCACGCCGTCGGGCTGGTGCACCGCGACGTCAAGCCCGCGAACGTGCTGCTGAGCGGGGAGCACGCCTACCTGGCCGACTTCGGCCTCTCGCAGGTCGTCGGGACGGACACGCGGCTGACGTCGACGGGGCAGTGGATAGGCACCGTCGACTTCATGGCGCCCGAGCAGTTCTCCGGGGCGGAGGTCGACGCGCGCGCGGACGTCTACGCGCTCGGCTGTGTGCTCTACGACGCGCTCACCGGCGAGGTGCCCTACCCGCGCGGGACCGTTCCGGCGACGATGCTCGCGCACATGCATGAGGCGCCTCCGCGCCCGACCGCGATCGCCGAGGACGTACCGGCAGGCTTTGACCGCGTGATCGCCCGCGCGCTCGCGAAAGACCCCGAGCGGCGCTACCCGTCGGCGGGTGACCTCGGCCGCGCCGCGCTCGCGGCCGCGGAGGGGCGCCATGTGACCGAGACCGAGCGGACCGTCGCGCGCGGCGCAGCCGCGCCGCCGCCCGAGCGGAGCGCCAACGGGCACACCGCGGCGACCGTCGTCGCGCCACCGACACGGCTGGGTGCTGCGCCGGCGCGCGAACGGACCACGCCCAAGCAGCGCACCACGCTGCCGCTCGGCGACCGGCCGCGGCGCCGCCGGCTGCGCGGGCGGGCTCGCGCGCTGCTCGCCGGCCTGCTCGCGCTCGGCGCCGCGGGCGGGGCGGCCGTCCTGCTCGGCGCTCGCGGCGACGGCGCCGACCCTCCGGGCGCACCCGTCAACGACGGCGAGGTCGAGGCGCTCGCCCGGGACTTCGCCGCCGCCTACGGCGAGGAGGACGGCACGACGCTCGGGCGGCTGCTGACACGCGACGTCGAGCGCGTCGTCCCCGGTGCGCGCCAGACGGGGCGCACCGCCGTGATGAAGGCGTACCGGGGCCAGTTCGAGGACTCCGAGACGCGCAGCTTCCAGCTGCGCGACCTGACGTCGAAGGGCGGTCGGACGGGCCGCGCCTCGGCTCGTTTCGTGGCGACCTACGCCGGCGAGCCCGACGTCACGGGCGCGATCGTCTTCAACGTGCTGCGCGACCGCGGCACGCCCCGGATCGCGCTGATCTCGGCACGCCAGGACCCGCCGCCCGAGCAGGGGTAACTCAGCAGTCGCGCGCGACGCGCAGGGTCACCTCGCTGCCGGGCCGCACCAGGGCGCCGGGCCGCGGGCGCTGCTCGCAGACCTTCGGGTCGCCCGGCAGGATCAGGTCGAAGAACCCGCCGGCGTCCTCGGTCCGCACCTTCAGCCCGAGTCCTTCGAGCTGCTCCGTCGCGGTGTCCGCATCACCGCCCGCGAGGTCGGGAACAGGCAGACGCACCTCGCGCACGATCCGCA
>Ga0136622_10001158_pt1 | contig 10958 bp, 5 predicted proteins | sample AntDrymUQ4482106_2_FD_104803 | JGI IMG/M metagenome (GOLD analysis project Ga0136622, IMG submission 104803) | Polar desert sand microbial communities from Dry Valleys, Antarctica - metaG UQ448 (21.06) | ecosystem: Environmental > Terrestrial > Soil > Desert | place: Antarctica: Dry Valley...
CGGCGACGGCAAGGCCGATTTCGCCGCCGGCACCGACGCCCAGGACACGCTGGCGGACGGGACCCCCTGCACCGCACCGGTCGCTCCGGCCCCGCTCGGCACCTGCAAGCAGGACCAGGGCAAGGCGTGGGTCTTCAGCGGCATCAACGGGCAGACGCTCTACGCGCTCAACAACCCCAATCCGCAAGGGTTCGCGCGCTTCGGCTCGCGGATCGGGCGGGCCGGGGACGTTGGTCCAGGCAATGGCGACGGCGTCCCCGACATCATCGTCGGCGCCTCGAACAACGACCGGCCGGCGGGCTGCGGCCTCGATCCGGCCACCGGAAGGGCGCTTCCGGCCGCCTCGATTCCCGCCGGGTGCCGCGCGAACGAGGGCGAGGCCTTCATCTTCTCGGGCACCAACGGGACGTTGCTCCGCACCCTCAACATGCCGGCCTCGGATCAGGCGCCGGCACCGTGTTCCTCCAGCTGCGGCGGCTTCGGCCTCGCCGTGCAGGGGTTCGGAGACGCCACCGGTGACGGCGTCGTCGACCAGTTGGTCAACGCCTCGAGCTTCAACTTCGACACGACCGCCAGTCCCGGCGGTCCGGCGTGCCCAGACCCCCTGGCGGGGACTTGTCGCAGGGGCCAGGGCGCCGAGTACGTGTTCAACGGCGCGAACGGCAACCTCGTCCGCCGCACCGACGATCCCGCGCCTCAGGCGGGGGCCGTCTGGGGCTTCCAGGACGCGGAGCCGCTGGCCCCCGGAGACGTCAACGGGGACGGCCGGGCCGACTACTACGCCAACGGCTTCTCGCAGCACGGGGCCACCGGGCAGGACACGGCGGGGCGGGCCTGGGTCTTCAGCGGCGCGGACGGATCGACGCTCTACGAGGTCAAGGACCCGACCCCCGCCGAGGGCGGGCAGTTCGGGTGGTCGCTGACCAAGACCGACTACAACAAGGACGGGACGCCCGACCTCTACGTCGGCCAGTCCCCCCACCACGTGGGCGGAGCGGGAATCGACCAGAGCGGGGGCACGTACGTCTACGACGGCAAGGACGGGTCGCTGCTGAAGTCGCTGGAGCTCCCGGGAAGCGACGCGCAGCCAGGCGCTGCCGGTGGCAACAACGGCTCCAACCTGGGATGGGCGATGGCGGCTCCCGGCGACCTGAACAGCGACGGGGAGCCGGACTACGTGGCCGGGGCGCCGTTCACCGACGTGGGCCCCAGCGCCTTCAACTGCCAGTCGCCCACCCCCGGATGTGTCCAGGACGTGGGCCGGGAGGTCTTCTTCTACTCCAACAACCAGCCTGTGGGCGTCCCGACGCCCGTCCCGGGCGCAGGCACGGTGGTCTCAGGCACCACCTCCACGGGGCCATCGCCCACCGGAGGCGATCGGCCTGGCCCCCCGCTGGTCGAGCTCGGCGGGCCTGCCACGCAGCGACTCCCGGTGATCGTGATCACCGCCGAGGTCGACGAGCCCGCCACGCTGCAGGCGGACGGCACGATCTCCGCCCCCAAGACGGTGGCGAAGCTCAGCGCCGCCCAGCGCAAGGCCAAGACCTTCCGCCTGCCTGCGGTGCGGGCCGACGCCGCCGCCCGTACGAAGGTGACGCTCAGGCTCCAGGTCTCGCGCAAGGCGGTGAGCGCGATCAAGAGGAGGCTGACCCGGGGACGGCGGTCGACGGCCAGGATCAGGGTGGTCGCCACCGACCTGGCCGGCAACCAGCGCACCGTGTTCCGCACGGTCCGCATCAAGCGCTAAGCGATTCCCACCCAGGTGCGCGCCGCGGCTCCCGGGTCGCGGCGCGCACCGTCCCCTCTGCCGCGGGCCTACGGGGGAAGCGTCGGGTTGGCTCGTGGGTTCGGTGCGAGCACTCGACGGAGGGAGGGCTCGCGCAGGAGAATGGGGCGGTGAGACACCGCCGCCACTACACCCTCGAGGAGGCAAGGGCGGAGCTGCCATGGGTGAGCGAGCGCCTGGGCGAGATGCATCGAGCCCGGGAGCGCCTCACCGACACCGAGGCACGCAGGGCACTGGCGGAAGGCTCTCCGAACAACGGCGGTGGGAGTCCCGGAAAGCAGGTGGGCGAGGCATTCGCCAAGATCCAGGCCGGCGTCGCCGCATTCGCGAAGCGCGACATCGTCCTGCGCGACCTGGGACGGGGCCTGATCGACTTCCCCGCCATCCGCGACGGCCGCGAGGTCTACCTCTGCTGGATAAACGGCGAAGCGGACATCGCCTTTTGGCATGACCTCGACGCGGGATACGGCGGCCGTCAGGAGCTGTAGCTCACGGGTGCCTTCATGGGCCCGACTCCCCGTCTCCCCCGCCGGAGCCCTCCAGAGTGTCGAACGCCGCGGCCTCGAGATGGCCGTCCGGGAAGCGCAGGTGCGCGTCATCGCCCACGCAGACGACGCTCTCGGGCTCCTTCCCCAGCGCCATCGCAGCGAGCAGCGTGGCGCCGATCCTGTGCACGTCACGCACCAGGCCGAGCGCCAGGAGCGAGCGCGTCTCGGTGGCGACGTCGCCGTCGCCGACGCGGACGAGCACGCGCATCTCGTCGTCGACCGCGCGGGCGGTCATCGCCGCGGAGATGTTCGCGAGGTCGTCGTCGGTGACCGCGGCCACGGCCTTTGCCTTGGGCAGCGACAGGCGACCCATCAGTGACCGGTCGGCGCCCCGGCCCACGACCACAGGCAGGCCGAGCTCCTTGGCCAGGCCGACGTTCTCGGCGTCCCCGTCCTTCTCCACGGCGACGACGGGAACGCCGCATGCGCGCAGGAGCATGCAGAGGCGCAGCCCGACCTGGCCGAGCCCGACCACGACCACGTGGTCGCGGCGCGGAACCGCCCGCCGCCCGAGGAGGCCGGTGAGGCGGCGGTCGGTCACCCGGTTCACGAGGCCCGCGGTGAAGCCGGCGACGAAGACGAGCGCGACCAGCATCGAGGCCGAGATGAAGATCTTGTACCAGGACGGTCCCACCGACACCTTGAGGTTGGGGTCGACGCTGACGAGCGTCTTGGCCGACCCGTAGGTCGCGTCGACGAGCGACTGGTCGAGCACGAACACCGACGTGACGGTCTCGATCAGGAGCACGGCCAGCAGCCCGATGGCGCCGTAGAGGACCAGCCCCGCGTCCTTGTCGTACGGGGTGAAGAGGTCGCGGGCCAGGGCCTGGATGCGGTGTGGCTTGTGCGGCGGGATCGGCTCCTCGGTGATCTCCCCATCGGAGTCGACCAGGCCGACCGGGGGGTCGCCGTTGACGCTGACGGCGGTGAAGCGCTCGGCGATGCACGGGCCGGCGAGCGACGGCGCGACGATGTCCGCGAGCGACGTCACCTGCGTGTTCGACCACTTCCGGGCAGCGTTGGCCATCGTCTCATCGAAGATCGTGAGCAGCAGGGGGACCTCCTCGGAGACCGCTCGGACCATCAGCGCCATCCGCAGCACGATGGCGTCCGACCGTGCGACGACCACGACGGAGTCCGCGTCGCCCTCCAGAGCCTCCCTGACGTCGCCCTCGCTCGGCTGGGGGAGCCGCGACACGCGAGCTCCCGACGCCTCCAGCGCCTTGGCCGTCTCCTCGCTTACGTCCCCGTCGCCGATGACGATGACCGTGTGCTGGTCTTCGCCATCGCCACCTGCCGGCTGCTCGTCGCTCGTTCGCGGCATGCACCGCTGTTTCGCGGCGGTTCACGCAACTCCTTTGGCCGGGAGGGCTGTGGGTACCGGTTGCAGCGGGCGTGATCCAATGGTTTAACTAGGCAAGTCATGAAGTCTCGCCCCCGGGTTGTCCTGCTGGCAACGGCCGCGGTCCTGGCGCTCGCGGTTGGGACGCTCTTCGTCTACGGCGAGTCTCGGAACGACGTGGTGGCCGACGGAGTGACTGCGGGGGGCGTGGACCTCGGCGGGATGGACGCCTCAGAGGCGCGGGCGGTGCTGGAGCGGCGCCTCGGGTCGGCGCTTGCGAAGCCGGTGACCGCCACCTACACCAACCGCCGCTTCACGCTCCCGGCACAGCAGGCGGGCCTCGCTATCGACACCCGCAGGACGGTCTCCGAGGCGCTCGAGCGCAGCAACGACGGCGGCCCCATCGCCCGGGCGTTCCGCGATCTGACCGGCGGGAGCGTCGACGCACGCCTGCCGGTGCACGTCGGGCACTCGCCCACCGCCGTGCGCGGCTTCGTCGCCCGCGTGGAGCGCGCGGTCGACCGGCCCGACCGCAACGCCGACATCGGCTACGCGGGCGGGCGGCTGCACAAGCTCCCCGCCCGCAACGGACTCGACGTCCAGACGCCGGCGCTCACGCGTGCGGTGGAGCGCGCGGTCGCCTCGCCGGTGAGCAGGGTCGTCCCCGTGCCCGTCCGTGTGATCGAGCGTCCCGACGTGACGCTCGGCGAGATCGCCCGCAAGTACCCCACGGTCATCACGATCGATCGCAGGCGCAAGCTGTTGCGCCTCTACCGCGGGCTGCGGCTCCTGCAGAAGTACCCGATCGCCGTGGGGCAGGCGGGGTTCGAGACGAGCCAGGGCCGGCACGAGATTCAGGACAAGCAGGTCAACCCGGCGTGGCACGCCCCCGACAAGGAGTGGGCCGGCGAGCTGGCCGGCCAGACGATCCCGCCGGGGGACCCCCAGAACCCGCTGAAGGCGCGCTTCATGGAGTTCGACGAGGGGGCGGGCATCCACGGCACCGACGACGTCGCCTCCCTCGGCGAGCGGGCGTCGCATGGCTGCATCCGCATGTCCATCCCCGAGGTCAAGCAGCTCTTTGACCGCGTGCGGGTCGGCACGCCGGTGTTCGTCGACTGATCCGCCTCCGCCCTGCCTACGGCCGGCGTCCCGCCGGGCCCTCCGGGCTCGGCGGCTCGTCGGGCAGCGGCTCGGCGGCCTCCACCGGCTGCCCGAACTCCGCGCATGCTTCGTTCCGGCACTCCCAGCCCTCCCCGTCCCCGGCCAGCCCGCGACTCGCCGGCTGGCCGCACGAGGGACAGAGGGGGCCGGAGGCCGTCATCGCCCCGCCGACCCTACCCGCCGGGGTGGGCGGTCAGCACCGCCTCCGAGCCCGGACGGGCGAACACGAACACCACCTCGCGGACGGGCAGGCCGGTGGCCGACGCCGTCGACTCCGCGTATGCGGTCGCCTGGCCGCGGTGCGCCTCCGCTGCCTCTTTCAGCCGATCCGCCTGGACATGGTCGGACTTGAAGTCCACGATCACGAGCTCGCCGTCCTCGCGGAAGACCAGGTCCATCCGTCCGGTCGTGAAGCCGGGCACATCGGACGTCGGCACGGTGAAGGGGACCTCGCGGTACCAGGCGTCGGACCTCATCGCCCGCTCCATCACCGGGCTCGTCAGGCAGTTGCGGGCCATCCGCAGGACGTCGTCTGACCAGTCGAGCACCCCGGCTTCGGCGCAGGCCGCGGTCGCGACCGCTTCGAGATCCGAGGCGTCGGGGAGCGAGACCCGCTCCATCGTCTCGTGCAGGGCGTCGCCGATGGGGAGGGGCGGGCCGCTGTCATACGCCACCAGGCCCTCCGCCGCGTCGTCGCCCGCCACCAGCGGGCGCTCCGCGCGCTCCACGCTCGTGGCGGTGTGGAAAGCCGGCTCCCGGCGTGCGCTGCGTACCAGCGAGAGGTGCTCCTCGATGAATGCCTGGCGGCGTGCGATCTCCGCGTCCACCTCCGCCGGGAGTACCGGCTCATCGGTGCGCGCCGGTGTCTCGGGAGCGGCCGCGAGCGCTGCGGGGTCGTACACGTGGCAGCCGTCGACGTCCCGGCCGGCGTGCTCTGACTGCCACTCCGGCACGAGCCCCGCGAGGTAGGACAGCATGCCCTTGCGCTCGTCCGGGGGCACCACGAGCGGCACGACCAGATGGTCGCGGGCGCGCGTGGCCGCGACGTAGAGCAGGCGACGGCGCTCGGCGTCGGTCTGCTCCTTCTCGCGGGTCACCGCGTCATCGAAGCCCGGAGTCTTGAAGTGGCCGGCGCGCTTGGTGCCGACGCGCAGGTGCAGGCCGCGCCCGCTCGGGTCCGGGATCGGGTCGCCCTGGGCGCGGGGCGGCGTGTTGAGGTTCGCCAGCGCGACGATCGGGAACTCCAGTCCCTTCGCCGAGTGAATGGTCAGCAGGCGCACGATGTCGTCGCTGTCCTCGGTCACGCCGGCGTCGGCCTCGTCGATCTCGGTGTCGCGGTGGCGCGCCAGCCAGCGCGCGAAGGACCTGAGCCCGCCGCCGCCCGACCCGGCGTACGCCCGGGCCTGCTCGACCACCTTCAGGAGGTTCGCCGCCGCCTGGTCGCCCTCGCGCCGGGTCAGCCAGAACTCGACCAGGCCCGTGTCCTCGAGCAGTCCCCGCACCAGCTCGGGCAGCGAGAGCTTCAGCCGCGCGCGGTGCAGCGAATGCAGCATCGCCATCGCCTCGGCCACCGCTCCCGGGGAGTCCCCGCCGGAACGCCGGTAGTCGAGTCCATGCCCGGCCGCCTCCCACAGGAACACCTCCTCGTCGGAGCAGCCGAAGGCGCCTGACCGCAGCGCCCCCACCAGGCTTACCTGGTCGGTGGGGTCGTCGATCGCGTGCAGCAGCGACACGACCTGGCGGACCTCCTCGCGGTGAAAGAACGTCCGCGTTCCCTCCATCCGGTACGGGATCTCCCGCTTGGCCAGCGCCTTCTCGTACCAGTCGATCTCGGTGCGCGAGGGAACCAGCATCGCCACGTCGCGCCACGAGCAGGGCCGCATCTCGTCGGTTCTCCGGTCGCGCACCGGCCAGTGCTCCACCTCGACGGCGCGCTGGATCAGGGCGGCCAGGGCGTCGGCCTCGGCGTCGCGGATCTGGGCGGCGGTCCTGCGTGCCGCGCCCTCGCCCTGCCCGTTCCCGCCGGCACTGCCGTGGACCACGACCACGGGCACGCGGGCCAGCTCCAGCGAAGACGGCTCGGCCACCAGGTGGATGTTGGGCGGCTGAATCCCCGGCTTCTCCACGAGCACCCGGTCGAAGACCTCGTTGACCCAGGAGAGCACCCCCGAGCCAGAGCGGAAGTTCTGCGTGATCTGGCGCAGCCCGCCGCCTAGGGGGCCGCGCTTCACGTCGTCGTAGACGCCGATGTCCGCCCGGCGGAAGCGGTAGATCGACTGCTTGGGATCGCCGACGACGAACAGCTTCCCGGGCACAGGCTCGAGATCGCGCCAGTCGCCCGAGGCGGACTCCGGCGAGGAGCCGTCGCTGACCAGGTACATGACGATCTCGGCCTGGATCGGGTCCGTGTCCTGGAACTCGTCGACGAACACGCAGGCGTAGCGGCGCTGGAAGTAGCCGCGGACCTCGAGGCGGTCGCGCAGCAGGTTGCGCGTCCAGATGAGCAGGTCGTCGAAGTCGGCCTGGCCGTCGCGTCGACGGCGCTCCTCGTAGCGCGCCACGAACTCCTGGACGAGCGGGAGGACGTCGCATAGCGCCTCGGTTCGCAGGGTGTCGCGCAGCTCGTCCAGGGCACCGCCCAGCTCGCCCAGGATCTTCTTCATCTCCACGCAGTCCTCGGCGCGGTCACCCCAGTGCTTCTGCGCGCCCTCTGCCTTGATGCGCGGCGCGCGGAAGAGCACGATCCGCTCGAGCTCGGCGTCGTCGCCGGTCGCGGTGGCGCAGCGCGCGTCGAATGCGAGGATCTGCGGGATCTGGGCCACTCCCCTGTCCTCTTCGGGGCTCACGCAGGCGGGCTCCAGCTCCCCCAACCGCCGGGCGGCCGCACTCAGCCGTTCAACGAACCCCGAAAGGCGCGGGCGCGCGGGCCGCAGCTCGGCCAGCGGCAGCACGTAGCGGTAGGAGTGCAGCGCCTCGGCGGCCGCGCGCATCTCATCGAGGTCGAAACCGCGATTGAGCGCGCGGGTCAGCGTGTCGTCGTCTCCCTCCAGCGTGTCGGTCAGCCACTCCTCGTAGACCTCGTCGAACGCCAGCTCGCTCGTGAGCTCGTCGAGGACATCGAAGCCCGGGTCCAGCCGCGCCTCCACCGGGCGCTCGCGCAGGACGTTCGTGGCGAAGGCGTGAATGGTCTCGATCCGCGCTCGGTAGAGGCCCTGCAGCGCGAGGCGCACCCGTCCGGCCTCCTCCGAATCGGGTTCCGCGGCGGCGAGGGCCTCCTCCAGTCCCTGGCGCACCCGCGCGGCCAGCTCGGCGGCGGCCTTCTCGGTGAACGTCATCACGACGATCTCGTCCACGCCGGCGCGGCCGCGGCGCAGGGCCTCCACGATGCGGTCGACCAGCACCGTGGTCTTGCCGGTCCCGGCGCCCGCTTCGACGAGCAGGTTCTCCCCGAGGCTCTCCCGGATCTCGTCGCGGACCGCCTGGTCGGAGGGGACGAAGCCGGCCGTCACGAGATCTTGCTCCGCTCCGTGAAAGCCACCACGAGGGGATCCTCTTCCTTGCGGTCGCGGAAGATCTGCCGGCGCGTGTCGCACAGCGAGTCGAAGTCACAGACCCGGCAGTTCTTCTTGTCGTCGGGCTCGAGGTGGAAGTCCCCACGCCCTATTCCCTCGGCCAGGCCTCGGATCACGGCGTGGAAGTCCCCCTGGCGCTCGGTCAGAGTCGAGCCGGGGAACTTCACCCGGCGGAAGTCCCCGCGGCGCGTCACGAAGAAGTACTGCGCCTCGCCGTCGGCCGGCGCCATGTCCAGGACCTTGCCCGCGGCGAGCAGGTAGATCGGCAGCTGCAGCGTGCGCCCGCCGTCCAGCGTGGCGTCCTTTGTGTCCCACGCGCGGCCGGTCTTGTAGTCGATGACGCGAAAGCCGGGGGGTGAGGAGCGCCAGTTCAGGCGGTCCATCCGGCCCTGCAGCTCCAGGCGCCCGCCCTCCACCTCGACGACGAGCGGCTCCGCGGTGGACAAGTCGCTCTCGGGGTCGTCGTCGTAGCGCTGGTCGGAGCCGAAGCGCAGCTCGAAGGTGCCGTGCGTGTACCCGGCGGCGGCGGCGTCCTGCACCTCGCGGTCATACCAGGCGATCAGGTCCTCGATGATGGTCTGCCGGTCCGCCTTCCACAGCAGGGGGAAGCCGGTGAGCCCCCGGCTCTCGGCCTCGTCGCAGGCTGCATCGGCGATGGCCCGCAGCCTGTCGAGGTGCGCCGCGCGCCGCTCGGTGCTCGGGGGATCGGCGTCGCCGCAGTCCAGCAGGAAGCGCTGGAGCACACGGTGCACCAGCGTCCCCTTCGCCAGCGGGCTGATGCGCGTGATCTCCTCGGGCTCCTCGACGGGCTCGATGCGCAGCACCTTCGACAGGAAGAAGCGATACGGACACTCCGCATAGGTCTCCAGCGCGCCCGGGGACTGCGGGCGATCCAGCGACCGGTGCGCCGCAAGCTGCTCCAGCGACTCCTCGGAGAGGACGCCGTCGTAGGGGGTGAGTCGAGGCTCCCAGTGGCTGTCCTCCGCCACGGTGGCCCGGGTGAACGAGGGCTGCCGGCGACGCAGGACCGCCCTGGCCAGCTCGGGCTCGGTCTCGACCAGCGTGCGGTCGTAGTCGGTCTCGGTCAGCGCGTCCTCGATTCGCGTCGCGCCGACCCTTCCCGCGGGCACGCGCGTGTAGAAGGGCAGGTCGAGCTCGTCGACGTCCTGCACGCGAATCGGCTCCCCGGCAAGCGCCGTGGCCGCCGCACGAAAGAAGCCGGAGGGAAGCTGGGGGCGCACGTCGCCGGTCTCGGTGCGCGCGTAGCTGAGCTGGATGCGCTCGGTGGCGGCCCCGACGGCCAGCGCGAACTGCATCGGCTCGCGGTCGGCGCCGAGCGCGCGCAGGGGCAGCCCCCAACCGTTCAGGGCGTTGAGCTGCCTGCGCTCCTCGTCGAGGAGCAGCGGGTCCTGGCGCGGGGGAGGGGGGAAGGAGCGCTCGGCCAGTCCCAGCACCGCGACCGCGCGGAAGCGCAGGTGGCGCAGGGAGTTCACGTCGAGCACGTTCACGCCGCGGCGGGCGAAGGCGCCCTGCTGGCCGGGCTCGACGTCGGAGATGCGCAGGTTCTCGATCACGCCCTTCACCGTCTGGCGGAACCGCTCGAAGGGGACGGGGCCGGAGAGGCGGTCCAGCCGCGAGAGGTCCTCCAGCGCCCCGAGGATCGGCTCGCCGCCCTCGACGTAGGACTCGAACAGCTGTCTCAGGTATCCGAGGTGCTCGGACCACGTGCCCGCCTCGGGCCGTCCGCCCATGTGGTCGCCAAGCTCCCCGATGAACGCGGCGAGCTGGTCGATCGCCTCCAGGCGCTCGGGCAGCCAGTCGCGCTCGCGGTGTCGCTCCTCCTGTGCCGCGCGGTACAGCTCCAGCCGCTCCCGCCACTGCTCGGGGCCGGCCACTATGCCGGCCTGGCGCGAGAACTTGTCCCAGCGGTGCGACGGAATGGAGCCGAAGCGTTCCCATGTCGCCTTCGGCATCCGCGCGTCGGTGAGGAACTCCATCACCGCCCGGCGCTCGAGCTTGGAGTCGACCAGGTCCAGCAGCGCGAGTACCCGGCGGCCGAGTGGACGCTCGGCCAGAGGGGTCCCCTCGTGGAGGTAGATCGGCACGCCGGCCTCGCGGAAGGCGGACTCGATCAGCGCGCGGTGGCGGTCCCCGTGGCGGTAGGCGACCGCCATCTCGTGAAAGGCGATGCCCTCGCGCGCCCAGCGCATGCATGCGCGGGCGGCGTCGCGGACCTCGCGCGGCGGGTCGGGCGCAGAGACGACCCGGCATGCGCCGTCGTCGGGCGCGGGCCCGTCGGGGGAGAACAGGTGGCCCTGCAGGTGGACCACGCTGGAGCCTTCGCCCTCTTCGTCCGCCTCTGCGCGCTCGGGGGTCGCGCCCAGTCCCCGGAGCCACAGCCGCAGGTCGGCATGGACCAGGTCCGGGTCCCCGCCCGTCTCGGGCAGATAGAAGGTCACCGGGGCCAGCTCTCCGAGTGCCTCGAGCACGGAGCGCAGCGTGGCCCAGGGGTCCCAGACCCCGTATACCAGCAGCGCCTCGGACCC
>Ga0136622_10001160_pt1 | contig 10946 bp, 9 predicted proteins | sample AntDrymUQ4482106_2_FD_104803 | JGI IMG/M metagenome (GOLD analysis project Ga0136622, IMG submission 104803) | Polar desert sand microbial communities from Dry Valleys, Antarctica - metaG UQ448 (21.06) | ecosystem: Environmental > Terrestrial > Soil > Desert | place: Antarctica: Dry Valley...
GTGTAGCTGCCGTGCAGGATGCGGCTGCGGTAGGTCCAGCGGTGGTTGTGCGGCCGGTCGAAGTAGCCGGGCAGAAACACGTGCAGCCGCAGTCGCCATCCGGTTGGGTCGTCGTGCAGGATGACCTTGTCGAGGATGTCGTAGTGTTCACACAGCCGCAGCAGGTCGGGGTCTTCGATGGCGCGTTCGGTCAGCTCACGTAACAGGGTGCGGTCGGTGTCGAGCGCGTTGAGCAGCGTGTCACTGACTGAGGTCATTGCAGCGAGGTCGTTCCAGTCGACTGCGCCGAGATCGGCGAACAGGGCGTCGGCGGACGTCATAGTGGGCATGACGGGTTTCTCCTTCACACGTGGGTAGGCCGTGACCCCGTAGCACCTGGGCGTCGGCCAGGTCGCTGATGCAGACCAGGTCGAGGTGTCGGTCCGCGATTATCGGTCTACTCCCAGCCGCACTCGGCGTAGACCTCGCCCTTGGCGTGGTGCGCCAGAGCCTGCGCCGCGTACGGGATCATGTCGGTGGGTAGGTCTGTCAGGGCGAACCAGTCCCAGCCGGCGCACTTGTCCGGCTCGCGGTTGGCCGGTTCGCCGTCCCAGTGGGTGACTTCGAAGAACAGGGCGATGCGGCCGGAGTCGGTGTGGTGGTGCATCAGGTGCACGAACCGCACCTCGGCCGGGTCGATGGTGACTCCGATCTCCTCGGCTGATTCCCGGATCAGCGCGGCGGTCGCGGGCTCGCCGTCCTCGGTGTGTCCGGAGGGCAGGTGCCAGGCGCCGTCGGCGAAGCCGGTGTTACACCGCCGCCCGAGCAGGATCTGCTCGCCGCGGCGCAGGATGAGGTGGACGTCGATGCAGGCCCGGTAGCGCGACACGGGTGCTCTCTTTCTGTCAGTCCAGGGACGGCGGTATGCCGTCGCAGTCGGGTGATTCGGGGTCACCCGGTGGGGACGTCGGCCTTCCATAGCCGGCAGACCGGCACGATGTCGGGCTGAGCAGCGCAGGAGGCCGATCCCATGACGAGTTCTTCGGCTGGGCAGCCGCCCAGGCAGGCGCCCGGGGCTTTGCAGTCGCCGCAGCTGGTCTCGCCCAGCACGCGAGTGAACAGGTCGAACTCGTTGTCGCCGCGGTTGAGGACCACCTGTCCGTCGGCCATGGTGGCGAAGTGCAGGTCGGTGTCGAACAGGAACGAGCAGACGTAGGCCCGGCCGTCGGGAAGATCGAGATCCGATCCAGGGTGCGGCCGATGCAGCCGCGATAGCCGGCAGCCGCGTAGCCGGCGATGCGCTCGGGGCGGGCGTAGGTCGGCTGGTACCACACCCGCGTTCGGTGGCCGGGCGCGGCGCGTTCGAGCCGCTCGTAGAAGGCGATCCACTCGGCCGGTTGCATGCCCCACTCGGCCGCGCCGTGACCGTTGCCGATGACGGAGAAGACGTGGAACTTCACCAGCGATACGCCGATGTCGTCGGCGATGTCGAGCAGCCGCAGGGCATCGCTGGCGTTGACGCGGTTGACGGTGCAGATGATGCGGGTGTCGAAGCCCTGCTCGACCAGCTCGGCCACGTTGCGCAGGGCCTCGTCGAAGGTGCCCTTCCCCCGCACCTGGTCGTGGCTGTCCGCGCTCCCGCCGTCCAGGCTGATCTGGATGTAGGCGAAGTCGTCGGCGGTCATGCGCCGGAAACGGCGGATCGCCGGCTGAAGCCCGTTGCTGGTGGTGATCACGTGCTCGTAGCCCAGCGTCTTGGCGTAGCGGATCACCTCGATGAAGTCCGGGTGCAAGGTCGGCTCCCCGCCCAGGACGGTCAGCTTCGAGCCGCCCATCTGCCGCCAGGTCGTCAACGTGCGGCCGATCTCGTCGAAGGGCATCCTCAGCGCCCGGTCCAGCCGTTCGCCCATGTAGCAGTGCTCGCAGCGGAGCTGGCAGCGTTCGGTGATGTAGAGGTAGACGTTGCGAAACCGTCCGTAGGGGATCTTGTCGATGCGCTGCGGCGCGGCGTCGTGCGCGCTGGCAGGCAGCCGAGCGTGGCCGTAGGGGTCCCGCTCGCCTGCCCGGGCGGTTTCTGGCCGACCGATCTCTAGGATTCGGTCGCCGAGGCGGACGTCGAGCTGGTCGAGCATGGCGACAACGGTGGGCACGGACGCGCAGCTGAGCGCAGCGCCGTCACTGGCACGTTTGGTGATCACGACGATGTCGGCGTAGGCGTCCTCGACCGTGGTGGCGGGAAGGTAGCGGTGGCGGGGGACCTCCCGCAGCGCCTCCTCAACAGGGCCGGAGCGGGCGTAGCTGGCGTTCACGACGTGGTCGACCATGCTCGCGCGTAGCACCTCGGCCGGGGTACCGGTGGTGGTGTTCATCGCTTCCTTCCATGAGCGCGGCGGGCGGATCATAACTATTTGATCTTGCGCGTGCGGGTGGGCGTAGCTGGCGTCAGATGTCCAGGAGCATGCAGGCGCCCCACTCGCCGCACCTCAGTGCCATCGGGGGCGGGGGGTTGTAGCCTGCCGCGATGACTCATGAGGATGTGGACTCAGAGCTGGATCTTGACACCCTTTGTGCTGCTCGGTGGGCTGATCCCGAGGCGTTTCCTGCAGCCGAGTTCGCGCGGGCCGAGATGTTCTACCGGCAGCGGCGTGGGCACGACGAGGCGCTTCTGGCTGTCCGGGCAAGGGCCGCGTCGCTGATCCGGGAGTGGACCGGCCGGGACTCGCGGGATGTCGGGTCGTTCGGGTTGCGGCTGAACCTGGAGAGCAGCGATCTGGATCTGGGGATCGGGTTTCCGGTCGAGCAGCGGGACACGCTGACTGCGGCGCTGGCTGGTCACACGTCCTTCAAGGGCGAACGGGTCACCCGTTTTCCTGCCGCTGAACGCTCCGGCGGAACCTCGGGTGCCACGACGCGACTGGTCTTCGCCTTCACGGTGGACGGCGTGGACGTCGACCTGAGCGCGCTGACGGAGGAGGACTTCGCAGTCGCCTGCCGGATGCTCGACGACATCGAGGCGAACATGACGGAGCGCGAGCGGGTCGCGCACACCTGGGTCAAGTACCTGCTGCGCTCCGCGGGCCGGATGGACGAGTACGCGGAGTGGAAGCTGGTGACCTACGCACGGTTCTGCCCGGAGTTCAACTGGGTGCCCATCCCCGAGCCCGCCTGAGCTCTGCGGGTGGGCCGGAGAGCGGTCTCGGGCCCATCCGGGCGGTTCAGGTGCCACAGGGGTCGGCAGCGTTGATCAGCTTCCAGGAGTCGGCGGTGGCCCAGCGGGTGTGCTCGCCGAACAGCAGTTCGGCGTCCTTGCGGTGCAGGACGGGGCCGAGGTCGTTGACCGCGGTGGCCATGCGGGTGCGGAGCTGGGAGAGCTGAGTGTTCATCAGGGCGGTGAGTATGGCGTCCAGGCTGTCGGGGTCCGGCTGGTCCTGCGGGTGGTGGGGCAGCAAGGCCACCATCGTGTGCAGGAAGGAGAAGGCGCCCTCCTTGAGGACACCGCGGGCGGCCCGGACGGCGTGCCGGGGTTGTCCGTCGAGCACCTTCTCCAGCGATTTCAGGGTGTAGTCCAGGGCGAAGTTGCGATCGACCCACAGCTGGGCGTGCTGGGAGAAGCGGCCGATGCGCCAGTCGGCGAAGTCGGCATCCAGGCGTCCCATCGCCGGCCGCGCAGCACCGGCGAGCCCGGCGGCCTGGACCTGTTTGGTGTAGGCGGCGCCGATCAGGCATTCCATCGACACCAGCAAGTAGGAGATGTCGGTGTAGAACGGCTGCCCGGTGCTGTGTTCGACGACGAAGTCATTGTCGCGGACACCGTCCACGATCTCGGCGACGTCCAGCTGCGGCAGCGGGTGCAGCAGTAGGTCGCGGCGGGCCTGGAAGGTGTAGGTGGTGTACAGCTCGTCGGCGGTCATGAGGTGGTCGAAGGTGATGTAGGTGAACCGTGTCGGCACCCCCAGCGCCGAGAGGGTCCGGATCGCCAGGGCATTCTGGCTGCCCGTGGTTTCCTTGTTGAACCGGGCCAGGATCGACGTCACGCCGGATTCGACGCCGAATAGGCAGCGCCGCAGGCCACGGTCACAGAGTTGACGCCACATGCGGGCACGGTCGAGGTGCCAGGCACGGTCGGCCTCGGGCTGGACGACTTGGTCGATCCGGCAGGAGGTCTCCCACCGGAAGCCCTCCTGGTACAGCAGGTCGGCCACCGCCAGCGCCCGGGGTACCGCGTCGGGGCCGCGGCCGATGAACTCCTCATCGACCAGGTAGAGGGTGCGTGAGACCTCGGGGTAGCGGTCGAACACCTCGCCCATCGCGTGCACGATCCACGGCAACGTGTCCGGATCGGTGCCGGACCAGGTGCCCTTGTGGCCCCGTGGGCAGAACGAGCAGAAGTTCGTGCACCCCCTCGACGATTCGAGCTGGGCCACGCCTCGGTGCTCGAACGTGGCCGCCAGGAGGTCGAGTTCGGGAAAGATGTCGGTCTGAGCTCGGTTGGTCACAGTGGCGGTCTTGCGGTAGCAGTCGATCGCCAGCGTGCCGGCGCCGCGTGGCGCACCGGTGTAGCCGATGCCCCGTATCTGGGCCAGCTCCAGATCGCCGTGCCAGTGGGCCAGGACGTCGGCGACGGTCGGCTCGCCGGCGCTGCGAGCGATCAGCAGCCACGGGTAACGCTCCAGCAGCAGCCTCTCGTTGCGGGCGGTAAGGCTCCCACCGGCGAGCGCTAACGGTCGCACGGGCAGTGCGGCAACCGCGTCGAGCAAGCCGATCAGCAAGTCGTGTTGGCCGAACGTCGCGGATACCCCCAGGATGTCTGGCTGCTCGGCAGCGAGGGCGGCCAGGATGTCGTCGAGGGTGGCCCCGAGCTGCATGTCCAGCAGACGCACCTGCCCGGTGAGGGTGGACCGTGCGGCACGGGCCAGATCGCTGATGGCCAAGGGAAAGCGCGGCAGGGGGAAGTACTCGGGGTGGTACAAGGCCGTCAGTAGCACGCGGGGACGGGTCAACCGGCAGAGGCCGTCCGGGCTGATGTCGGCGGTGCTGATCCAACTCGACGTGTCCGCGACCTGGATGGAGGTGCGTGCCCAGGGTGGCCAGGAGCGGGTGTGGTGGGGCCGGCCGGCGAGGTCGGCGACCGTCCACTGGTCGCGCTCGGGGTGCTGGGCGAGCAGAAGTCGCCGGTCCAGCGTGCCCGTGACGACGACCTGGGCCGGCAACACGGTGCCGAGCGCGGTCTCAAGCCGGGTGGGCTCGGCGGCCGGGATCGCGCTGATCGCGTCGCGGCACGTGTCGATGTCACCGCCGACGTGACGCGCAACCTCGATGATCCTGTCCTGGTAGCTGGTGGGGATGGTGTTGGCGAGCATCGCGATGTCCTCCTGCGGGTGAGCTGGATAGATGCGGGCAGCACGGGACCGCAGCGCGAACCGGCAAGGGTTTCCGGGCGCTGAGCGGGTAATTCGTGCTTGGGTCGAGCTCGGGGCGGGGTTAGAGCGCGGTGGTGAGCGTCATCGCCGCGTGGTCACTGAGGCCGTTCTCGCGGATGGCGTGCAGGTAGCGGCAGTCCCGGACCGCCGCCGTGTGGACCGTGGTGATGAAGGTGTGGTCGAACCGGTAGCCGTTGCGGCGGCCGTCGCCGGAGGGGCGCCCGAACCAGGAGTAGTCCATGCCGCCCGGTTGGGTGATGCGGAACGCGTCGGCGAACCCGGCCTGGGCGAAGGACCGGTAGAAGTCGTACTCCCACTGCCCGAAGACCGCGTAGCGCGGATCGTGGTCGGGTTCGACGACGTTGAGATCCCCCGTGGCCACCACGGGGGATCTCATGCCCAACTGGGCCACCATGGCGGGCAGTGCCGTGGCGACGGCGTCCTGGAAGGCGCGTTTGGCCACGTTGCGCTGCTCCTTCGGGCCGCGCGAGGGCACATACAACCCGATGACACCGACCTCGGCCCCGGGCAGCTTCACGCGCGCAGCCACGCACCGATGCGGCAAGACGTCGACCCCGGTTTCGGAGATCACGTCCAGGATTCCGGTGCGGCAGGCCAGCAGCACCCGGTACTTGTCGTCCCCGGCCTCGGGCAGGTGCACGGTGTAGCCGAACTCGCGCAGCAGCCGGGCCAGCAGCCGTCCGGTCTCGCCGGCCGCGACCTCGGTGAGGACCAGCACGTCGTGCGAGTCGGCGGTGGCCAGCCAGACGGCCTGTTTGTGGGTGCGGGAGGCGTTGGCGTGCTGGACGTTCCAGGTCAGCACCCGCACCCGCTCGACAGGCCCATCCGGCACCGGAGCGCTGATGGCGTCTCCGGCGGGGGACAGTAGGGCCATTTGCGGCTCAGCGATGCCGGTCATGGTGCGGCCTCCGTCGGGTGCTCGTCGAGGAAAACCTCGCCACTGGCGTCGAGCCGGGTTTGCACGCGGGCCATGATCTCGCGGGCCGCGGCGAGCTCTGCGTCGGTGGATGGCTGCTCGAGGCAGATCAGGTTGATCTTGATCTGCTCGGGGGTGGTGAAGCCGACCAGGACGGCGGCGTGCTCGTAGCGCTTCAGACAGGTCCACAACGCGATCCGCACCAGAGCCTCGGTGGTGTCGCCGACATGCCGGCGGAGTTCGTCCAGCCCCTCGGCGAGGATGGCCAGGGCCGCCGGGGTGAACCACCGCTTGCGGGCGCGGTGGTCTCCCTCCGCGAACACTCGCGGCACGGCGGGGTCGTGGCTGCCGGTCAGCAATCCTTGCGCCAGCGGCTTGTTGATCAACACTCCGCAGTCGTGCTCGGCGGCGAAGGCGAAGATCCCGTCCGACCGGTCCTGCGGGGTGAGCAGGTTGTCCCGCACCGCCAGCACATCCGGCTGGATCCGCTCGAACAACGCCCGGAATCGCTCGACCTTGTCCGTGCGGGGCCCGATGCCGTTCACCCGATCCAGGGCGAAGCGGTGCGGCCCGCGCATCCCGATGGCCCGCACCAGCCCCTGGGTGCGGAACTCCCACATCGTCTCGATCGCCGCGTCCAGCAACTCGTCGTTCTCGCCGAACTCGGCGTGGTGGAAGAAGTACACGTCCAGGTAGCCGGTGCGCAGGTTGTCCAGGCTCTGCTCCAGCTGGTGCCGAAGGTGGGGCGGGTGGTAGCCGTGCGGTGCGGTACCTCGGAAGTACCCAACCTTCGAGGACAGCACCAGCGAATCGCGGGGCACCCGTTCGACCAGCCGGCCCAGCAGCCGCTCGGAACGGCCGTGTCCGTACACATCGGCGGTGTCGAACAGCGTGGCGCCCAGCGCGTATGCCTGTTCCAACCCGGCCCGTGCCTGATCGTCGGAGATCGGCCCCCAGCCCATGGGCAGGCCGAGGTTGGTGTCCGGGCCGCCCAGCGCCCAGCAGCCCACTCCGAGCGCGGACACCTCCAGCCCGCACGACCCCAGGGTTCGGGTGATCTCCGGGCCATTGCTCGGTATTGGTTGGTTCATCGGTCAGTTTCCCTTTCTCCAGGTACCTGGTCGTGATGGATCGGTGCGGCGGGGGCGGCGGGGGCGGCGGGGAGCGTCTCTCGGGTGTGGTCGGCGGTTTCTCGTGCCTGGTCGCGGTGCTCACGAGGATCGGTCTCCTCCCGGTGCCGGAAAACGTGGACAACGAGCTGAGACCATCGGACCAAGAGCGGCTAAGATCGCGGAACGGGGCAAATCGGCTACCGACCGTACTTGCCCTGTATTGCCCCCGACGCGCATGCACCCGGCATCTGGAGCCCACGGTGACCGAAGACGCGGAGACAGCCGGCCAGGAGCCGGACCCTGCCGGGGTGCGGCTCGCCCAGGAGATCCGGCGACGGCGCAAGGCCGCCGATCACAGTCACGCCCAGCTCGCGCAGGCGATCGGCTACACCCGCCAGTACCTGTCCCTGGCCGAACGGCCCGGCAAGGGACTGCCCTCAGCAGAGCTGGTGCGGGCGATCGACGGCGCTCTCGACGCTGGCGGCGCGCTCCTGGCCCTGCGCGACGAGGCGGTGGCCGAACGCCAGGCGCTCCGCGAGAACATGGGTGGCACGCACGCCCCGTCGGTCGAGGATGTCGAACCGGACTCCCCGGTGGACCTGGTGGATGTGGAAGGGGTGGAGACCCCGAAACGCCGCGAGCTCATCACGGTCGCCGCGGCAGTCGCGTTCGGTGCCGCACTCAACCGGCCCGCCACACGGATCATCGCCGAAGCCGACGTAGCCCTCGTCCCCGCGACCGTCCGGCCAGGGGATGTGCGGGAACTCCAGCAGACCGTGGAGGTGCTGGAAGCCTGGGATCACCAGGCCGGCGGCACCGCGGTGCGCCACCACATCCTCGGGGCGTTGAGGTGGGGCACCGGACTCCTCGACAGCTCCTGCACCCCGGCCGTGCGCGGCACACTCGCCGCCACGGTTGCCCAGTTGGCCGATCTTGCGGCGTGGGCCACCTTCGACACTGGTCTCCACCGGCACGCACGCGAGCTGTTCCTGCTCGGGCTCCAAGCCGCGCATGAATCGGGCGACCTGGGGATGCGGGCGCACGTCGCGACCGGCCTCGCCCGGCAGGAGATCGCCACGGGCCGCCCGGACGTCGCGCTGGAGCTGGTGCAGCTCGCGCACACCGCCGCCGACGCCCTCACCCCGAATGCGGTGTCCATGCTGCACGCGGTCAAAGCCCTGGCCTACGCCCGCAAATCTGACACCACCGGCTGCCACCGCTTCGTTCACGCGGCGACCGACTGCTACCGGCCCGACCTCATCGGCAACGATCCGGCGTGGATCAGGTTCTTCTCGCCCGCGAAGCTCGACGGCGACACCGCGAACGCCCTGTTCGACCTCCTGGTGGTCACCGCCCCCCATCTCGGACGAGCCGAAGCGACGAAAGGCGCCGCCCGCACGGGCCTGGTCGATCGCCTCTCCCGGGTAGTCGCGCGCTACCCCGACAGCCGGGCACGCAGCAAGGCCATCGCCGCCGCCCGGCTGGCGACCCTGCTCTATCTGGAAGGCGAACCCGGCCGCGCGAACATCGCCGCGCGGACCGCGATCGACGTCGCGGACGGTGTCCGCTCCGCGCGACTGGGCAGCGATCTGCGGGTTCTCGCGCGAGCCACCGGTGCCGCCCCGAAAGACACCACCGCGCTGGCCCTCCGCGCCGAGGCACACGATCTCGCGTTGACCATGACCTGAGCACGATCGGGCGCTCGACCCGCCCCGATCACCGTGAGCCTGAGCACGCTGACACCGACGACTGGAAGGACCCAGCCACGTGAGCGACGCCAAGGACACCATCAACCTGGCCGTGCAAGACGCCGGCGAGACCATCGCCCTGGCCGACGTCGTCAACACCGCACACAGGCTCGGCGTGCAGCACCTGCCCGACGTCGACCGCATGACCAGCGGCCGGGTCTGGCCCGGCGGACACGGCTGGGTCGCCGAGATCGGCGAAGACTCCAACGTCCACGCCCTCGACGACATGTATGAGTCGATGGTGGACGGGATCAAGGCCGTTGACGCTGAGATCCGCCAACTGCGAGAAGCCGCAGTCAACGCCCTCATGAACGGCGGCATAGAAGCCGCGAAACTCGCCACCACCAGCGAACGCTGGCAACCGCCCGTCCTCAAAATCTACGCCGATGTGGGCCAGCAGGACGCCTGGCTACTCCAGCTCCCCGCCTGATCAGCACCGCCACATGGCCAGGGAGCTACGAGCGTCAATCACACGGCCCGGCCGGTAGTGCCGGATCAGGCCGAGCGGCTCATGATGGCGGATCCGGCGGCAGCGTGGTGACGATCGGCAATGACCTCGGCCACTGCGGGGTCAGCGCCGAGCGGGGCGGCCAGCAACGCGGTGTCGCGAGCCTGGTGGAGGACCTTGTCAGGGAGCAGGCCGGGGGCGAGGAACCAGGAGGCGATGGCGATGCGGCGGGCACCTGCGGCCTGCAGGGTTGCGATCGCGTCGGGCACGGTAGGGCGGGCGGCGCAGGCGAAGGCAGGGATCACCTGCCAGGCAGTGTGCTGCGCAAGCCGACAGGCCACAGTGGCGACGTCAGCGTTCGAGGATGCCCGTTGGGAACCGGCAGCGGCGAGCACGACACCGACCCCCGGGTCGTCCGGCGACACCCCGACCTCGGCCAGCCGGCGCAGTGCAGCGGCCTCCAGCCGTGGGTCGGGGCCCAGCACGTCAGCCACGGTGACGTCCAGCCCGGGCCGGGCCGCCACGGCGCGTGCCACCGCGCCCGGCACGTCGACCTTCGCGTGGAAGGCGCGGCCCAGCAGCAGCGGCACCACCACCGCACGGGGAACCGTGGCGAGCACGGCCTCCAGCCGTGGTGCGCACAGGTCCAGGAAGGCGAGCCGGACATCGAGGTCGGACCGCAGCCACCGCACCCGGTCGACCAGGGTCGAGATCGTGGCGGCGGAGCGGGCGTCGCGACTGCCGTGCGCCACCGCGACCAAGGCTGGAGCGTCCGGGCGGACCGGCCTCATTGCGTGACCAGGCCCGCGGCGAGGGTGTTGCCGTCCCCCGGGTCGATCACCAGGAACCCGCCGGTGTGCCGGTCGGTGGCGTAGCGGTCGACGGCGAGCGGCTCGGCGAGCCGGATCCGCGCGCCGCCGATGTCGTTGAGCTCGAGGGCCTGCGGGGGCTCGGTGTGCCCGAGCGTGTCCAGGTCCAGGGTGCCGGTCAGCGCGGTGACGATCGCCCGCACGGTGCGGGTGCCGTGCTTGACGAGTACCCGCGCGCCGGGGCGCAGTGGCCGGTCGGCGAGCCAGCACAGGTCCGCGTCGAACTCGGTGACCACCCGGGGAGCCTGCTCGGGGCGGGCCAGCACCTCGCCGCGCCCGGCGTCGAGCTCGTCGGCGAGCAGCACGGTGACCGACTCGCCGGCGGTGGCGCACGGGATCGGCCCGTCCGGGGTGTCGATCCGAGTGACGGTGGAACGGCCGCCGGAGGGCAGCGCGACCACCTCGTCGCCCACCGAGAGCACCCCGGAGGCCA
>Ga0136622_10001161_pt1 | contig 10943 bp, 8 predicted proteins | sample AntDrymUQ4482106_2_FD_104803 | JGI IMG/M metagenome (GOLD analysis project Ga0136622, IMG submission 104803) | Polar desert sand microbial communities from Dry Valleys, Antarctica - metaG UQ448 (21.06) | ecosystem: Environmental > Terrestrial > Soil > Desert | place: Antarctica: Dry Valley...
CGCGTCGCGTGCAGGTCGCCGAGCGCGAGGTCGAGCAGGGCCGCCGCGAGCGCCAGCAGCGTCGCCTCGACGGCGACGAAGGCGCGGAAGAACGGGAAGAACGCGAGCGCGCGGCGCAGCCGGCGCAGCGGCGAGGCACGCGGCGCCGAGGTCGCCGCGCTGTCCTCGAGCGGCGGCCTGCCCGACTCCGCGCGTGCGACGTGCACGAGCACGATCTCCATCCGCACGAGCAGCGCGAGCACGGCGGCCAGCAGCCCGAGCGACGTGTAGCCGCCGAGCTCGTCCCAGCCGCCGTCGGCGCGGATCCCGAGCGCGATCGGCAGCGCGGTCTCGGTCAGGAAATGAGCGAAGCGGTCGAGGTAGATCCCGGCGGGCGAGAACTGCCGGCGCCAGCGCGCCAGCTCGCCGTCGACGCAGTCGAGCAGGATCTGGCCCTGGATCAGCAGCGCCGCCGCGAACGCGGCGAGCACGCCCGGCAGCGTCAGGACGGTCGCCGCGAGCAGCCCAGCCGCGATCATCGCCCAGGTGACGGCGTTCGGGGTCACCCGCGTGGGGAGCAGCCGCAGCGTCAGGTGCGGCGAGAGCCGGCGGACGTAGAGCCGCCCGGCCCAGTGCTCGCCGCTGTTGCGCGCGAACAGCGAGTCGGGCTGCGTGGCGGCGCGCAGCTCAGCGATCGAAGGCGTCGACGAAGCCGCGTACACGCTCGCTCACCCCCCGCTCGTCGAGCGCGAGGTGCTCGAGCACGGTGAACCGGTCCGGGCGCGTGCCCGGCGCGTGCAGCACCGCCCGGACGAACTGCTCCTCGCTGAGGCCGAGGTCGGCCGGCAGCCGTGGCAGCCCGTGGCGCTCCAGGCACGCGTCGACCGCCGCGGCCATCGCGTCGTCGCCGCGCAGGAAGGAGGTGAAAAGCGTCGCTGCGCCCGCCAGCTCGCCGTGGCGCGCGGTGCCGGGATAGAGATGGTCGATCGCGTGCAGGATCTCGTGGTCGGCGCCGCTGCACGGCCGGCTCGAGCCTGCGGTGGTCATCGCGAGTCCCGAGAGCACGAGCGCCTCGGCGAGCGCGACGAGGAAGTCCTCGTCGTCGATCCCGTCCGTGCGGTGCAGGATCGCCTTCGCCGCGGTCTGCGCGAACGTCACCGCGAGGCCGTCGACGGGCTCGCCGCGCTCGCGACCCGCCAGCCGCCAGTCGGCGATCGCGGACAGGTTGGAGATCACGTCGCCGATGCCCGAGCGGCGCATGCCGGGGTCCGAGCGGCGCACGTAGTCGAGGTCGACGACCAGCGCGATCGGCATCTGCACGCCGTAGGAGCCCTTGCGTCCTCCCTCCTCGAGGGAGGCGACCGGCGAGGCGATGCCGTCGTGCGCGAGGCTGGTCGCGACCGCGACCATCGGCAGGCCGCTGAGCGTCGAGGCGAGCTTGGAGACGTCGAGCGTGCGCCCGCCGCCGATCCCGACGAGCGCGTCGTAGAAGCCGCCGCGCAGCCGCTTGGCGAGCGCGTTGGCCTCGTCGACGCCGCCGTCGGCGAGCGTCCAGACCTCGGCGTTCTCGAGCTCGGTGCGCAGCGTCTCGGCGATCTCCTCGCCGAGCCCCGGGCCGACCACGACCGCGACGTGCCCGCCGGCCGAGATCCGCCGGTCCGCGAGCAGCGGCGCGAGCTGCGCGACGGCGCCCGGGCCGATGTCGACGAACAGCGGCGCCCCGATCATCCGCGTCAGCAGCGGCAAGCGATCTCCCGCGCACGGGCGAGGTCTGCGTGATCGTCGACCTCGGCCCAGTCGACGGCGCCGATCGGCGCCACGCCGACGTGGCCGCCGCGGTCGGCGTACTCCTGGAAGCCGTCCTCGTAGTAGAGCTGCGGATCGCGGCGGAACGTCGCCTCGAGCGCATCCGCGAGTCCGGCGGCCGCTGCCGGCTCGATCAGGGTCAGGCCGATGTACTCGCCCTGCGCGGTCGCGGGATCGAGCGCCTTGTTGATGCGCGTCATGCGGCCCTCGGCGGACACTTCGACCTTCATCTCCTCCTCGCCGAGCCGCTTGACGTCGTCGAGCGCGAGCAGGATGTCGGGGCCGCGCGCCGCCAGCAGCGTCCGCTCGACGCTCGGCGGGTGCACCGTGTCGCCGTTGACGAGCAGCACGCCGCCGGCGAACAGCGCGCGCGCGCACCAGAGCGAGTAGGCGTTGTTCCAGATCTCCGCCTTCGGGTTGAAGACGAGCTCGAGCGTGACGCCGTGCTCGCGCTCGAGCGCGGCCTTGCGCTGCTCCACGGCCCCCGCCGCGTAGCCCGTCACGACGGCCACGTCGTCGAGCCCGGCGGCCTTGAGGTTGGCGAGCGCGATGTCGAGGATCGTCCGGTCGCCGTCGACCGGCACCAGCGTCTTGGGCAGCGTGTCGGTATACGGCGCCAGGCGCCTGCCCGCCCCCGCCGCCAGCACCATGCCGATCATCCGCCCAGCGCCCATGTCGCTCACGTGTTCGTCACCTCGCGCAGCAGCTCCTCCCAGCGCTCCGCGATCGGGCCGGCAGCGTAGGCGCGCGCGTTCTCCCGCGCCGCGGCGCCGTAACGGCGGCGGCGTGAACCGTCCTCGATCAGCTCGCTGATGCCCCCTGCGAGCCCGGCGACGTCGCCGGGCGCCACGAGGATCCCGTCGACGTGGTGGTGGAGGATCTCGCCCGGCCCGCGCGGGCAGTCGAAGCTCACGACCGGCAGTCCCTTGCTCATCGCCTCGACTATTACCATGCCGAACCCTTCGAAGCGCGAGCTCAGGACGAACAGCGAGGCCTCGGCCAGCGCCGCGCCCATGTGGCGCGTCCGGCCCATCAGCCGGACGCAGTCCTCCAGCCCGCGCTCGCGGATCAGCGCACGCAGCTCCGCGCGCCGCGGTCCTGAGCCGTAGATCCGCAGCTGCCACTCCGGGTGCGCCGCAGCGACGCTCTCCCATGCCCGGATCAGCAGGTCGAATCCCTTCTGGGTCTCCAGCCGCCCGGCAGCCACCACGAGCTTGGCGTCCAGCGCGGCCTCCCCGCCGTCCAGGCGCGGCACCGCGTTCGGGATCCGCACCACTGTGACCTGCGTGCCGGCGAGCGCCGCGGCGAAGTCGCGTTCATCCGCCTGCGTCAGCACCGTCAGCACGTCCAGCCCACGATAGCCGGACCGCATGTCGGCGGCCAGGCGCGGGCGGTGCGCGAGGAAGTTCATGTGCTCCTGCCCGACGGTCACCACACCGGGCGCTGTGAGCCGTGCGGCGAGCAGGTTGAAGGCCGGGCGCGTCGTGATCAGGACCCCGTCTCCGATCCGTCGCAGGAGGCGTACCAGACGGACGTCGGTCCAGAGGCTGCAGTGCGGGTAGGCGTAGTCCTCGGGGTGCACGAGCAGGCTTGGAAGGCGCGCCAGCACGCCCGCCAGCGCGCCGCGGTGCGCGCCGGGGCGCTGGTCGTCGACCACGGCGACGTTCGCCGGCGGCTCGAGGAACGGGGCGTCGCGGCGCCGGACCAGGCTTATCAGCTCCACGGGCCGCCGGCCGGCGAGGGCCTCGGCCAGGTTGAAGCTCGTCCGCACCGTGCCGCCGAGGCCGAAGGCGTGCAGCAGGAGCACCCGCACCGTCGGTTGCGGCGCGGCCGTTGGGTCAGTCGCCGCGGCGCCGCGCGGGCGCAGCGTCGCCGCGGCGAGGGCGAGCGCGATCCGGTGCACCGCCACGGCGGTACCGCCGAGCAGACGCCGGCGGTGCGACTGCCGGCCCTCGATGACCGGCGGCGGCTCAGCCGCGGTTCGACTGGCGGCCACGCGCCCAGGGTACCGGCGCGGCGCCGACCGCCGCCGGGACCGCGTCGACGATCAGGCAGTCCACACCGGCCTGGGCACAGCGCTCCAGATCGCCCAGCACCGGGCACCAGGCGGCCACCTGCAGCCCCGCTGCGTGAGCGATGCCGACCGCCTCGGCAGCCCCGCGTCCGAAGTCCGGCGCCCCGCGACCGTCGAGGTTCAGCGAGCCGACGTGAGCGACGACGACGTCCGCGCCGAGGTGGACCGCCGCGGGGATCGCCTTGCGCAGCGGGAAGCGGGTCCAGGTGATCAGCCCGACCGGAACCCCCGGGACGCGCTCGCGCACGACGAGCAGCGCAGCCGGGTCGAAGCTCGTCACGAGCACTCGCAGGTGCTGCGCCGCGCCGGGCAGCAGGCCGGCGACCAGCGCCGCCGTCGTCTCTGACCGCGGGCGCAACGCATCCTCGAGCGACGTCTTGACCTCCACATCGACCCCGAGCCCCGCCGGCAGCGCCTCGAGCAGGTCGGAGATCCGCAGGAGCCCGAGCGCGTCCGCCTCGGCCGCCGTCAGCTCCGCGACGAAGCGGCCGTCGGGCACGACCGGGTCGTGGCTTGCGACCAGCACACGGTCGGCGGTCACGCGCGCGTCGACCTCGACCCAGCGCAGGCCGGCGTCGACGGCCGCCAGGAACGACGCGAGCGTGTTCTCGCGCCGTCCCTCGACCACCCCGGCACCGCAGCCGCGGTGTCCGCAGAGCACGGGCGGGTCGTCGAAGGTCTGCTCAACCATGAGGCTGTAGCTTGCCAGCGACATGCCCGCACTGAGCTTCGTCCTGGTCGTGCATCGCGAGCAGGCGCACCTCGAGGGGTGCGTGGCCTCGCTGCTCGACCAGCCGTTCGGCGACGTCGAGCTGCTCGCGATCGACGACGCCTCGCCCGACCACGGGCCCCGGTTGCTCGACGAGCTCGCCGGGCGCCATGCCCGCATGCGCGTGATCCACCTGCCCCAGCGCATCGGGCCCGGCGCCGCGCGCAACCTCGCGCTGGAGTCGGTCGCCGGGGAGCACGTCTGGTTCGTCGAGACGACCGACCGGGTCGCGCCGGGAGCGCTCGCGCGCATCGCGGAGGCGCTGCGCGCGAGCTCCCCTGACGTGCTGCTCGTCCACCACGAGCGCAACGACGCGCTGGGACGGAGCCATCCCGGGCCCCATCGCGCCGCGCTCGCCCGCGCAGCCGAGCTGGGGCCCGGCGCACTCGAGCAGCGCCCCGGACTGGCGGCAGCGGCGCCGCGCGTGTGGGACAAGCTGCTGCGGCGCTCACTGCTGAGCGAGCTCGGAGTGCGCTTCGGCGGCGGCGAGCAGGGCGAGGTGCGCGTCACCTGGCCCGCGCTCCTCAGCGCCGGCGCGATCGCGGCCTGGCCCGACGCCGGCTACGTCCGCCGGCGCCCTGGCAACACCGTGCGCGACCCGCTCACCGCAGGGACGCCGTGCGACGTCTTCGGAGGCTACGACGCGGTGTTCGAGTTCGCTGCGTCGCGCTCGGTCTCCGACGCGCGGCGGCGGTTGGTCCTGGACCCGATGCTGCGCCACCAGCTCGCCCTGCTGGACCGCGTGCCCGACGGCGCGCGGCGCGAGTTCTTCCACTGCATCTCGGAGTCCTACAAGCGTCATCGGCGAGGTGACGAGCCGGTCCCCGCCGGCCGCGCGGCGCAGCTGCGCGCGCGGCTGGTGGAGCACGACGGCTTCCGCGCGTTCGAGCTGCTCGAGGCCTCGCTGGCCAAGCGCGGCGCGGCGCGGCGCCCGCGCGCGGCGGCCGCCAGGCTCAAGCGCCGCGCGACCGGCCGCGCGCGGCATGCGGAGCTGCAGCGCCATTACCGCTCGCGGCTCAGGCAGCCGATCGACCCTGATCTGGCCGTCTTCGCCGCCTACTGGTACCGCGGCTACCAGTGCAACCCGCGGGCGATCTACGAGCAGGCGCGCGAGCTCGTGCCGGGCATGCGCGGAGTCTGGGTCGTGAAGCCCGGCGCGCGCGGCGCGATCCCGGACGGGGTCGAGCACGTCGTCGCCGGATCGCGCGAGTACTTCGACGTGCTCGCCCGTGCACGCATCTTCGTCAACAACGTCAACTTCCCCAACCACCTCGTCAAGCGCACCGGCACCGTCCACGTGATGACCCATCACGGCACGCCGCTCAAGCACATGGGGCTGGACCTCCAGCACGCGGCCGGCGCCGGAGCGCGGATGGACTTCGCCGCCCTGATGCGCCGCTGTGCGCGCTGGGACTTCAGCATCTCGTCGAACGAGTTCTCGACGCTCGTCTGGGAGCGGGTCTACCCGACCTCCTACGAGTCGCTCGAGGTCGGCTATCCGCGCAACGACGTCCTGGCCCGCGCCGGCGACGACCAGGTGCGTGAGGCGCGCGCGGAGCTCGGGATCGAAGCGGATCAGCAGGCGATCCTCTATGCCCCGACGCACCGCGACTACCAGACGGGCTACGTACCCGTGCTCGACGTCGCGGCGGTCGCGGACGCGCTCGGCCCCGAGCAGGTCCTGATGGCGCGCCTACACTACTTCTACGACGGCGACCCGGTCCTGCGCAGGCTGCATCGCGAGGGGCGGATCCGCGACGTCGCGTCCCACCCGTCGGTCGAGCAGCTCTGCCTCGCGGCGGACGTGCTCGTGACGGACTACTCCTCGATCATGTTCGACTACGCCGTGCTGGACCGCCCGATCGTCATCCACGCCCCTGACTGGGAGGCCTACCGCGCGCTGCGCGGAACGTACTTCGACCTGCTGGCCGAGCCGCCGGGCATCGTCGTGCGGTCGGAGTCCGAGCTGGTCGCGGCACTGAGCTCCGGCGCCGCCTCCGACGACCAGCCACGCGGCGCGCGCGCAGCGTTCCGCGCGCGCTTCTGCTCGCTCGAGGACGGTCGCGCCGCCGAGCGCGTGGTGCGGCGCGTGTGGCTCGAGAGCCCGGCGGAGCCCGTCATCCGGCCGGGGCGGCCGGTCGCGCGATGAGCGTCCCCCGCCCGCGCTCGCTCGTGCTCGTCGTCGGCGTCGGCCGCAGCGGCACGAGCCTGCTCGCCGGCATGCTCGGCCAGCTCGGATTCCACATCCCGCGGCCCGAGGTCAAGGCGAACTCGACCAACCCGCGCGGCTTCGGCGAGCCGCGCTGGGTGGTCGACTTCCACGCGGCCCTGCTGCGCTCGCAGCGGATCACCGTCAACGACTCGCGCCCGGCCGCCTGGGAACGGGCCGCCCGCTCCGGCGAGGACCCGGCGGTCCACGGCGCGCTGCGCGACTGGCTCGCGGGACAGCTGCGCGAGGCCGACGCGGTCGTCGTCAAGGATCCGCGCACCGTCTGGCACCTGCCGCTGTGGATGCGCTGCGCGGCGGACCTCGGCGTGACGCCGTCGTTCGTGACGATGCTCCGTCACCCGGCGGAGACCCTGACCAGCGCGCGCACGTCCTACGGCACGTGGCAGAGCGCTGCGAGCCGTGCCGCGGCATGGCTCAACGTGACGCTCGAGACCGAGCGCGCCACGCGCGACGCGCAGCGCGCCTTCGTGCGCTACGACGACCTGCTGGCGGACTGGCGGGGACAGGTGACGCGGCTCGGCGAGCTGCTCGAACTCCCGCTGCTGCGCGACCTCGATCCTGCACGCGCCGCGCTGGTCGACCAGTTCGTCGATCCGACGCTGCACCGCAACCGGGTGCGCTGGGACGACCTCGAGGTGCCCGACCGCCTGCGCGAGATGGCCGAGGACGTCTGGCGCGCCGTCGGGCCGCTCGCACAGCCCGGCGGCGACGTGCCGGCTGCCCACGCCGCGCTTGACGAGCAGCGCACGCGGTTCGAGCTGCTCTACCGGGAGGCCGAGGAGATCGCGCAGTCGTCGGTGACCGCCGCGCGCCGACGCGGCGGCCGAGCCGGCGGCGGCGGCGGCTCGAAGGGCGCCGCGCCCACGCTGCGGGTGCGCCTCGCCCGGCGCGTGCCCGTAGAGCAGCGCCGCCGGCTGCGACGCGCGCTCGGCGTCCTGCGCGCGCCGCGCGCACGGGCTCGAGCGCTGCGCGGCCGGTGAGCAGCGGACCGGTGCTCACCGCGATCCTGCTGGCGACCGCGCGCGACAGCGCAGGCGGTCCTGCGGCCGCGCTGCCGTGGGAGGGGACGACGCTGCTGGGACGGCTGCACGATCAGCTCGCCCGCCTCGGTGCCGGCGAGGCGCACCTGATCACGCGGACGGAGTGGGTCCCCCAGCTCGAGCCAGCGCTCGCCGGCGCCCACACCCCCGTCCGGCTGCACGCGTCCGACGACCTCGCCGGCGATATGCGCGCGGTGGCTGCGATCGCAGCCGCGGGTGCAGGGCCGCTGGTGATCGCGAACGCGGACGTGCTCACCCAGGGGGAGGCGCTGGCCGGGCTGGTGGCCGACCCGCGCATCGCCACCGGCGTGCTCGTCACGCAGTGGCGCGCCTCGCGCTTCGCGGCGTTCGGCATCCAGTCGCTGCGCGACCGGGTGCTGAACGCGGGCTCGGCCTATCACCACGTGACCGACGCGACCGAGCGCTTCCTGGGCGTCATCAAGGTCGCGCCCGACCACCGCGGCGAGCTGCTGGGCGTTGCGACCGAGCTCGGCGAGCTGCTCGGCGGCGGGCTGCCGGAGAAGTGGCGCCGAGCGTCCGAGCTCAAGCGGCGCCAGTGGCACGCGCCGCTGGAGCGCAAAGCGGAGGCGCGCCGCGACGCGGACGCGGGTGGCGACGACCCGGACTCCGGCCTCGCGGACGCCGCCGAGATCGAGCGCCGGCTCGCCGCCGGCCGCGAGGACACGACGGCGCTGCTACTGCGCGGTCTCGTGGTCGCGCGGGTTCCCGTCAGCCTGAGCCGGCTGCGGCGCCTCTACTGGGCACGGCCGCTCGCGCCCGCCGACCTCGAGCGGGCGACCACGGAGATCACCGGGTACGACGAGGAGCAGGCGCTGCTCAACTCCTCCGTGAAGGCGAACGACGGGTTCTTCACGACCTTCTTCGTCAGCCCGTACTCGAAGTACATCGCGCGCTGGGCGGCCCGGCGCGGATGGACGCCCAACGGCGTGAGCAGCCTGTCGATGGCCGTCGGCGTGCTGGCGGCAGCCGCCTTCGCCACCGGCGAGCGCGCGGGCATGATCGCGGGCGCGGTGCTGCTCCAGGCCGCCTTCACGCTCGATTGCGTCGACGGCCAGCTCGCGCGCTACACGCGTACCTTCACGAAGCTCGGCGCCTGGCTGGACTCGATCTTCGACCGCGCCAAGGAGTACGCGGTCTATGCGGGGCTTGCGATCGGCGCCGCGCGCAGCGGCGAGGACGTCTGGCTGCTGGCGGGCATCGCGCTCGCGCTGCAGACCGCACGCCACGCGACCGACTTCACGTTCAACGCCGCCCGCGACGAGGTGATCCGATCGAGCATGCACGAGCCGCCGCGCAAGCGCTCCAAGCTGCTCGACGCAGGCCCGAAGGACGAGCCCGAGAGCGCCCCGGCGACTCATTGGGTGAGGCGGATCGTGGTCTTCCCGATCGGTGAGCGATTCGCGGTGATCTCGCTGACCGCGGCGTTCTTCGACGCCCGCGTGACGTTCGTGGTGCTGCTCGCGGCGGGCGCCATCGCTGCTCTTTACACGGCGCTCGGGAAGCTCACCCGCTCGCTCGGGGAGCGGCGCGAGACCGCGCTGCGCGCCGGTGCGGGCAGCGCCGACGGTCCGCTCAAGGCCTACCGGGACGACGGCCCGCTCGCGCTTTTCGCAGGGCGGCTCGCCCGCCGGCTGCCCGTTCCACCGCTCGCGCTGGTCGGCGCCGCCGGCCTGGCGCTGCTGTGCGCGGCCGTCGTCACCGGCTCCGGCGCCTCCTGGGAGCTGGTGGCGGTGGTGATCGCCTGGGTGGTGCTGACCGCCGGCGCGTCGAGCGACCGCCGGCTGCGCTGGGCCTTTCCCCCGTTGCTGCGGGCGATCGAGTACGGCGCCCTGCTGTGGATCGCCGCGGTCGCGGGCCCGGGGGCCCATCCCGCCGTCTTCGCGCTGCTCTGCGCGATCGCATTCCGGCACTACGACTTCGCCTACCGGTTCGCGCGCCGCGGCGCGTCGCCGCCGCGCTGGCTCGGTGCGATCGCCGGCGGCTGGGACGGCCGCCTGATCGCCTGCACTGCGCTGGGCGCGGCCGGAGCGGCACGAACCGGCTTCTTCATCGCCGCCGCCGTGCTGGCGACCCTCTCGGTCGGCGAGGCGGTCGCGTCCTGGATCTCCGGCGACGCCGCCGAGCGCGCGTGGTCGCCCGGGGACGACGAGGAGGCGGCTGACGCGGGCTGATCAGGCGCGCGCGAAGCGGCGCAGCGGCGCGCCGTAGCGGCGCAGCGCGAGGCTCCACGCCAGCCGCGGCTGGGGCGGCTCGCCGTTCCATCCGTTGGCGGCGCGCAACCGCTCGCAGACGCGCAGGATCTCGTACTCGCGCCAGTAGTACCGGCGCAGCGCGGACTGCGCGGCAGCGTCGAGCGGCTGCACGTCGGGCCGGTGCCGGCGATGGGCCTTCTTGGGATCCTCCGGGAGGCTGACGTGCTCTGGCAGCTCGAGCGCCGCCCGCAGCCGCTGCCAGTCGGCGGCGAGCGTCTCCTGGCGGCCGAGATAGGCGATCTGCTTGCGTCGCGCGATCACCTCGCGCGTCGTGCCGAGTGCTCGGCGGATGCCGCGCAGGTGCCGGATGTCGCGCATCGCGGCCTCCGCATGCGGACGCACCTCGGGATCCTCGCTCGCAAGCGCCAGCGCGAGCGACTGCGGTGTCGGGAAGCGCGCGAAGGCCTCCGCCTCCGCCGGCGTCCACTCGAAGAAGAAGGTCGGCTGGCCCTTGCGCAGGCGGCTGTCGAACGCGCTGATGAACAGCGCGACCGGGTCGCGCATGCAGAAGATCGCGAACTCGCCGGGCGGCACGTCGGCGAGGCTGAACTGGTGGCCCTTGTGGATCGCGATCGGGCCGAACGGGGTCTCGGTTCCGCGCAGCGGGCGCAGCGCATGCTTGATCGCCGTCCCACCGGTCTTGCCGATGTGGATGAAGTGCACCGCCACCGGGCCGGACCGTACCAGGCCAGATCGGGCTCATAGGATGGAGCGCAATGCCGCGCATCAGCGTCGTCGTGCCGATCTACAACGTCGAGCAGTACCTGCCCGC
>Ga0136622_10001166_pt1 | contig 10922 bp, 11 predicted proteins | sample AntDrymUQ4482106_2_FD_104803 | JGI IMG/M metagenome (GOLD analysis project Ga0136622, IMG submission 104803) | Polar desert sand microbial communities from Dry Valleys, Antarctica - metaG UQ448 (21.06) | ecosystem: Environmental > Terrestrial > Soil > Desert | place: Antarctica: Dry Valley...
TATGGCACTGCGTCCCCCATTCCTGGCCCAGTCCAGATCTGCGCGTGCCTCGCGCAGGCCACCACCGAATGGGCACCAGGTGTCTTGGCTGCTGCGATCTGAATGCAGCACGGTCTGCCCGGATGTTGGTTTGCGGGGCCACCGAGCCATGTCGAGTGCATCGACGACGAGCTCGGTGCGTAGGTGATCCGCGATCGACCAGCCCACGCCTCGGCGGGAGAACGCGAGCCAGGGTCGGATTGGCTCCAGGATGAGATACGCCGGTGTCGCCCGGAGACGCGGCTCACGATCCGCAGCGCCTGGGCAGCCCGCCTGTGCCGACGAAGGTCAGCCCTGCCGGTTGCACACGATGGCGGCTGCCTCTGCTGATGCTGTAGCCCGGTGGCCTGGACGAGTTTTTGCTAGCTCTGCGGCCACCTCTACCGGGCAGCGTGCGGGTGGGTCTTCTGGGAAGACGCGGCTTGCCAAGCGCCCGTTCCCTGGTCGCCGCCGCCGTGCACGGGACCTGCCCGTAGATCGATCCGCTTATGAGCTGCCGGCAGGCGCGGCGGTTCGGATGCTGAGGCGCGCGGTCATGTCGAGTCTTACTTCGCCGTACCGAACCCCAGCGCGGTCGCACCTCGCTTGCCGGCTAGTAACTCCCGATCCTCATCCAGCAGCGTCCAGAACTCGATCAACTCGTCAACGTCAACCGCGGTCAGCCCCATGCGAAGCAATGATTCTCGGCTGCACCATGTCCGCCAACGAGCGACCAATTGCGGCTGGTCACAGCACCGTTACCAGCGCCCCGATTAGCGCACGCAAGTGGGCCCCACGGGAATCGAACCCGTAACCCGCGGATTAAAAGTCCGCTGCTCTGCCAATTGAGCTAGAGGCCCGGTCGCGGTCCGACGAGTTGCCTGCTTACCCGTGTCACCCTCGTCGTGCCGCTCGAGTACCCAGTATGCCCGGGTTGATTAGGCTCCTTCGATGAACCTCAGCCCCGATGAGGTGTTGACCACGACCCGGGCGGTGCGCAAGCGCCTGGACTACGACCGTCCGGTCGACCCGGAACTGATCAAGCAATGTTTGACGATCGCCCTGCAGGCGCCGAGCGGAAGCAACCGACAGGGTTGGCAGTTCGTGGTGATCGGCGATCCCGACGTACGCGCAAGAGTGTCGGCGCTGTACCGCGAGTCCTTCGCGGTCTATGCGGCAACGCCGGCCGCCGGCGGTAGCCCGACGACCGAACAGCGCCGCGACGACGTTCGCAGCTCGGCGCAGTACCTGGCCGACACGATGCACCGCGCTCCGTACCTGCTGATCCCGGTCGCCGAAGGGCGGGCCGAGCGGCTGAGCAGGACCGAACAACAGGCCGCCTTCTGGGGTTCGGTCACGCCTGCACTGTGGAGTTTCATGCTGGCTGCCCGTGCCCGTGGGCTCGGAACCGCTTGGACCACACTGCATCTCGTGTACGAGAAGGAGGTCGCCGACATCCTCGGGATCCCGTATGAGCGGTACACCCAGATCGCCTTGACCCCCATCGCGCACACGATCGGAACCGACTTCAAGCCGGCTGCCCGCGAGCCCCTGGAGTCAGTTACCCATTGGGATCACTGGTAGCTCAGGCCGGGCAAATCATTGACCTTGGTCTTCCGGTGGCCTAGCTTTCCTCTAGACCTCTAGAAGAGTTGGCCCCGAAGTGACCCGACTGCGCGCAAGGCTCGAGTCCGCCCGCCTTGAAGGTCGGGCCGTGGTGGTCGGCTACCTTCCCGCCGGCTTCCCGGATCGGGCCGGCTACCGAACTCTTGCCACGCGTGCGTTCACCGCGGGACTGGACGCCCTCGAGATCGGACTGCCGAGTCCGGCGCCGGCCACCGAAGGCGCGACGATCACCGCGGCCCTCCACCGAGGCCGCAGCGAAGTGGACGGGCTCGAGGATGCGCTCTGCCTCGCCGCCGCTGCACGGGTACGCGCCGAGGACGCACTCATCGCCCTGGCCTACGACGCCGTTGTCGAGGAGTTCGGAATCGATGACCTGCTGGATAGCTGCCGCGCCGCCGAGATCGACTCGATTCTGCTGCCCCAACAGTCGATGGACCGCCAACTCGAGATCTCCCGCCTCGCCGAGGCCAAGGAGATCGACCTCGTGTTCTTTCTTTCTCGGCGTGCCGAGATCGAGCAACTGGTCGACGGAGGTCCACACGACCCGATCATCTACGTGCAATCGGCGACCCAGCACACGGGCAAGGCCTTCAACGCGGACACTGCACTCGAGCGCCTCGTCGATGTCCAGTCCGCATTCGGCGGGCAGTCGGCCCGGGTTCTGGTCGGGTTCGGGATCGCCGCACCGGCAGACGTACGAGTCCTCGTACGCGCCGGCGCCGATGGCGTCGTGGTCGGGACCGCCCTGGTGGAAGCGGGCGGCCAAGGCGCTGACGACCTCGCGCAGCTGGTACAGGAACTTCGGGTGGCAGCGGTTGCCGACCACAGCAGTACGGCCGGACGGCAAGCGTGACCGAAACCAGGCGCTGGCAACCCAGCCAGTACCAGCCGGCGCACAGATCCCACGTGCCGAAGTACGTGTCGATCTATCGCGATCTCAAGACCGCCATCTCCGGGGGGGACCTCGTGCCTGGCGAGCCGCTGCCGTCCCAGCGGGAGCTCTCCCAGGGCTACGGCGTCACGCTGATGACGCTGCGCCAGGCGCTCACCCTCTTGGCCGACGACGGGCTGGTCAACACCGAGCACGGCCGCGGAACGTTCGTCGCGGACCGCCCATACCGGCTCCCACTCGGACCGTTGGGCAGCTTCGCGGAGGAGATGCGCCGCTCCGGACGCCGACTACGTACCGAGGTACTCGACTACGCCCGCATCCGTGCACCGGCCGCGGTCGTCGCCCGGTTGTCGCTGCGCAGCGAATTGGCCTTTCGGCTCGTCCGATTGCGGCACATCGACGACCGCCCGCTGCTCTTGCAGACCTCGTACCTGCCGCTGTCGCTGGGCAGGCGGTTGCAGATCGAACAGCTTGCCGACCGGTCGCTGTACGCCGTGCTCGACGAGGATCTCGAGGTGCCAGTCGCCCGCGCCGTCGAGTCCATCCAGGCCATCTCGTTGACAGCTGAGGACGCAGAGACTCTGCAGCGCAGCGTGTATCAACCCGCTCTGCTCAGCAACCGGCTTACCTACACCGACGGTGACCGCCCGATCCTCGATGACCGGGCGATCATGCCGGGTGACAGCGTCGTGATCTCGGCCGAGCGCCGCCCGGACGACGTCCAGGTCAACTTCATCTTCAGCACCGATCTCGCCACCGAGACCGGCCCGAGTTCGACAAGCCCGAGTTCGACAACACCGTCAAGGAGCCCGATGTGACCAGACCCCGTCCGCGTACCAGAGCCATGGCAGCGCTCGTTGCTGTCGGCGCCCTCATCCTCACCGGCTGCTCGTCCGCAGAAGACAGCGGCGGGGGCAGTGGCGGGAGCGGTGGAGACAATGCACGGGAGACCTACACCGTCGGTATCGACGTCGCGTTCCACCCCATCTTCGACTACGTCATGGGACAAGCCGAGGAGTACTTCGGGGACAAGGACTATGACGTCGAGTTCCAGGTCCTGGACGCGACCACGCAGGTTCCCGCCTTCGGCGCTGGTGACCTCGACGTGATGACCACTGTGCCGTCGTTCATGCCGCGGGTGAAGGAGCAGTTCGACATCGACACCACCTACTTCTTCCCGATGGCACGCTGGACGCCTGGGCCAACCATCCTGGTGCCGCCGGATTCAGCTGCGACCTCGATCGAAGATCTGGAAGGGGCAACCGTGGCGGTCGCGCCGCTGTCATCACGGTTCGGAGCCGAGCAGATGGCGGTTCTTGCCGCAACCGGGCAGAACATCGAGGACTACTTCGATCTCGTCGAGACCGACGCGGCCGCCCAGGAGATCGCCGGTGGGCGCGCGGAGGCCGTCTTCATCGAGGCTCCGTCCACCGCGCCGCTGCTCGCCGAGGGCTACACCGAAGTCTTCAGCGTGCAGGACGCATTCGAGGAGGCCTTCGACGATCCGGCAGTGATGAACGGCGGCTACATCGCCGCGTCGTCCTTTGTCTCGGACAATTCCGAGTTCGTGCAGGACCTGATCGCTGCGACTCAGGATGCCTGGGACACCTTCCAGTCCGATCCTGACACGGTGATCGAGGTGGCAAGCGAGGTCAGCGGCGTACCGCCCGAGCAGTTGGAACTCGTGGGTCAGGTGCTCAACCTCGCCGAGACGACCGACGAGCAGAAGACGGTCACCGAGCAGGACGTGGCAACCTGGACGGAGCTGTTCCCACTGCTGGCCGAAGCCGGATTCATCACCGAGGCACCGGAGGACCCCGCGGCGCTGTTCCAGATCACCGAGTAGGACATCGATGAGTTCGCTGATCGGGTCCCCCCCGGAGACCGGTGCGACGACACCGACGGCCGTCCCTGCCCGCCAAGGTCTCTCGGCGGGCAGGGCGAGGACGGCCCGCCGAGGGCTGCGCGTCCTGGCAGCCGTGGTCGTGCTGGGTGTGGCTTGGGCACTCATCGCGCCGAACTACCCCAGCTTCGTCTTCCCCACCCCGGCCGATGTCTGGGCCTCGTTCACCCGGGCCGTCGAGCGGGGGGTCTGGGTCGAGCAGGTCATCGCCACCCTGGGGCATCTAGGGTCGGCGTTCGCGATCGTGCTCGTCGCCGGCCTGCCCTTGGGAATCCTGATCGGCCGATCGATCATCGCCGAGGATCTGAGCCGGGTCGTGTTGGTCTTCTTCCAGACGGTCCCCACGGTCGTTCTAATCGCTTTGGCGCTGGCGATCTACGGGATCAGCGACGAATCCGTGATCGGGGTGACAGTCGCCGGCTCGATCACCTACTTCCTGCTCAACGTCATCCAAGGCACCCGGGCCATCGATCGCGATCTCGTCGACATGGCCCGCGCCTACCACGCCAACGAGACAACGATCATGCGTACGGTCGTCGTGCCGTCGGTGATCCCGTACTTCCTCGCCGGTGCCCGGATCACCCTCGGGGTGGCATGGCAGATCACCCTCTTCTCGGAGTACCTGATGGGCAGCGCTGGGATCGGCTTCAACGTCAACACGGCGATCTCGTTGCTGGACACCTCGACGGTGTTCATGTGGGGATTGTCGGTGGTCGCGCTAACTCTGCTGGTGGAGTACGGCCTCTTCCGTCCGGTCGAACGACGCCTGACCCGGCACATGCGGAGGACCTGAGATGGCGCAGGACGATCCGCAGCCGCTGGTCACATTCGAACGTGTCTGCAAGTCCTTCGGCCGCCGAGCCGAGGAGTCCGTCCTGGTCGATGTCGATCTGGATGTCGGCCGTGGCGAGCTGGTGGCGATCATCGGGCCGTCCGGTTGCGGCAAATCGACCGTGCTCAACCTCGTGGCCGGACTCACCGACGTCACCAGCGGCAGCGTGCGAGTTGCTGACCCAGAGGTACGCAGCGCGTACGTCTTCCAGAACCCGCGTCTGCTTCCCTGGCGCGATGTCCAGGCAAACGTCGAGTTCAGCCTCGAACAGATCGGTCTCTCCCGCAAGGACATCCGTGATCGCGCCGACGAAGCCTTGGACCTCGTCCACCTAGGACAGCACAAAGACAAATACCCTCACGAACTGAGCGGAGGCATGCAGCAGCGTGCCGCCCTTGCCCGCGGCTTGGCCCTGGACCCCGGACTGCTGCTCCTCGACGAGCCGTTCGGAGCACTGGACGCACTGACCCGCGGATATCTACAAGAGGAGCTGCTGGGAATCGTGCGCCGGTTCCAGACGACGACCTTGCTGGTCACCCATGACATCGACGAGGCTCTGCTCCTGGCCGACCGGCTTGCGGTGATGTCCAGCAGGCCGGCTCGGATCCGGCAGATATTCGAGCTTCCCTTCGGACCCGACCGTGCACTGGACAAGGTCGTCGCCCACCCCGAGTTCCTCCCGCTGCGCACGGAGATCCGCGAACTGCTCCGCCCGGAGGTCGAGGCAACCGATCCAGGATCGGCGTCCACAGATGCCAGTCAGGCGACGGCTGCAGGGACACGGCGAGGCAGCCGGGCGCGCGCGGGGACAGCGCAGTGATGCTGGTCGGCTCCGACCCACTGATCGCCCGTACCGGCCCGGCCAGGCGGGGAAAGCCGCTACTGATCTGCTACCTCCCGGTCGGTGACCCGAAGACACCGTCGGCGAGCGTGGCGCGCTACGTCGACTGCGGGGTGGACATCATCGAAGCCGGAATCGCGGTCCCCGGTCCGACCTTGGACGGCAAAGTGATCACGGACTCGATGCATCGGTCTGTCGCGGCTCGAGTCGTCGGCCGGCGAGCCGCCGACACGCTTGCTGATCAACTCTCGATGCGCAGCGCAGCGAGCGCCGTCTGGATGAGCTACGCGAAGCAGCTCGACGACGCCTACCTCGAGATGGTCAGTGCGTCGGGCGCCCGCGGAGTGCTGTTGCCGGGAACGGCGCCGACCGTACTGGCCGCGGCGCTAGCGGCCGCTCCATCCGGCGGATCGTTGTCTGCGATCCCGTTCCTCGACCACCCGCCGACCGAAAGGCAGATCGACGCCGCTCGCGGGGCGAGGGCGTACGCGATGTTGGCCGCCACCGCCGGCGTGACGGGGGTGCGGGACCACGTTGGCCAGGACAACGCAGCCATCCTCGCTGGGCTCCGCGACGAGGGAGTGACCGCACCCATCGTGCTCGGCTTCGGTATCGGTACCCCGGCGCAGGCTCGGCGGGCGACCGAACTCGGCGCGGACGGGATCGTCGTCGGTACCGCATGCGTCCTGGCCGCTCTGGACGGACCGGGCACCCTCACCGCTGTGCTCAACGGTCTGCGGATAGCTCTCGACAGGTGAGATGGCGCGAACCGCGCAGGTTGCCGACCCCCGGCCCAGCGTGCGAGAGGATCTCGGCAGACGCGGTGCACTGCCGCTATCCGATCAAGGAAGGAAGCCACGATGACCGCACCGAATGTGGCACTGATCGAGCGCTTCTACGGGGCCTTCGACGAGGGCGACGGGAAGGCGATGGCCGCGTGCTACTCGCCCGACGTGCAGTTCTCCGATCCGGTCTTTACAGATCTGCGTGGTCCACGGGCCGGGGCGATGTGGCAGATGCTCACCGAGGGTCCGGGCAAGGTGCGCGTCGAACTGCTCGAGCATCAGGCTGACGAGGGGAGCGGGACGGCCCACTGGAAGGCCCACTACACGTTCACCGAGACCGGACGGCCGGTCGTCAACGACATCCAGGCGAAGTTCCGATTCAAGGACGGCCTGATCGTCGAGCACCGCGACACATTCGACTTCTACCGTTGGGCGCGTCAGGCCCTCGGGCCGACCGGACTCCTTCTCGGTTGGACACCGATCGTACGCTCGGCGGTCAGGCGCAAGGCTGCGGGCATGCTCGACAAGTTCACCCGGGAATCGGGCAAGAACAACGGGTGACGAGCGCACGCCGACGATGAGGGTCGCGACTTATCTAGGTGCCGATGTCGGGTCGACCTCGACCAAAGTGAGTGCCTTCGACGCTGATGGTGCGACGTTGGCCTCAGGTTCGGTGGAGTACCTGATCTCCCGCCCGGAGCCGGGCTTCGCAGAACAGGACGCGCGACAGTGGTGGGCAGCGCTGCAAGCAGCAGTCGAAGCGGTATCCGACCAGGTGTCGCTAGCCTCCGTCGGCGCGATGGGCGTGGTCAGCCAGGTCGACACCCACACTCTGGTCGATGAGCACCTGGACCCGCTCATGCCGGCTCTGCTCTGGCAGGACCTGCGCGCGGCGCCGCAGGCCCACGCCCTGAACCAGCGACTCGGGACCGCGGGACTGGTCGAGACATGGGGTGGACCGGATCCCGTTGACGCGTCCAGCCCGGTGCCCAGAGCGATCTGGTTGGCTGAGCACCGCGCGCAGCTGTGGACTCGAGGCAGATGGCTGGTGCTGCCGAAGGACTATGTCAACGCGCAGCTGACCGGAGTGGTCGCCAGCGATCCGCTGTCCTCGTTCAAGGTCGTCGGCACCGACGGCGACTACCTGCCGGCCGCGATCGCACTGGCCCCCGGTCTGGGTGAGCGGCTGGCTCCGCTACGCCGCCCCGAGGACGCGGTCGGTGAACTCAAGCAGGGGCTCGCCTCGGTGCCGGCCGGAATTCCGGTGGCAACCGCCACGATGGACGCCTTCGGCAACCTGATCGGCTCCGGACTGGACTCGCCCGGAGACGCGATGGTCATCCTCGGCACGTCCGCGATCGTCGGAATGGTCGGAATCGGCGGAACAACCGGCCCCGGTGTCGTCGACTTCTCGCCCTACCGTGGCCGGCAGGTGCACGCCGGGCCGACGCAATCCGGTGGGGATGCGGTGCGCTGGTGGTGCCGGCTGACCGGACGCGACCCGGCCGAGGTATTCGCCGCGGCGACGACCGCGGAGCCGGGCAGCGGTGGAGTCGTGTTCGCCCCGCATCTGCTCGGCGAACGGGCGCCGTTGTGGGACAGCGCTGTACGCGGTTGGTTCATCGGACTTGACGCCGCCACCGGCTTCCCGGAGGCATGCCGTGCCGTCCTCGAAGGTGTCGCGTTCTCGGTACGTGAACTGCTCGACGCGGTCGAGGTCGCCGGCGGGACGCCCGCCCGGAGAATCGTGCTTTCCGGAGGCGGCTCCCGCAACGACGCCTGGTGCCAGATCCTCGCCGACATCCTCGGCCGACCGGTGCAACGCTCCCGAAATGTCGACACTGCCGTCCTCGGCGCCGCGACTCTGGCTGCCAGCTGCCTGACCGACGCTGACCCGTGGATCGCCGGTGTCGGGCTCGCCGGGACGGATGCGAGCTTCGACCCCGAGCCCAGCAACGAGCGCACCTACTCCGTGTTGTACGACGCGTACCGCAGCTCCTACGACGGCTTGCGCACCACGCATCAGAGGCTTCAGGAAATGGACTTCGGTGGCTCAGTTTGACCGTGCAGTCCGGTCGGAACTGACCCAACGGAGCAGTACCGTTCACGAGCCGGGATCGCTCTGCTCAGGAGGGGAAGCGTGATGTCGGAAACGACACTTCAAGCTGCGGAGTGGGTGCCGGTCGCCGCAGCCCAGGAGATCAGCTCGATCCCGGTGCCGGTCACCGTTGGCGGACATGACTGGGTGCTGGTCCGGCTGCAGGTCGACGGCCCGCCGATGGTGTTCTCGGCACACTGTCCACACCGGCTGGTACCACTGGCCATGGCCACCGTCGTCGACGGGACCCTGCAGTGCGCCTATCACGGCTGGCGGTTCGGGCCGGACGGCCGGTGTGCGGCGGTGCCCTCCCTCGGCGCGGTTGCCAACGTGCCACCCCGCGCGCATCTGCCAGAGCCGCCGCGGGTCCGCGAGCGCGACGGCCAGGTCTGGCTGCAGTTACGGCCCGACCGGCCCGTCGAGGCGACGCCGCGCGAGCTCACCAACCTCGATCCGGCGCTGCGGTGGGCCTGGCATCCCGTTGCTCTGAGCAGCGAAGTCGGCGGCGACCCCCACGCGATCCGGCTGCTCGGACAGAACTGGCAGGTCTGGCGCGAGGACGACGGCACGCTCGCCGCAAGCCCTGCGCCATACGACGTCACCGAACGCTGGGGGCTGGTCTGGCTGGCACCGGATCAGCCGCTGGACGACCTGTTCGACGATCCTGACGTCGAGGACAGCGACTACGTCGGAGCCTGGCTCCCGCCCGCTCGCACCAACGTGAGCGCCGGACTGGTGGCCGACAACTTCCTCGACGTGGCGCACTTCCCGTTCGTCCACGCCGCGACGTTCGGCCCGGACACGACGGTCGTCGAGCCGTACGAGGTGCAGCCCGAGACGAGCGGCTTTCGCAGCGTCCAGGTGCAGCCCTTCGACAACCCGGAGGACCCCGGGGTGGCAACCGGTGAGCGCCCGCTGCGCCAGAACCGCCGGGCCACCTACGTCTACCGGGCACCGTTCCAGTTGATGCTCCGGCTCGAGGAGATCGACGCCGGTGCGGTGAAGACCATCCTGTTCTTCGGCCAGCCCGAGGACCTGGCCTCGACCCGGATCTACACCAAGATGCTGCTGCACGGCATCGGTGGGATCGAGCGCCCCGGTCCGGCGGTAGTTGCCCGCGAGGTGGCCTTCGAGGAGGCGGTCCTGGCCGAGGACCTGGCGCTGCAGCGCGGGATGGATGCCACCGGACTGCCGCTCGAGCTGCGGGACGAGTTGCATGTACGCGCCGATCGCCTGGGGGTTGCACTGCGCCGCGAACTGCGGTCCTTCACCGATCGCGCCGCTACCCTCGCGCCATGATCGACCTGCTGTTGCGCAACGCTCGACTGGCCCGGGCGACCGAACTGAGCTCGATCGGTATCGACAACGGACGATTCGTCGACTCCACCGATGACACAGAGGCGGGCGAGACTCTAGACCTCGGTGGCCGGTTCGTCAGCCCCCCACTCGTCGAGCCGCACATCCACCTCGACGCCGTGCTCACCGTCGGACAGCCCCGGCCCAACGTCTCCGGCTCGCTGTTCGAGGGAATCGCGGTCTGGGCCGAGCGGGTCCGCGACCTCACCGTCGACGACGTGATCACCCGGGCCCGTGAGGTCCTGCGCTGGCAACTTGCCAACGGGGTGCAGCACGTACGCGCGCACGTCGACGTGTGCGACTCCGAGCTACGCGGGCTGCGCGCCCTGGTCGAACTGCGCGAAGAGGCGCGCGGGCTGGTGGACCTGCAGATCGTCGCCTTCCCGCAGCAGGGAATCCTCTCCTTCGACGGCGGCAAGGACCTGATGCGGCAGGCGGTCGAGTTGGGTGCCGACGTCGTCGGCGGGATCCCGCACTACGAGCTGACCCGGGAGTACGGCGTCGCGTCGGTGGAGTTCGTGTTCGGACTGGCCGACGAGTTCGGGCTGCAGGTCGACATCCACTGCGACGA
>Ga0136622_10001169_pt1 | contig 10909 bp, 9 predicted proteins | sample AntDrymUQ4482106_2_FD_104803 | JGI IMG/M metagenome (GOLD analysis project Ga0136622, IMG submission 104803) | Polar desert sand microbial communities from Dry Valleys, Antarctica - metaG UQ448 (21.06) | ecosystem: Environmental > Terrestrial > Soil > Desert | place: Antarctica: Dry Valley...
ACGTCCTAAGGGAGGCGCGTCGGCTCGCATCGGCCCCCGGATCCTCGGTCTCGGGCCGCGTTCTGTGTGCCTTTGGCTGCGGCGGCGACAGGGATCGCGGCAAACGTCCCCTGATGGGCATGGTTGCTGCGCGCCTCGCCGACATCGTCGTTGTGACCTCCGATAATCCCCGCAGCGAGGGCCCGGTTGCGATCATCGACCAGATCCTCGAGGGGATCGTCGCCGAGCGCGCCGGCGGCGCCGATGGCGTGTTCCCAGACCGGGCAGAGGCGATTGCCTTCACTGTGCGCGCCGCGCTGCCGGGTGATGTCGTCGTGATTGCGGGCAAGGGCCACGAGACCGGACAGGAGCTCAGCGACCGGATCGTGCCCTTCGACGACCGGGTGGCGGCGGCGGAGGCGCTCGACGACCTCGCCGAGGACACGAGGGAGCTGCGGTGACGAACATCATGGTTGCCGGGGTGATCGGCCTCGTCGCCTCGCTCCTCGGCACGCCGCTGGCCGTCAGGGTGTTCCGCAAGCGCGGTTGGGGCCAGCTCATCAGGGAAGAGGGACCCAAGGCCCACTACGAGAAACGGGGCACTCCAACCATGGGGGGGCTTGTGATCTTGATCGCCTCGGTCATCGGCTTTCTTCTCGGCCACGTCGGCAGCGGAGGCCTTTCGCCGATAACCGACGGAGGGCTGCTCGCTGTGGGCTCGATCATTGCCCTTGCCGGACTCGGTTTTGCCGACGATTTCATCAAGATCCACAAGTCCCGTTCGCTTGGGCTCGACAGCAGGGCGAAGTTCCTCGGCCAGCTCCTCATTGCTGCGGTCTTTGCGGTCCTTGCCGTGCATGTCGTTGGGATCGGCACCGACCTCTCCTTCTTCCGCTCGACCGCGCTCGACCTCGGCATCGTGTTCTACCTGTGGGTCTTTCTGATGATCACGGCGTCCTCCAACGGCGTGAACCTGACCGACGGGCTCGACGGGCTTGCAGTCGGCTCGGCTGCCCAGGTGCTCGCCGCCTTCGTGGTGATCGGCTTCTGGCAGTTTCGCCACGAAACCTTCTACGACGTAGCGGTGGCCGGCTCTGACCCTTTTGACATCGCGATAGCGGCGTCTGCCATGTTCGGGGCATGCTCCGGTTTTCTGTGGTGGAACACAGCGCCGGCCAAGATCTTCATGGGGGACACGGGGTCGCTGATGCTCGGCGGGGCAATGGCCGTGTTCGCGATTCTCTTGAACACGCAGCTGTTGCTGGTCATTCTGGGGGGCCTCTACGTGGTTGAGACTGCTTCCGTGATCACTCAAGTGGCGGTGTTCAAGCGCACCGGCAAGCGCATCTTCTTGATGGCGCCGATACATCACCACTTCGAGCTCGACGGTTGGCCTGAGTTCACGGTGATCGTGCGCTTCTGGGTTCTCTCCGGGCTTTCGGTTGCGTTCGGACTCGGCCTGTTCTACGCCGACTTCTTGTCCAAGGGCGGCGAGCTGTGACCGAGGCACCGGCCGGGCTCAGAGAGGAATGGGCGGGCAGGCGCGTGCTCGTCGTGGGCCTCGGCGCAAGTGGTTACGCCGCCGCGTGCGCGCTTGTCGACCTCGGCGCAAAAGTGGAAGTGACGGAGTCGGCGGCCGGCCCCCCGCTGGCCGAGCGTGCCGAACGACTCCGCCGTGCCGGGGCCAAAGTAACCATCGGAGGCCACGACCTCGAAGGAACCCACGCAGAGCTGGCGATCGTGAGCCCGGGCATCCCTCCGCAGGCGCCGGTCATCAGAGCGCTCGAGCGCTCCGGTGTGACGATCTGGAGCGAGGTTGAGCTCGCCTGGCGTATGGCGCGCTGCGATTTCCTTGCGGTGACGGGCACGAACGGCAAGACCACGACCACCGGCTGGCTCGCAGCCATGCTCGAGGCGGGTGGGATCCCCTCGGCGGCGGCCGGCAACATCGGGAGGCCGCTGGTCGAGGCCGTGCGCACGGTTCCCGAGGGTGGCGCGATCGCTGTCGAGCTTTCGAGCTTTCAGCTTGCCGGGACCGTCGAGCTCAGGCCGCGCGTCGCCGTGATGCTAAACGTCGCACAAGATCACACCGATTGGCACGGTTCATTCGAAGACTACGCGGCAGCCAAGGCGAGACTCATCGCCAATCAAACCGCCGATGACGTCTTTCTCCCCAATCATGCCGATGAGCGCGCTATGGCGATTGCTCACGGCGCGGCGCCGCGCGTTGTGCCGTTTTCTGCCGTCACCATGCCCGCCGGCGGCATCGGCGTTGAGGGTACATCGGTGATTTTCGAGGGCCTGGAAGTGTTCGATGTGTCCGACGTGGCCATCCCAGGGCGAGCGGCTCTCGAGGACGCGATCGCGGCGGCCGGGGCTGCGCTCTGCTACGGCGTTGCCCGAGACTCCGTAGCAGGCGCGGTAAGGAGCCTGGTTCCTCCACCGCACCGGCTCGAGATCGTAGGTGAGGCAGAGGGCGTCACCTATATCGATGACTCCAAAGCCACCAACCCACACGCAACCCTTACCGCGGTTCAGGGGTTCGAGGAGGTTGTGTTGATCGCCGGCGGCAGAAGCAAAGGCAATGATCTCTCAGTCCTTCGCTCAGCCGTCCCGCCGGTCGTTGCCGTAGTTGCGATGGGTGAAGCGGCAGGGGAGATCGAAGACGCGTTCGGTGGCCTCGTGCCGACCATGCGCGCGACGGACATGGACGCCGCCGTCGGGATCGCGCGGCGCCAGTCCGGTCCTGGAAGATCCGTGTTGCTGTCGCCGGGCTGTGCCAGTCTTGACATGTATTCGAGCTATGCGGAAAGAGGCCGCCGCTTCAAGAGCGCGGTGCGCGCTCTAATCGAGTCGGAGGAAGGCATGCAAGGGTGACGACGGCCACGACCGGCACGCGCAAAAGGACGGGTGCAAAGGCCGGGGGGGACGGCGCCAAAGCGGGGCCTGCTCGGCGGGACCGCAGTACAAACGCGGCGCCGGTGATCGGGATTACGGCCGGTTCTCTCGTCTTGCTTGGACTGATCATGATCCTGTCGGCGAGCTCGGTGACGTCTTTTGCTTCCTACGGCTCGTCGTTCATCTTCTTCAAACGGCAGCTGTTGTGGGCGGCAATAGGCTTGGCGGGCTTCTTTGCCTTCGCATCGCTCGACTACAGGAGGCTCAAGGGGTTCGGCTACCCGGCCATGTTCGTGATCTTTGGGCTGCTCGTGGCCGTGCTCGTGCCGGGTGTCGGTTTGGAGGCGGGCGGCAGCGCGCGCTGGCTCGACCTCGGACCCCTCTCCTTTCAACCTTCGGAGTTTGCGAAGCTCGCATTGATCCTATTTTGCGCCGACATCTTTGCCCGCAAGTCGGAGAAGTCGCTGAGAAAGCCTGCTCATACGGTCATTCCGGTAGTGCCGGTGCTCGGCGTCCTGGCCGTGCTCGTGATGTTGCAACCGGATCTTGGCACGACGCTCTTAATCGGTTCGATCGGTATCGGTATGCTCTTCGTCGCAGGTGCGCCGTTCTTGCACCTCATCCCGATCGTCGTCGCGAGCGCAGCCGCAGCCACCGTCGTGGCTTTCAGCGAGGACTACAGGCGAGCCCGCATCCTTGCGTTCCGGGATCCATGGGCAGACCCGTTGAACACGGGCTACCAGGCGATTCAGTCGTTGATCGCCATGGGATCCGGAGGATGGGTCGGAGTAGGCCTTGGCTCGAGCAGGCAGAAGTGGTCCTACATCCCCGACGCGCACACCGACTTCATCTTCGCCATCCTTGGTGAAGAGCTCGGACTTCTCGGCACCATGGCCGTGCTTGCGACGTTTGCCTTTCTGACATACCTCGGCATCAAGACCGCGCGCTCGGCGCCGGATCGCTTCGGGATGCTGCTTGCCTCTGGGGTGACGATCTGGATCGCGCTTCAGGCGCTTGTCAACATGGGCGCCGTCACGGGTGCGCTGCCGATCACAGGAGTGCCGCTGCCACTCGTTTCGTTCGGAGGCAGCTCACTCGTCGTGTCGCTGACCGCCGTGGGGATCTTGACGAGCATCGCGCGCCGAACTCCAGCCGGGGCCGCAAGACGAAAGCGCCGCCTCGGCGGCGCCGCAGAACAATCGTGAACGTTGTCATTGCCGGAGGCGGCACCGCCGGCCACGTGAATCCTGCGATCGCCCTGGCGCGCGCTTTGAGCAAGCGCGAACAGGGCACCAACGAGGTTGCGTTCATCGGGACCGCGGAAGGCGTCGAGGCTTCGCTGGTGCCCGAAGCCGGCTTTCCACTCGAGACCGTTCAGGTGCACGGCTTCGACAGGGCGCGTCCCGGCAGCCTTCCGGCCACGGGCGTGCGCGCCGCTCGGGCGATTGCCCAGGCGAGGCGCGCTCTGTCCCGGCTGGGAGCCGACGTCGTCGTCGGCATGGGGGGATATGTCAGTCTCCCGGCGTGCGTGGCCGGGAGGGCCCTTGGGCTCCCTGTTGTGTTGCACGAACAGAACATCGTCTTCGGGCTCGCCAACCGCGTGTGCAGACCCATCGCGCGCAGAACCGCGGTCTCGTTCGAGGCCACGCTCGCCTCAGCAGGCGCAAAGGGCGTGCTGACCGGCAACCCCGTCATGCCGGAGCTGGGGGATTTCGACCGGGCCGCCGAGCGGGCCAAGGGCGTGGCCAGGTTCGAGCTCGACCCGGCGCGCCGCACGGTGCTGATCTTCGGGGGCAGCCAGGGAGCGCACAACGTCAACCAGGCCGCGATTGCCCTCGGCTCCGTGTGGGCGGACAGGGACGATCTCCAGGTGGTCCACGTCGCAGGCAGGGCCGCCTATCCGCGCCTCGTCGCCGAGGCCGCGCGCAGGCACGAAGAGCATGAGGGCCAACTCGTCTATCGCGTGGTCGAGTATGTCGACCGCATGGTCGAGGCTTACGCTGCGGCCGACGTCGCCCTGTGCAGGGGAGGCGCCTCGACGGTTGCGGAGCTCACCTGCGCCGGCCTGCCCTCGATCATCGTCCCCTATCCCCACCACAGGGATCGCCAGCAGGAGCGTCATGCCGGGGTGCTCGCTTCGGCCGGGGCGGCGCTCGTAGTCGCCGATGCCGAGTGCACGACCCGCCTCGTCGCCGAGGCGCTCGACCGTCTCCTGGCTGACGAGCGGGGGCTTGCCGTCATGTCGGAAGCGGCTGCTTCGCTTGGCCGCCCCGACGCCGCCTTCCGTCTCGCCGATGTCGTGCGTGCGGCGCCGGCCGGCCGATGAGCAACGGTGCGGCCGGCTTGCCCCTGCAAACCCCACTAGGGGGGGCCGAGCGGGTCCATTTCATCGGCATCGGGGGGGCCGGAATGTCGGCGGTGGCAAAGGTGCTCCTCGAACGCGGCCGGATCGTGTCCGGCTCCGATCTCAAGCGGTCCCGAGCCTTCACCCTGCTCGAGGCCCTTGGCGCCGACCTCAGGCTCGGCCACAGGGGATCCTCTGTGGACGGCGCCGGCCTCGTGGTCGTGTCCTCCGCCATCCCGCCCGGCAATCCCGAGCTGAAGCGCGCCGGCGAGCTTGGCATCCCCGTGATTACGAGGGGAGGGGCGCTTGCGGACATCCTGGACGGGCAACGATCGATCGTCGTCGCAGGGACGCACGGCAAGACCACGACGACCTCGATGGTGGTGTCCATCCTCCGCTCGAGCGGCCTTGATCCCACCTACCTGGTCGGTGGCGGCCTGAACGATGCGGGCTCTAACGCCAGGAGCGGCAGGGGCGAGCTCGCAGTCGCCGAGTCGGACGAGAGCGACGGGTCCTTCCTGCTGCTTGCTCCTTCGATCGCTATTGTGACCAACGTCGAAGCGGACCATCTCGACTACTGGGGCTCGCTTGAAGCGATCCGGGCGGGCTTCGAGACCTGGCTCGGTCGTGTCGTGCCCGGGGGCTCGATCGTGGTGCCTGCGGCGGACGGGTGGTTGAGGGCGGCCGCAGCCCGGACGGGACGAAGGGTCATCACCTTCGGGGAAGGCGGCGACGTCTGTGCGCGCGACCTCGAGGTTGAGCCAGACGGCACCACAACCCTGAGCCTGGCGTGCGCGGGCGCGGCCGAGGGGTCCGGCCACTCGGCGCCGACGCATCTGAGGGTTCCTGGTCTGCACAACGTCGCGAATGCGCTCGCTGCGGTGGCCGGGGTCATGGAGGCCGGACTGGCCATCGCCGACGCTGCGAGCGGGCTTGCCGCTTATCGCGGGGTCGAGCGCCGCTTTCAGATACGCGGCACGAGCGGCGGGGTAACGGTCGTCGACGACTACGCTCACCACCCGACCGAGGTTCGGGCCAGCCTCGCTGCAGCTCACAACGGACCGTGGCGGCGCATCGTCGCCGTTTTTCAACCCCACCGATACTCGCGGGCACCCCTCTTCGGAGACTTTGGGACCGCCTTCACCGACGCCGATCGCGTCGTGGTCACCGACGTCTACGGTGCTGGAGAGGCGCCGGTGCCGGGAGTGACGGGGAAGCTTGTGTCCGACTCGGCCTCCGAGCACCTGCCGGGGCGTCCCATCGCTTACCTGCCGCATCGGGCAGAGGTCGTCGACTACCTCGTAAACTCGCTGCGGCCCGGCGACCTCTTGCTGACCATGGGGGCGGGAGACATCAACACGGTCGGGGAGGAGCTCCTTGGGCGACTAGGGGCGCCGGAATGAGCCGGGCCATCGCCACCGCCCTCGATGAAGTCGCTGCTGCCCTTGGCGAAGGCTTCAGGGGCGTCGCCGAGCGCGATTATCCCGTTGCCACCTCGACGACCTACAGGCTCGGGGGCCGGGCGGCACTCTATGTCGAGCCCGGCGGCCCTGACGACGTGGCCAGGCTCGGGAGGGCCCTGAGGGAGGCCGGCATCGATTCCGCCACAACCCCGATCCTGCCGCTCGGGAGGGGATCCAACCTGGTGGTCTCGGACCACGGCCTGCCGGGCGTGGTCATCCGGATGGGGGCAGCGGCCTCGTGGATTGAGCCGGCGGGACGCGCGCTGCTCGACGAGGGGGCCGCGCCGGGAGCCGCCGCCGAGGAGTGGGTTCGGGCCGGGGCGGCCACTTCGCTCCCGCAGCTCGCCAACTGGAGTGCTCGCCGGGGGCTCACCGGATTGGAGTGGGCGGTCGCGATCCCCGGCTCCGTCGGGGGGGCGGTCCGCATGAACGCAGGCGCCTATGGGAGCGAGATGTCAGATGTGCTCATCTCGGCGAGCGTCTTCGACCTGTGCAGTCTGGAGCTCGAAGATAAGGACCGTACGGCCCTTGAACTGCGCTACCGAACATCGATTCTTACAGAGCGCCACCTTGTCGTTGCTGCGACGTTCGGGCTTGGACCAGGAGATCGCCGGGCCATCCGTGCCCAAATGAACTCTCACCGGCGCCATCGTGCCGACACTCAGCCGGGCGGCGCCAACAATGCGGGAAGCGTGTTCAAAAACCCACCCGGCGATAGCGCCGGACGCCTGGTGGAGTCGAGCGGATTGAAGGGCCGGAGGGTCGGAGGAGTCCGGGTGTCGGATCTGCACGCCAATTTCTTCGTCGCCGGGCCGGGCGCACACGCTCAGGATGTCTACGATCTCGTGCACATGGTGCGGGCGGTCGTGTACGAGCGCACCGGCATCGACCTCGAGCCCGAGATCCGTTTCGTTGGGCGATTCTCTGAGGCCGCCGAGTGACCGTCTCGAGTCCTCCGCGCGCTCCTTCTGCGCCCCGGCCGAGCCCGCACCCGAGGATTAGCAGGCGGCGTCAGGCGGTTGCTCGCTTCAAGAGGAAGCGCCTACTTGTGGGTGCCGCCCTTGTTGCTACCGCCATCGCCTTGTTATGGGTGGCGTTCTGGTCGCCCTGGCTGGCCGTGGACAAAGTCGTTGTGATTGGGACCAGGCATGCGAGTCGTTCTGCTGTGACCGCCAGAGCGTCGATGGCGGCCGGGAGAAACCTTCTGTTGTTGTCGACGGGCCGCGTGCAAGAGGCCGTGGAGGAGCTCCCGTGGGTGCGGCGGGCGCGTGTCGATCGCAAGCTCCCGGGAACCGTGAGGGTCTTCGTCACGGAACGTACGCCGGCTTTGCTTGCGTTGTCTGGGGGGCAGAGATGGCTTCTGGACGCGTATGGCCGCGTCGTTGCGCCGGCTCCTCGGCACACCCGTCTGCCGCTTCTCGCCGGGTGGGTGGAAGCGGATCTGCAGCGCGGCCTGCGGTTGTCGAGCCCAAGGACAACCGGGGCACTCAGGGCGTGGCGCTCGCTTCCGCGCAGGCTAAAGGATGAGGTACACGCGGTGATCGCGCCGACTCGGGAGCGGATCACGCTATTGCTTGAGGACGGGACGACGGTGCGCTATGGATCGGCGCAGCGCCTTACGGCCAAGAGCAAGGTCCTGCGGGCGGTGCTGGCTCAACTGCGCGCCGAAGGGCGTACGGTCGCCTATATCGACGTGCGTGTCCCCATCAGGCCCGCCGTCTCGGAGGCGCCGGTCACCGCGCCTGCGCCTCCCGGTCGAGGACCTCCTTCGAAGACCGCCCGTTGACTGCGGCTTCGTTGCGCTCGGACCACGGTCCGATTGCTTTTCGGCGACGGCGGCCCCTGAGGGGCTCGTTGCCGTTTTGCGGTCCCGAGGCGGGCCCGCTGCCGTCTCGCGGTCCCGAGGCGGGCCCACTCCAAGCATCTCGCCGATGCTGTCCGGCGTCTGCGGGCGAGCGAAGTAGTAACCCTGGCCGTAGCCGGACCCCAGTCGCCGTAGGTGTTCGAGTTGCTCTATGGTCTCGACCCCTTCGGCAACCGCCATCAGGTTCAATGACCGCGCGAGAGTGACGATTCCATCCGTGATGGCTTCGCTCTGAGGGTCGTGCCCGAGCTCCTCGATGAAGGAACGATCCACCTTGAGGATGTCGATGGGAAAACCCTTGAGGTGAGCAAGGGATGAATGCCCGGTTCCAAAGTCGTCGATGGCGATGGTGACCCCGAGGGCCTTGAGCTCCCGGAGGGCGGCGGCACTTGCTTCCATCTCGCTCATGAGCGCACCCTCGGTGATCTCGAAGCAGACGGCGCCGGCGTCAATGTGCGCGTCGCCAAGCGCTTTGACTACGACCGCTATCAGGTCGGGCTGCCTGAGCTGGCTCGGAGAGAGGTTGATCGCAACCGTCAGGTTTTTGGCTTCGGGATACCCGGCATGCCACAGGGCAACCTGGCGGCAGGCTTCGGTCATGACCCACGCGCCGATCGACGGCATTAGGCCCATCTGCTCGGCAATCGGGAGGAACTTGGCAGGCTCGAGCACTCCCCGCCGAGGGTGATCCCACCGGACCAGGGCTTCGACGCCCGAGGACGCTTTGACCAATGTCTGATCGAGGGGCTCAAGGACGGCCTCGAGCGCGAGGAGGTTCTCAGGGCGGTCGTCGACAATAAGGATGCTCGCCGCCTCCTGCGAGCTCATCTCGGCGCGCCCCTTACATTGTCCGGTGTAGTTTGGCGGTCCCGAGGCGGGCCGCGGTTGTTTCGCGGTCCCGCCGTGCCGGGTCGACTCCGCAGAGGCTTGCCACGAAAGCTGCGATCTCGGCGATCGGCAGGACGAGATGCGCTCCGCCTCCTTCGATCGCCGCCTGAGGCATGGCGGGCTTCTCAGCGGTGGAGGGGTCTTGCACGAGTCCGATGCCGCCCATGCGCCGTATGCAGACCAGACCAGCAGCGACGTCGCTGTTGGCGCCGGTCAAGACCACTCCGATAGCGCCGCTGCGATAGGCGTCGGCTGCAGAGCAGAAGAGAACGTCGATCGAGGGCCTGCTGAATCGCACCGGTTCCTCGGTCGAGAGGGTGAACCGCTCATCTTCCGAGAGCAGGTGGTATCCGGCTGGCGCGACGTAGACATGCTGGGGGATAACCGGGTCTTTGTCTTCGACCGAGCTCACAGGGAGCTGGGTGTGCTTGCTTAGAATCGGTATCAGGACATTGTCCGGAGAATCTGCGCTGCGGTGCTGCGCGATCGCGATTGCTAGAGGAAGTTTGGGAGGCAGAGCTTGCAACAAGCTTCCCACCGCCCGCGAGCCTCCCCATGAGGCGCCGACTACCAGCAGACGATACGCCATCAGGCAGTTCTCTGGTAGATCTTTTGAACGGGCACGAGCTCTTTGTAGCAGTCCTCGTGGCGGCTGAATTTGATGCTTTCCTTGCTGCCTAGTGCGAGTATTCCCCATTTCGCAAGACTCCCAAAGAAGAGCTCGTGAACCCGGTCTTGGAGGTCCTTACCGAAGTAGATGAGGACGTTGCGGCACAGGATCACGTTGAACTCGTTGAACGACCGGTCGATCACGAGGTTGTGCTGCGAGAAGACGACCTGACGAACCAGAGAGCGGTGGAACGAGGCGCTTTCGTGCTTGACGGTGTAGTACTCGGAGAAGGCCTTCTTTCCTCCAGAGTTTATGTAGTTCCTGGTGTAGTCCCGCATCTTGTCCAGAGGAAAGAGACCGCTCTGGGCCTTGTCGAGAACGTGTTCGTTTATATCGGTGGCGTAGATACGGCTCCTGTCGCCGAGACCCTCCTCTTCGAGAAGGATGGCCATGGAAAAGACCTCCTCACCCGTGGAGCAACCGGCGTTCCACACCCTCACAAAGGGGTAGGTGCGCATCAACGGGATGACCTTCTCGCGGAAAGAGAGGAAGAAGCCGGGATCCCTGAACATGGCGGTGACATTGATGGACAGTCCGCAAGCAAGCGTTCCAGGCACCGAGCGTCGTGGAGGACGCGGTCCTGAAGTGCCGAAAGCGTGGCCAGGCCCTCGAGCTCGACTCTTCTCCACAGGCGCCGTTTGAGTGAGCCGGGGGCATAGCTGCGAAAGTCATAGCCATGATGCCTGAAAATTCCCTCCAGCAGGAGCTGCAGCTCGATCGTCTCGAGATCCTCGCGATCTTTGCTCACAGGTCGAGACGCGGGGGGACACAAGTGCCGGCTTGTCGTGACTGCATCGCTCAGC
>Ga0136622_10001170_pt1 | contig 10901 bp, 10 predicted proteins | sample AntDrymUQ4482106_2_FD_104803 | JGI IMG/M metagenome (GOLD analysis project Ga0136622, IMG submission 104803) | Polar desert sand microbial communities from Dry Valleys, Antarctica - metaG UQ448 (21.06) | ecosystem: Environmental > Terrestrial > Soil > Desert | place: Antarctica: Dry Valley...
CGTTCCACGGAAGAACGACACGTAGAAAGCCGAGATGCTGTTGAGTACGGCAGAACGGGACAGACGCCCGAGCGCGCCCAGAAGCGCAAGCGGTATGGCCAAGGCCATACCGCCGAAACTCAAGATGAGCGTGTAGAACACGCCCCTACCTATGTAGGGAAACCACAGCATCATGAAGTCGGTATCGAACTGAAAAAAGATGAATACACCTATGAGAACGACGGTAATAGCGGCGTAGGAGATAGTCTTTCTCCAGCCGTAGGACAAGCCGGGAGCGCGGGCCTCCTTCGGCTCTCCCAACCCTCCCAGCGTTGCCCTAGCCTCGGCCATGGATCACCCCGAAGCTATTGCGGTCTTTTTCTGCGATAAATCGTTGCCGTCGTACCACTTCTTCGAAAGCTCGCTGAGCGTCCCGTCCGCGTGCATCTCCTTGATGATGCTATTGACCTCTTTGACGAAGGCCTTGGGATCCTCGGGCGACTTCTTATCCATCGCGACCCCGAGCGGCTCCAGGAACAGAGCTTCGCCGACGACCTTGATGGGGGTCTCCTCCTCGATCGCCAGCTGCAAGGTTGGAAGCGCCGAGATCACAGCATCCAGGCGGACCCCGTCGCCCAGAGCGAGGTCTTGGATCGCGGTGGAATCGGTATCGTAAGGCTCGACCTGCGGATCGCTTACGGCAGATTGGTACTTCTTACCGAGAATGACCAGCTTGTTCTCCAGATACAGCTCGTAACTGCAGGCCGCACAGACCCCGATCTTCTTACCGTCGAGATCCGTCTTCTCGTCTTGAATGTCGGTGTTCTCCTGGTGGACGGCCACCGAGGCCGGCGTGTAGTAGTACACGGGGCTGAAATAGAGCACCTTCTGACGCTCGGGTGTAATCGTGACCGAGCCGACGCTAATGTCCCAGCGACCGCTCCAGCTCCCTGATGTGATGGCGTTGAACGACGGCGTGACGAACTCGACATCCACTCCAAGGCGCTTGGCGATCTCCTTGGTGACGTCGATGTCGAAGCCTTCGATCTCGCCGCTGGGCGCTCTCGACGACTGCGGGGGATACGCCGGATCGGTGGACGCGGTGAGGACACCCTTTTCCTTGATCACCGCGAGGAGGTCGTTGCCCTCCTTGCCGGCGGTCCCAGTGTTGTCGCCTCCACCTCCGCTATCGCCGCCCCCGGCCGTGGTCTCTCCTCCTCCGCAGGCCGCCCCAAGCACAAGCAGCAGCATCGATACCAAAACCAGCAATCGCGTTCGACGCATTAGCAGCTCCCCCAAGATCTCGTGATGCCAGTCGACTTGCTTGCACGGATTCTACCGGCTGGGGCGGGTAGCTTTGCCGACCATGGAAGACGCGCTGCGCATCATCGGGGACGCAGACCAATCGCCTGATGGCGCCGTCGGCCTGAGTGGCGACGAAATGCTGAAACTGTTCTCCTGGCTCGTGCTCCTGCGCACATTCGACGAGCGGGCGGTCGCCCTGCAGCGTCAGGGCCGGATCGGCACCTATCCGACTTTCTGGGGCGAGGAGGCGACCCAAGCCGGCCCCCTTTTCGCTCTGCGGGACGAGGACTGGGTCTTCCCCTCCTACCGGCAGAACGCCGTCGGGCTGCTGAGGGGGCTGCCGGCGTCGGTCCCGCTCGCCTACCGGCGAGGCTACGGCGGTAGCCACGGTTTCTGGAACCCTCGGCGGTATCGCGTCGCGCCCATGTGTGTCCCGATCGGCACCCACCTCCCTCACGCCGTCGGCCTGGCCTGGGCGGCCAAACTGCGAGGCGAGGATCTCTGCTCCTTGGTGTGGTTCGGAGACGGCGCCACCTCCGAAGGAGACTTCCACGAGGCCATGAACTTCGCTTCGGTGTTCGCGGCCCCCGTGATCTTCTTCTGCGTCAACAATCAGTGGGCGATCTCGACGCCCTTCTCCCGCCAGAGCGGCACGGCGACCGTGGCCGAGAAGGCGGCCGCCTATGCGATGCCGGCCCTGCGCGTGGACGGCTTCGACCCGTTGGCGTGCTGGTCGGCCACTCATGAGGCCGCTGAGCGGGCTCGCGCCGGGGACGGTCCGACGCTCATCGAGGCGGTGACCTACCGTGTCGGCCCCCATGCCACCGCCGACGACCCGACCCTCTACCGGGACGAGTCCGAGGCTGCTCGCTATCGGTCGCTCGAGCCCGTGGGACGCATGGCCGCCAATCTCCGCCGGCAGGAGCTGTTGTCGGCCGAGCTGGAGGAAGAGATCAGGGCCGAGGCCCGGGCGGTCCTGGACCAGGCGGTGGCCGACATGGAGTCGATCCCCCAACCGGGGGCCGAGATCATGTTCGAGCACCTCTACGCGGCCCCGCCCCTCAACCGACGCTAATGGTGGTCGATCGCCCAAGGTGTGCGATCAGCCACTGTTCCGGTGGTTACACGCCCATGTTGGGCGATCCGCTACCTGAGCCCAGCTTGGCGCAGTGCCCTCTCGACCAGCTTCAGCGTCTCCCGCGGCCGCCGGTGACCGTCGTCCCAGGTGATGTAGAGGACTGACCACAGAGCGTGAGTAAGCGCGTTCATGCGAGCGAGGTCACGTTCGAATGAGGTTTTGTCGGCGTGATGAGTGCGGCTCTGCGCCTCGACGGCGACCCTGTACTGGGGCCAGGCAAAGTCCACTCGAGCCACGAAGCGGCCGTCACAGATGATTGGGTGCTGGCGCACCGGTTGCGGAAGCGAGGAGCTCCTGAACAGCCGGGCGAGCAGAGTCTCGAGCCGGCTTTCAGTCGGCGCACCCACTCTCTCGGAGAGGACGGCGTGGAGTCGGGCCGCGCCGCGAGGGCCGCGGCCCCCGTAGGCGGCGATGTATTTCACCAAGTCCCGCTCGCTCGTGCACCTGCGGCGCAGGGCCTCGTCCACCAGACACTCGAGACCCTGTGGGTCCAAGGTTCCGGCTAAGTCGGCGATCGTGCGTTCAGCTCCCGTGACCCGGAGTCCTCGATGAGCCACGATCTCGCCTTCCATCCACGGCCTTACCCGGTGAACGAGCAGTTGTGCGGAGCGGAGATAACGACTCGTCGACAGCTCGATCGGGCCCGGGCCGAAGCCCTCGAAGGCCCAAACGAACGCGGCCGAGCCGCCCGACAGGGCGCCCCCCTGGCCGGCCCACAACTCGGCCGCCTTCGCTCGTTGCCACCACGAGCGGGGAAAATCGGCGAGCGCGTAGATGGCCGGAAGCTCGATCCGCCACTCGCTCGAGGCCAAGCAGCCGTCTATCTGTCGACGGGACATGCCTTCAGCAAGGGCCTGGCGACGAGCGATGGCTCCCCATTGTCCGGCAGCAAGCCTTCTACAGGCTTGTGGAGACTTCATAGCTCTGCATAGAAGAGGTTCCGGGCGGGACCCGAAGTGGTGCGCGCCACAATTGGACACGAATCCATGAAATGGTGAATCGCCCAACTTGTGCATCTAGCCACCAAAACGGTGGTCACAAGCCCAACTTGTGCGATTGGCCACGGCCGCTGGAATGGCGCCGGCACCTGCTACGGTGGGGCTGACCTTTCGAGTGTTTACTCAGGAGTGATGACTTGCACGATTGGCGGCGGTTCGATGACTACGAGGACATCTACTACGACACCCTCGAGGGCATAGCCAAGATAACGATCAACCGCCCCGAGGTCCGCAACGCCTTTCGGCCCAGGACCCTCTTCGAGCTGGCGGCCGCGTTCGAGCGAGCGCGGGACGACAGCACGATCGGCGTGATCATTTTGACCGGAGAGGGGCCGGACGCGTTCTGCTCCGGCGGCGACCAGAAGGTCAGGGGCGACGACGGCTACAAGGACGAGCAAGGGGTGGGCCGGCTCAACGTCTTGGACCTCCAGATCCAGATGCGCCGCCTCCCCAAGCCGATCGTGGCCATGGTCGCCGGCTACGCCATCGGGGGCGGGCACGTGTTGCACCTTGTGTGCGATCTGACCATCGCCGCCGACAACGCCCGGTTCGGCCAGACCGGCCCCCTGGTCGGGTCCTTCGACGGAGGTTATGGAGCCGGACTTCTCGCGCGCACCGTGGGCCAGAAGAAGGCGCGCGAGATTTGGTTTTTGTGCCGGCAATACGACGCTCAACAAGCGCTCGACATGGGACTCATCAACACGGTGGTGCCGCTCGATCGCCTGGAGGATGAGACCGTCGAGTGGTGCCGGCGCATTCTAGAGATGAGCCCCTTGGCGCTGCGGCTCTTGAAGGCCGCCTTCAACGCCGAAAGCGATGGGCTCGCCGGCATACAGCAGCTCGCCGGTGATGCCACACTCCTCTATTACATGTCAGAGGAAGCTCAGGAGGGTCGCAACGCCTACGTGGAGAAGCGGCGGCCCAACTTCGAGCAGTTCCCCCGCCGGCCCTGAGCTTGCCGGCCCTGAGCCAGTGAACCTCTGGGTCGAGGCGGCCCGTCCCAAGACCCTGGTCGCAGCGGTGGCGCCGGTGCTGGTGGGGACTGCGGCCGCCGATCGCTTCCTTCCGTGGCGCTTCGGCCTCACCTTGGTGGTGGCGCTGGCGCTTCAGGTCGCGGTCAACTACGCCAACGACCTCTCGGATGCAGCCCGCGGCGTCGATGCGCTCCGGCACGGCCCCCGTCGCGCCGTCTCGTCCGGCTTGATCTCGCCGGGCTCGATGAAGCTCGGCATCGCCTGTGCCCTCGGCGTCGCTTGCGCCGCCGGGCTCGTGCTGGTGTTTCAGGTCGGGCCCGAGCTCGTGGCCTTGGGCGGCGCCAGCATCATCGCCGCCCTCGCCTACTCGGGCGGGCCTCGGCCTTACGCCTCCGAAGGGCTCGGCGAGGTCTTCGTGTTCGTCTTCTTCGGACTCGTGGCCACCGCCGGCTCCGCCTACGTGCAGGAGGAGCAGATCACGATGGTGGCGCTGGCGGCCGCGGTTCCGATGGGGCTCCTGGCCAGCGCCATCCTGGTAGTCAACAACCTGCGCGACATCGACAGCGACGCAGCTGCGGGAAAGCGCACACTGGCCGTTCGCATCGGCGATCGGGCCACTCGAGGGCTCTACCGCCGGCTGGTGCTGGGGGCCTTCGCCCTGCTTCCCGTGGTGGCCGGAGCGGCACAGTCGATCGGCCCGCTCGTCGCCTTCGTCACGCTCCACCTGGGGCTCCGTGCTCTGCGACTGGGTGACGATGCGCTGGCTCAGACGGCTCGGCTCGAGCTCGTCTTCGCAATCCTGCTGGCCGCCGGACTCGGCCTCTCGACGTGAGCCGGGCCTTTCGCATCCCCCTCCGCACTCGTTTCCGGGGCCAGGAAGAGCGTCGGGGCCTGCTGCTCCACGGCCCCTGCGGATGGGGCGAGTTCTCGCCTTTCCCCGAGTACCCCCCGAAGGTGGCGCGTCGGTGGCTTCAGGCCGCTCACGAGGCAATCTCGACGCCGTGGCCGGAGCCAAAGCGACGCGCGATTTCGGTCAACGTCACCGTGCCGGCGGTCTCTGCCGAGCAGGCCCATGCCCTGGTGGCGTCGTCGGGCTGCGACACAGCGAAGGTCAAGGTAGCCGAAGGCGACGACGAAGCCCGGGTGGAGGCCGTCCGGGATGCGCTCGGGTCCTCGGGCAAGCTGCGCATCGACGCCAACGGCGCCTGGAGTGTGGAGGAGGCGAGGGCCGCGCTGGCGCGACTCGGCCGCTACGACCTCGAGTACGCCGAGCAGCCGGTCGCCTCGCTCGCCGAGATGGCGCGCTTACGGCGCATCGTGGACGTCCCCTTGGCGGCGGACGAGCCGGTGCGCACGGCCGCTGCTCCCGGCAGCCTGAAGCTGGCGGAGGCGGCCGATATCGTGGTGCTCAAGGTGCAGCCGCTGGGCGGAGTATGGGCCGCCCTCGAGGTCGCCGAGCAAAGCGGGTTGCCGGCCGTCGTATCGAGTGCGCTCGAGACCTCCGTAGGCATCTCGGCAGGGCTGGCGCTGGCGGCCGCTCTGCACGAGCTTCCTTACGCCTGCGGGCTCGCCACCGTCGCACTGCTTTCGGGCGACGTCGTGGCGAATCCCCTGTTGCCGCACAACGGCGTCATCGAGCTGCGCCGGCCCGAGGTCTCGGAGGATGCGCTGAGCCGCTGGGAGATCGAACCCGCGGCGTGGTTAAAACGCGTGCTTGCGGCCGAGGAGGCTTCCTGATCCCGTCTGCGGTCCTCGCCGGGGTCCTGGTCGACGAGTTACGCCGCGCCGGGCTGAAGCACGCGGTGTTGGCGCCGGGCTCGCGCTCCGCTCCCCTGGCCCTCGCTCTCCACACCGAGACCTGCATAACAGTCCACGTCGTGATCGACGAGCGTTCGGCCGCCTTCATGGCGCTGGGCATCGCTCGGGCCACACGGGCCCCCGCTCTCGTCCTCTGTACCTCGGGAACGGCGGCCGCCAACTTCCACCCCGCGGTGATCGAAGCCGAGCAGGCCCGGGTCCCGCTGCTCGTCGTGACCGCAGATAGGCCGGAGGAGCTGCGGGCTACCGGGGCCAACCAGACCATCGACCAGACCCGCCTATACGGGGCCGCGGTCCGCTTCTTCGCCGAGATAGCCGCGCCCCACGACTCCTCTGGAAAAGAGGCGCCGCGCTGGCGTTCGGTCGTAGGCCAGGCGTATGCGGCCGCCGTCGGCTCACCCATGGGCCCGGTCCATCTCAACGTCGCCTTCCGGGAGCCTCTGGTCGAGCCGGGAGGCGAGCCCGCCGCTGTTGCCCTCGCAGGACGGCCGGAGGGGCGGGCTTGGACCGAGGCGGTGGTGGCCCCGCGACGCCCCTCTCCCGAACTCGCAGCCGGGCTCGCCGGGGAGATTGCCGCGGTCGAACGTGGCCTCATCATCGCCGGCGACTGCGATCTCGACCCGGGTCCGGTGGTGGAGCTGGCAGCCAAGTCGGGGTGGCCGCTACTGGCCGAACCGACCTCGGGCGCCCGCCGGGGACCGAATGCCATCACTACCTTCGACGCCCTCCTGCGCCACCAGCCCTTCGCCGGCACCCATCGGCCGGAGCTCGTCCTGCGCCTCGGCAAGCCCGGGCTCTCGCGCGCGCTGGCGGGGATGCTCTCCCCGGAGGTGCCGCAGGTGCTGGTCGAGCGCGACGGTGTCCGCCTCGATCCGGAGCGTGCCCTGAGCCGAATCATCGTCTCCGACGAGGCCCTGCTGTGCGAGGCGTTGTGCGAGCGGCTCGAGCTGCGAGAGGAATCCCCCTGGCTGAGGTCGTGGCGGGAAGCAGAGAAAGCGGCACGCGCCGCCGTCGACGACGTGCTCGACTCAGACGATTCCCCCACCGAGCCGAGGGTGGCGCGCGATCTCGCCGCCCTCGTGCCGGACTGCGGCGTGCTCGTGGCAGCCTCGAGCATGCCCATCCGCGACCTCAACTCGTTCATGGCGGCGCGCAGGGGGTCGAGGGTGCTCGGCAATCGCGGCGCCAGCGGCATCGACGGCTTCGTCTCCAGCGCGGTGGGCGTGGCGCTGGTCTCCCCCGGCCGTACCTACGCCCTTGCCGGCGATCTTTCCCTGCTGCACGACCAGAACGGGCTCATCGGGCGGGGAGATGTCGACCTCGCGCTGGTCGTGCTCAACAACGACGGCGGGGGCATCTTCTCGCTGCTGCCCCTGGCGGGGCTCGGCTCCGGCTTCGAGGAGCTGTTCGGGACTCCCCACGGGCTCGACTTGGCCGCGCTGGCGCGCCTGTACGGTCTCGACTACCGCCGCTTGGAGCGGGCCGGCGACCTAGCCGCGGCGATCTCGGGTGAGGGCCCGACGCTGATCGAGGTCCGGACCGAGCGGGCGGCCAACGCGCAGCTGCACCACCGCCTGTGGGCGGCCGTAGCCGCCGCCCTCGGCTAGGTGCCGTCGTGCGAAGGTACTAAAAGGCCCAAGTTGGGCGATCGACTACCGGGAGTCGGGCCGAGCAGGATCTCTAGCCCTCGAGCGCGGCCTGCATCGCCCGCAGCTTGAGGCGAGTCTCTTCGAGCTCCGCCTCCGGCAGAGAACCCCTGACGATGCCCGAACCGGCAAAGAGGCGGCCTCGACCCCCATTGAGCTCGGCACATCTCAGGGCGATCCCCCACTCGCCGTCGCCCGAGGCCGATACCCAGCCCACCGGCCCGCTGTAGCGGGAGCGCTCCATGCCCTCGAGCGAGTGGATCAACTCGAGAGCCACAGGCGTTGGCGACCCGCAGATGGCGGCGGTCGGATGCAGCCTGCCGGCCAGCTCCAGCGCGGAGACCGGAGACGATAGGCGACCCTGCAGCTTGGTGGCGAGATGCTGCACATTGGCGAGCTTGAGCAGAAACGGCTCGACATCGGACTCGAGCTCGGAGCACACCTCGCTCAGGACCGACCTCACCGACTCCACCGCCGGGCGGTGCTCGTGCAGGTCCTTTGCCGAGTGGAGCAGAGCCCCCCCCAGTGCCTCGTCGGCCCCCTCGTCTCGGCCCCGGGCCGCGGATCCGGCCAGCACAAGTGACTCGACGTCGCTACCGCACCGCCGCACCAACAGCTCAGGAGTGGCGCCGACGAGTACGTCGAACGCGAACGTGAAGCACTGCGGGTAGCGGGCGGCCAGCCTGGCAGCCAGGACGCGCACATCGAATCCGGCCTTCGACCACACCAACAGGTCGCGCGCCAGGACCACCTTGTCGAGCTTGCCCTCCTCGATCGCGTCGATGGCTTCGGCGACAATCTCGAGCCACCTCAGCTCCGACATGGTCGAGCCCGCGTAGCGAATGCGTTCGGTGGAGGCCTCGGCGGGCGGCGCAGGGCGCAGCGGCGGCGCGGTGGCGCCGTCCATCGTCGTGACCCAGCGGCGGCCCCGGCGGGATCCGAGCACTACCTGTGGCACCACCAGGGCCGAGCCCGCCGCGTCCCTGTCGAAGGTCAAGCCGCCGAACGCCACCGGACCCGAGCCCAATTCCTCGACCTCGTCGTGCACCTCGCAGGAGGAGAAGAAGTTCGCCAACTCGGCTTGGGCGCGCTCGAACCGACCCGGCCCCGGAGGGATATCGAAGCGCGCCACCTCCCCCATGCCCACGAGGCCACCCCCCTGATGTAGCCACATCGGTCCGGACCCGTCTGGGACGGTGCCGAGGAGGTCGAAGGGCTCGTCGACCTCCGTGCTATGGACCGAATGCGCGCTCATGCCCTGGTGGCGGTTATGAGCTGAGCGGCTCCCAGCGCAAACAGCCGCCGACGGACGCGCCCGAAGCCCGCCTCCTCCAGCAAGTGTTGGAGCGCGGGGGGATCGGGGAGGTAGGCGGCCGACTCGGGAAGGTAGCGGTAGGCGGCTTTGTCGGAGAGGGCGCCTCCGAGCAGGGGCACGATACGGTTGAAGTAGAGAGAGTGGCCGGTCCTCAGCAAGGTGCCCTCGGGACGAGCTACCTCGAGCAGCGCAAGCCGTCCCCCACGCTCTAGCACCCGGGCCAGCTCTCCCAGCAGGGCGCCGATGTCGGTCACGTTGCGCAGGGCGAAGCCGCACGTGACGCCTGCGGCCGAGCCGTTGCCAAAGGGAAGCCGCAGCACGTCCGCCTGCACCAGGGGCGCTTCCGTCCGGGCCGACGCCAGCATGCCCCAGGAGAAGTCGACTCCCACGGCGCCGTAACCGGCCGAGGACAGCTCACGGCAGAAGTCCCCTGTGCCGCAGGCCACATCCACGACGGTCGAGCCGCGCGGCTGTCCCAGGGCTTCGACTGCTGCCCTGCGCCACGAACGGTCGAGACCGAAGGTCATGACCCTGTTCACGAGGTCGTAGCGGGGGGCGATAGCGTCGAACATCGAGCGCACCGCACCGGCCTTGTCCTGTGGCTCGGGGAGAGGGCTCACGACGCTCCGGGGGTGGCTTCGAGCCCCTCGACCCCCTCTCGCTCCATGCGAGCGCGAGCGATCTGGAGGAGCCGTCGTCGGAAGTGGTGGGCAACCAGAGCAGCCGTGGCGGGCAGCATCGTGTTGAAGGACTCCACGATGCGCTCGGCCGCAGAGTCGTCGGCGGGGGCCGAGGCACGGAGCGGGTCGCGCACGAAGCGCACGAACACGTCCACCGCCTGCTCGGCGATGGCCGTCATGGCGGCGTCGTGACGACGGGCGAGGTCGAGCAACTCGCTCAAGGGGAGCCCTGCCTCGAGCAACTTCAGTCCGGCCCGAACGGCGTCGGCATCGGCGCTCGTGTAACCGCCCTCGCCGGCGTCGGACAACAACAACCCGGTGCGGGCGATCGCCTCTAGAAGGGTCTCGGAGACCCCGGTGTGGGCGGCGAGTTGCTCCAGAGTCATCAGCTCGCCGCCCTCGGAGTCCTCGCCCGGCAGGGGCCCCGAGACCGCCGCCGCGAGAGCGGCGTCGATCGGGTCGAGCTCCCCCGTCAGAAGGCGTCGAATGAAGTCGAGCGTGAAGCCCCGCTCCTTGAGCGCCCGCACCCGCTCGAGCTGCTCGAGGTGGGCCTTCGAGTACCACGCGATGCGGCCCTCCCGCTGAGGCTGGCCCAGCAGTCCCTTGGACTGGTAGAAGCGCACGGTATCGACGCTGAGCCCGCTGCGGGCGGCGAGCTCATCAACCCTCAATCTCATGAGTTATCACTCTACGAGTGTTTGCTTGAAAGATCAAAGCGGCGGCTGGGCCGATGAGCACACCTTGCGACTCAACCCGCTATCTGAAACCGGGCCCGGCGCGTGCCGACTTGACAGGCGCGTGGGAGACTCGGCCCTATGACCGTTCACCCTCAGGCGCAAGGAGTGCTGGACAAGGCGGCCACCATGGATGCACCGCCCTTCTACCGGTTGTCGCCCACGGAGGCACGGCTCGTTTACGACTCCTCCCCCGACTTCTCGGCGGCCCCGGAGCCGGTGGCCCACGTCGAGGACGTCACGATTCCAGCTCCCGGAGGTCCGCTCGAGGCTCGCATCTACCGCTCGGGTGCTGGAGCCGTAGAGGCGCCTCC
>Ga0136622_10001171_pt1 | contig 10898 bp, 9 predicted proteins | sample AntDrymUQ4482106_2_FD_104803 | JGI IMG/M metagenome (GOLD analysis project Ga0136622, IMG submission 104803) | Polar desert sand microbial communities from Dry Valleys, Antarctica - metaG UQ448 (21.06) | ecosystem: Environmental > Terrestrial > Soil > Desert | place: Antarctica: Dry Valley...
CCAGCACGGTCGGGTCGTCGGCGTTGAGCACGGCCACCCCGTCTGCCGGCAGGGACTGGACCAGCTCGGTCTTGCTGCGGGCGATGGCGCAGCGGCTGCCGAACTCGCCCAGGTGCGCCGTACCGACGTTGAGGACGACACCGATGCTTGGCGGTGCGATGACGCACAAGGCCGCGATGTGGCCGGGCGCCCGAGCCGAGCACTCGAGCACCAGGTAACGGGTCTCGAAGTCCGTCCGCAGAACCGTGTGCGGATGGCCGATCTCGTTGTTGAAGGAGCCGGGCGGTGCGACCGTCGCCCCCAGGCCTCCCAGGACGTGGGCCAGCAGGTCCTTGGTCGAGGTCTTTCCTGACGATCCGGTCACACCGACGATCGTCAGACCGGGCAGGCGGTCGACCACCGCGCGAGCCAAACGCCCGAGGGCAACCTGGACGTCCGGTACGACGACCGTTGGGACGCCGGCCAGCGGGCGAGCGGCCAGGACGCCCATCGCGCCCGCGGCGACCGCTGCCGCGGCGAAATCGTGCCCGTCGACCCGCTCGCCGGACAATGCCACGAACAGTCCACCCGGGCCGACCGCGCGGGAGTCGAACTCCACCGTGCCCGACACCGTCGTGGCCGGGTCGGCGCCGCCGGTGAGCCGGCCGTCCACTGCCGCGGCGACTTCGGCGAGGGTCAGCGGGATCACCGGACGAGCGACCCGATCAGCTCGGCGAGGATCCGGCGGTCATCGAAGGGCCGGAGGACGCCGTCGGTCTCCTGTCCCTGCTCGTGCCCCTTGCCGGCGACGACGACGGTGTCCGCGGAACCGGCACGGGCTACGGCAGCGGCGATGGCCTCCCGCCGCCCGGCGACCTCCAGCACCTCGGCCCGGGCATCGGGACTCACCTCGTAGACCCCGCGCAGCATCGCCGCGCGGATGGCGCCGGCATCCTCCGAACGCGGGTTGTCGTCGGTCACCATGAGCAGATCCGCTCCGCGGGCGGCGGCCGCCCCCATCAGCTCGCGCTTGCCCTGGTCGCGGTCGCCGCCGCAGCCGAGTACGACGATCAGCTGGCCTGGCGTGATCGGGCGCAGCGCCGCGAGCAGCGTGCTGACCGCGTCGGGGGTGTGGGCATAGTCGACCAGCGCGGTGAACGGCTGCCCGGCGGTCACCGGTTCCATCCGACCCGGCACGGTCGCCCGCCCGATTCCAGCCGCCGCCCGCGCCGGATCGACGCCGGCCGTGGCCAGGATCGCGAGCGCCAGCAGGGCATTGGCGACGTTGAAGCGCCCCGGCAGTCCGACCTCGGCCGCAAAGCTCACCCCGTCAGGTCCGCTGACGGTGAACCGGCTGCCACCCCGTGCATCCGTCGTGATGTCACCCGCTCGCCAGTGCGCCCGCGGGTCGCCGTTGGCGGACACCGTGATCGTCGCCGGCCCGACGAGTCGCCGGCCGTAGGTATCGTCGACGTTGACCACCTCGTGCTCGCAACGGCCGTCGAAGAGCAGCGCCTTGGCGTCGAAGTACCGCTCCAGGTCGCCGTGGAAGTCCAGATGGTCCTGCGAGAGGTTGGTGAATGCCCCGACGGCGAACCGCAGGCCGTCCACGCGGTGCTGCGCCAGCGCATGGCTGGACACCTCCATGGCCACCGCCTGCACGCCACGCTCGGCCATGACGGCGAGGAGCGCGTGCAGGTCGGGCGCCTCCGGCGTCGTCCGCGTGCTAGGGACCGCCGCGTCGCCGATCCGGGTCTCGACGGTGCCGATCAGCCCGGGGACGACCCCGGCCGCGCGGAGCCCCGCCTCGAGGAGGTGGACCACCGTCGTCTTGCCGTTGGTGCCGGTGATCCCGATCACCGGCAGGCCGGTGCGGCCGTAAACCCAGGCCGCGATTTCCCCCAGCCGCGCCCTCGGGTCATCGGCCACGAGGACCGGCACGGAGCCGACCGCGGCCGCCGCCTCGCCGCCGGGGTCGGTCAGTACGGCGACCGCACCGGCCCCGACTGCCTGACCGACGAACTTTGCCCCGTGCACATTGGTCCCGGGCAGGGCGGCGTACAGGTCACCGATGCGCACCGCGCGGCTGTCCAGCGTCAGGCCGGTCAGCACGGTCTCGCCGCCGCCGACCGGCACCGGCAGGCCGAACGCGGCTGCCAACTCGGCCAGCCTCCGCGGCGCCGGCCGGGCCGGCCGGGGGTGAAGAGGCACACCGGCGAGGGTACCCATCCATGAGTTCGTTACCGGCTAGGCGTGTCTCCTATCTGAGCGCGTCTGAGGCCGACTGTCAGGTCATGTCGCGTACTGCGGTGTTGACCGATGAGCTGTGGGCGCGGATCGAGCCGGTGTTGCCGCCCTTGAAGGGGGGACCGGCTGTCACAGGGGGCTGGTCCCCCTCCGCCGATCTTGGTCAAAACGGCGTGTCGCCCGCGGCGACGGTGCCCTGATGATCTGCGCCACCGGATCACCGAGTTCCAACTTCCGGTCACGCGAGGCGCGTCCCAGCTACGTCCCAACCCGACAGTCACAGAGTGGAACTCTGAAATGGACATGCAACCGCACGTGGGCAGCGGGCCCTACTGCTACACAACACCCTCGTCGCTGTGCTCGGCCGCAGCGCACCACGCGACTACGTCGTGGAGACCCTGACCGGATCACCCTTCGGCTTCCAGCTCATCGCCGGGCGCGTCCCGCTCCTCGACGGGGCCGGTGATGCTGGGGCCGCTAGAGCTGGGTTTGCTACGGCATCAACCCGGCGCTGGCGGACCCGTCGGGGCTGACCACTTCGTGCTCGGCGTGCAGATCGACGATGAATCCATCACCTTCCACGACCCGCAGGGTTATCCGTGGTCTCGACTGCCGACCGAGATCTTTGCGCCGCTTGGAAGGGGGAGACCGTCGCCTACGCCGACGGCGACTACCCGATGCGGACAGACATCAGCAGAGTCGCCCGGCGCGACGTCCACGATGCGATCCGCGACCTCCTGCCATCCGCGGCGGCGTGGCTCGGTGGCCACGACGTCGCGATGCCACCGGGCTCGATCGGCGGGAGCGAAGGGCTTGAGAAGCTGGCCCAGATGTCGGCCGAGGGCTTAGCGCCGGACGTCCGGGCAACCCTGACCACCTTCGCCCTGCGGCTAGGCGCTCGCCGACGCCTTCCGCCAGCTTGCCACCCTCCACGACACCCTCAGCGAGCACCTGAGCTGCCATCTCACCTGACGCCGGCGGCCAGCAGTTCGACCTAGGCGTCATCGGTGGTCAGCCGGAACTCCGGGGTCGGCGTGCCGGTCGGAGCAACGCCATTGTCCCCCAACGCGAACGACATGATCGAGGTGAACACCGGCGCGGCGATCGTGCCTCCGTGCCCGCTGCCGTCGGGCTGCTCGATACTGATCGCGATCACGTAGCGGGGGTCGTCGGCCGGGGCGAACCCGGCGAACGTCGCCCAGTAACCGCCGCCGGCGTAGCAGCGGCACTCGGGGTTGGGCCGCTGGGCGGTGCCGGTCTTGCCGGCCACGCGATAGCCGTCGATGCGCGCCAGCGGCGCCGTGCCGCCTTCGTTCGTCACCGACTCGAGCATGTAGCGCAGGTCCGCTGCGGTGTCGGACTCGATGGCCCGTCGCGGCTCCGGGGCCGGCTGGTCACGGACGGTCCCGTCGGGGCCGATGACCCGGTCGACTATCCGCGGCGGCACCAGTACGCCGTCGTTCGCGACCGCCTGGTACATCGATGCCATCTGCAAAACGGTCATCGAGATGCCCTGCCCGAACGGGATGGTCCCGGCCTGGCTGCCCGACCATTCCGTGTGGGGCACCAGGATTCCGTCGCTCTCGGCGGGAAGCTCGATTCCGGTCGCGGTCCCCAGCCCGAACCGGCGCAGGTATTCCTCCAGCCGCGCGTCGCCGAGGCGCTGAGCGAGCATGACGGTGCCCACGTTGCTGGACTTGCCGATGATGCCGGTGGCGGTGAAGTCGATCGGGTCGTGCCCCCAGGCATCGCTGATGACGATGTCGGACACCGCGAGGTGGTCAGGGACGTTCATCACGGTGTCCGGCGTGATCAGTCCCTCCTCCAGAGCGCCGGCGATCGTGACCATCTTGTTCACCGAGCCGGGCTCGATCACGTGCGAGACCACCGGGTTGCCCAGCTGGTCGCCGCTGACCGACCCGGGGTCCGAGGCGTCGTATCCGGGACTACCCGCCATCGCGAGCACCTGCCCGGTGGCCACGTCGAGGACCACGGCCTGCACGGTGCTGACTCCCGGATTGTCGTTGGCGACGGCGATCGCCTTCTCCAACGTGAACTGCAGGTCCTGATCCAGGGTCAGCTGGACGTCGCTCCCGGGTACCGCCGCCTGCAGGCTGTGCGTCGCCGCCGGGATCGGCAGCCCGAACCGGCCCTGCTCGTACACGAGCTGCCCGGGCGTGCCAGTCAGCACGTCGTTGAACTGGTCCTCGATTCCGGCCAGGCCGGTGTCGTCGCGTCCGACGAACCCGATGACCTGAGCGGCCGTCCACTGGGCCGGGTACTCCCGGCGCTGCTCGACGAGTTCACCGATCCCGGGCAGCTCCAGGGCCATGATGGCCTGTGCGACAGAGGGGTTCAGACCGCGGTCGAGGTAAACGAACCGCCCCTCCTTGGTCAGCAAGGGCATCAGCGCGTCGGCGTTGACGTCCAGCAGCGGAGCCAGTGCGAGCGCCGTCCGCCCCGGCGCGGTGATCATTGCCGGGTCGGCGAAGATGGCCCGGGCCTCGACCGAGTAGGCCAGCGGGTTGCCGTCCCGGTCCAGGATCTGCCCCCGGGCAGCGGGCAGGTCGAGCGTGGTCAACCGCAGTTCTTCGGCCGCGGCGGCGTACTTCATCCCGTCCAGACCCTGCAACTGGACCAACCGGCCACTGATGATCGTAAGGATGGCCAGTACGACGGCCAGCCCGACATGAACTCTCCGGTGCGGATCGGACAGCCGCAACCGCCGGGTTCTCCGGCGCGGCCGAGCAGACCGGCCGGTGCGGTGCGGTGGCGAACTCAGTCCGGTGGCGCTCATCCATTTCCTCCGGGTGCGGCAGGCGGGTTTGCTCCGGCCGGCGGCTGACGCGAAGCCGGCTTGGCCTTGCCGACCACCTGCGTGGTGCCGTCCGGCGCGATGACGAGGAAAGCGGACGTGCCGCTCGGGATCATCCCCTGCTCGGCCGCTGCCTGCGCCAGCGCTGCGGGGGCGTGCGCGGCGCTGACCTCCTGTCGCAGCTGCTGTTCGCGCAACTGCAACTGCTCGATCTGCTGGCTCAGGGATCGCTCAGCAAAGGAGTCCGCCGCGATCGCAGTGTTGAGCACGAGCAGAGCGACCAGGCCGCAGCCGATGATGAGCAGGACGACCGCCACGAACGGCGCGCGCCGCGCCGCGGCCTGACCGCTCATCGCGGCGGGATGCCGCACCGAGGCCCGCACCGGCTCGGCGGACCGGCCGGCCACCCGATGGGGCGGGCGGGAGGACGTCGTCGGTGAACCGCTCGGGCTTCGCCGCGGTCGCCTCTCCGGCGCCGGCATCGCGCTCACGTGCACACCTCGCTGCGCTCGGTGAGCCGCGTTCGCGGCGCGCTGCATCCACTTGTTCGCTCGCTACGCTCGCTGCATCCACTTGTTCGCTCGCTACGCTCGCTCACGCCGCGGCCTCCAGCCGCTCGGCAGCGCGCAGCCGGACCGAGGCGGCCCGGGGATTGGCCGCTACCTCGTCGGCAGTGGCGGTTTCCGCGCCCCGGGTCAGCAGGCGCAGCGTCGGCGCCGCCGACGGCAGCGGTACCGGAAGATCCAGCGGAGTGCGGTCGGTCGACTCCGATACGAACGCGCGCTTGACGATGCGGTCCTCCAGCGAGTGATAGCTCAGTACGACGATCCGCCCACCCACGGCCAGTGCAGCCAGCGCCGCCGGGACTGCGGCTCGCAGCGACTCCAGTTCGCCGTTCACCTCGATCCGCAGCGCCTGGAACGTCCGCTTGGCCGGGTGACCGCCGGTCCGCCTGGTGGCCGCCGGGATGGCGGCTCGGACCAACTCGGCCAGTCGGGCGGTGGACTCCAACGGCGTGTCGCCGCGCTCGCGGACGATGGCGGCGGCGATCCGGCCGGCGAACCGCTCCTCGCCGTACTCCCGCAGGATCTGGGCGAGCCGGGCGGCGGAGTAACCGTTGACGATCTCGCCGGCGGTCCGGCCTCCGGTCTGGTCCATCCGCATGTCCAGCGGTGCGTCCTGTGAGTAGGCGAAGCCGCGTTCCGCCCGGTCCAGTTGCATCGAGGACACACCAAGGTCGAACAGCACGCCGTCGACGGAGTCCAGACCCAACTCGGCCAGTACGGCGGGCAGCGCGTCGTACACCGCGTGGACCAGGTGCAGGCGCTCGGCGTACGGCGACAGCCTGCTGCGGCTGCGCTCCAGTGCGGCCGGATCCCGATCGAGGCCTACCAGCCGAAGGTCTGGGTGTGCCCGCAGCAGCGCCTCCGCGTGACCGCCGAGTCCGAGGGTTGCGTCGACGACTACTGCTGGCCGATCGGCTTCAGTTCTCGGGTGCAGCGCCGGGGCGAGCAGCGCCAGGCAGCGGTCGAGCAGAACGGGCACGTGATCGCCCTGCGGCGTACCTCTGTCCATCGCGTGCCTCTCGGTTGATTCGGCCGTATCGATCGGTCCCCGCCCGAGGCACAACCTGGCGCCGGGGAAGGTGCGTCAGGGGGCGCCTTCGGGGGGAGACCGACGGGTACGGACGGTGAGTCCGGGCGCCTGTCTGGCTGGTCACACGAGCCCAGGCACCACCTCCGAGTCCATCCGGGCGAACAGCGGCTCGCGGTCGTCGAGGAACCGCCGCCAGGCGTCGGAGTCCCAGATCTCGAAGTGGGTGTTGGAGCCCACCGCGACGCAGTCGCGCTGCAGTCCGGCGTACCGGCGGAGTTCGAGGTTGATGACGACCCGGCCCTGCTTGTCAGGGGTGGGGTCGTCAGCGGCGGAGTACATGAGTCGCTGGTAGTCGCGCACCTTGGGGCCGGTGCTCGGCACCAGGCTGAGCGCATCGCTGCGCCGGGTGAATTCAGCGAGCGGAAACATCGACACGCAGTTCTCCTGCCCCCTCGTGACTATCAAGCCGTCGGCCAACCGCTCGCGAAACCGTGCCGGGAGGGCGACCCGGCCCTTCTCGTCCATCCGGAGGGTGTGGGTGCCCAGGAACACCGCAGCCCACCTCCCCATCCCCACATTGGCCGCTGCCCGGCCCATCATTCCCCACCGGTCACCACCGTACCCCACGTGACCCCACATCAATACCGTTTTGTGGCGCGTCGGCGGACCGGAACCCGTAGCAGTTATGAGCGCTGGGGAGGCGCTGCTCGAGCCGAGCGGCGCCGTGATCGACCGATGAGGGCATGGGTCGACGGCGGCGGCGATCTCGGGGTGACGGCAGGCGATCACCGAAGCGGATCGGCCTACGGTTCAGACGCCTGCCCGTAATGTCTCACCATGCGGCGCTCGGGTAGTACGGGATCCGCCGTGGCGCTCGTGGCCCCGGCTGGTCTGCCCCGCCGCGGACCCGCAGCCCACAGACCTACGGCAGTCAGATCCGTTGTCGCGAGGGGGTACCCGCACCAGCGACCCCGATAATCGAGCCCGAGCGAGTCGACGAGGTTCGCGCGTCCGTAGGACTCGGAACACTCGATGACTACTACCAGGAACTGGCGATGATGTGCGCCGACGAGGCCGCCGACGGCCAACAGCCCGCTGACTGAGCCCGCATCTGAACCGACTCAGGTGAAGATCATTGCGGGCAAAATCAGGGTATTCCACCGATGGATACCCCGACTTGCCCGTGTTGATCAAGGGGCTGTGCCGCGCCGAGCCGCCGGATATCACGACGTGATGGTCCACCCGCGGGCGGTCCACGCCGATGGCCCCCGCCTGGCGGGACCTTCTGCTACACGTTCTTCCGGGCCGTCACCGCGTATGTGAGGCCCGTAGTGTCTCGCGCTGTGTTCACGCCCGAGGAGCGAGAACTGCTACGAGAGGGGCTGGCGTCGGCGGCGTACGCCGATACCCGCATCAGTGGTGCCGCGGTGACCGGGTCGGCCGCGGTCGGTCGGGCTGATCGGTGGTCAGACATTGATCTTGCGTTGTGCGTGGCCGCTGAAGCCGACCGTGGGCAGGTGCTCGCCGACTGGACCAACCGCATGTACCGGGATCATGGGGCCGTTCACCACGTGGATGTGACTCGGGGTGTGGCTCTGTTTCGGGTCTTTTTGCTCAGTAGCACCCTGCAGGTCGACCTCGCCTTTTGGCCAGCGGCGGAGTTCGGTGCCATCGCCCCTACCTTCCGGCTGCTGTTCGGAACCGCCAACGAACGACCGCCGGCACCAGCGCCCGACGCCACCGAGCTGATCGGGATGAGCTGGCTCTATGCGCTGCACGCTCGTTCGAGCATTGCCCGTGGCCGAGCGTGGCAGGCCGTGTACATGATCAGCGGCGTGCGGGACCACGTCATCGCTCTGGCGTGCCTGCGTCACGGTCTGCCCGCTGTTCAGGGCCGGGGCGTGGACAGCCTTCCGCCGGGCATCCTCGCGACGCTCAGCGACGGGCTCGTCCGCTCACTCGATACCGCTGAGCTCAAACGCGCTCTCGGTGTGATCAGCGAAGCACTGCTCATCGAGATTGAACCGGTCGACCCCGGCCTGGCCAACCGCCTGGCCGGGCCGCTGAGAGAGCTGGCCAGCTGATCACCGTGGTTGAGAAGCGGTGGCGTCCGGCCTGCTGCCGGCTACTCCTGGCGAAGGTCCTGAGGCTGGACCCGGCCACCCAGTCCAGCGACGGTGGCTGCGGCGACCAGCGCACCGGCGGCCAATGCCCCGAGGACAAGAGCGACGATGGCTGGCCACGGGGTTGCGGCCCGCGCACCGATGAGGTTCAGGTAGGCGGCCCCGGCAAGCAGGCCGCTTCCACCGGCCAGCGGTAGCCCGACGACCAGAGGTGCTGCGGCCTGCAGGAGCTGACTGCTGCGGACGACGCGGGCCGGCACGCCGAGAACGGTGAGGGCGGCAAGGTGCCGCCGGCGCTGCACTGCTCGGTCGATGCCGCTGATGAGCAGCGCGAGGAGGCCCAGGATGAGGACGACGCCGGCCACCGCATAGAGCACGTAGCGGTAGCCCTGCACGGTCTGCAAGTCCGTGCGATCGTCGGGGTAGACGATGACGTTGTCGGGAACAGCCGCCGCCAGGGCACGGACCGGTGCGTCGCCACCTTCCAGCGCCACCAGCCACGTCCGCGCGGGCGCGAGCAGTGTCGACAGGCCCGGCGTCGTCACGGGCACGAACAGCTGCGCCTGGGGCGTCCAGTTGGGGTCGTCCGGAGACGGCGCGATGGAGATCGTGCCGAGGCCGTCCAGCGTAGCGGCCCGCCCGGTCCCGGGATCTCTCGGCCGTCGGCGGCGTACGTCGGTTGACTGAGCAGGAGGACGTTGACCTGCTCGCTGAAGTCCTCGCCGTAGCCCCGGTCGAGCCAGGCCGCCTGGTCGTCGCGGCACCCGGTAATCTGGCGGCTGAAGAACGCGAGCTGTGCGCAGGTACCGACGAAAGCTTCGCCGCAGGTGCTCGGCCGGTCGGCGCCGGGAGGGAAGCCTCGTAGGTCCTCCGGCGTGCACTCGGTGCCGACCTGGCGACCCGGTACGACCGCGCGCACACCCGGCAGATCGGCGAGTACGTCGGCGTTCAGCGAGCTGCCCTCGGAGACGTCCAGCTGGACCATCTGCGGGCCGGTGGAGGCGGCGAGAGCGGCTCGCTGGTACTGCGGGGTGGTTTCGAACGCGACCAACACGCACCGACCTCCGGCGACGACGAACAGTGCGACGAGCAACGCCGCGACCAGCCGGGTGGTCCCGGCCGGCTCCTGCTGCAGCCGGCGGGCGGCGATCGTCGTCGCAGGGGTACGGGCCAGCGGGAGCCCGCGTCGCCAGCAGCCGAACCGCGACCGGAACAACAAGCGGTATGGCGACGGCGGTGAGCGCGGCGCCGGCAAAGAAGGCCACGACCAGCGTTGCCGGGGGGTTCCGCTCGGGCAACTGTGCCCGGGTTGCCGCCCAGGCGAGCAGCGCCAGGCCGACGGCCAGGGGCAGCAGCCGCCACCAGGCGGGACGTCGGGCCGGCCCCTGCCGCCGGACCGACAGCGCGTCCCAGGTGGTCGCGCGCACCGGCACCATCGCGATCACGACCGACAGCAGGGGGACGCCGAGCAACGCGCTGACCCAGCCCAGAGGTGGGGGCGCGAGGGGCCGCCCGTCCAACCACGACCGCCACGAGTCGTCGAGGGCCTGCAGCAGCGGGCGCGCGGCGAGCACGTACGTCAGGGCACCCGCGGCGACCCCGGTGAGGGCGAGTAAGGATGCCTCGCAGGCGGCGATCGCGCGGGTGCGCCGGGCGGTGACTCCGAGCAGCCGCAGGGCAGCAAGCCGCCGGTCGCGCACCGCGGCGGACAGGCGGGTGGTGCTGGCCAGCAGGCTGATGACGGGCAGGACGAGGAAGAGCACCAGGCTGGCTGCGAACCGTCGGTCGTCGGCGCTCAACCCGGCCGGCAGCGTGGCCGGCACCGCCGTGGCAAGCAGCAGCACCACCACCCCGACGACGTTGCCGACCACTACCAGCAAGGCCCGCGCCCAGCCTCCGGCCAGGGCCAGCCGCAGGCCGAGCTGGAGCTCGGTCATCCGACAGTCGGGAAGGCCAGGAGGTCCAGGCGGCCGTCGCGCACCACGACCTCTCGATCGGCGTGCGACGCCACAACCGCCTCGTGCGTGACGAGCAGGACGGCGCTGCCCCGGTCGCGTGCTGTCGCCACCAAGGCCTCCAGGACCAGCTCACCGGTCGCGCTGTCGAGGGCTCCGGTGGGCTCGTCCGCGAACACCACG
>Ga0136622_10001173_pt1 | contig 10882 bp, 13 predicted proteins | sample AntDrymUQ4482106_2_FD_104803 | JGI IMG/M metagenome (GOLD analysis project Ga0136622, IMG submission 104803) | Polar desert sand microbial communities from Dry Valleys, Antarctica - metaG UQ448 (21.06) | ecosystem: Environmental > Terrestrial > Soil > Desert | place: Antarctica: Dry Valley...
AAGACGCTCGCGGGCTTCTCGGGCGCCAAGGCCGACGACCTGCGCAAGGCGATCGGCAAGAAGCTGCGGGACAAGATGGCGCTGCTGAAGAACCGCTTCGTGGAGGGCGCGCGCGGCAGCGGCACCTCGGAGATGGTGACCCAGGAGCTGTGGGCCACCAACGAGGCGGCCAGTGATTACTCCTTCAACAAGTCTCACGCAGCCTGTTACGGCCTGATCGCCTACCGCACCGCCTGGCTGAAGGCCAACTACCCGGCCGAGTACATGGCCGCGCTGATCTCGAGCGTCATGTCCACCAAGGACAAGGTGCCGTTCTTCGTCTCGCGCTGCGAGGAGATGGGGATCGACGTGCTGCCGCCCGACGTCAACGAGTCCGGGCACGACTTCGTGGTCTCTGCCGGGAACATCCGCTTCGGTCTCGATGCGGTGAAGAACGTGGGGGCGGCGGCGGTCGACGCGATCCTCGCGGCGCGCGAGGAGGGCGGGCGCTTCACCTCGATCTGGGACTTCTGCCGACGGGTGGACTGCCATTGCGTGAACAAGAAGGCGATCGAGTCGCTGGTGCGCTGCGGGGCGCTGGACTCCACGGGCGCGAGCCGGCGCGGGATGCTCGAGGTGCTCCCCGCCGCCCAGGGGGCGGGGAGCAAATTCCAGCAGGACGCGCAGCTGGGACAGGGCTCGATCTTCGACCTCGAGGAGCCCGCCGCGACGGCGCCGGTCACGCCCGCGCACCAGGACCTGCCTGTGCCGCCGCTGCCCGACGAGCGCAAGGAGCTCAACCTGATGGAGAAGGAGACGCTCGGGCTCTTCCTCTCCAGCCATCCGCTGAAGGAGGTGCGGGCCGCGCTGCGAGCCCGCGTGGACTGCTCGCTGGCCGAGCTCGACGCCAAAAAGGACGGCGAGTGGGTCACCGTCGGGGGCATGGTGGCCGAGGCGAAGAAGATCCGCACCCGCAAGGGCGACCCGATGATGTTCTGCACGCTCGACGACCTCGAGGGCCAAGTCGAGATGATCGTCTTCAACTCCGCGCTCGAGCAGCACGAGGGCAAGCTCGACGGCGACCGGGTAGTCGTGGTGCGCGCTCGCGTCGACAAGAAGGAGTCCAACGAGGTCAAGCTCGTGGCCCAGGACGTCGAGGTCTTCGAACCCTCACCGCAAGAGGTCGAGAGGGCGGCAGCCCAGGCAGCCGTGGCGGTGGTGCCGCGTCGCCTGACCCTGCACGTGGCGCCCGAGGCCCCCGACTCGTTCATAGAGGAGCTTCGCGAGGTGGTCACGACGTGTCCCGGCGAGCAGGAGCTGCTGCTGCGCGTGGGGGCTCGGAGCCTCCTGCTGGGCCCCGACTTCAGGGTCTCGGGCGACGGCCCCTGCCGCAGCCTGCTCGACTCGCTGCCGGGCGCCTCGCGGGTTGTCGCGTGACGGCTTGAGCTCGAGGGCGTAACGTCCACCCCCCAGCGTGCGAAGCAAGGAGGCCAAGCAGTGAGACACCTGAAGCGAATGCGGCCGTCGCCGGCGCTCGTCGTCGCCTTCATCGCGCTGTTCGTGGCCGGAGCGGGCACCGCCACCGCCGCCCGTCTGATCAGCGGCAAGCAGATCCGCAACAACTCCGTGACCGGCACGGACATCCGTAACAACTCCGTGACCGGCACGGACATCCGTAACAACTCGCTCGGCAACCGAGACGTCAAGAACGGCTCGCTGCTGCTCAGGGACTTCAAGAGCGGCCAGGTTCCCGCCGGCCCACAGGGCCGCGCCGGCCGCGACGGGTTCGGCGCACTGCTGTACGTCTCCAAGGACTTCACCGTGGGTGCGAGCGCCGCGGCGGGTCAGGGCACCACTCCCTGCCCGACGGGCACCTATCCCACCGGCGGCGACGCCTACGTGACCGACACCATGGGCAAGGTGATCGACGACACCCTGCTTCAGGGGCAGTTCTTCACCTTCGATACCCAGTCCGGGAACAGGCCCAACGGCTGGCGCGCGTTCACCGCCGCCAACGACGCGGTAGCGAAGGTCCTGGTGGTGGAGGCCATCTGCGCGAACGCCAGCTTCAGGCCGACGGTCATCCTGCAGACGCGTCAGCGCTCGCCCGACAGGCGTGCGCTGCCCGCTCGCCGCTAGCCGTCGAGGGGCCGATTTGCGGTGCCCCGGCCGCCCCCACGGGTCTACACTCAGAGGGTGCCGCCGCCCGTTCGCGCCGCCGAGCTCCACGAGTGTCGCCAGTGCTGTGCCTTCTGCGACCGCGTGGTTCACCCGTCGGGCTGCGTCGCCTCGGGCTGCTCCTATCTCTACCTCTACGACGACGAGGAAACCGGCCGGCGCTACATGGGCTGCATGAACAAGGTCTTCCGCGGTGAGATCGATGTGGAGATGTTCGAGGAGGCCCAGCGCACACGCCACGGGTTCGGCGGCGTAAAGATGACCGGCATGCCGATCTCCACCTGCCGCCAATCGGTTGAGCGCGCCTACGACGGCTTCGGCGAGCCCTTCGACTGCGTGAACCGCGCCTTCTTCTCCAAGCCGGTCGCCGACGAAGGTGACGAGGCCTTCGACCTCAGAGACCGTCTCTGAGCGGACCTCGTGCCCTGAGGGTCGCGCCTCAGCCGGCGCCGCTGTGCGCGAAACCGACCGGTTGGGTTCGAGTACGCTTGAAGGCCTGCCGTGCCCGAACCACTGACCATCGGAGAGGTCGCCTCCCGCAGCGGGGTGGCCACTTCGGCCCTGCGCTACTACGAGGACCGCGGCCTGATCACCTCTGAGCGGACGGGCGCGGCTCACCGTCGCTATCCCCGCGCGGTGCTGAGGCGGGTCGCCTTCATCGTCTTCGCCCAGCGCATAGGCCTGACGCTCGATGAGATCGGCGGCGAGCTCGAACGTCTACCCGGAGACCGCACGCCGGGGCGCGGGGACTGGGCAAAGCTCTCGCAGGGGTGGCGAGCCCGCATCGACGAGCGCATCGAGGAGCTCGAGCGCCTGCGCGACGGGCTCACCGAGTGCATCGGGTGCGGCTGTCTGTCGCTCGACCGCTGTGCGCTGGCCAATCCCGACGACCGCCTGGGCCGCCGCGGGCCGGGCCCCCGCGCCTGGATGAGCAGCTAGGCTGAACGGTGCTTCGCGGCTACGCCGCTTAGGGCCGCGTCAGCGGCCCCGACCCGTCGTGAGGCGCTCGACGATCTTCGGGCTCTCGCGTTCGACCTCGGCGGTCATCGCCAGCTGGTACGGCGCCGGTCAACGCCGCCGGCGCCGCGCGGCTCGCCCCGAGCGGCGCAGCTGCTTCAGCCGATCGACATCCTCCTTCTCCGCCCCCTTCCCGGCCACTCCGGGGCCTTCGAAGATCCCCGGCAGCCCCTCGAAGCGCGGCTCGGAGCTGAAGGCCGCGCAGCCGCGGGCACCCAGCTCGCCTTCGCCGGGAGGAGCGTGGCGGTCGCGGTTCGAGCCCAGCGGCGTCTGCGAGTCGTTGACGTGCAGGCAGCGCACACGGTTGCCCCCCACCACCTCCTCGCAGCGGTCGACCACCTCGGTGAGCTTGTCGGCGGTCCGGATGTCGAAGCCCGAGGCGAGCATGTGGCAGGAGTCCAGGCAGACTCCGAGGCGCTTGCGCCCCCGGCAGAGGCGCACCAGCTCGGCCAGCTCCTCGAACGTGCGCCCGAGCGTGTCCCCGGCGCCGGCGGTGTTCTCCAGCAGCATCGGGCAGCGGTCGGACTCGTCGAGGGCCTCGAGCAGGATCTCGGCCACCCGGGGGAGGGCCTCCGCGTTGGGCTCGCCCTTGGACGAGCCGGGGTGGAGGACCACCCCGGCGGCTCCGATCCGGTCACCCAGCCGGAGCGCGTGGACCAGGGAGGCCAGCGACTTCTTGCGAAGCCCGGGGTCGGTGGAGGCGGCGTTGATCAGGTAGATCGCGTGGATGACGACTGCCTTCACGGGACCGCGAGCCATCAGCTCTCGAAACGCGTTCTCCTCGTCGGGCCTGGGCTTGCCCGGCGCCCACTGACGTGGCGACTGGCCCCAGACCTGCATGGCTTCGCAGCCGCGCTCGGCGGCACGCTCGTAGGCGGCCGTCAGGCCACCGGAAGTGGACACGTGGGCTCCGACTAGCATTTACGATTACCCCCGCGGGGCGGGACCCGCCCCGCGGTTCCGACCAATCTCTCGACATCACGTCTCGCGTAAACATGCGGGTGAGGTTCGCACCGTCGCCCACGGGGGTCCTGCATATCGGCGGCGCGCGGACGGCACTGTACAACTGGCTTCTGGCCCGTGGCTCGGGCGGCGAGCTCGTCCTGCGGATCGAGGACACCGACCGCGAGCGCTCGACGCCGGAGAACGTGGAGCAGATCCTCGACGGCCTGCGCTGGCTCGAGCTCGAATGGGACGAGGGGCCCTTCTCGCAGGCCGAGCAGCTCCCGCGCCATCACGAGGCCATCGAGCGCCTGCTCGACGACGGTCACGCCTACCGCGACGAGGGCGCGGTCCGCCTGCGTGTGGACCCCGAGGGAGAGACCGTGGTGCAGGATGAGATCCGCGGCGAGGTGCGCTTCCCGCACTCGGGGATCAAGGACTTCGTGGTGGCCCGCTCGGACGGGAGCCCCCTCTACAACCTCGCCGTCGCCGTCGACGACCTCGACATGCAGATCACCCACGTGGTCCGCGGCGAGGACCACCTCTCCAACACCCCGCGCCAGGTGATGGTGCTGAAGGCCCTGGGCGTCGATCCGCCGGCCTATGCCCACCTGCCGCTGCTTCTTGGGCCCGACAACAAGAAGCTCTCCAAGCGACACGGCGCGGCCTCGGTGCAGGAGTTGCGCGACTCCGGCTACCTGCCTGAGGCGGTTCGCAATTACATCGCGCTGCTGGGCTGGGGGCTTGACGAGACGACCACGTTCATGTCCACCGAGCAGCTGGTCGAGGGCTTCTCGCTGGACCGGGTCACCAAGTCAGCGGCCGTCTTCGACGAGCAGAAGCTGCGCTGGATGAACGGCCGCTACCTGCGCGAGCTCGCGCCCGAGCGTCTCACCGAGATCCTCGAGGAGCGCCACGGGCAGGCCGGCCTCGCCAGCGCCGTGGGCATCGCGCAGGAGAAGATGCAGACGCTCGAGGACTTCTGGACGCTCGCGGCCTTCTTGGTCGAGCGCCAGCCCTACGACGAAAAGGCCTGGGGCAAGGTGATGGGCGACGGCGCCGCAGAGCGCCTGAAAGCGGCCCGCGAGTCGATCGAGACGGCGGACCCATTCGACATCGACGGGGTGGAGAGGGCGCTGAGGGGCGTCGTGGAACGCCTGGGGGTAAAGCCCAAGGAGGTCTTTCAGCCCCTCCGGGTGGCGATCAGCGGCACGACGGTCTCTCCCGGCATCTTTGAGTCGGTGGCGGTGCTGGGCCGGGAAGAGACCCTCGACCGCATTGACGCCGCCCTCGAGCGTGCCCGCGGGTAGCGGCGGCGCTACTTCACGATCTCGAGCGTCAGCCGCCTGGAAGCCCGAACGGTGGCCCAGGTCGTCGCCGAGCGAGAGCCCGAGCCGGTGCCGGTCCCATGCCCGCGCAACCTCCATAGGGCCGAGCTATGCGACCTGGCCCGCCGACTCAATCTCCCGCTCCCATCTGCCGATACCCACAGCGAGTTCTCCAATGGAAGCTGCAATGACACACACGGTGCCGTCGGATTCCTTCGGCCGGCGCCACAACGAGGGCCATGGGCGCCGGCTGACCGCCGCGTTCGACGCGCTCGAGGGTTTCCCGGCACTGGCCGAGTCCCGCAACCGGGTGCTCTCGGTGGTGCGCGACGACAACCCGAACACCGGGGACGTCGTGGCCGCCGTCGAGTCAGACTGTTCTCTGGTGATCACCGTCCTGCGCATGGCCAACCGTCTGGCGGGCCGAAAGCGCGGCAAGATAGCCAGCATCCCCCAGGCTGTCGAGGCGCTGAGCCCCGAGGGGGTCGAGGCCCTGGTCTCGCGAGCCGCCACCTTTGACTTCTTCGAGCGCTCGCCGGGCTGGGACAACGCGCCCGAGCGCTTCCGGCTCCACGCCGTGGCCACTCAATCGGCGGCCGACCGCGTGGCGCGCGTGCTCGAGTACCCCGACCGCGACGAGCTGCTGGTCTCCGCCCTGCTGCACGACGTGGGGAAGCTCGTGCTCATGCACTCCTACTCCGCCTACCCCTCCCAGATCCACGGCGAGGCGCGCACTCCCGAGGAGCGCATCAGGCGCGAGCGCCACGAGCTGGGGGTCGACCACGCCCTGGTCGGCGGGGTGCTGGCCCGCCGCTGGAGTCTGCCCAACCGCTTGGCCGCCGCCATCGAGCGCCATCACTCCGAAGATGCCGAGGGCGAAGCCGCGCTGCTGCGCCTCGCCGACATGCTCGCCCACTACGGCCACGGCCAGCAGGTTGACCCCCGCGAGTTGCTCAAGGCGGCCGGAGCGCTGGGCCTGAGTGGCGACCAGCTTCGCTCGGTCATGTACGAGCTGCCGCAGGGCAGCGGGCAGGCCAAGCGCAACGTGGACCCGTGCCCGCTCTCCTCACGCGAGGTAGAGGTGCTCAAGCGCCTGGCCGAGGGCAAGGTCTACAAGCAGATCGCCCACGAGCTCGACCTCTCGACCTCCACGGTGCGCACGCACCTGCACAACACCTACGCGAAGCTCGGAGCGGTGGATCGCGCGCAGGCGGTGCTGATAGCCACCGAGCGCGGCTGGCTCTAGCGGGGTCGAAGGCCGGCGACGACGTCGTCGATGCCTTCGCAGGAAACGACTGCATCGATCTGAGTACCGGCGCAGACCGCGGCCCAGGGAGGCTCTGGCAACGACCTGGTGTTGGGCGGGCCCGGTGCCGAGGGTCCAGGCGATGCGGTCGGTCATGCCCGGAACCTGGGTCTCCGAAGCCGCACGGGTTTGACATGTGACCTTTTAGTCACCTATAGTCCTGTTCTTGGCCAACGACGACCTCGTCTTCAGAGCGCTCGCAGATCCGACGCGTCGCTTCCTGCTCGACCGGCTCTTCGTGCGTGACGGCCGCACGCTCACCGAGCTCGAGTCCGAGCTGGATATGACTCGCTTCGGGGTGATGAAGCACCTGCGCGTGCTGGAGGAGGCGGGACTCGTGGCGGCACGAAAGTCGGGTCGGGAGAAGCTGCACTTCCTGAACCCGGTGCCGATTCGGCTGATCCACGACCGGTGGATCGACAAGTACACCGAGCGCCGAGTGTCGGCGCTCACTGAGCTCAAGAGCGAACTGGAGGAAAGGAAATGAACACGATGACCGAGACGACGACCCAGGTGTACAACGTGTACATCAAGGCAGCGCCCCAGGCGATCTGGGACGCGATCACCCGGCCGGAGTGGACGGAGAGGTTCGGATACGGCGGCCGCTCCGAGTACGACCTGCGCCCGGGAGGCGCGTACCGAGGGCTCACCAGCGAGGAGATGAGGGCGCAGGGGGCCCCGGAGGTGGCCGTGGACGGCGAGGTAATCGAGGCCGACCCGCCCCGCAAGCTCGTCCAGACGTGGCGCATGGTCATGAATTCCGACATGGCGGAAGAGGGGTTCACCCGGCTCACCTACGAGATCGTCGAGCGCGATGGAGGTGTCTCCAAGCTCACCGTGGTTCACGAGCTCGAGGGCGCACCGGACACAGCTGGGTTGCTCGCGGGTGAGATGGAGGATCAGGGCGCGGGGGGCGGATGGAGCTTCGTGCTCAGCAGCCTCAAGACGCTTCTCGAGACCGGCGACTCGTTCGTGCACTGAGCTCGACACGGCGGAGATCCCGCGCGGCGGGGTCTCCGCCCGTCGCGCTAGCTCGGGAATGGCACCCGGACTACGAGCTTCGTGCCGCGCTCCGAGCTCTCGAGCTCGAGCGCGCCACCCAGCAGCTCGGCCCGTTCGCTGATGCTCATCAGGCCGAGGTGGCCGGCTTCGGGATCGGCGAGCGGGTCGCCTTCGAAGCCATGCCCGTCGTCGGCCACGCGCAGCTCGACGGTGACTTCGACCGTGCGCAGGCTGATCGAGACGATCTGCGCCTCGGCGTGACGCCCGGCGTTGGCCACGGCCTCTTGGGTGATGCGAAACAGCTCGCCGGCCACCTCGGGAGCCAGCGCGATGCGCTCGATCGCCAGCCTGAGGTCGAGGCCATAGCGGCGCCTCCAGATCGGGACGCAGCGCTCCAGTGCGGCCTCGTAGTTGGCCTGCTCGAACGCGTAGGGGCCGAGCTCGACGAGCTCTTCGCGCAGGAGGCGCACGTTCCGTGCGGTCGCCTCGCGGGCCTCTCCGAGAAGCTCGCTGCCGCGCTGGTGGTCCCCGGACGCGAGCGCCTGACGAGCAGAGGCCAGCATCATGTCGAGCGCGATGAGCTCCTGCACTGGTCCGTCGTGGATCGCCTCTGCGACTCGGCGGCGCACCTGACCCTCCTCGCGCATCGCGCGCTGGGCCAGCTGGCGGGCCCCGCGGCCGCGGGCCGCCTCACGCCGGCGCAGGCGGGCGCCGGCCAGGCCACCCACGGCGCCGACCGCCACCGCCACGCCGAGACCGGCTTCGCGCTTCAGGCCGGCGCCCTCTCCCGCGACAGCAGCCTGCGATGGATCAGCACAGCCGCGGCGGCCGCCCCGGCGATGTCGATCAGCCAGTCGAGGGGCGTGCCGTGACGCCCGGCGACAAAGGACTGGTGAATCTCGTCGCTGGCCGCGTACGCGCTGGTCACCGCCAGGGCGAGGAGCAGCCTTCGCTGGGCGGGCATGGCGCTGCGTAGTGCCTTCCACCACAGCGCGCAGAGCAGCGCGTACTCGCCGAAGTGGACGAGCTTGCGCAGCACGGTGTCGACCCAGCCGAGGCCGGAGTCGAGGCTCTCCTGCCCGGAGAGCACGAAGATGACCGCCATGAGAGCGAGCGGCGGCAGGAATGCGCGAAGTTCCCGCACGCGCCTACCCTAAGGCCGCGTGCTGCAGATCACCTCGAAGTCACCGTACGCGGTGCGAGCCTTGGCCGAGCTGGCGCGTCGCGGCGGCACGACGCCCGTGCCCATCGCCGAGATAGCGAAAGCGCGGGACATCCCTGGGCAGTTCCTCGAGGGGCTGTTCGCCTCCCTGCGCCGCGCCGGCATCCTCCAGAGCCAGCGAGGAGTCAAGGGCGGCTACCTGTTCGCTCGTCCTCCCAACGAGGTGACGGTGCTGGAGGTGGTAGAGCTGCTCGACGGCGAGCTCGGCCCAGAGGCCCGGACGGCGGGCCACCCGTGGGCCGACGGCGTGGAAGCGCTGCGCAGCGCACTGGTCTCGGCCACCATCGCCGAGGTGGCCGAGCGAGAGGCCCAGAGCTCGGCGCCGATGTACTACATCTGACCTCTGCCGCTCTACGAGCGGGATTGCGGGGTGCGCGCGACAGTCGGCGCGACAGTCGGCGCAGGATTCGTGCCTCCGGCCGACCGTGCGAGGAAGGCGTCGAGCATCGCGGCGGCCTCGTCTTCGGAGCCGGGCAGCAGGTGGCCGTAGAGGTCGAGCGTGATCGCGATGTTCGCGTGGCCCATGTAGGTCGAGAGCGACTTCGCGTTGACTCCGGCGGCGATCATGAAGCTCGCGTAGGTGTGCCGGGCCTCGTGCAGCCCGATCGCGGTGAGGTCGTCGCGTTCGCGGCGGACGCGGGCGGCACGGTCGAGCGCCGCGCGGACGGCGTAGAGCCCGCCGAAGACCTGGCCCGTCGGGTCCTCTTGGCGCATGCGGTGTTCGAGCAGGTGGTCGCGCAGCACGGCGGGGATCGGGACCGTGCGCCGGCCCTCGCGGCTCTTGGGGGCGATCTCGCCCTCTACGGCGTCCCAGCCGCGCTGCACGCGGATCGTGCCGGCGGCGAGGTCCACGTCGGACCACCGGAGCGCGGTCAGTTCCCCGCGGCGCAGCCCGGCGTAGAGGGCGGTCGCCCAGAGCGGCCGGTCGCGCGGGTCGAGCGCGTCGAGGAGCCGCTCGGCGTCGGCGGGGGAGGCGATCCGGGCGCGGCGCGAGCGCACGGCGGGCATCTCAAGGCCGGTCGTCGGGTTCACGTCGAGGTCGCCGCGGGACACGGCGCGGCGGAAGATCGCGCGCAGGGGCAGCATCGTCGTCATAACGGTGGCGGGCGAGGCCCCTTCGGACACGAGCCGGTCCACCAGCGCTTGCAGGTCGGTGCGGCGCAGCTCGGAGAGGCGGCGGTCGCCGAGCGCGGGCAGCACGCGCAGCCGCAGGTTCTGGTCGTAGGCGCGGATCGCCGAGGGCTTGTAGCGGTCGCCAGAGCGGTTGAGCACCTGGCCTGCGCGGGCGCCGTCGAGCCGGTCGAGTCTGCGGCCGGCGTTCATACCCGGCCGTTGGTTCCGAGGCGCGCTTCAAGCCCTGACAGGCGCCGCTCGACCTCGCCCAGCTCGTGGAACTTGAGCAACGAGTCGATCACCGCTTTCGCTGCGCCGAGCCGCTGAGCGGGGGCATCCTCGGCAGCGAGCAAGGCTTCGAGGGCATCTAGAGCCCGGCCCGACAGTTCACCGAGCCGCTGCGAGACGCGCATGATGTGATCGGCGCGCAGCTCCTCGACGTGGGCGCGAAATGAGGGCTGGCCCACCCTGCGCTTGACCGTGGCGGGCGAGCACCCCGCCGCCTCCCCGGCGCGGGCGTGACTGGCGCCCGAGGCCAGGGCCGCGGCGATCACGGCGTCCGCGGGGTGGTCAAACGCGGTCATCCGGGGTCAGCCGTGGTTCGCGCCACCAGCGGGGCGAGGCCGGCCGGCGCGGTTGGTCCCTTCGCAGTGGCGATCGCTCACACTGAGGAATGGTAAGCGAGCGGCGGGACGAGGGCTCTTAGGTGTGCGTCCTCGGAGGCGTTCAGTGCGCCCCGGCGGGGCCCATCAGGCGTCAGCGGCGTCAGCGCGATCTGTCGGGTGCATCACCCTG
>Ga0136622_10001175_pt1 | contig 10869 bp, 9 predicted proteins | sample AntDrymUQ4482106_2_FD_104803 | JGI IMG/M metagenome (GOLD analysis project Ga0136622, IMG submission 104803) | Polar desert sand microbial communities from Dry Valleys, Antarctica - metaG UQ448 (21.06) | ecosystem: Environmental > Terrestrial > Soil > Desert | place: Antarctica: Dry Valley...
CAGACCGGTCGCATGGTCGTGATCGAGATGAACCCGCGGGTGTCCCGCTCGTCGGCGCTGGCCAGCAAGGCGACCGGCTTCCCGATCGCGAAGATCGCTGCCAAGCTCGCGATCGGCTACACCCTGGACGAGATCACCAACGACATCACCCGGGAGACTCCGGCCAGCTTCGAGCCGAGCCTCGACTACGTCGTCGTGAAGATGCCGCGCTTCGCGTTCGAGAAGTTCCCGGGCGTCGACGCCGGGCTTACGACCCACATGAAGTCGGTCGGGGAGGTCATGGCCATCGGACGTACCTTCCAGCAGGCCTTCGCCAAGGCGCTGCGCTCTCGCGAGCTGGACGCAGTGCCCGACCTCGACGTCCCGCTGGAGCAGCTGATGAAGCGCCTGGAGCAGGGCGCCGCGGACCGCTACGACGTGATGCTCGAGGCCTTCCGGCTGGGTGGCACCGTCGAGGAGGTGCATAGAGCCACCGGCGTCGACCCGTGGTTTCTGCGCGAGCTCGCGGAGCTCGCGCTTCACCCCGACGCCCCGTTCGCCGGGCAGCGGACGTTCAAGTCCGTGGACACCTGCGCCGCGGAGTTCGAGGCGGAGACCCCGTACTACTACTCGGCCTGGGAGCGCGCGTCTCAGGACCTGCCTCCGGCGCACGAGGTCATGCGCGGCGACCGGCAAAGCGTGATGATCCTCGGCTCGGGACCGAACCGGATCGGCCAGGGGATCGAGTTCGACTACTGCTGCGTGCACGCGGCGATGACGGTCCGAGAGTCCGGCCGCGACGCGGTGATGGTCAACTGCAATCCCGAGACGGTCTCGACCGACTACGACACCTCCGACCGCCTGTACTTCGAGCCGCTGACGCTCGACGACGTCCTGGGGGTGGTGGAAGTCGAGCGCCCCGAGGGAGTCATCGTGCAGTTCGGCGGCCAGACGCCGTTGAAGCTCGCGGCCGGGCTGGCGCGGGCCGGGGTGCCGCTCCTGGGCACCTCGGTGGATGCGATCGACCTGGCGGAGGACCGCGGGCGCTTCGGCGAGCTGCTGGACCGGCTGGGCTACCGCGCGCCTCCGTACGCGACCGCGCACTCGACGGAGGAGGCGCTCGCGGCGGCCCCGGACGTGGGGTTCCCCCTGCTGGTGCGTCCCTCCTACGTGCTCGGGGGAAGGGCGATGGAGATCGTCTACTCGGCGGACGGGCTCGCGGACTACCTGCGCCGGGTCGCGCCTCCCAACGGGGAGCGGCGCATCTATCTCGACCGCTTCCTCGAGGACGCCGTCGAGGTGGACGTGGACGCGCTGTGCGACGGCGAAGCGGTCTGGATCGGCGGGGTCATGCAGCACGTCGAGGAGGCCGGGGTGCACTCGGGAGACTCCGCCTGCGTCCTCCCGCCACACTCGCTGGGGGGTGAGGTGCTAGCCCGGATCGCGGAGGAGACCGAGGGCATCGCGCTGGCCCTGGGGGTGGTGGGACTCATCAACGTCCAGTTCGCGGTCCGGGGGGACGAGGTCTATGTCATCGAGGCCAACCCCCGGGCCTCCCGGACGGTGCCCTTCGTCTCCAAGGCCACCGGCGTCGCCCTCGCCAAGGTGGCCTGCCGGGTGATGCTGGGCGAACGGCTGGGCGATCTCGATCTGCCCGACAAGCCGGCCGGCGGCCACGTCTCGGTCAAGGAGGCGGTGCTGCCGTTCGATCGCTTCCTGGGCGCCGACGCGCTACTCGGTCCCGAGATGCGCTCGACGGGCGAGGTCATGGGCATCGGGCCCGACTTCCCGACCGCCTTCGCCAAGGCCGAGGCCGCGGCGGGTGCCGCGCTGCCGCCCGGCGGGACTGCGTTCGTCACGGTCGCCGACCCGGACAAGCCGGCGGTGGTGGGCATCTGCCACCAGCTCCACGACGCCGGCTTTCGGATCGTGGCGACCCGCGGCACCGCCCAGGCGATCGCCCGGGCGGGGGTCCCGGTGGAGACGCTGAAGAAGATCGGCGAGGGCCACCCGCACGTCGTCGACTGGATCGAGCGCGGGGACGTCGACCTCGTCGTCAACACGCCCGCGGGTCACGGCGCCCGCGCCGACGGCTACGAGATCCGCAGCGCGGCGGTGACGCGGGGCATCCCGTGCGTCACCACGCTCTCGGGCGCGTTCGCCGCCGCCCGAGCAATCGCCAGGGGCCGGACCCGCTCGGCCCCGGTCTGCTCCCTACAGGCACGCCACGCCGGGGCCGGTGCCGCGGGACCCGAGGTGCTGGCGTGAGCAGGCGGACACTGGCCCCCTTCGGCCGCCGGCGGGCGACGGTGCGCGAGGCGCGGGGAATCGGCGCGTATGACCTCCTCGCATGCGAGAACCCGGGGCCCGCGCCCCGGCCGGGCCAGTTCTACATGCTGGCCGCGGCGGAGCGTTGGGGGGGAGGAGCCGCCGAACGCCCGTTCCTCCCGCGTGCCCTGTCGCATCTCCGTGCCCCCGGGGACGATCTGCACTTCCTGCTCGAGGACGTGGGGCCGGGCACCCGGCGCCTCGCCGAGCTGCACCCCGGCCACGAGCTGTGGCTCACCGGGCCGCTCGGCCGCGGCTTCGGGCCTCCGGGGGAGGGCCGGCGCCCGTTGCTCGTGGGAGGCGGGATCGGCGTCGCCCCGCTCGCGGCCTGGCAGGACGACCTGGGCGCGACGACCGGCGGCACGTGCACGCTCCTGCTGGGCTTTCGCGATGCCGCGCACGCGGCGGCCGCCGCGCTGCTCCGGGACCCTCTGGTCGCCACCGACGACGGCTCCGTCGGCCATCCCGGAGTGGTCACGGAGCTCCTGGTGGCCGAATTGGAGCGGGACTCCGGTGCCGTCGTGTACGCCTGCGGCCCGCCCCCCATGCTCGAGGCGGTCCGGGCGATCTGCGCCGAGCGCGGCGCTCCCGCCCAGCTCGCCATGGAGTCGGGCATGGCGTGCGGCTACGGCGCCTGCTTCGGCTGCGTGGTCCCCACCCGCGAAGGTTACGTACGCCTCTGCGTGGAGGGACCCGTGCTCGACGCCGGCTCGCTGGAAAGCGCCCTGGTGATGGGAGCCGGACATTGAGCGCACCCGCCCGGGCGTCGCGAGCCCGCGGCTCCTCGCACGGACCGGCGCCCGACGGCCGCACCTCCTTCTGCGGCCTCGAGCTGGCCCATCCGATCGTCAACGGCTCCGGGACCTTTGACGCGATCGCAGCCCGCCGGACCTTCGGCGACGCGCTCCTGACCGAGTTTCCCTTTGCGGCCTTCGTCTCCAAGACCGTCACCGTGGAGCCACGTCAGGGCAACCCTCCGCCGCGCCTGTGGGAGCAGCCGGGGGGGATGCTCAACTCGATCGGGCTCCCCAACCGGGGACTGAGGGGCTTCCTCGAGCACGACCTGCCGGCTCTCGCCGAGCTTCCGGTGCCGCTCGTCGTCAACGTCATGGGCTTCACGCGCGAGGAGGTCGCGACTCTGGTGGGCGGCTTCGCGGAGCGCGAGGAGGTGGCGGCGCTCGAGCTGAACGTCTCCTGTCCCAACGTGGAGACCGGCCTGGTGATGGGAGCCGATCCCGGTGAGACAGCCGCCCTGCTCGCGCGCGTGCGCCCACTCACCACCAAGCCGCTGATCGTCAAGCTCACGCCCAACGCCAGCGCCCCGGGCTCGGTGGCCGAGGCCGCCGAGTCCGCCGGCGCGGATGCCGTCTCGCTCGTGAACACGCTGCGGGGGATGGCGGCCCATCCGCGCTCCGGCGGGCCCTGGCTGGGCGGCGTGACCGGTGGGCTTTCCGGCCCCGCGATTCGCACAGTCGCGCTCGCCGCGGTCCGCGACGTCGCCCGGCGAGTGACCATCCCGGTCGTGGGGATGGGCGGCGTCGGGAGCGGTGGCGACGCCGACGACCTTCTGCGAGCGGGTGCCACGCTCGTCGGCGTGGGCACCGAGAGCTTCCGCGACCCCGCCGCCGGCACCCGGATCGCGGCCGAACTGGCCGGATTGCGGGAGAAAGAGAGCACCGTCCGCGGCTGAGCGCGGGTCAAAGAGTGAAAGGGGGCCCTGGGACGCGCGAAAACCCCCGCTAGGGGCGGGTTTTCCTCGCTTGTAACTCATACTCACTTGACCTCAACTTGAGGTGCAGGCGAATTCGTCCCATCTCTCTTGCGCACCCACCCGTCATATGTAGACTCGCCGCTCGATGTCGCCGGCGGCCCCCGAGACCACGAAAACTCCACCGGCGACACCCGAAAGGTCCGACATGCAGCGCAGGGAGGCCCTCAACCGGGCGAACGAGGTACGGACCCAGCGGGCGCGGTTGAAGAAGGACCTGAAGGCCGGCCGGTCGGTGCATCCGCTGCTCCTGCACCCGCCGGAGTGGCTCGAGACCCTCAAGGTGGTCGAACTGCTGCTGTCCGTCCCCAAGTACGGTCGCGTGAAGGCGAACAAGGTCCTCACGCAGTGCCGCATCTCGCCGAGCAAGACCATCGGCGGGCTCTCCGAGCGACAGCGCTCGGAACTCGTGACACTTCTCCGGCGATAGGCCGCGTCTTCGTCATCACGGGCCCCTCGGGGGTGGGAAAGGGGACGCTGATCCGCAGCCTCATGGAGCGGATGCCCGAGCTCGAGCTGTCCGTCTCGGCCACGACCCGCGCTCCACGGCCCGGGGAGAAGGACGGCGTGGACTACCACTTCCTCTCCGCCGAGCAGTTCGACCGGCGTGTCGCGGCAGGCGACTTCGTGGAGCACGCCAGGTACTCGGGAAACCGGTACGGGACGCTGCGCTCCGAGCTCGCCAAGCGCATCGACGCCGGGGTCCCGGTCGTGCTGGAGATCGAGGTCCAGGGCGCCCGGCAGATCCGGGAGGCGATGCCCGATGCCGTCCAGGTCTTCGTCGCCCCGCCCTCGGTGGACGCGCTGCGCGCCCGCCTCGTCGGCCGGGGCACCGACGATCCCGAGGAGGTGCAGGCAAGGTTGCGCAGCGCCCGGGAAGAGCTGGCCGCACAGGCGGAGTTCGGCGAGGTCGTGGTCAACGACCGGCTGGAGGAGGCCGTGACCGAGCTCGAGGCGATCGTTCGACGGGCGCGGGGGAACGGGGTGCCGGGATAGGGCGCTAGACTCCACGGCGTGATTCAGCCCCGCATCGACCGGCTGCTCGGGAACGTCGACTCCAACTACGCCTCGGTGGTCGTCGCCGCCAAGCGCGCCCGGCAGATCAACTCGTACTACCACAACCTCGGTGAGGGCGCCTTCGACGAGTTCCCGCCGCCCATGATCGAGACGCGATCCAAGAATTACCTCACGATCGCACTCGAGGAAGTGGCGGCCGGCAAGATCAAGTACCACTACCGCTAGCGGCTCGGGCCGCTGATCGGCGGACGGAAGCGTCGTGGCCCGGCTCCTTCTCGGTGTCTCGGGCGGGATCGCCGCCTACAAGGCGCTCGAGCTCGCCCGCCTCGCGGTCCTCGGCGGGCACGCCGTGCGGGTCGTCCAGACCGAGGCGAGCCTTCGCTTCGTCGGCCGGGCCTCATTCGAGGCGATCACCGGTGCTCCCGTGCTGATCGACGAGTTCGAGCGCGACCCCGCCCGCGGCGCCTTCCCGGATCAGCCCTCCCCCGAACACCACCCCCTCTCCCACCTCGAGCTGGTCCGCAACGCCGACGCCTTCGTGGTGGCCCCGGCCTCGGCGAACACCATCGCCAAGCTCGCGCATGGGCTCGCCGACAACCTGCTCACGAGCGCGGCCCTGGCCGCGACCTGCCCGCTCGTCGTCGCTCCCGCCATGAACAACCGCATGTGGGAGCACCCGGCCACGCGGGCGAACGTCCGGACGCTGCGCGAGCGGGGCACGACGGTGCTGGAGCCCGGCACGGGCGCCCTGGGGTCGAAGGAGGAGTGGGGGGCGGGGCGGCTGCCCGAGCCCGCTGACCTCCTGGCAGCGGCCGAGGCCCTCGTCCCCAGCGGCACCCCGCGCTCGATGGACGGGCTGAGGGTGCTCGTCACCGCAGGCGGTACGCGCGAGCCTGTGGATGCCGTCCGCTACCTGGGCAACCGCTCCTCGGGCCGGATGGGCTTCGCCCTCGCCGACGAGGCCGCCCGCCGCGGCGCGGACGTCACGGTGGTGGCGGCCAACGTCGATTTGGCGCGCCGGCCCGGCGTGAGCTACGTGGACGTGGAGACCACCGCCGAGCTCGCGGAGGCCTGCGGGCAGCGCTTTGCCGAGGCCGACGTGCTGCTAATGGCCGCGGCACCCGCCGACTACCGGCCGGCCGAGAGGGTGGAGGGAAAGATCTCCAAGGACCGCAGCGCCACGCTCGAGGTGGCGCTGGAGCGGACGGACGACGTGCTCGCCGGCCTTTCCGCCGCGCGCAGCCCCGGCCAGACCGTGGTCGGCTTCGCCGCCGAGCACGGCGAGGGCGCGGCTGAGCGCGGGAGGCACAAGCTCGAGGCAAAGGGCCTGGACGCCGTGGTGGTAAACGACATCTCACGCGCGGGAATCGGATTCGACGCCGCCGACAACGAGGTCACGGTGGTCACCGACACGGGCCAGCGCGAGGTTCCCCGCGGGTCGAAGGCCGAGGTTGCCGGGGCGGTCCTGGACGAGGTCGAGCGCCTGCGCTACACGCCTCTAAGGCGGGGGAGGGCTCATTAGACTTCCCGCTCCCATGGAGTCGCTGTACGACCTCTTCCGCCGCGGCACCAGCCTGCTGGAAGCGGGCGATCACCACGCCGCGAGCGTCCCGCTGGCCCGCGCGCGAGACCTCTCGCCGGACCACACCTCGATCCGCGAGGCGCTCGGCCGCGCCCTGTTTCACTGCGGGCGCTACGAGGAGGCTCGGGCAGAGTTCGAGGCCGTGGTCGAACGGGCCCCCACGGACGACTTCGCGCTGTTCTGCCTCGGCCGCTCACTTCAGCTCCTCGGGCGCCACGCCGAGGCCCGCCGACCGCTCGCCCTCGCCAGCTGCATGCGCCCCGAGCGCACCGATTACCGGAAGTACCGCGACCGGGCCAGAGAGCGCGCAATCTAAGGGGGCGGCCGCCTCGCCAGCCCCCCTGGCGCGATGGTGGAGAGGACCGCCGCGGTGCTATCTTCACCCCACAGCTTTCGCTCCGGCGTCACGCCGGAGGCAGTTCGAAAGTGGGCGCCCGCCCACTTTTTTCATGTAGGAGATAGAAAATGACCGCCATCCAAGCCGACATCGAGGCCCGGCTGGCCGCCGTCGAGCCGGAGGTCGAGGTTCTGCTGGCGGAGGTCGTATCCGGGGAGCTGGTCCGCCTCTACATCGACCACCCCTCGGGGGTCAACCTCGAGCTCTGTGAGCGAGTCACGAAGCACCTGACCGAGGTCCGCGAGGCCTACTCGCTCGAGGTCTCCTCGCCGGGAACGGAGCGGCCGCTCTCCAAGCCGTCGCACTACGAGCGCTTCCTCGGCCGGAGGGCACGGATCCGGACGATCCAGCCGATCGAGGGGCCGGGTCCCGGCGGCCGCCAGTCCACGTTCACGGGAGAGATCGTGGGGGCGGCCGAATCCGAGGTCACCCTCGCCGCCGCGGGCGGCGTGATCTCCATCCCGTACTCCGATGTCAAGCGATCGCATCTCCTGGGGGACTAGCACGATGTCCAAAGAGATCCTGGAAGCCGTCCACGCCCTCGGAGCCGAGAAGGGCATCGCGTCGGACAAGCTGATGATCGCCCTGGAGGACGCGCTCCTGTCGGCATACAAGAAGCAGCCGGGCTCCGCCAAGTACGCGCGCGTGGAGATGGACCGCGAGACCGGTGACTTCATCGTCTTCGAGCTGCTCATCCCCATGGAGCTCGAGGCGCAGCTCATCGTCGAGACCATCGACGAGGAGACCACGCTCGACCCCGAGACGGGGGAGATGCGCGAGCCCGAGGAGCCGGAGATCGACCCCGAGAAGTTTGCGCAGTACCGCGACCAGATCGACGAGCGCGACGTCACCCCCGACGACTTCGGCCGGATCGCCGCCCAGACCGCCAAGCAGGTCATCCTCCAGCGGATCCGCGAGGCCGAGCGGGACATGATGTTCGAGGAATACCGCGACCGGGTGGGCGAGCTGATCACCGGGATCGTCCAGCAGTCGGACTCCCGCTACACGCTCGTGCAGCTGCGCGAGAGGGTCGAGGCGCTGCTCCCCAAGTCAGAGCAGGTGGAGGGTGAGCGCTACGACCACGGCGGCAGGATCAAGGCCGTCATCAAGGAGGTATCGGCCTCGACCAAGGGGCCGAGCATCATCGTCTCGCGCCGCGACCCCGAGCTCATCAAGAAGCTCTTCGACCTGGAGGTTCCCGAGGTGGCCGACGGCCTGGTGGAGATCACCAACGTCGCCCGGGAGCCCGGGTACCGCTCGAAGATCGCAGTGGTCTCCCACGCCAACGGCGTGGACCCGGTCGGCGCCTGTGTCGGGCCGCGCGGATCGCGCGTGCGGATGGTCGTCTCCGAGCTGCGCGGCGAGAAGATCGACATCATCCCGTACAACGACGAGCCCGCCCGGTTCGTCGCCAAGGCGCTGTCGCCGGCCCGCGTGCGCGAGGTGCTGGTCGACGACGACGGCAAGCAGGCCACGGTCGTCGTGCCCGACGACCAGCTCTCGCTTGCGATCGGCCGCGAGGGACAGAACGCACGCCTGGCCGCCCGTCTCACGGGCTGGCGGATCGACATCCGCTCAGAGACCGAGTTCTCAGAGGAAGAGGCTGAGCAGGGCTTCGAGGAGGAGGCGGTCCAGGGCCGCTGCGCCGCGGTCATGTCCACCGGCCGCCGCTGCCCGAACGCGGCCCTCCCGGGGTCCCGCTACTGCGGCCTGGATTCCCACCAGGCGCTGGCCCAGATCGACTCCGACCGCGTCGCCGACCTGACCGGCGCCGTGTCGGAGGGCAACGGCACCGTCCCCGACGCGGAGGAGCCGGCGGCCGAGCCCCCTGCGGCTCCCGAGCTGACGTCGCTGCCCGACGAGGCTGCCGCGGTCGGCGAGGAGACGGTCCCGGCCGCCGACTCGGCCGTGGACGGTGACGAGCCGGCCGCCGGCGTCGAGACCTCACCGCCCGCCGAGGTCGTCGAGGACTCCCCGGGCGTGACCGAGGAAGCCGCCGCGCCCGCCGACGCCGAGGAGCCGCGCACGTAGCGGCGGACGCCCCGCAGCGCACATGCGTGGGATGCGGGGGCTGCGCGCCCCAGGCCGACCTCGTGCGCTACGTCGCCCTGAGGGGCAGGCTCACCTTGGATCGCGATCGCGAGCTGCCAGGCCGGGGTGCCTACCTCCATGGAGGAACGGGCTGCTGGGAGCAGGCGCTGAAGCGGCGCTCGTTTGCCCGCGCGCTCAGGTGCCCGGTGGAGATCCCGCCCGAGCTGGGCGCCCCCGCCTAGAATGCCCCTGATGGCAAGAAAACGTGTCCACGAGATAGCCAAGGAGCAGGGGATCACCTCGAAGGTCCTGCTCGAGAAGCTGCAGGCCGCCGGAGTCGAGGCCAAGGCGGCGGCATCCAGCGTGGACGAGGCCACGGCGCTGCAGGCGCTCGGGAACGGCGACGGCGCGGCTCCGGTGGCCGACGTGAAGCCCGCCGCGCCTCCCAAGCCGGGCGGGCAGCGGCCGCCCGGTCGCGAGGCACCCCCGCCCGGACCTCCGCCCGAGCCATCCACGATCGACTCTCCGCGCCCGTCGGCCACGCCCGACGAAGCCACCAACGGCGCCCCGCCGGAGGATTCGACGCCCCGGCAGCGGCCGACGCGTTCCTCTCTGGCGGGTGAGCGCGCCCCCGGCGCGGGAGGCAGCCGCCGTCGCGTGATCATCGACTCGCAGGCCTCCCGCCGCCAGGCCTCGGCCGGACCGCCCATGCGCCCGCCCCGGCGCGGGCGGCGCGGTGGCGGGGGCGGACGGCGCCGCTACTTCCAGGACGAGCCGCCGCCGATGAAGGAGGCGGGGACCGACACCGCCGCCATCCGCATTCCGTCGGGCTCGACGGTCAAGGACGTGGCCGAGCACCTGGGTGTGCCGGTGCCCGAGGTCATCAAGAGCCTCATGAAGCTGGGCGAGATGGCGACCCTGACCCAGACCCTTGCCGACGAGGCCATCGGCGTGCTCGCCGAGGAGTTCGACAAGCCCGTCGAGGTCGTGCACGCCGACGAGGAGGTCGAGGAGGAGCCGCTGTACGAGGACGCCGAGGACGATCTGGTCTACCGGCCGCCGGTGGTGACCATCATGGGCCACGTCGACCACGGGAAGACGTCGCTCCTCGACGCGATCCGCCAGACCGAGGTCGTGGCCGGCGAGGCGGGGGGCATCACCCAGCACATCGGCGCCTACCAGGTGAACCACCAGGGCAAGTCCATCACGTTCCTGGACACGCCCGGTCACGAGGCGTTCACCGCCATGCGGGCCCGCGGCGCGAGGGTCACCGACATCGCGGTGATCGTGGTCGCGGCCGACGATGGCGTCAAGCCCCAGACCGAGGAGGCTGTGGACCACGCGAAAGCAGCGGACGTCCCCATGCTCGTGGCGGTCAACAAGGTCGACAAGGAGGGGTCGCAGCCCGACCTCGTCCGGACGCAGCTGGCCCAACGCGGGCTCAACCCCTCCGAGTGGGGAGGCGAGACCGAGTTCGTCGACGTCTCGGCGAAGAGCGGGCTCGGCCTGGAGGACCTGCTCGACACGATCCAGGTCGTCGCCGAGCTGGAGGAGCTCGTCGCCAACCCCAAGGCGGAGGCCTCCGGCGTCGTCGTCGAGTCCAAGCTCGATCCCGGCCGCGGGCCCGTCGTGACGATCCTCATCCAGCGGGGCACCCTCGAGATCGGGGACGCGCTCGTGGCCGGCGCGCACTGGGGGAGGGTCCGCGCGATGCACGACTTCACGGGGGAGCGCGTCAAGACCGCGGGCCCCGGCGACCCCATCGAG
>Ga0136622_10001177_pt1 | contig 10866 bp, 12 predicted proteins | sample AntDrymUQ4482106_2_FD_104803 | JGI IMG/M metagenome (GOLD analysis project Ga0136622, IMG submission 104803) | Polar desert sand microbial communities from Dry Valleys, Antarctica - metaG UQ448 (21.06) | ecosystem: Environmental > Terrestrial > Soil > Desert | place: Antarctica: Dry Valley...
CCCACCAGGTCGTCGCGGGTGACCGCCACGAGGTGGCCCTTCTTGACGTAGCCCAGGCGGTGCAGGATGCCGGCCATGCGCACCGAGACCGTGGTCTTGCCGGTCCCCGGGCTGCCGGTGAAGCTCATGTGCAGCGTCGGGCGGGTGGAGCCGAGGTCCATCTGCTCTCGCAGCCGGTCGATCACCAGCAGCGCCGCGATCTCTCGAACCCGCCGCTTGACGGGCTCGAGGGCGATCAGCTCGCGGTCGAGCTCCTCCAGCACCTCGTCCACGCGCGCGTCCTGCACGATCGACCCGACGTCCGCCTTTCCGTCGGAGACGGCGCCCTCGAAGTCCACCGACTCGAGGGCGGCGCCCTGCTTCTCGTCCTTGTCGGGCTGGATGACCTCCCCGCCGAACTCCTCTTCGGAGCCGCCGCCGCCCGACGAGGCCTTGGCCTGTTCTTCTCTCATCCTCTCTTCCGGATCCAGCGGCTTCCCGTGGGTGTCGCGCCCGCGCTCGCCCACCTAGGACTCGCCGACGCCCTCGTCCTTCTCGGCGTCGGGCGTCGACGCCTCGCCACCGCCGTTCGACGCACCATCCTTCCTCGCGGGGGAGTCCAGGCCCGGGGTGGCGTCCTGGACGGCACCCGGGTCGCGGTCGGTCCCGAGGCCGCCCTCGTTCCCGTAGCGCCGTCCGACGGCGTCGTTTGTCGCGTAGGAGTCGAGCGTGTAGTCGATCACGCGATCCCTCACCTCGGTCCGGCGCAGACGGAAGCCGGGCTCCTCCGCCGGTCGATTCACGAGGAAGGCGAGCTTGGAGGTCTGCTTGCCCAGCCCGCTGTCGTAGCAGACGATCTTGATGTAGTGGTTCGGGTACGCCTTGCGGCATTCGTGGACGTCCTTCATCGCCTCCCCGGCCTCGTCCTCGTCGAGGTCGAAGTTGGGCTGCCTCCACATCTCCCACAGGAAGTTGCGGGGGTGCGGATCGTCCGTGTACTCGACCATGACCGACCACTCGTTGCGGAGCGCAAAGCGCAGCTGTGCCTCTATTTCCTCGTCCGTCAGGTCGGGCAGGTACGAGAACGTGCCTTGGGTGATTCTCATCTGGTTATCTCTCCTTCGAGGCGCTAGCTGCTCGCCGTGGCGGTGGGAGTCGTGTCCGCGGTGTCGGTGGACTCGAAATCGAACGTGATGTCCTTCCAGACCTCCAGGGCGGCATCCAGCTCGGGACAGCCCTTCGCCGCCTCCCTGAGGATGTCGGGACCTTCCTTGACGTAGTCCACGCCCTCGTTGCGCGCCTTGATCATCGCCTCGACGCCCACGCGGTTTGCGGTGGCGCCCGCGGCGATCCCCTGCGGGTGGCCGATCGTGCCGCCGCCGAACTGGAGCACCACGTCCTCGCCCAGGTAGTCCAGGAGCTGATGCATTTGCCCCGCATGGATTCCGCCGGAGGCGACGGGCATGACGCTGGCCAGCGAAGCCCAGTCCTGGTCGAAGTAGATGCCGGTCTCGGGGTTGGCCTTGTTGAAGCGCTCGCGGCACACGTCGTAGTAGCCCTTGATCATCCCCGGGTCGCCCTCCAGCTTGCCGACGACGGTACCCGCGTGGATGTGGTCCACACCGATCATCCGGCACCACTTCGCGATCACGCGGAAGCTCACCCCGTGAGTCTTCTGTCGCGTGTAGGTCCCATGTCCGGCGCGGTGCAGGTGCAGGATCATGCCGTTGGCACGCGCCCACTTGGACATCGACTGCATAGCCACGTAGCCCACGGTCAGGTCCTGCATGATGATGACGCTCCCGAGCTCCTTGGCGAACTCGGCGCGCTCGTACATCTCCTCCATCGACCCCGCCGTCACGTTCAAGTAGTGGCCCTTGACCTCGCCGGTGACGGCGGCCGCGCGGTTCACGGCCTCCATCGCGAAGGTGTAGCGGTCACGCCAGCGCATGAACGGCTGTGAGTTGATGTTCTCGTCGTCCTTCGTGAAGTCGAGGCCGCCTCGCAGCGCCTCGTAGACGACACGCGCGTAGTTCTTCGCGGACAGCCCGAGCTTCGGCTTCGTCGTGGCGCCGACCAGCGGGCGCCCGAACTTGTCGAGGTACTCGCGCTCCATCACGATCCCGTGGGGCGGGCCCTGGAAGGTCTTGAGGTAGGCGACCGGGATCCGCATGTCCTCGAGCCGCAGCCCCTTCAGCGCCTTGAAGCCGAACACGTTGCCGATGATCGAGGAGGTCAGGTTCGCGACGGAGCCTTCTTCGAAGAGGTCCATGTCGTAGGCGATCTTCGCGATGTACTGGCCCTCGGCCACCTCTTCGACCGAGTACGCCTTCGCCTGGTAGTGCTCATGAGGCGTGAGGCGGTCCGTCCAGACCACCGTCCAGGTGGCCGTCGAGGACTCCCCGGCGACGGCGGCCGCCGCTTCGATCGCGTCCACGCCCTCCTGAGGGGTGATCCGGAAGGCGGCGAGGACGTCTGTCTCCTTCGGCTCGTAGTCCTCGTTCCAGTAGCCCATCTCGGCATACGGTGTGACGCCCGATGCCCACCGGTCCTTCTTCTCACCGTTCTCTGCCATGACTCTCCTCTGCTCCCCTTCGGATCGAACTTGATTACCGACCTGCAGACTCTAACTTACGCCTTGAGGCCAAGGATTCCAACGAAAAAACCAGGCTGACCCATAGGCATTCATCTATTTCGTTTCGAGGTGCCGGAGACTCGAGGCGGCGACCGCCCTCCGTGCCTCCCGGCTTGCCACGAACGCCATGAACGCCGAGACGGGCTCGCGCACCGGTCCCACCGCGGAGCGCAGCACGTACCACTCGCGTCGCGGTAGATCCTCGCGCAGGTGGATGGTGCTGAGGAGACGGTGCTGGAGCTCCAGCTCGACTCCCGGCCGGGAAAGCAGCGCGACGCCGAGCCCGGCGCGCACCGCCTCCTTGATCGCGCCGTTGGAGCCCAGCGTGAGCCTCCGGGGCGTGCATTCGTGACCCGACAGGAACTGCTCGGTCATCGCCCGGGTGCCCGAGGCCTCCTCGCGTTGCAGCCAAACCCTCTCCGCCAGCTCTGACAGGGGCACCGAGCGCAGGCTCCCCAGAGGGTCGTCGGGAGGAGCGACGAGCACGATTTCGTTCTCCATGAAGGGGGCCCCGACGAGGCGGCCGTCGCTCGGTGGGCGCCCGCCGATCGCGACGTCGTCGACGTGGTCGACCACCCGCCGGAAGACGTCGCCGCGGTTGCCGACCTCGACCGTCAGGCGTATCTCCGGGTGCTGGGCGGAGAACGCCCGCATCATGGGTGGCACCAGGTACTCGCCCGCGGTGGTGACGGCGGCGATCCGCAGCTCGCGCTCGGCGGCTGCATCCGCCTCGCGCGCGGCGCGCTCGCCCTGGTCGAGGAGCCCGATCACGTCCGAGGCGTAGTTGGAGAACGCCTCGCCGGCCGTGGTCACCGCGATGGCCCGGCCCCGGCGTTCGATCAACTCGACCCCGAGCTCGCGCGAGAGCGCGGACACGGCGGCCGAGACGGATGGCTGGGTGACGACGAGCCGCTCGGCCGCCGCGGTCACGGACCCGGTGCGGGCCACGGCCAGGAAGCTGCGCAGCTGCGTCAGCGTTATAGACATTCCCCTAAACATGATGCAGCAAGCTTGGGGGAAACGTCAAAGGGACTTCAGCCGCTGCGGCCCAAGTCCCTTCCGTTGACGCTTCGATGCCGCCCGTGCGGCCAGGGGCCGGTCAGCCGGCCGGCGCGAGCTCTCGCTCCATCTCCTCCGAGTACTCCCCGCGGGAGGCCGCACCCGTCAGGGCGGCGCGCTGCGCGTAGGCGGTCTGGGCGTCCGAGGCCTTGGCCTCCTCGCCGGCCCAGGCCTTCAGAGCCGACTGCTGGAGCGCGCGACCATACGAGAAGCTGAGGACCCAGGGCTGGGGATCCACCTTGTTGATCGCGTTGAGGTTCTCGGTCGCCTGCTCATCGGCCTGCCCGCCGGAGAGGAAGACGATGCCCGGCACCGCAGCCGGCACGGCCCGGCGCAGACACGCCACGGTGCGCGCCGCCACCTCTTCGGCGCCCGCCTGGTCGGGACAGTCATAGGCCGCCAGCACCATGTTCGGCTTGAGCAGAATACCCTCGAGCGCCACGCGCTGGGCGGCCAGCTCGGCGAAGACCCCGCGGAGCGTCCGCGTCGTCACCTCGTCAGAGGTGTCGATCGTGTGCGTGCCGTCCATCAGCACCTCCGGCTCGACGATCGGAACGATGCCGGCCTCCTGGCAGAGCGCCGCGTAGCGAGCCAGGGCGTGCGCGTTGACGTCGATGCAGTAGTCCGTGGGAATGCCGTCGCCGATCGTGATCACCGCGCGCCACTTCGCGAACCGGGCGCCCAGCTCGTGGTACTCCTCGAGGCGATCGCGCAGCCCGTCGAGACCCTCGGTCACCTTTTCGTCAGGCGAGCCGGCGAGCGGCTTGGCGCCCGTGTCGACCTTGATCCCGGGGACTATGCCCTGCTCGGAAAGGAGCTCGACGAACGGCTTTCCGTCCCCGGTCTCCTGGCGGATGGTCTCGTCGAAGAGGATGGCGCCGGCGATGTGGTCCGAGGCTCCCTCGGTGGTGAACATCAGCTCGCGGAACTTCCGCCTCGCGTCCGGGGTGGGCTCGTCCATCACGGCCTTCAGGCGCTTGTCCATCGTCCCGGTGCTCTCGTCGGCGGCCAGGATGCCCTTTCCGTCCGCGACGATCTCCGCAGCGGTCCGTTCGAGTTCCTCAGTGTTCACTTGACACCTCCAGGTTCGGGACTGCTTTCCACCGTCCGGCGGACGTGTCCACCGGCGATCACGATCGACTCGGTCACCAGCCTACCTCCGGAGCGAATCGGGCGGTTCAGAAGGTCTCCTCCGCTGACGCCGGTCGCGACGAACATCGATTCGCCGCCCACGAGCTCCTCCAGCTCGAGCACGTGATCGACGTCCATCCCGGCGCTCGCGAGCGCCTCCGTCTCGTCTGAGCTCTGGGGGGCCAGCCGGCCCTGCATGCCCCCGCCCAGCGACGCGACGGCGCACGCGGTCATGACTCCCTCGGGCGTCCCGCCGATGCCCATCAGCGCGTCGGCGGGACCGTCTTCGAGCACCGCGGCCAGCGAGCCGGCCACGTCACCGTCGGAAGGCGTGAAGACGGCGGCCCCCGCGTGGCGAAGGCGTGAAATCAGGTCCTCGTGGCGAGGCTTGTCGAGCACCACGACCAGGAGGTCCTCCACGGGCTTGCCGAGGGCCTCCGCGATGCGCCCGAGATTGCTCTCGGGGCTGTCGGTGATGTCTATCGCCTCCCGCGCCGCAGGACCCACGACCAGCTTGTCCATGTAGAGACCGGGGCCCGGATCCCACATGGACCCCTCCTCGGCCACGGCGAGCGTGGTCAGCGCGCCGGGGAGGCCCTTCGAGCAGAGCTTGGTCCCCTCGAGTGGATCGACCGCGACGTCGAAGTTGGGCTCGCTTCCCGTGCCGAGTCGCTCGCCGTTGTGCAGCATCGGCGCCTCGTCCTTCTCGCCCTCGCCGATGATCACCGTACCGGTGCCCTGCACGCCCCCCAGCACCTCGCGCATCGCCTCGGTGGCCGCGCGGTCGGCGCCATCGGCGTCCTCGCGCCCGAGCCAGCGTTCGCAGGCGGCAGCCGCCGCCCGCGTCGCCGCCAGCGCGATGGGCTCGAGCATGCCGATGAAAGACTGGGTGGCGCCGCTCTCGGTGGCGTCGCCTGTACCCGTGTCGGGCAGCGCAGACATGCCTTGAGTCTACCCGGGGACGGGCGGGCGACACCTTGGGGTGCAGAATAAAGCTTTCGGTTGTGGTATTGGCGATCGCCTATACCACGCACACCGCCCCGTCCGGGAAGCGGTCTGCGTCGTGAAGGCGGTCCGGGGACTCTGAGCGGGGCGCGATGCGCTCCCGCCGTACGAGCGGAGCCTCCCTGGCCTCGACGTGCCGCAGCGGCAGGCCCAGCGCGCGAGCCTTGCTCGGCAGGTCGATGTGCAGCCAGCGCGAGAGCTTGCGCGGAAGCGTCGAGACGATGATCTCGTCGAACCCGCGGACGAACACCGCGTCGTGGATCGCCGCCAGCGGGTCGGAGTCTCCGACGTGGCCGGTCACCACACCGCCCGCCGCCGCGCTGAGCTCCGGCAGCGCCGTCTCGAGCCTCTGCTGGGCCTCCGCTCGCCCGGCCACCTCCGGATCCACCACCCGGTGCAGGCCGTGAGGGCTCGCGGGGACCACAAGGTGAAAGCTCGCCGGCGCCTCCAGCGCCCGCTCGCGGATCGCGTCGAGCAGCTCGGGCCCGGCGGCGGTGCGGTTGGCGACGATGAGGACTTGGCAGGCTTGCGGCATGGGGACCTCCCGCGAGGTGACAGGGCTTGTGTCGATAGTGACAAGGTACCCAAGCGGCTCGCTCAGTCACATTAGAATTTCCCGTGGGCGCATAGACAGACGTCTATCCCCGGGGACCCGCCGATCTCGGCGGGCCCCGCGATTCGCGGCGTGTGCGGCGCTAGGCGCCGGTCGGGACGTCCGAGCTCGCGCCCTGCGTGGTCCAGCAGCGCACGATGTCGCGCATCGAGAGAATGCCGACGGGCTCCGAGCCCTCGATCACGATCACGTGGCGGAACGCGTGCTCGGTCATGATCTCGGCAGCCCGCTCCAGCGGCCAGTCGGCCGACGCGTGTATCACGTGTGGGGTGAGGTGGTTGGCGACCAGCTCGGCGTCGATGTCCTGATCGGCCCCGTTGGCGTGGAGGATGTCGCGCTCGGTCACGATTCCCGGCCCCCCCTGCTCGGGGTCGATGACGACGGCGGCGCCGACGTTGCTGGCCGTCATGCGGCGCGCGGCCTCGCGCAGCGTGTGGTTGGGGCCGACCGTGACGAGGATCCTGTTCATCCCATCCCGCACCTGCACTGTGACCTCCCGGTTGCGATCGTTGCAACCTTACCCTCCGCGCCGTTTCGCGGCCAGCGGGCCTCACCGCACCCGGGGCTCGAGGATGACCAGCGGGATCTCGCGCTCCGTGCGCTCCTGGTAGCTCCTGTAGGGGCCGTAGATCCTCACGGCCTCGGGCCACAGCCGCTCGCGCTCGGCCGGGGTGGCCACGCGCGCGTGTACCGGTAGGCGCTCGGCACCGATCTGAACGGTGGCGTCGGGGTTGGCGCCCAGGTTGTGAAACCAGGCCGGGTGCTTCGGGTGCCCTCCCTTGGACGCGACGACCACCACGTTCTCGCCATCGCGCACGTAGACGAGTGGCGTGGTGCGCTTCCTGGCACTCCTGGCTCCGACGTGGTCGAGCAGCAGCATCGGCGGGGCACCCGGGAAGCGGTGGCCGACCACGCCCCGAGTCGCCCGGTAGACGGCCGCGTGCCCCTTCATCAACCGGCTCAGGACCGGCCACATCCGGTCGGCTACGCCCATGGGGTCCACGCGGGACGAACGCTACAGGCCCGGGGGGTGCCCGCCGCTATGTTCCTCCCGATGGGAAAGCGCCAGCGCCGGCGCGGCCGCGTGCCCCCGGCGGAGACCTGCGACTACGAGGACGCCGACGGAAACGTCCTGACCCTGCGCGAGACGATCTCGGCGGGGACGGTCGCGAAGCTCGCGGGGCCGCCGGGCCCGGGGGCCGCCTCCGGCGAGGACCTCTGGCGCCGGCGCACGGAGATGCTCTTCGAGCGCTTTGCGGTGGGGTGGACGATCGCGGGCCTGCCCCTGACGGGCCAGCGCGAGCTGCTCGGCCGGTTCCGCCTCGCCGATGAGGAGACGCAGCGCTGGGTCCGCCAGACGCTGGACGAGCACGTGCGCCTCCACCAGCCTGAGCTCGCTCGCTGAGAGCAGTCCTCAGCCGGCGCCCGGCGCACGGTCGCCGCGCAGCATGTGCTCGGCGTCGGCCATGGCCTTGAGCTTGCCGAATGCGGTCTCCCGGGAGAGATGGTTCATCCCGCACGAGCTCGTGATGAGCGTCTGCTCGGGCGGCAACCAGCTCTGGGACTCGATGCGCTCGACGAGCTGCTCCGGGGTCTCCACCTGCTTGTTCTGCACGTCGGCCGCACCGATCGCGAGCTGCTGCTCGCCGAGCAGGCCGTCGTAGGCGCCGACGAAGTCGTACTCGGCCATGATGGCGTCGCACTCGATCCTCGCGATCGCGTCCGCCGGGTACTCCCCGAAGTCGAAGTACCTGTGCCCGATCTGATCGCCCTCGTCGAACTCCTCGCTGACCGAGTAGTTGCCCTGGCAGATGTGCACCCACTTGAACATGTCGATGCCGTCGAGCGATGCGTTGACAGCGTCGACGGCCGCCTCCACCTCGTCGTGGTCCACGGCCGCGAACAGCGGCTCGTCGACCTGTACGTGCTTGCACCCCGCCTCCTGGAGCTCGCGGAAGTTCTGGTTGAGCACCTTCGCGAGGTCCTGCATGACCTGGCCGATGTCCTCCCCGTAGTGCTCGTCGTGAGCCACCTTGGCCAGCATGTGAGGACCGGTCATCGTCACCTTCACGTCGTGGCGAGCGAACCGCGAGACCATCTTGAACTCGTCGACGAGACCCAGGTCCCCGTACTCGATCTGGCCGTTGAGCACCGCCCCGGGGTGCGTCACGTCGGGATCCTTCGGCGTGATCGGCTTCGGTCGCGTCTCGTCTGAGAACCCGGGGATCTTCGCCCAGAAGAAGTTCAGCATCGCGTTGGGGGGAGCGTGGCGGTTGTTGGTCCGGCGGTGCATCTCGCCTCCCCCGACGACGTCGATGCCCGCGGCCTCCTGGTCTGCGATCGCAGCCTGGCTCGCACGGAACTGGGCATCGGCCATGTCGTCCGGCGAGAGGGTCCCTGCCTCCACCTGCTTCTCGAGCGCCTCGTACCAGCGGGGAACGCTGTGGGCGCCGACCCCGGACGTCGTGTACTTCTCGAGCATGTCGTCTTCTTTCGTTTCGGGTGGAAGCTACCCGAGCGAGCGCGCTCGGTGGTTGAATGCCCGTCCTGACCGACAAGGAGGAAGAGATGCAAGAAGAGGCTGGCCAGGGCACTGGCACGAACGACAAGGACTACAAGGTCATCTGGTTCGTGGAGCAGTGCCTGAGCAACGTCCTGCGCCTAGGCACCTACATCCAGGACGCGGAGGACGACGGCGATCCGGATCTCGCCGAGTTCTTTCGCCGGGCGCAGGACACGAGCCGCAAGGGTGCGGCGAAGGGCAAGGAGATGCTGCGCCAGCGGCTCGCCGGCTGAGTCCCCGCCACGCGTGCAGGTTCGCAGAGGGCCGCGCCGCGGCCCTCTGTCGCGTCCGGGACCGCCCTCCCTTCGCGCGCGGCTTCCTAGGAGCGCCAGCCCTGGAACGAGGAAGCCGTATAACGTTGTCCGCACCACCCCATGCCGTGCGCCGCGAATCCGCGGGCGTCCGGACAGGTCAATCGAGAGAGGGGACAGAACAGTGCCGCGGCCGATCATTCTTGGCATCGTCGGCGACTCCGCGACGGGGAAGACGACCATCTCGGGGGCGCTCGTCGACATTCTCGGCGAGGAGCAGGTGACGCACGTCGCGACCGACGACTACCACAAGTACGATCGCGAGGAGCGCAAGGAGCACAACATCACTCCGTTGCATCCCGAGTGCAACTACATGGACATCATCGGGCAGCACCTCTCTCTCCTGCGCGAGGGCGAGCCGATCCTCAAGCCCGTCTACGTGCACTCCGACGGCACGTTCGGCCCGCCGGAGTACATCGGTCCCAGACCCTTCGCCGTCGTCGAGGGCCTGCTGGGCTATCACACCGAGGGGCTGCGCGACTCCTACGACGTGCGTGTCTTCCTCGCGCCGCCCGAGGAGCTGCGGCGCAAGTGGAAGGTCAAGCGCGACACGTCGAAGCGCGGGTATACGGAGGAGGCGGTCCTGGAGGACCTCGACAAGCGCGAGCCCGACTCCGCGGAGTTCATCCGGCCCCAGGAGCGCTACGCCGACCTCGTCATCAAGTTCATGGAGAGGGAGGACGGGGACCCCGACATCCTCGACGCCCAGGTCGTCCTGCGCGAGAGCCTGCCGCATCCCGACCTCTCGCCGTTCCTCGAGTCCGACAACGAGATAACGCTGATCGAGGAGGGACCGGACCCGTACGTCCGGATCCCCGGTGACATCGAGCACGAGGACGCCGAGGAGATCCAGAGCGCGATCTGGGACAGGCTGCACTTCGCGAGCCATCTTCGCTCCGACAAGCTCGGCGAGTTCTCCTCCGGGAGCGAGGTCAAGCGCTCCGACACGCTCGCGCTCGTCCAGCTCCTCGTGCTCTACCACATGGTCACCGCGAAGGCGGCGGTCGCGCTCGGAGGCGAGGGCGCCCGTTCCGACCAGGGCGAATCGCGGTCACAGCAGGAGTAGCCGGAGCAGCGCGTTCCGTGCTCACGCACGGATCGCGGGGGCGACGATCTCGATCGGATCGGCCTCCTGCAGTCGGGTGGAGAAGTATTCGTCGGGCCCTATCCGTCCGAGCGCCACGAGCACCAGCCGGAGGATGGCCTGGTGGCCGACGAGCACAGGGCACTCGAAGGCTCTGAGCGCATCCGCGGTCACGCTCCGCGCCCGCTGCAGCGCATCGTCCAGCGGCTCCATCCCGGGCAGGGGCGACCCGAACGGATTCGAGCGCCATGCCCGGAACGAGGCGCCGTAACGCTCGCCCCCGCTTTCGCGATTCAGGCCCTCGAGCGGCCCGTAGTCGACCTCGGTCAGGCGATCGTCGATTCTCAACTCGGCACCCGTCGCGTTCGCTATCGCCTCCGCGGTGTGCTTCGCGCGGGAGAGGGGGCTGGAGTAGACGCCATCCACGCCGGCGCCGGCCAGGCGCTCGCCGGTGCGGCGCGCCTGCTCGCGCCCGGTCGCGGTCAG
>Ga0136622_10001178_pt1 | contig 10856 bp, 6 predicted proteins | sample AntDrymUQ4482106_2_FD_104803 | JGI IMG/M metagenome (GOLD analysis project Ga0136622, IMG submission 104803) | Polar desert sand microbial communities from Dry Valleys, Antarctica - metaG UQ448 (21.06) | ecosystem: Environmental > Terrestrial > Soil > Desert | place: Antarctica: Dry Valley...
AAGCGACTGGACGGCGTGGCCGCGATCCTGGCCCGGATCGCGGCGCGTGAGCCGTCCCTGTTCTACCTGCTCGAGGGGGACGCGGAGGTCAGCGACGCCACGCAACGGATGCAGCGTCAGATGCGGCTCGCCGCAGGGCTCGACCCCCCGCCTGAGTCGCAGGACCACGGCTCGGCGGCGGTGACCGCAGTGCGCCCCGGCCGCAAGGCTGCCCCGCGGTCGGTGCTCGCGGCGCAGCTGGCCAACCCGTTCCTTGCGCCCGACTTCACCCAGGCGACACCCAAGCCGGAAGGCATCCTGGCGGGCTGGGAGCTGATCGGGCCGCTGCTCAACTCGTTCGAGCATCCATCCCCGGGCGCCTCGGCCTGCCTGCAGCTGCCGGAGTCAGGGGCGGCGATAGCGACGCCGAGAGGCCTGCACCTCATGACTCACCAGGCACGTCTGTTGGCCGCCGTGTCCACCGGGCACCGGACCTTCCTCCTGGCCGACGAGCCCGGACTGGGCAAGACTGCGCAGGCACTGCTGGCCGCGCAGGTCGCCAAGGCCTACCCGTTGCTGGCCGTGGTGCCCAACGTGGTGAAGACGAACTGGGCGCGTGAGGCCGCGCGATGGACGCCCGGCCGGTCCGTGACGGTGATCCACGGTGACGGGGAGACGGTCGACGGGTTCGCCGACATCGTCGTGGTGAATTACGAGGTGCTCGACCGGCACGTCGACTGGATCGGCGAACACGGCTTCCGTGGCATGGTGGTTGACGAGGCGCACTACATCAAGAACAAGAAGTCGCAGCGGTCCCAGCACGTCATCGAGGTTTCCCAGCGGATCCGGAAACGAGTCCCGCGACCGCTGCTGATGGCGCTGACTGGCACCCCGTTGATCAATGACATCGAGGACTTCCGAGCGATCTGGCAGTTCCTCGGGTGGATCGATGCACGCAAACCGGGAGATGCCTTGATGGCAGCACTGGAGCGTACGGGTCTGACGCCTGCCGACCACGCGTTCTACCCGGCCGCACGGACTGCGGTCGTCGATCTGGGCGTCGTCCGCCGACGCAAGATCGACGTGGCCACCGACATCCCAGCCCGTCGCATCGCTGACCTACCGGTCGAACTCGAAGGGGCGGCCGGCCGCTCGATTCGCGAGGCGGAAAGAAAGCTCGCCGAGCGCCTGGTCGGTCGCTACCGAGCGGCGTTGGAGCACCGGCGCGCGGGCCCGGTCGCCGAGGGGATCGACCACGCCATGGTGCGCCGCGTGGCTGAGCGAGAGGTTGCCGAGGGCACCGATGCGAGCACTGGGGAGAACGTGTTTGCGATGGTGCGCAGGATCGGGCAGGCCAAAGCAGAGCTGGCCGCCGACTACGCCGCGCAATTGGTACGCAGCACCGGCAAGGTCGTCTTCTTCGCCAAGCACCTGGACGTGATGGACGCGGCCGAGGACACCCTCACCAAGCGCAGCATCAGTTGCAGGTCGATCCGGGGGGACCAGACCTCGGCGGCTCGCCAGGAGGCCATCGACACCTTCGTCAGCAATCCCGATGTCGCGGTCATCATCTGCTCGCTGACTGCCGCTGGGGTGGGGATCAACCTGCAGGTCGCCTCGAACGTCGTCCTCGCTGAGCTGTCCTGGACCAACGCCGAGCAGACCCAGGCGATTGACCGAGTGCACCGGATCGGCCAGCGGGAGCCAGTCACCGCATGGAGGATCATCGCTGCCCAGACCATTGACGCGAAGATCGCCGAACTCATCGACGCGAAGGCGGGTCTTGCCGCTCGAGCCCTCGACGGGTCGAGCCAGGAGACGTCTGGCCCCTCCGACGTCCAGGTGGACGCTCTGGCCGCGCTGCTCACGAGCGTCCTGTCCGAGCGCGCCGACAGCGCGTGAGACAACGCGCAATCGTCGCCCCCTTCTCGGCTCGGCCACCCGGCTGCGATCGTCGGCTGAGCGAACAAGCCCGCACCAACCGGGGTGAGCGTGAGCTCGTTGACCGTGTCCTCACCCGGCATCGGGTATCACAGCTGATCGAGCAGCCAGCCCGGGCCGAGGCACCTGCCACCGGACGCATCGACGCGTGCGCGCAACCCCCGGTCGGCACTCACCACATCGACTTCGGCGCCGGCAGCGACCTGCCTGGCTACCTCCGCGACGACAGTGTCGTCACCGCTGCCGTCTGCATGCTCGACGCGGAACCCTTGCTTGTGTTCCTCGGGGTGACCGCGTCGCGCCGCACCCTCGAGAACGAGGACTATTGCGTCGTACGGCAACTGCGCGGCATCGAGTTCTTCGGCCAACCTGCGCGCAGCGCCGGGTCGGTCGCGCCACCAGCCGTCGGGTCGGCTGCCCACGACGTTCGCGCCGTCGACGACGAGGACGTTCATCTCGCCTCCTCCGCGTAACCTCCGCCTCGACCCGGCCGATTCGCCTGCGTCTGTCCTCCGGTCATGTGACTCCGGTTGATCACATATGTGCTGTGCCGGGTACACCTGCTGGTGCATCTGTGAACGATCGATTCCAAGCACGACGCAATGGACTATGAGCTACTAACCCTCCGGTCGGACGCGTCGCCAGTCCATGACAAGGACGCCGCGGACCGGGCGAGGTGGGTCAGCAGTTCGTCGTGCGGCATGGGGTGGCCGAAGAGGTACCCCTGCGCGTTCTCGCAGCCGATGGTGGCGATCGCCTCGTGCTGCTCGGCTGTCTCGATGCCTTCTGCGGTGACGCTGAGGCCGAGGGTGTGGGCGAGGTCGCTGACCGCGCCGATGATGGCGCGTCCGGACTCTTCACGCCCGATATCGGAGATGAATCCCTGGTCGATCTTGATGACGTTGACGGGGAACTGTCGCAGGTAGCTCAGCGAGGAGTACCCGCTGCCGAAGTCATCCAGGGCAACCCGGACACCGAGTTCCTTGAGGTCAGCAAGCACAGTCAGGGCCCGGTCTGCGTCATCGATGAAGATGGCCTCGGTCATCTCCAGTATGAGTGCGGCGGGATCCATGGCGGTCCGGTTCAAGATGGCGGCGACGGTCTGGCTGAACCCGGGGCCCAGCAGTTGCAACACGGAAACATTGACCGACAGGTCCAAGGTGGTGTCAGGGTTGGGGTTGGGCCAGCCGGCACGGTCGTTGCAGGCACGTTCCAGCACCCAAGCCCCGATCTGGGTGATGAACCCGTTCCGCTCGGCGACGTCGACCATGGTGCGGGCCGGGATCGATCCCCGGGCGGGATCGACCCACCGCACCAGGGCCTCGGCCCCGACAACTGTCTGGTCGGCGGTGCGCACGATCGGCTGGTAGGCCAGGTCCAGCTGGTTGTGGGCGAAAGCGTCTTTCAGATCCTGCACCAGGGTGGGGGGCTGTCCGCCGGTCTGCTGCGGCTGCCGTATGTCAATGAGGCGGTGGGCTGCGCCACCGTCGCGCTTGGCCTCGTACATGGCGGCGTCGGCGGTGGCGATGAGCTGTTCGGACACGGCTTCGCCCAGGCCGGAGTAGGCGAGTCCGACGCTGGCGGTGACCGCCAGCCGCAGCTCACTGCCTTCCATGGGTTCCGCGCCCTCGATCACGAACGGATGGGCGAAGGAGTCCCTTACCCGGGTGGCGAGTGCCTTGACGTCGCCGGGCCCGGGCATGTCTTCGCACAGGAAGACAAACTCGTCGCCGTAGACCCGGGCGAGCGTGTCGCCCGGCCGGACAAGGCTCGCCAGACGCTGAGCGATCGAGCACAGCAGTTGATCACCGATGCGGTGGCCATGGGTGTCGTTTATGCGTTTGAAGTCGTCCAAGTCGATCAACAGCACCCCCGCGTGGGTATGTGAGCGTCTAGCGCGCAGGGCGGCGTGCTCGAGCCGCTGCTCCAGCAGCGCCCGGTTCGGTAGACCCGTCAACGAGTCGTAGAAGGTGCTGCGGCGAAAACCCTCGGAGGTCACCCGGGCCTCATCGCGCGCCTGCGCGTTCAGGAGGTAAGCCGAGGCCACGTCGGCGAGGGTCTGCGCAGCCTTCAGGTCTCGCGGGTCCAGCGGACCGGGTGTGTCGCGGTACAGATCCAGCGCACCGAGTCGGCCGTCTCCGTGCCGTAGCGGGAACGTGAATGCCGCCGCCAGCCCAGAATCCACCGCCGGTGGCGCGAACTTGGGGAACCGGTCGTCGGTCGCCAGGTTTGGCACGGACACGGCCTCCCCGGACTTGTAGGCCAGCAGGCAGGGGCCTTGTCCCACCGTGGTCTGCAGCTGCTCGTAGCGCAGGGCCGCATCGTTGGAGGCAGCGACGTAGCGCGGAGCCAAGCCTGGAGAGATCAGGGTCACCCCTGCCCCCGTGACCGGCATGACCTCGACAATCCGCTCGACCAGGTGATCCAGGATCCGCTGGATCGGGAAGTCGGTCACCATGGTGCGTGCGAAGTCACTCAGCACGGCAGACAGTTCGGCCTCTTGAACCATCCGTCCCCCTATCTGCGGAGAACCCACGAGGTCCAGGCGGGACGCGCTCGGCGCGCATACGCAGCGTACCTGAACTGTCACGGTGTGGCATCGTCGCTGGTACGCCCGGTGCAACACGCTGCTCGCGATTGCCGACTGAACCACGACCTGCGGCACGCTCGAGACGTTCCCAGGATGCTGGCAGGCGCGCCGGCGACAGTCGCGGCTAGACCTTGGATCCTCTCCTGTGTGGAACCGGTACTCGATGCGGCTGCCGGATCCGAGGGATTCGCGAAGCCGAGTCTGCGGGCCCGCCGGAAGGTCTCGCCTGTACGCGGCGCTCTAGGCTCAGCAGATGGTGGTGTGCTCGTTCTGCGCCTCGTCCAACGACGACGGCAGCTCGTTCTGCGAGGAGTGCGGGTCAGCCCTGGCGATGCCGTGTCCGAGTTGCGGGACCCCCGCTACGCCGGGCAAGCGGTTCTGTCGCAGCTGCGGCTCCCCGCTGCTGAGGTCGGCCGCACCACCAGCGCCGCCCGAGACGACCGCGGCGGCCGACCCGAGCAGGTCCGCACCAGTCGCGGAGCGGCGGGTGTGCTCCGTGCTCTTCTGCGATCTGGTCGGCTTCACGACGCTGAGCGAGTCCCGCGATCCCGAAGACGTACGAGAGCTGCTTAGCGAGTACTTCGACGGTGCGCGCACCGTCGTGGAGCGGTACGGCGGGGTGGTGGAGAAGTTCATTGGGGACGCCGTCATGGCGGTGTGGGGGACCCCTACTGCTACGGAGGAAGACGCTGAGCGCGCGGTACGAGCCGGCCTGGATCTCGTGGACGCGGTGGCTGAGTTGGGACGAGATCGCCAGATGCCAGGGCTCGCGGCGCGGGCTGGGCTGGTTACCGGACCGGTAGCGGTCACCTTGGGCGCCACCGGGCAAGGGATGGTGGCCGGTGACGCGGTCAACACCGCGGCCCGCGTGCAAGCGGAGGCTGAACCGGGGACGGTGCTCGTCGACGAGGCTTCCTGGCGGGCTGCCAGCGCCGCCATCGCCTTCGCGCCGCCGGTCACCCACCACCTGAAAGGCAAGGCTCAGCCAGTTCGGCTGTGGCAAGCAGGCCGGGTGTTGTCGGGGGTAGGGGGTGCCCAGCGGATCGACGGGCTTGAGGCCCGCTTCGTCGGCCGGGACACCGAGCTCCGCCTGGTCAAGGAGCTGTTCCACGCCTGCGCGCAGCGAAAGACACCTCGGCTGGTGAGCGTCACCGGCGCAGCCGGAGTCGGCAAGACACGCCTGGGCTGGGAGTTCGAGAAGTACATCGACGGTCTCGCCGACACCGTGTATTGGCATCGGGGCAAGTGCCTGTCCTACGGGGAGGGAGTGGCGTTCTGGGCGCTGGCGGAGATGGTGCGGCAACGCCTCGACATTGCTGAGGAGGACGCGTCCTCGGTGGCGGCGGACAAGCTTCACCGGGGGCTCGGAAAGTGGCTCGCCGACGAGAGTGAACGCGCTTACATCGGCCCCCGGCTGGCCCAGCTGCTCGGTACGGTGACCGACGAGAGCGCACCCCTCGGGCAAGAGGAACTGTTCGCCGGCTGGCGGTTGTTCTTCGAGCGGCTCGCCGAGGTCGCGCCGGTGGTGATGGTCGTAGAAGACCTGCAGCATGCTGACGCCGGCTTCTTGGACTTCCTGGAACACCTGTTGGACTGGGCTCGAGACGTCCCCGTCTTCGTGCTGACACTGGCCCGCTCCGAGCTGGAGACCCGCAGGGCGGGGTGGGCGACTGGCCGCCGGAACGGCACCACTTTGACACTGGACCCCTTGGACGAGGCAGCGTTGATGGCGCTTCTGGAGGGGTTGGTGCCCGGGATGCCTGTGCTGGCCAAGGCACTGGTCGCAGGGCGAGCCGAGGGTATTCCGCTGTACGCGGTGGAGACCGTGCGGATGCTCATCGACCGCGACGTGGTTCAGCCCGTCGACGGCGTGTATCGCCTGGTGGGTGACGTGGGAGAGCTTGCGGTGCCGGCGACACTCCAGTCACTTCTCGCCGCCCGGTTTGATACCCTCGCCCCCGACGCCAGGCGGCTGATTGCGGATGCAGCGGTACTCGGCGGGAGCTTTCCCGCGGAGGCGCTGGTGGCGGTCTCCGGGCAGCCTGATGCGGAAGTCCGCCGCTTACTGGCCGAGCTGGTGCACCGCGAGGTGCTCGCCGTGCGGGCCGATCCCCTGTCACCGCAACGAGGTCATTACGGCTTCGTACAAACCATGTTCCGGCAGGTTGCCTACGACACATTGTCCCGCCGCGAGCGCAAGGCGCGTCACCTTGCCGTCGCCGCGCACCTGAGGGGTACCTTCGCGGACGGTGGGGAGGAGGTGGCGGAGGTCGTCGCCACGCACCTCCTCGATGCACTGGCGGCCGTCCCCGACGACCCCGACGTGCTCGACCTGCGCGATCAAGCCGTCAACATGCTCACCCTCGCCGCGGAACGAGCCCAGCGCACCGGCGCCCCCGTGGCCGCTGCCGCCGCGCTCACCAAGGCTGCGAACCTTTTGCAAGAGGGCGGCTCGGCCGACAGTGAGCTCGCCGCGGCTTCGCTCCTCGAGCGCGCCGGCGCCAATGCCAACACCGCCGGCGACTTCCCCGTCGCATTGGAGAAGTACCAGCGAGCGTCGGTGCTCTATCGGCAGCGAGGGCACGATCGTGCCACGGCTCGCGCCGAGACGAACGCCGGCGCAGTCCTGCGCCGGCTCGGGCGGTTCGACGACGCCCGAGCGCAGTTTGACAGGGCCCGGGCGGTGCTGACCGAAGATCCGGACGAAGACACGGTCATGCTGCTCGCTGCGCTCGCCACATTGGAAGCCTTCACCGGCAACGCCGATATGGCCGATCGGATATCGGCTGCGGCGCTCGCGGAGGCCCAGGCTCTGGACGTCTCCGAGTCGGTGCTGGCCGACCTTTTCGTCGTACGCGGTATTGCACACGGCCTGGCCGATCGCGTCGGACAGGCAGCGGCCAACTTGCGCGAGGCGGTCCTGCGGGCGGAGTCGCTGCGCGACAACGTCACGGCCGCACGCGCCCTGCTCAATTTGGGAGACGCTGTCGTCACCGTCGATGTCGACGCGGCCGTGGATGCAAATCGGACCGCGATGACGCTCAGTCGCCGCATGGGCTCGCGAGATGCAATGGGGTACGCCGCGGCGAACCTGATCCAGGCGCTATTGATGACCGGCGACTGGAGCGCCGCAGAGCAGGTCTATGTGACCGGTGTCAGGGACGACGGGCTTCACGACAACTCCCCCTTGGCCTTCAGCGCTGCTCTGCTCCTCGCGTTCTCCGGCGACCCCCGGCTGGCCGACGTCCTGCCGTCTGTGAGTTTGAAAGGCGGCGACGACCCGCAGGATGTGGCCGCCACAGCCACCGCTCTGGCCGCTGCCGCGGCGATGGCGAGCGACCACTCGGAGGCGCTGGCTCAGGCACGGTCTGCCCTCCACCACGGCGAGGGGCTCAGCATCCGCAGCGACGCCGTGCGCTGGGCCTGGTCGTTGGCGGCCGACGCCGCCCTCAAGCTCGGGGACGACGCTGAGGTCACCCGACTCCTCTCGTGGCTCGAGGCTCACCGGCCTGGCCACATCCCCCCGGTCCTACGGGCGGAGGGGCGGCGTGTGCGCGCCCTGCTCCTGAGCATGCGCGGGGAACCCTCCGCTGGGTCCACGTTCGAAGCCGCGGTGAAAGCCCTTCGCACGCTCGGGTCGCCATATCACCTGACCGTGGGCTTACTCGACTTCGCGGAGCACCACACCGCGTCAGGCAACCGCGAGGGTGCCGAGTCGCTGGCGCTCGAGGCGCTAGCCATCGCGCGACGGCTGAACGCCAGGCCACTCCTGCAACGGGCTCAGGACCTTACCGGGTCTGTTGACGCCGAGGCCACCGAGGCTGCGTCGCACTACTAGTCCGGCGCAGTTGACGACTAGGGTGCTGCACCCTGATCTGGCGGGCTGGGCAGACGTCACAGACGGCTTACCCTCCCGGGTATGAAGGCGCGTGTCTATGTCGGGCTCGGAGCCGCTGCCCTCGTTTACGTGGTTACCGTTCCCATCGTCGACGAACTCTTCGACAGCGAAGGCTCGAACGCATGCGGCTGGGCTACCAAGATGCCCTGGGAGCAAACCCGCTCAAGAGCGTCCCTGGGGAGGAATGGCAGGCAGTGATCGAGCGCGCAGCGCGGCAGAGTGCGAGGAAGACTTGGAATCATGGGTAGACCCCGGCGGGCGGGAATGGCGGCCTACTGCGAAGGCCAGTACGCCGGCTGGGCCGACAGGCTGCGCGGCACCTACGTCCCGGTCGAGGCGAGTTGGGAAGGATACGACGCCGACTAGCCTGTCCGGCGGACGTACCTGAGCAGCGCGGCACAAGTGGTCGCCGACACCTGTCGCCCCGTGAGGGCGCACCCCTGTATGCCCGGGCACCACAGGCGTCGTCCAACCGCAGGGTGCGGCTCGACGACACCGCGCCGGGGTGGGCATAGCTGCGGCAGCCGAGCTAGTCAGAGCCCGTCACCCGTCTAACCTGCACGGACCGTTGGTGGGCCAGCACCGTGGTCGTGCCCGTTGCGTTCCACGGGCCCCACTAAGGTCAGCCGGCCCTGCCGAAGCACTCGCGGCGGGGTCACCCCGAGCACCTCGACCGCGCGGGCGATGGTCAACCAGAGTGGGCTGCCGGGACGCCAGCGGGCGAGCGACAGCCGCTCCACCTCGGCCCGCGACAGCGAGGCCTTCGCCCACCTTGCCAGCGTAGTGAGCACCCACGTCACACCATGCGGGCGACGGTGTCTCGTGGACGCCGAGCAGGTCACCTGCCTGGGAGTAGGTCAAACGATGAGGTTCGGCGGGGTCCGTCATGAGCGAAGCCTCCCTCGTCAAAATGGTGATACCGCGAGTGACATGGCAACTACGCACAAGTACCGTTGCTGCGAGTACCTGGCGCCACACGGCGTCGGCCGCCGGGAGCGCACGACCAGGGCGGCAACGTCACCAACCTCAAGCGCAGCAACCGGATCCACAACAAGGCCAACCGGCACACCAGCGACCTCGACCGCGACAACGACCGCATCGCCTGCGAGCAAGCAGGACACCCACGATCAGGCTGCGGGCGTCGAGGCTGCCGAAGGTGGCGGTCGGGATCAGCCAAGGGGTGTATGCGTGCGACGAACTCTCGTGCTGTTGACCATCCTGTCGATCGCCGGAACGGGATGTGCGGCTGCCGAGAATGCCGGGCAGAAGAACGACGGGCAAGCCGCCGAGAGTGCGTCCGGCTCGCCGGATCGTCCGGACACGCCGAGGGACAAGGCGAAGGATAGGCCGGGGCCTGCGAAGACCACTCCGACCGACGGGGACGACGACCCGCCGAAGGACGAGCCGGCTAAGCCAGCCACCCCGAAGCCCAAGCCCGAGCCCGAGCCAACAAGGCGGGTCCCGGCAGGTGTGCCGACTGGAGCACAGGCCGCAATCGTTGACCAGATCATCGACGGCGACACGTTGGAACTGCACGCGCGTCGGGCAGGGCGGGTGCTCTCCTCGACGCGGCTGACCGGTGTACGCCTGCTGGAGATCGACACCCCCGAGACCGTCCACCCGAGCGAGCCCGTGCAGTGCTACGGGCCGGCCGCGTCCGACGCCCTGGCTCGCCTCGCCCCAGTGGGCTCGACGGTGTGGGTGCTGGCGGACCAGGAGCTGAAGGACTATTACGACCGCACCTTGTTGTACCTGTGGGCAGACGCAGGCGACGAGTCGCTGTTCATCAACCGTGCTCTCGTGGCGAGGGGCTTCGCGAAGGCGTCGCTGTACGAGCCCAACGACCGCTTCATCAACGTCATGTACGCCGCCGAGTCCGCCGCCAGGTCAGCCGACCGGGGACTGTGGGGCTTCTGCTCCCGGTTCGGACAGCCACTGGCCCAGCCCGAACCTCAGCCGACCCCAGCGCCCGCACCCAGCGGTGGCGGTGGCAACTGCGACCCGTCGTATTCGGGAGCCTGCATCCCGCCGTACCCACCCGATTTGGACTGCACAGAGATCAGCGCGCAAGGGTTCAACGTGGTCGGTGACGATCCGCACGGCTTCGACGCTGACGGAGACGGCATCGCCTGCGATACCTGACGACGAGGGACCCGGGACCGGGCCTTTTCCCGACCGAGGTACTCCAACGTGAAGCGTCTGGGGATTGCCGCAAGTCTGATGGCACTGGTGCGGCTCGGTGCAGGCTGCTCCCAGACCAAGGCGCGAAGTCACGTGAGGACGAGAACTCGCCGCCTGGTGACAGCCGCTCGAGCGCGCACCCGGCCACATCGGACGCTGAAGCGACCGAGCAGAAGCCACCCGGCCACATCGGTGACTTCCCGGCCCTCGCCGACCACCGCCAACACCGCCTGATACCTCTGCTCGGTCACGCTCATCCCCTTCATG
>Ga0136622_10001179_pt1 | contig 10856 bp, 4 predicted proteins | sample AntDrymUQ4482106_2_FD_104803 | JGI IMG/M metagenome (GOLD analysis project Ga0136622, IMG submission 104803) | Polar desert sand microbial communities from Dry Valleys, Antarctica - metaG UQ448 (21.06) | ecosystem: Environmental > Terrestrial > Soil > Desert | place: Antarctica: Dry Valley...
CGCCTCGACGCTGGACGTGGTCGGTGTACCGGACTACCGGCTGTTCTTCCGCGGCGACGAGGTGGAGATCCACCGCCGGGTGGTCCGCTCGGGGCTGCCGTTCGGCACGTCGCTGCGCGCCGCCTACGCGCACCCGGACGGGTCGGCGGAGTTCAAGCCGATGCTCGGCGGGCACTTCCACGCGCAGGACCCCGCCGACGAGGTGAAGCGCTACTTCACCTACCGCAACCGGGGGTACCTGCTCTCCCAGCCGGGGATGCGCCGGATCGGGATGCTCGAGGTCTTCCGGTTCGGGCTGTACTTCCTGGCCACCAAGCGCGACCCGAAGGCGTTCGGGCAGTGGTGGCGCCTGGTCCGCCAGGGTCGCGCGGAGCGTTTCTTCCGCCCCTGAGCGCGGTGCGGCACCGAAGCTCGCTCGCGGCTCCGCTAGCCTCGCTGCGTGCTGACCTCCGAGCGCGCGGCCCTCTCGCGCCGGCCCGCCCCGGTCGGCGGCGAGAACCCGGACCCGGCCACCGTCGGCGCCCCCCGCCGGCTACGGGTGGCCGCGACGGTGCTCGGACTGCTCGGTGCAGTGCTGGCCGTCGCCGTGCCGGTGCTGCCGGTGGTCCAGCAGACCGCGGTGATCAGCTGGCCCCAGGGCGGGGACACCGCTGCGGTGAACGCCCCGCTGGCCGCGTTCCAGCCCCAGGAGCTCTCAGCCACCATCCCGTGCCCCGCGGCCGCCTCGCTGGACGCCCGCGCGGAGGCCCCCGCGCCGCTGCTCTCGACCACGCCGCCCAGCTCGCCGGACGGCAACGCGGTGGGCATGGTGATGCTGATCGCGGACGGCACGCTCACCGTGACCAGCCAGGGTCAGGTGCTCGGGGGCACGCTGCTGCCACCGGCGCCGTGTGACATCGCGTTGAGCTCCACGGTGGACTCCACCACGGTCAGCGTCGGCGGGCGCCCGATCGTCGACAGCTCCGCTGACGTCCGCCCGCAGGTCACCGGCATCTACACCGACCTCGACGAGACGGTCGACCCGGTCGAGGGCCTCGGGGTGCAGATCACGCCGGACACCCGGTTCCAGTCCACCTCGCACCCGGTCAAGCTCGCGGCGACGGCGCTGGCCGTGGCCGCCGTCCTCGCCGCCCTGATCCTGCTGCACCGACTGGACCGCAGGGTCGGCCGCCGCGCCCCACGACTGCTCCCGCCGCGGTGGTGGCTGCCCACCGGCCGGGACACCACGGTGCTCGCGCTGCTCGCGGTGTGGGTCGTCATCGGCGGCATCACCTCCGACGACGGCTACATCCTGACGATGATCCAAACCAGGGCCGACACGGGCTACGTCGGCAACTACTACCGCTGGTTCAACGTGCCCGAGGCGCCGTTCGGCTGGCCCTACGAGCTCTACGCCGGGTGGGCGCAGCTGTCCACGTCACCGCCGTGGCTGCGGATCCCGTCGTTCGTGATGGGGGTGGTCAGCTGGCTGCTGATCAGCCGCGAGGTGCTGCCGCGGCTCGGCCGCGAGGTCCGCCGCAGCCGCGCCGCGGGCTGGGCCGCCGCCGCGGTCTTCCTGGCGTTCTGGCTGCCCTACAACAACGGCCTGCGGCTGGAGCCGGTCGTCGCGATCGGGTCCCTGCTCGCGCTGTGCGCGGTCGAGCGCGCAGTGGCGACGAGGCGGGTCGCGCCGCTGGCGCTGGGGCTGCTCGCCGCGGCCTTCACGGTGGCCGCCACCCCCACCGGGTTCATCGCGGTCGCCCCGTTCCTGGTCGGTGCCCGCCCGATCCTGCAACTGCTGCGCCAACACGCCGACGTCTCCGGGTGGCCCGCCGTCCTCGCTCCCATGCTGGGTGCGGGCCTGCTCGTCCTCGTCGTGATCTTCGCCGACCAGACCCTGGAGGCGGTGCTCGAGGCGACCCGGGTCCGCACCGCGCTCGGCCCGAGCATGTCCTGGTTCGAGGAGCCTAACCGGTACCAGGCGCTGTTCGCCCCGAGCCCGGACGGGGCACTGCCGCGCCGGTTCCCGGTGCTCGTGTACCTGCTGTGCCTCGGCACCTGCCTAGTCGTGGTGCTGCGCCGCGGTGGCATCCCCGGTGCCGGGCTGCATCCCAGCCGCAGACTGATCGGCACGGCGGCGCTGGCGCTGGCCCTGATCGCGCTGACCCCGACCAAGTGGACGCACCACTTCGGCGCGTTCGCCTCCCTGGGGGCCGCGCTCGGTGCGCTCACCGCGCTCGCCACCAGCGCCAGCGTGTTGCGCTCGGCCCGCAACCGGTGGTGGTTCCTCGCGGGGCTGCTGGTGGTCCTCGCGCTGGCGTCCACGGGGCCCAACGCCCCCTGGTACGTGTCCCAGTTCGGCGTGCCGTGGTTCGACAAGCCCCCCTCGCTGCGCGGCTACCAGGCCAGCACCGTGCTGATCGGTGCCGCCGTCGCTGCCGCCGCGGTAGCGGTCGTACTGAACCTGCGGTCCGAACCAGGGGCGCCGCCGCTGCCGGTGCCCGCCGACCGGCGCCGCCGCGCGCTGCGGCTCGCCTCGACGCCGCTGGCGCTGGTCTGTGGGCTCCTGGTGGTCGCCGAGGCCGCCGCGATGGTCAAGGCCATCCACAAGCAGCGGGACAGCTACAGCCTCGGCGCCGCCAACATCGCCCATATCACCGGGTCGAGCTGCAGCCTCTCCGAAGCCGTGCGCGTCGAACAGAACCGGCTGGCCGGCGCGCTGGTACCGGCCGCCTCGGTGCAGGCGGACGACATCGCGCTGCGGACCGGCTTCGTCCGCGACATCCTGCCCGCCTCCGAGGTTCCCGACGGCGAGCAAACGGTGACGGGTGCCCAGGACTCGATCGAGGGCGAGCGGACCAGCGACACCGAGGCCGAACGGGAGAACCCCGTCGGCCCACCGCCGCGCGGGCTGGGCGGCGACCAGATCCCGGTGTGGAGCAGCTACGCGACGGACGGGACGGGCACCGGCAGCATCCGCACGATCTGGTACGAGCTGCCCGAGGACGCCCGGCAGGGCAATGCTCCGGTGGTCACCTCGGTCGCGGGCGCCTTGGGCCCGGCGACCCCGATCACCGCGCAGCTCGGCCGTCGTACCCCGGAGGGGATCGAGGTCGTCGAGGAGATCCCGGTCGACGCATCGGCCACCGACGCGGGGCCGGGGTGGCGGGACGTCCGGCTGAACGTGGCCGGCGCCGAGGCGGACACCGTCCGGCTGGCCGCGGCCGACGTGGACGTCACCCCCGAGGGCTGGCTCGCGTTCTCGGCCCCCCGGGTGCCGCAGCTGACCCCGATGACCGAGGTCGTCGGGCGGGACACCCCGGTGTTCATGGACTGGCCGGTCGGGTTCGTGCACCCATGCCTGCGCCCGTACTCCATCGTCAACGGCGTCGTCGAGATGCCCGAGTACCGGCTGCTGCCCGACGAGGGGCTGATGATCGGCAGCGAGGTCTGGTCCTCGGGCGACGGCGGCGGCCCGCTCGGGTGGCTGGAGATCGTCGCGAAGGAGCGGGAGCTCCCGACCTACCTGACCGGTGCGTGGACCACCGACTGGGGCCAGCTCACCGTGGTCGAGCCACGGGTGTCCGGGCCGCAGGGATCTGAGACACAGCCCCCGAGCATCACCACCGACACCGAGGTCCGCAGCGGCCTGTGGTCGCCGGGCCCGCTGAAGAGCACCGACGACGCGACCGAGATCTCCCCGCTGACCCGCTGAGGCCCGGGGCGGGATGGGCCGGTGCGAGATGGCGCGGTGCGAGATGGCGCAGGGGGCCCGGACAAGTAAGGGCCCCTCGCGGAAACGAGGGGGAGGTGTTCCGCGAGGGGCAGCGGATCCGGCTGGGGGTCCCGAACCCGCACCTCCATAGTGCCACTTGCGTACTGCTCCGCACGAGTGAGGGTCGGCATGTCTCAGTGGCGGAAGATCACCGCGCGCTGCACGACGAAGTTGATGCACGTCGCGGTGCCCTGCGCGACCACGAACGCGAGGGTGATCCGCCACGCCGAGCCCGGCAGCAGCGCCAGCATCACCGCGTTCATCCCCACCTGGACGGCGAACGTGATGCCGTACAGCACCAACACGGACGCGAGCTGCACCCCGCCGCCAGCCGCGCGGAACGTCCACCGGCGGTTGATCAGGTACGCGGTGAGGGTGCCGAGCACGAAAGCCAGCGCCTTGGCCAGATGGATCCACATCCCGGTGGCCAGCATCGCCTGATAGGACCCGTAGTCGACGACCGCGGCCAGCCCCCCGGTGAGCACGAAACGGGTGAGCTGGGTCGCCAGCCCGGGCTTCGCCGGGGCCTGCGGGATCACGGTCACCGACCACTGCTCCTCGGGTCATCGGTCCAGACGCCGGTCGAGGATACCCAGCGTGCGGCGCGCGTTGGCCCACTACCCTTCCGACGTGGTGAAACCCCGGCAGGTGTGGCTGCTGGCCCTGCTGGCGGGCCTCACCGGGGTGCTCGCTGTGCTCGTGCCGCTCGCCCCGGTGACCGGTGAGCGGCCGGTGGTCAGCTGGCCTCCCGCCGGTGAGCAGGCCGCCTCCACGGTCCTCCCGCTCGTGCCGTACCGCCCGTTGCAGCTCGACGCCACCGTGCCGTGCGCGACCCTGCAGGCGCTCGACGCGCGTCCCGGTGGTGGGTCGGCGCTGCGCACAGTGCCGAGCGACACCGGCGAGGCGGCCGCGCAGGGCCTGACGGTGGCCATCGCCGGCGGGCAGGTGGTGGTGGCGACCTCGGGCGCGGAGGTGCTCACCGAGGCGCTGCCGTCACCCGGGTGTGAGTACCGGGTGATCGCCGACGCGGCGGGCGTGCGGGTCGAGCGGGACGGGCAGGTCGTCGGGGAGTCACCGGGGAGGCTGCCGCCGCAGGTCGCGGAGCTGGCCACCGACGCCACCGGCGCCGCGACCGGCGGGCTCGCCGTCGCGCTGCGCCCCGACGACCGGTACGCCTCGGAGCCGACCGCGCTGAAGGTCGCGCTGCTCGTCGCGCACCTGCTTGCCCTCGCGGCGACCCTGGTGCTGGCCGTGCGGATGTGGCGCGGCCGCGCCGGTGCCGTCGTCCGCCCGCGGTGGTCGTCGGCCGACGCGGTGGTGGTTGCCGTGTCGGCCGGGTGGGCCGTGCTCGGGCCGGTGAACTGGGACGACTCCTGGTACCTGCTGATGGCCCGCAACGCGGGCGAGTCCGGGTACCTCGGCAACTACTTCTACATGTTCAACGCCACCGAGAACCCCTTCGTGGCGTCCCAGTACCTGCTGCAGGCCTGGGGGTCGCTGGGTGGCTGGGGTCTGCTGTGGATGCGCATGCTCCCGCTGACCTACGGGCTCGTGACGTGGGCGCTGCTGCGGTTCCTCCTCGCGAGCGCGCTGGATGGATCGACGCCGCGCCGCGCAGCGCAGCGCTGGGTGCCGTGGATGCTGCTCGTCGCGCACCTGCTGTGGTGGCTGCCCTACGGGATGGTGCTGCGTCCCGAGCCGCTGGTCGCGCTGTGCGCGGCCGGCGTGCTGCTGCTGGCGGAGCTCGCCCGCCGCCGCCGGTCGATCGGCCTGCTCGGGTGCGCGACGGTGCTGGCCGCGCTTGCGATCACCGCCTCGCCGACCGGGCTGGTGGCCGGCGCGCCGCTCGTGATGTCGCTGCCGTGGCTGACCCGAGAGCTGCGCGAGCGCGGCTGGGCGGAGCGCGGCACCGCAGTGCTGGTGGCCGGTGCGGCCGCAACGGCGATCGTTCCCGTCGGGTTCGCAGATGCCAGCCTCGGTGAGGTGCTCGACGCGACGGCGACCCACACCTGGTACTACCTCACTCACGCCTGGTACGAGGAGATCTTCCACTACAACTACCTCCTGCTCCTCGCGGACACCGGAGTGTGGGGGCGGCGCGCCCCGGTGGTCCTGACGCTGGCCGTGCTGGTGCTCGCCGCCATCGGCAGTGGGCGTCGGGTTGGGGAGGGCGACCCGGGGCACAGACTCGTGCTGACCGGCGCGATCACCGTGGCCGTCGCGCTGGCGCTGCTGTCGGCGACCCCGACCAAGTGGGTCAACCACTTCGGTGCCGTGGCGCCGACCGGCACCGTGCTGCTCACCGCCGCGCTGCTGCGCTCGCCCCTGCCGCGGCGGGCGGGTGCGGTGGTCACGACGGTCGGGGTGCTCGTGGTGACCACCGCGGCCGCGCTCGTCTTCGCCGGCCCCAACCTGTGGCGCCCCTACTCCGACTGGGGACAGCCGTTCGGCGACCACCTGCTCGCGAACGGCACCTCCTACGAGATCAGCCTCATGGCGCCGAACATCGGGCCGGTCTACCTGCGCAGCCCGCTGGTGTGGCTGCTGGTCGCCGCCGGGATCGCCGGAGCGGTCGCGCTGCGGCGCAGGCGGGGTGGGCGGACGTCGCTCACCACCGACCGTGGGCTATTGCTCGCCGTCTCGGGGCTCTCGGTGGCGATGGTGCTCGCGCTGTTCGGGTACGCGCCGGCCCGCCAGTACCCGGGGTGGACGGTCGCGCTGTCGAACGTGCGGGCGCTGGCCGGCGAGCCGTGCGGGCTGGCGACGGGCGTGCAGGTACTGCGAGCTGCGGGACCGCAGCCGCAGCTTGCCGGCGGGGCCCCCCTGCTGACCGGTGACTTCTCCTCGGCCGCCGGGACGCAGGCATCGGTGCAGCCGCCCGCGGCGGGTGCCGAGATCTGGCACGACGCGGTGGCCGAACCGCTCACCCGCGAACGGGGCACGGTGGTGACGCCGTGGTTCACGCTGCCGAGCTCCGGTGCCACCCATCTCAGCGTGCCGGTCGCCGCGGGTACGGTGCCGGACCAGGTGGTGCAGGTGCAGTTCGCGAGCAGCCCGGACACCCCTGGGCGGACGGTGACCCTCGAGCTCGACGCGCGCGCCGACGCGAGCAGCTGGCAGGAGGTGCCGGTGCCCCTCGACGACCCGCACTTCGACGACCCGCACTTCGCACTCGCCCGGATCGTCGCCGAGGACCGCGTCACCGGCGCTGCGAGCTGGCTGGCCGTCGCCACGCCGTCGCTGACCACGTGGCAGCCCGTCGAGTCGCTGACCGCAGGGCAGCCCGTGTTCGCCGACCAGCTCGCGTCCGTGCTGTGGCCCTGCGTGGACCAGGTCGCGATCCGCCACGGCATCGTCGAGCCGCCCTCGGTGCGGCTGCTCACCGACGACGGGGTGCCGCCGATCGTGCTGGCCAACCCGTGGAACCCGCAGTGGGGCGGCACCCTCGTCCAGCCGGACCACACCGCCACCGTCGTGCGGATGACGTCCCGCATCGACCCCGCAGGCCCCCCGACCCGGCCGTGGGGGCAGGTCGAGCGCATCGTGCGCGACCACCCCGTAGGCGTGGTCGACCTGCGCGTGGAGCGGGTCGGTGAGCCCGGCTGGCACCGCGACGCCCCGATCACCGGCGACGCCTACTCGGGCCGCAAGTACCTCGGCTGACACCGCCCGTACCCTGCGGGCGTGCTGTCACCGCCGCACTCCGCACCGGTCCGGCAACCGGTCACGCCGCCGCCGGCCACCCCGACCCGGCACCGCACCCGGTGGGTGGCGCTGGCGCTGGGGGTGATCGCACTGCTGGCTGCCGTGGCGTTCCCCCTCGCCCCGGTGCAGCAGCCGCGGGTCGAGATCAGCTGGTCATCGGCGACGGCGGACGCCCCCGCGACGGCCATCCCGCTGATGCCCTACCAGCCGATCAGCCTGACCGTGACCGTGCCGTGTGACGCGGCTCGCGGCGTCGCCCCGGGCCGGACCGTGCTGCTGTCGACGGTGCCGCTGGACCCCGACCCGCTGGCGCCGGTGCTGCCCGGGTTGCGGGTCGAGGTTGTCGTCGACGCGGCGCAGGACGGTCTGCTGCGAGTGACGAGCTTCGACCGCGTCGTCGCCGAGGACCCGGTCCCGGCGCAGGGTGGCTGCGCCTGGACGGTCAACTCGGACCCGGACCGCACCGCGGTGACCCGGGACGGCCAGCAGGTCGGGGCGGTTGACGCCGACGTGCGACCCGGCGTGGCCGGGGTGTTCAGCGAGGCCGGCGCAGCCGCGGGCCTGAGCCTGCGCCTGCTGCCGGACACCCGGTTCCACACCACGATCACGCCGGTGAAGGTGGCGCTGGCGGTGCTGGGCGTGGCGGCACTGGCCGGCGCTCTCGTCGCCGTGCGGGCGACGGACCGTGGCGGGGCTCGTCGCCGGCGGCTGCGGTTGCTGCCGCCGCGTTGGTGGCGACCGCGCCCGGTCGACCTCGCCGTCACCGCGGCGCTGGGGCTGTGGGCGGTGGTCGGTCCGATCAGCGTCGACGACGGCTACATCGCGGGCATCATCCGCAGCCGCGCGTCGAACGGGTTCTCGGGCAACATCTACCGCTGGCTCAACGCCCCGGAAGCCCCGTTCAGCTACATCTACGAGCTCTACGCGCTGTGGTCCACGGTGAGCCTGTCCCCGCTGTGGTTGCGGATCCCTTCGGTCCTGCTCGGGCTGCTCACCTGGTTCCTGCTCTCGCGGGCGCTGCTGCCCCGTCTCGGCCGGTTCACGGCGGGGTGGACGACCGCGGCGGTGTTCGCGGCGTGGTGGCTGCCGTTCAACCTGGGCATCCGGCCCGAGCCGTGGCTGGCGGCGGGCGGCGTCGCGGTGCTGTGCGCCGTCGAGCGTGGCATCGCGACCAGGCGGGTGCTCCCCCTGCTGCTCGGTTTGGTCATCGTCGGGGCGACGGTGGCGATCACGCCGACGGGCATCGTCACCGGGGCTCCGTACCTGGCCGCGCTGTTCCCGGTCCTGCGGGTGGTCCGCGCGCGTACCGATCTGCACCGCGCGCCCCTCGCGGTCCTCGCGGCGGCCGCGCCGGCGAGCGCGCTGCTGCTGATGTTCGCCGACCAGACGTACGGCTCGGTCGCGGAGTCCATCCGGGTGCGCACCCTCATCGGCGGCGGACTGCCCTGGTACCAGGAGTACGCGCGGTACGCGAGACTGCTCGACCCCGGTGAGCTGCAGGGGGCGCTGCAGGCGCGGGTCCCGGTGCTGCTCGCGCTGCTGAGCTTCGCCGGCCTCGCCTGGGGGCTGCACCGTCGCACGCTGCCCGGGATCGCCGCCGGACCCGCGCGGCGGGTGCTGCTCACCACCGCGCTGTCGCTGGCGCTGATGACCTTCACCCCGACCAAGTGGACCATGCACTTCGGTGCGGTGGCGGGGGTGGGCACGGCCCTGCTGGTGGTGGCTTTCAGCACATGGTCGGGGACCGGCCTCCGCGCGATGGCCGCCGCGGCCGGCCCGGCCGCGCGCCCGGCGCGGGAGGTGCGCACGACCGCGGCCGGGATCGCCGGAGTCACCGTCGCGGGGTCGCTCGCGCTGGCCGGCCTGCACCAATACCCGTATGTCTCCAACTACGGCATCACGTGGAGCACGCGCGCGCCGGTGCTGTTCGGCTACCCGATGTCCGACCTCGCGCTGGCGGCCGGGCTGCTGCTCGCGGGTGGGCTGCTGCTGTGGTCGGCGTGGCGGCAGGAGGGCGGCCAGGGGCAGCAGCTACCGCCCTGGGTGCCGACCCCCGCGGGGCTTGCACTGCTGCTGGTGATCGCCACGGTCGCGTTGCAGCTCGGCTCGTTCACCCGCACCAGCGTGGAGCGCCGCGACACCTACACCGTGGCCAACCAGAACCTCGACGAGCTGGCCCGCTCCAGCTGCGGCCTCGCGGACTACCTACTGGTCGAGCCGGACCCCCGCGCCGGCCTGTTGCCCCCGCTCCCCGGTGCCGCGGCGGAGACCGAAGGCTTCGTCCCGGCCGCGGTCCCGCTCGAGCTGGCCGGCGACGAGCTCCCCGGCTGGGCCGCGACCGGCGCGGGCGGCACCGTGACCACCGGCTGGTTCTCACTCGGCGCCGGCGAGCTGCCGTTGGTGGTGACGATCAGCGGCGACCTCGGCCCCCGTGACGATCTCGTCGTCGAGTTCGGCAACGCGGAGGGCAGGGTCGTCGGCAGGGTCGCCGTCACCGACCAGCCCGGCGCACCCCAGCCGCGCGACATCCGACTCGACCAACCCGGGGCCGACGCCGTGCGCCTCGTGGCGACCGACGGCGGCGGGCCGGGCGAGATCCCGCTGGCGGTCTCCGGGCCGCGGTCGCCGCAGCTGGTGCCCATGACGGAGTTGGTGCCGCCGGGCACGACCGCGATCGTGGACTGGCCGGTGGCGTTCGTGTTCCCGTGCGTCGAGTTCGCGGCGCTCCCGCCCGGCACCGCGGAGCTCCCACAGTGGCGCATCGCGCCCCCGACCTACGACGAGGACGCCGCAGGCATCACCTACGCGCCGCAGACCGGGGGCCCGTTCCTGGCGCCGCGACTGCTGGTGCAGGAGCAGCGGATTCCGGTGTACCTGCGAGGCGAGCCGCTGCGCGACGTCGTGGGGCTCAAGCGGTGGGTGCCGATCACCCCGCTCGGGTGGCCCGCGACTAGCCGCACCACGACCACCGTCCCCGGGTGGGAGCGGATCGGTCGCGCCACCGTTCCCGGGCTCGACCTCAGCTGACACCGGCCGCGGCGGTGACCCGCTCCCCCAGTCCTGAGCACTGTATCTTGGAAGGTCCCCGATCTCTGCCGGAGGTTCCCGGTTGCCTAACGTCGCCTCGCCGGCGCTGCCCGCCGGTGTCCCCCAGTCCGGCGATCTGAAGTCCGGCGGTCTCAAGTCCGGCGATCTCGACGCGGAGCAGCAGTACGTGTCGATGCTCTACCAGCGGCTCGACCAGCGCCGCGCCGACGTCTCACGGCGGCTGCGTGACGTCCTGCGCAACCCCACGGCGGGCACCCCGCAGGCGCGCACCGAGCGCGACGTCGCGGCCGGCATGTACTCCGACCAGCTCGCCACCCTGAACGCCGTCGAGCAGGGGCTGTGCTTCGGC